>Ga0209415_10001526_pt1 | contig 44262 bp, 31 predicted proteins | sample PeaSoiSIISIP2007_FD_187696 | JGI IMG/M metagenome (GOLD analysis project Ga0209415, IMG submission 187696) | Peat soil microbial communities from Weissenstadt, Germany - SII-SIP-2007 (SPAdes) (version 2) | ecosystem: Environmental > Terrestrial > Soil > Wetlands > Peat | place: Germany...
ATCAAATAACTTACAAGGAATCAATCGTTTGTAAATTTTACATAGTTACTGACCAGTAAACAGAGAGGCCCATTTTTAGCCATTTTTTGCCCCAAAAACCCCGGTTTTGACCTCAAAATCGCCCTTTTTTGCGAGTTTTTCGGACCCTAAACGCTCCGCGAAGTCGATCTCCATGGGATTACGAATGAGACTCATTTGTACAGCCTTTACTACAAAAATACTCGTAGAATAGGGGCGTACGCGGTCGGCTACGTGAGCTGGCGCTGGAGAGTTCGGATGCACATTGAAGCGAATACGCAAGCAATCGATGCGCGCGCGCAACAACGAGCCGCCGATGCGCGCTTCACCGTCGAGGCGCGCTTTTACCAGAAGCTTCCCAAACTGAAAGTCCGCTGCGAGCTGTGCCCGCGCGGATGCACCGTAAGCGAAGGCGCGCGCGGCGACTGCGGCGTACGGGAAAACCGCGACGGCGTACTGTATTCGCTGGTGTATGCGCGGGTCTGTTCGCTGCACATCGATCCCATCGAAAAGAAGCCGCTCTTCCACTATCTGCCAGGAACCTATGCCCTCTCGCTGGCGACGGCCGGCTGCAACGTGCATTGCAAATTCTGCCAGAACTGGGAGATTTCGCAGTCCCGCCCGGAACAGATTCCGGCGCAGTATCTCCCTCCCGCGCAGGTGGCGCGGCTGGCCGTGGAAAATCACTGCCCCACGATTGCCTTTACTTACAGCGAGCCGGTCATTTACAGCGAGTTTCTGATGGATACAGCCGACGCGGCGCATGAGGCAGGAGTACGCAGCATCGTGGTCTCCAACGGCTATATCCGCAAGGAGGCGCTGCTGGCAATCTACGGAAAGGCGGATGCGGTCAAGATCGATCTCAAGGCTTTTACCGAGAGTTACTACAAGAAGATCGTGAAGGGCCAGTTGAAGCCGGTACTGGAGACGCTGGTGGCTCTGCGCAAGATGAATAAGTGGTTCGAGATCGTCTATCTGGTCACGCCCACACTGAATGACAGCGACGACGAGTTACTCGGTCTGGCCAAGTGGGTCAAGACGAATCTGGGCGTGGAGGTGCCGCTGCACTTCTCGCAGTTTCATCCCAATTATCAATTGAAGGAACTCGGAGTCACTCCGCTGGCGACGCTGGAGCGGGCCAAGTCCATCGCCGATGCGGAGGGCTTGCAGTTTGTCTATATCGGCAATATTCCAGGGCATCCCGCGCAGCATACCTATTGCCCGCATTGCCACGCGGTTTTGGTGGAGCGGACCGGATTTAGCGCGCAACGGATGCTGATCGAGAACAACGAATGCCCGCACTGCCAGGCCGCGATTGCTGGCATCTGGCGCGCCTAGAATGCGATTGGGGATACGATGCGAAGGAGGCTGCGAATGGTTTGGATTACGGCGCAACTGGTGGCAATGATGGCGGTGGTTCCGGTGCTGCACACTTCCGCGGAGACGTTGCACAAGGTGCGACAGGCGGGGGTAGCTGGCAGTTTTTACCCGGCTGATCCGCAGGCGCTGATCGCGATGATGGACCAAATGTTGGCTCAGGCCGCCCCCTCGCCCAACAACGATCCGATTCTAGCCGTGGTCGCGCCGCACGCCGGTTATCCGTATTCAGGGCCGGTAGCGGCCTATACGTATGCGGCGCTGAAGGGCCATAAGTACGCGCGTGTGGTGGTGATTGCGCCGTCGCACTTCGAGGCCTTCAGTTACACCTCGGTCTATGACGGCGATGGCTACGCGACGCCTCTGGGAACGGTGCGCGTGGATAAGGAGTTTGCGCGGGAGTTAGTCAAACAAAGCGGCTCGATGCAATTATCGAGTCACGGGCACGAGGCCACGGCGGCGGGCAGCGAACACGCCATCGAAGTGCAGTTGCCATGGCTGCAACACGTGCTGGGTGACTTCGAACTGGTGCCGATTGTCATGGGCGACCAGAGTTATGAGAGCAGCCGCGCGCTGGGCGTGGCGCTGGCCAGCATGGTTCATGGCGGAGATACGCTGATTGTAGCCAGCTCCGACTTATCGCACTATCACGCCTACGAGGATGCGGTCTGGATCGATCATAAGTCGCTTGATGCTTTGAAGGCATGGGATTACTACAGCATGTCGCGCAACTTTCAAGCCCGCATCTGGGAGGCCTGCGGCGGTGCACCCATTGTTGCCGCGATGATTGCCGCCGAACGCATGGGTGCCAATCAGGCGCGGGTGCTGCGCTACGCCAACTCCGGCGATGTGACCGGCGACCGCGACCGCGTCGTGGGCTACAGCGCGGATCTTTTTGTGAAGGCTCAGGCCGATTCGGCCAGCGAACCAGCCTTTGCGCTAAGCCAGCACGAAAAGAGCGAGTTGCTGACACTGGCGCGGCGCTCGGTCGAGCAGGCGGTCACCAACGGCAAGTTGCATGAGCCTCCCGCGACCGCGGATGCACTGCTGAATCAAGAGCGCGGTGCCTTTGTGACCCTGCACAAGGCGGGCAATCTGCGCGGCTGCATCGGCTTCACCGCGGCCACCAAGCCGCTGTATCTAACCATCCGCGATACGGCCACCATGGCAGCCCTGCGCGATCCGCGCTTTCATCCGGTTTCGGTCGCCGAGTTGCCGGAACTGGACTACGAGATTTCCGTGCTTTCGCCGCTGCGCCGGGTCACAAATATCGAGCAAATCAAGGTGGGCCAGCACGGCCTGCTGATGAAAAACGCCGACCACGAGGGTTTGCTGCTGCCGCAGGTTCCCGTCGAGCTGGGCTGGGATCGCCAGAAGTTTCTGGAGCAGACCTGCATCAAGGCCGGGATACGTGCCGATTGCTGGAAAGAAGATGGAACGGATATTTTCCTCTTCTCGGCGGTGGTCTTTGGAGAAAAGGAGAGGTAGGCCGCGAATTATTCGCAAAAAATGCGCGCGAGCGTTACCAGATCACAGACAAATCGAGCAGCTTTATGGTAGTCGGTTCGGTTTGCGCGTAGAATCAATCCAGGAGGGGTGGGCGCGTCGCCATTTCTTCCCAGGATTTGGTTGATGGCTACTGTGTTGAATGCACCCTCCCCCGCGATTTCCACCGTTGAGTTGAATCCCTCCCCTGCAAAGTCTTCCGAATTGCCTGCTCCGGTCACTTCCCTGCTGGCCAGCGCCTCGGCTGCGCTTCACGCCGTCGCGGCGCGGGCGGAGATTCGCATGGGCCGCGACGCCAGCATCGGCGCGGGCATCAACTGGCTCACCCTGGGCGTGATTGTCGCCTTTCACATCGGCGCGCTTGCGGCGTTGTTCTTCTTCAGTTGGGCGCGGCTGGTGGTGATGCTGGCGCTGTATGTGGTGGCCATCAACGTGGGCATCGGCATGTGCTATCACCGTTTGCTGACTCATCGCAGTTACGCGGTGCCCAAGTGGCTGGAGTACGCAATGGCGGTCTGCGCTGCGCTGGCGCTGGAGGGAGGCCCGATCTTCTGGGTGGCCACCCACCGCGTGCATCACCAGTTGAGCGATCAGGTCGGCGACCCGCATTCCCCGCGCGAGGGCGGCTGGTGGGCGCATACCGGCTGGCTGCTATGGGGCAATGCGCTGCACGCGCAGACCGAGGTTCTGGCGCGCTACGTGCCGGACCTGGAGAGCGACAAGTTCATGGTCTGGCTCAGCAAGTATCACTGGATTCCGCTGACCGCCAGCGGTGTGCTGCTGTTTGTCGCAGGCTGGGCCACCGGCGGGCCGCAGAACGCCGTTGGAATGCTGTTGTGGGGCGCGTTCCTGCGCGTCACGCTGGGGCTGCACGCCACCTGGCTGGTCAATTCGGCAACCCACTTGTGGGGCGGTCGCCGCTTTGCCACCCGCGACGACTCGCGCAACAACTGGTGGGTGGCGCTGGTCAGCGGCGGCGAGGGCTGGCACAACAATCACCATGCGCACCCCGTCTCAGCGCGGCACGGGCTTGCCTGGTATGAGGTGGACCCCAATTACTGGGGCATCTGGCTGCTGGGAAAACTGGGCCTTGCCCGCAAGATTCGCGTGGCCCGCCTGGACGGAACCGAGGCCAAGACCACGGCTGCCTGAAACTCTGTAAACACAGGCTGTGCGGGTGGGCCAGTTCAGGTAGAATGTAAGCTCATGGTTAGCAGCGCACAAGTCGAACTATGGCCGGCGGACGTAGTCGCCAAGCAGGCAGCGGCGATTCAGGCACCTAACGGAATTCTTTACGCGGCCTGGGGCGAGGTTCGGATCACCGAGCCGGACCTAGAGCAACTGGTCAGCGCGGTTCCGGCCACCATGGCCACGGCGCTCTTTCATCGCGCCTATTATTTTGTGCCACTGGCTATCTCCGATAACGATCAGACGCTAATTGCGCCCGCGTATACGGTCGATTTGGGCGACCGCGCCATCTGCCACCGGGACGCCACCTACGGATCGATGCAGGCGGTCTTTCTCTCTTCCTGTCTGGTCGAGGACCGCTTCGGTTTGGCCTTCGAGTTCTTCATCAATGTGGCCCATAACTTTGTCGATGCCACCGGCGTTCCGGAGAGTTTCAGCGCCCTGGTTTGGGCGCAGGCCGAAGCGCAGGTGCGCGGCGAAACCAGCCAGGATGCCTGGGAGACCCGCCGTCGCGCCCAGGACAGCCGCAACAGTCCCAAGGGCATTGACGAGCGCTCCCGCACCGCCTACTTCGATTCCGCCTTCTCTGACGCGCTGGCCGTCTATATGCTCTCACTGGCCGTGGACTTCGACTATCACGATCTGCGCGAGCGCGAGTATCCGCTCTTGGCCGCACCGGCCCTGGCCGAGCGCCTGCGCCACGTAGCCGCCCTCTTCCCGCCCAATCCCGGCTACGAGTTCCAGGTCCTCTATCGTCGTAAGGGATAGTTCGCGGAAGTCATACAGCAGCCTTTAGCAATTTTTCACAAGCCTGGACATCCCCCACACAGTGAATCCAAGTGCCCGCATCCGCAGCGGCGTCATTGCGCGCTACCCAAAACTTACGCACCACGCAAAACAGCGCCGACCGAGGCCGACGCTGCGTAATGATTGCGGAGTTGAATGGTCGGGACGGGCAGATTCGAACTGCCGACCCCTCGCACCCCAAGCGAGTGCTCTACCAGGCTGAGCCACGTCCCGACAAAATCAAGCCGACTCGCGGGAGTCGGCTGTGAGGTCTTTTTCAGTGTACAACAGACGGGCCGGATGCGCGCGCGTTTGCCACAAATTCCTGCGCGTAATCTTCAGCCCTGACGGTTACTGCGCGGGCGGAACATACTGCTGCGGCATCTCTGCGCCTTCGCCGAAGAAGAACTGCTCCATCTGCTCCACCAGAAACTGCTGCGCCGTCGGCGTCCAGGGCTGAAGGCGGTACTCGTTCAGCAGCATCTTCTGCCGCTCCACCCACTCATTCCATGCCGCCTGCGAGACGTTCTTGTAGATCTTCTGCCCGAATTCGGAATCGAAGGGCGGCTCGTCCAGGCCCTCCATCTCTTTCTTGTTGCGAACACAAAAAACCATGTGTGCCATTGATCAAGCTCCTGTGCTCATTGTATCGGCGAGAGCCGCTCTGCCGCCAATTGCTCGTCTCAGCGCCAATTCAAACCACTTGCGTTCTTGATCTGTGCGGCCTTCCGAATTCGAGAAAAAATCTGTTCCGATGAGCATCTTGCTCGATTCATCGAGAGCGGCTTCACACGGCGATTTGAGGCCCGAAAATCTGGCAAAAAGGGGCGATTTTGAGGGTAAAAGCGCCATTTTTGGGGTCAAAAAGGGCCAAAAAAGGGCCTCTCTGTTTACTCTTCAGTAACTATGTAATATTTACAAATTGTTGATTAATATGGTTTTATTTGATTTTCTAGGGGGCATAAGATGATTTCCACAGGGGGAGGGGGTGGGGGTACATTCAAATCCGGGTCGGATTGGGCCGTACAGAGGGATTTCCCTCTACTCTTCATTGTGCGCGTTGCTGGGGGAATATTACGCAAAAGGCCGTCAATGAGCGTCGGGGGGATTTTGCAGGAGGTTCCTGGAGGTCGGTTGAGGGATTTGCTGGGCGGATTGAGTTCTGAGGTTTCCCAGGTGCCCAAAAGCGAGGCACCCAGCTTTTGTGGTTGTACTCACCTCCCGGCGCTACGGCTAAGGATTGGAGGCGGCTCCGATTACCAACGAATCCCCTTTCCTGCTCGGTAAAACTCCCTTTGCAGATAATTAGGGCTGGCTCCTGTAAAATCGAGTGCAACGGATGATGCAAACCACCCCAGCGGCTGTTCCCCAGGCCTCTCGCCCCGCGCGGGAGACAGAGATGCAGGTGCGCGCCGAGGCAGTCCCGCTGATTCAGGTCACGGGACTGGAAAAGTCATACAAGACGGCGCGCGGCACGCTCAACCTCTTCAAAAACCTTGACCTGAGCATTGAAACCGGCGAGATGGTGGCCATTGTGGGCCAGTCAGGCGCAGGAAAAAGCACACTGCTGCACATTCTGGGCGCGCTGGATGCGCCTACGGCGGGCACGGTTCTGTGCGCCTCGGCCAACATTGGCCAACTCTCACAGCGCGAGGCTTCGGCCTTTCGCAACCGCGAGGTGGGCTACGTATGGCAGTTTCATTACCTGTTGCCGGAGTTTTCCGCGCTGGAAAATGTGGCCATGCCGCTGCTGGCTCGCGGCGTCACCAAAAAAGAGGCGCTCGCAGTAGCGACCAACTGGCTGCACGAGGTTGGATTGGACGAGCGCGGTGAGCATCGGCCAGGCGAACTCTCCGGCGGCGAGCAGCAACGCGTGGCGCTGGCCCGAGCGCTGGTGAATCATCCCCGACTGCTGCTGGCCGACGAACCGACCGGCGATCTGGACGAGGCCACCGCGGGGCGCGTCTTCGATTTGATTGAGCGCATTCATGCCAGCCACGGGCTGACTTCAATTCTGGTGACGCACAATCTGGACTTGGCCGCCCGCTGTACGCGTGCATTGCGGCTGGAAGGCGGAAAACTGAATCCGTTGACGCTGGCTTCCCCGTCTTCTACCGGGGCCGCATAGATTTGGTGGTTTCCCCGGTCTCAAAATCGAGACCGGGGGCACCCAGATTCAAAGGGATGATTGCAAAAACGAGTGGGCACGGTACTCGTTGATCGAAACTGGGAATCTTTCACGAAAAAAGCGTCATTCCGAGTCGTTTTTGAGTCTTACTTGAAGAAGCAGTCTGGTGTACTATCAGTGGTTCTGAGTTCCAGGCTGTAACGGGCAGGATGGAAGTCCGGTTGGACGTACGTTGGACACGGCGGGCAGATGATCGCCAACCACCATCCCAAAGAGCTGTTCGGGGGCATGAATCGGTTACCCCGTTCCCGACGGCGCTGTCAAAATTGGGCCGAAGCAGACAGGCTGAAGCCGGAGTTGAACCGGACAGTCAATTCTGCCGATACCCGGAATAAGGGGAGATCATCATGTTTGAACGCTATACGGAGAAGGCGCGGCGCGTTATCTTCTTTGCGCGCTATGAGGCCAGCCAATTCGGCTCGCCCTATATTGAAACCGAGCACCTGCTGCTCGGCCTGTTGCGCGAAGACAAAGCCCTTACCAATCGCTTCCTGCGCTCGCACGCCTCGGTGGAGTCGATTCGCAAGCAGATTGAAGCCCATACCACGATTCGCGAGAAGGTCTCCACTTCCGTCGATCTCCCGCTCTCGAACGAATGCAAGCGTGTGCTGGCCTATGCCGCCGAAGAAGCCGAGCGGCTGGGGCACAAGCACATCGGCACTGAGCATCTGCTGCTGGGCCTGCTGCGCGAGGAAAAATGCTTTGCCGCGGAGATTCTGCAGGAGCGCGGCCTGAAGCTTGCCGCGATTCGTGAGGAGCTTTCGCGCGTGACGCAGGAGAAGGTACCCACAGCACAGGCGCAGCCCCGTCAGCGCGAGTCGAGCCTGCTGGCTGAGTTCAGCCGCGATCTGACCCAGGCAGCGATGGACGGACAGCTTGATCCTCTGGTGGGCCGCGACGGCGAGTTGGAGCGCTTGGTGCAGATTCTGTGCCGCCGCACCAAGAACAATCCCGTGCTGATTGGCGAACCGGGCGTGGGCAAGACGGCCATTGTGGAAGGTCTGGCCCAGCGCATTGCCGACGGCGAGGTGCCCAGCTTTCTGGCCGACAAGAAGATTCTCGGACTGGACCTCTCGCTGATTGTAGCCGGAACCAAGTACCGCGGGCAGTTTGAGGAGCGGCTGAAGACCATCATGAAAGAGCTGATGGAAAACCAGAACTCCATCGTCTTCATCGACGAGTTGCACACGCTGGTGGGCGCTGGCTCGGCCGAGGGCTCGCTGGATGCCGCCAATATTCTGAAGCCCGCGCTCAGCCGGGGCGAGATTCAGTGCATCGGCGCCACCACCCCCGCCGAGTTCCGCAAATCCATCGAGAAGGATCGCTCGCTGGAACGGCGCTTCCAGGCCGTCAAGGTGCCGCCGCCCAACGAGGCCGACGCCATCAAGATCATCCACGGCATCAAGGACCGCTATGAGAAGTTCCACGCCGTCAGCTATACGGACGAGGCGGTGGAATTTGCGGTTTCGCACTCCAACCGCTATATTCCTGATCGCTTTCTGCCGGATAAGGCCATCGACCTGATCGACGAGGCCGGCGCGCGCGTGAAGCTGCGCCAAACCTCGCTGCCCGAGGAGATTACCGAGGTCCAGAAGCGCATCAAGTTCATTGTGCACCGCATGGATTCGGCCATTGCCAATCACGAATTCGAGAAGGCCCGTTTCTACTCCGACGAGGAGCGCAAGGAGCGCGAAACCCTGCGCGCCCTGCGGGACAAGTACCATCTGGACGACGCGGCCTCCGGCATTGTGGGCCGCGAGGACATCGAGGATGTGGTCAGCCGCTGGACGGGCGTTCCGGTCACCAGCATCAAGGAAGAAGAGACGCAAAAGCTGCTGCGTGTGGAGGAAGAGCTGCACAAGCGGGTGATCTCGCAGGACAAGGCCATCAGCGCCTTGGCCCGCGCCATTCGCCGCTCGCGCGCGGGCCTCAAGAGTCCGCATCGTCCCATCGGCAGCTTCCTGTTCCTGGGGCCCACCGGCGTGGGCAAAACCGAGATGGCCCGTACGCTGGCGCAGTTCTTGTTCGGCTCAGACAAGGCCCTGATTCGCTTCGATATGAGCGAGTTCATGGAGAAGCATAGCGTCTCCAAGCTGATCGGTTCGCCTCCAGGCTACGTGGGCTACGAGGAGGGCGGCCAGTTGACCGAGCGGGTGCGGCGTTCGCCGTATTCGGTGGTGCTGCTGGACGAAATCGAGAAGGCCCACCCCGATGTGTTCAATATTCTGTTGCAGGTTTTTGAAGATGGCCAGTTGACCGACGGGCTGGGTAATACCGTCGATTTCAAGAACGTCATTCTCATCATGACCTCGAATATCGGCGCGCGTCACCTGCAGAAAAAGCAGGGTCTCGGCTTTGCATCGGACCGCGAGGACATTGTCAGCGACAAGGTTGAAGAGCTGGTGAAGCAAGAGGTAAAGAAGACCTTCAACCCTGAGTTCCTGAACCGCCTGGATGAAGTGATTCTCTTCCAGTCGCTCTCTGACGCCGACCTGATTCAGATCGTCGAGTTGCTGGTACAGAGCCTCAACGCCAATCTGGCCCAGAAGGCCATCACCATCTCGGTCACCGAGGATGCCAAGAAGTGGATTCTCGATAAGACCCTCACCGACCGCAGCTACGGAGCGCGCCCACTGCGTCGTGCCCTGCAGCGCTACGTCGAGGACCCCTTGAGCGAAGCCCTGATCGCCGGCCAGATCACCGCGCGGCCAGCCTTCCTCGAAGTCTACCTCGATGCCAACCAGCTCTTCTATCGGCCAGTCAGCGCAGACGAGGCCGCCAGCGAAGAAAAAGCCGCAGGCGTGCTGCTGTTCAGCGCCTAACTGATGCATCAACCCAACAAAAAATCCCCCGGCCTTTGGGCTGGGGGATTTTTGTTGCAGAGCATTTTTCTGATTACAGTCGATTGCCATCGCAAACCAAACTTGTTAGACCTTCTACAGCTTGGATGCCAGGCTGCTCTGAACATTTGCTACCCAAATATTTGCGCCATCAAAAGCAGTTCCCCACGGAGAGTTTCCGGCTGGATAAGTTCCAACAAGGCTTCCATCCGTAGGACGCAGCTTGGTGATGTTATTGCTTCCGTAGTTTGTCACCCAGATACTGGCGCCATCGAAAACGACTGCGGCAGGCTCGGTTCCCGCAGCAAATGTTCCCAGCACAGTTCCATCACTGGCGCGCACTTCGGTGACATTATTGCTTCGATAGTTTGCCACCCAGATGTTGGTTCCGTCATAGGCCAACCCATACGGAAATCCTCCCACAACTGAGCGGCTCAACACACTGCCATCGCTGGCCCGCACTTTGATGACAGAGTTGGTGTTGGGACTGGTCACCCAGAGGCTGCTTCCGTCAAAGGCAATATCGTAGGGGCTGCTGGTGCTGACAGGCACGGTTGTTGCGGCCCCGCTGGTGGCCAGCAATCTGGTCAAAGTACCACTGACATTATTTGCAACCCAGACGTACGTTCCATCGAAAGCCACGCCGATGGGAGAGTTTCCAACGGCATAGGTTCCCAAGACCGTTCCATCGCGAGCGCGCAACTTTGTGACGGTGCTGCTGCCGGAGTTTGCAACCCACATATTGGCGCCATCAAAGGCAATGCCAATCGGCCCGATACCGGTAATATACGTTCCCAGAACCGTTCCATCGCTGGCCTGCAATTTAGTTACACTATTACTTCCTGAGTTTGTTACCCAGATATGCTCGCCGTCGAAGGCCACGCCCATGGGATAACTCCCCACGGCGAAGGATGCCGATTGATTGACAGGATACCAGTGAAGAATGGCTGCCTGCTGTGGATTGACGGATTGCCCCAGTGCGGAGAGGGGGGAAAGCAATGCGGTGAATCCAAGAACGATCAACTTGCCGAGAAACACGTTACTTTGCTTCATGGTAACTCCTTCTGGATGAATTCTCTTTATCCGGGCAGGACGCAGATCACTTGCCAGAAAACAGGAATCCAGACAGAAAACTGCATTCCAACGCCGAATAAAGACGCGAGCCATTCTACCGGACACGATCCGCACTGACCATCAATATCTTTCCAGACGATTGACGCAGTCACTCAATCACGCGGTCAAGGCACACGCGTGACGCGAGAAATTCAGTTTTGTTATTGCGCTGCGAGGGCGGGGACGCGCAGCGTGACGCGGGTTCCACGATCGAGCTGACTGGTGATCTCCGCGCTGCCGCCGTGCAGGGTGAGGATGCTCTGCACGATTGCCAGACCCAATCCAGAGTTCCCCGAATTTTTAGAGCGGGATGGATCGACGCGGAAGAAGCGATCAAAGACTTTGGGCAGGGCTTCGGCTGGAATGCCGGTGCCGGTGTCGGAGACTTCGATGCGCAGCGCGGCTTCCTGGTTGGCTGCGGTCAGCGTCACGGTTCCGCCGTGCGGAGTGTGGGCAATGGCGTTTGAGACCAGGTTGCTGATTGCCCGCAGCATCAGCGAACGGTCCAACTGCGCGTTGAGCAGTTCAGCCCCATTGCTGACGACGAACGAAATTCCTGCTTCGGTCGCGGAGGCTTCGTAGTAGTCGCGCACAGTGGTCAGCAACTCGCCGACGTTTACGTTCTCACGATGCAAGCCGGTCATGGGGCTTTCGGCGCGGGCCAGAAAGAGGAGATCGCCGATCAACTCGGAGAGCCGGACAGCTTCTTCCAACGAGGACTCGAGCACGTCGCGGTACTCCTCGACCGTCCGCGCGCGGACGAGAGCCACTTCGGCTTCTCCGCGGATATTGTTGACTGGGGTGCGCAGATCGTGCGCGATGTCGGCGGTGAATCTGGAGATGCGCTCGAAGGATTCTTCAAGCCGCTCCAGCATTTCATTGAAGGTGCCGGCGAGCGAGGCCAGCTCGGACGGATAGCCTTCCGACGCAATCCGCTCGCGCAGATTGGTCGATGTGATTCTGCGCGCGGTTGCGGCTATCTCTTCGACGGGCTTGATGCCTTGCCGCGCAATCCGGTAACCGACCAGCGGAAAGAGAACCGAGGTCACGAGCAGAATGACCCATGAGCACAGCCGAAAGCGGGCCAGCAGTTCTTCTTCCTGCGAGGTATCGATGGCGATCAGCACCGTGTCACTGTGCGCCGACGCCGCACCGACGGCCACTGTTGCGGTAGTCACCAGGAAGGGCTGTCCATCTTTGCCCACCATCGACCTTGGACGCTCGGAGTGATCATGGGTTTGTTTGGCAAGCGCGAGAAGATCCAACTTATCGACCATGCCGGGCGTGGTCATGATCGGCGCGCCCTGTTCATTGAAGAGGCGAATGTAGAAGCGCTGGTAGCGGCGTGCCTCTGATTCCAGCTCAATCTCTTCGTGCAGCGCATCGTCGTCATTGGGGCGTTCCCGCAACATGGTGCGCAGTACATTCAATTTGTCGGCCAGGAAGAGTTCCGAGCTGCGAGACAATTCCGTGCGCAGGACGATATAGAGACTCACCGTAGCCAGAACGACCAGTATCAGGCCGGCCAATGAGTAGGCAGCCGAGAGCCGGAAGGCCAAGGTCTTGCGCAGGGGCAGCGCGGCCCAGTCGCTACCGCGAGGCTTCAAAGACATACCCCGCGCCTCGAACGGTGTGAATGAGTTTAACGGGAAAGGGTTCGTCCACCTTGCTGCGCAATCGGCGCACATTCACATCCACGACGTTTGTATCGCTGTCGAAGTTCATATCCCAGACCGACTCGGCGATCAGGGTGCGCGACAGCACTTCACCGGCGCGGCGCGCCAGCAGGGTGAGCAACAGAAACTCCTTGGAAGTGAGGTCGAGCTTCTGGCCGGCACGCGTGGCACGGTGACGCAGCAGATCGATCTCGAGATCGGCCATGCGCAAGGTCTCATACTGGTTGGGCATAGAGCGCAAGCGGCGCAACAACGAGCGCACCCTGGCGAGCAACTCGGAGAATGCGAAGGGCTTTACCAGGTAGTCGTCGGCACCCAACTCAAAGCCGCGCACGCGCTCGTGTACGGCGTCGCGCGCTGTAAGCATCAGGACCAAGACTTTGCGTTCGGCCTCGCGCAACCTGGTCAGCACCTGCCATCCGTCGAGCACGGGAAGCATCACGTCGAGAATGACGAGATCGAAATCGACTTCCTCAGCCATGCGGAGGCCTTCCAGACCGTCGGCAGCCACATCGACGACGTAACCGGCTTCACTGAGTCCCCTCTTGAGAAACTTGGCAGTTTTCAGTTCGTCTTCGATTACCAGAATCTTCATTTGAACTGCACCCCTACAGATTCGAATTTGTTTGCTGAACTGCTGGAAAGAAACAAGTGGTCAGCTTCATCCCCTCGCGGGTCGGCAACGGCGGTGGGGAACTAGAGAGAAACAGGCGTGGACCGGGAGGCCGGCGCTACAGTTTGATGTGCCGCCGGGCAGAAATGCGAGTGGAGGACTTGCAGGGATGCGGCGAAAGTAAAGAGTTTGCTTATCGCCATTCTGGCGTACACGCACCCTTAGAAGCGTTGCGCCGTTCTCGATGACCGACCAGGTTTCTTTCGACAAAATAATGCGACCGTCTTCATGTTCTTCGATGGAGAAGAAAAGGCTCGAATCCTTCCAGATGATCGAGGTGTGGAACTCGTCACCGTCGGCTCCGGTGGAGATGGAGACTTTTCCGTCGGTGGTGTATTTCTGCACGGAGTGGCGGGGTGCGGAGGAGTCGCGGACCATGGTCGTCTCCACGGTCAGTTCCGATGCATGATGCTCGATGTGCAGCGTGAGTTCGCTCTTTCGCTGCGGCTGGCAGCGGTCGTTGTCCTGCTTCCACTGGCCGGAGAAATCCGGCTGCGACTGCGCCGCAGCCACGGCCGACGCTCCAGTGAGCACGAGGATGCCGAGGCAGATCAGCATCCAGAGATAAATCGAATTCTGTCGCATTCTCATTTGCAATTCTCGCTTGGTTCGCCCAGGTCTCTGACCCTGTGAATATGTACCTTGAGTTTCATTTTCCCCAGGCCCCAAAAGCGGGACCTGGGGCACCCAGCAGATCAGTTGGTATTGGCGGCGGTTAGAAATCGAAGCGCAGCGCGAGCTGAATCTCGCGCGGTGTTCCCGATCCTACGGGGGTAACCGGCGATACGGTGTTCAAAGTATTGATGATGCTTCCGAAGCCATTGGTATTCGAGGGGTTGAAGGTAGCTTGGGGAAAGCCGAGCTGCGGGTGATTGAAGATGTTGTAGGCCTCGGCGCGGAATTCAATTTGCCCGCGCTTAGGCAACGAGATAGTCTTTCCGGCGCTGATATCAATCTGCCAGGTGCCCGGCCCGCGCAGCAGGTCGCGCGGCGCGGTGCCGCCGTAATTTCCGACTGGAGCTTTGAAGGCCGCTGGATTGATCCACTGCGCGCGCGTTCTGCCTCCTGGCGGAGTCAACGAGACACCTGGCACCAGGTCTGGACGCTGCGACTTGTTATCGCCGTCAGGGGCGGTGTAGCTGCTGGGCATGATCACATTGACGGGAAAGCCGGAGCGCGACAGGGCCGTCGCGGTCAGTTCCCAGCCGCCCGCAAGGGCGTCGGTGATTCCGCTCTGGTTCAGCAGCGCCTTGCCGTGGCCGAAGGGGAGCTGATAGACCGCATTGCCATTGAATGCATGGCGTGCGTCCCAGGCACCGCTGGCTCGATCACAGGATTGACACAAGGGATTCTGCGGCACAATCTCGTCGCCACCGCCGCTGCCGTTGGAGCCGTTGTCGATCTCGTGCGAGTACATATAATTGGCCGTCACCAAGAGGCCATTCGAAAACGGCCGCCGCACGGCGAGGGAGAGGCCGTGATACGAGCTCATGCCGATGGAGCCGCGCCAGCCGATGATGGACGTGTAGTTCGGAGCATATTGGTAGATTTGCGTGACAGGATTTTCAAGGTTCACTTCACTCATTTCCAGCAGATGCACGCCGTGGCTTCCCAGGTAGGAAACTGTACCCACGAAGTTCGCGGGCAGTTCACGCTGCGCGGAGAAGCTCCACTGCTCGACATACGAGTCCTTGCGATCCCGCTGCTCGGCACTTGGTGAGGTTTGTGAGCCGAAATTCACGCCGTTGATGGTGACCGCGCAATTCGGCGCGAGTCTGGTAGCCGAAGCCGCAGCCAGAGACTCGGCGACTGGAACGGTGGTTTTTTGCACGGAATACGAGCAGGTTTCGTTTTTGGCAGGCAGATTCTGATCGTCCAACTGTCCGTCTTCGTGGTAGAGGCCGAATCCCCCCCGAACGACTGTCTTTGCGTCATTCCATGGCGTCCAGGAGAAGCCCACACGGGGATCGAGATCGCCGTAGTTCTGCTGGCCGAAGCTGGCACCCGCGCCGCAGTATCCAAGCATGCCGCAGGTGTCAAAATCGAAGGGATTGGCCTTGCCGTTCTTTTCATCGAAGAGCTGGAAGAAGGTGTAGTGCATGCCCAGGTTGAAGGTGAGATTCGGCCGCCACTTATACTCGTCCTGCGCGTATCCGATAACGACGTTCTTGCGCATTCCGTTGACCGGCATGGCACCTGTCAGGCTGGCTGTCTTGACTGAATCCGCTGCAAGATTCTCGACCGAGGAAAACGTAAGCGTTCCGCTGAGCGGGTATTTCTGGTTCATTTGAATGTGGCGAATCTCGCCGCCGGCCTCCAACGTGTGACGGCCATGATTCCAGGTGAGGTTGTCGTTGCCCGAAAACGAATTGCCCGCATAGATGCTGACGTAATTGTAGTTTTCAGTGACAAATCCCGGCCCAGGCCCCCCGGCAACCGAAATCTGATAAAGGATACCGGAGTCGCTGGAGTTGTACGTATTGCTGGTGGCGCGATTAAAGCCCGCATGGGCCTCGTTCACGAGTTGGGGACTGAAGACGTGCAGCAATTCCAGCACACCATTGACCGGGGCGGAGACCTTCTGCTGCAAGTCCGTCGAGCCAGCCGAAAGCGGCTGCGTATTGACCGAGCGATCATAGCTGAAGCGCATGAAGGCGGTGGTCTTGGAAGTGAAATGCTGGTCGAGCCTCAGCATGAACGAGTCTTCATTCACCACCTGCGTACATTCGCAGGTCAACAGATCGATGTCTGGATTGCTGGTATGCGCCAGAATGGTCTTCGGACCAGCTTTGGGGAACCCGTTCATGATGGCATATACAGGCGAGTTGCTCGGAACCGTTGCAATGAGCGCCGCACTCGGCACGTCTCCGGTTACCGGATAGCCCCAGTTCTGCCGGTAAGCTTCGGAAGTGAGATAGAAAAACGTCTTGTCGCGGACGACGGGTCCGCCCAGCAATCCGCCGAACTGATTCAGGCGAAGCGGTTGCTGAGCCGCGCCGGTTACATTGCCGGAGGCCCACAAAGGAAACGGCGCATCGAAGTAATTGTTGCGCAGGTATTCAAAGAGGCGTCCGTGAAAGCGGTTGGTGCCCGAAGGCGAGGTAACGGCCAGTTGAGCTCCGCCCGTGCCGCCTTCCTCGGACGACGACAGCATCGAGTCAATGCGGAACTCTTGGATCGCGTCCAGCGGAATGGAGAGCCGCACCCACTGGCGCTGCGTCTGATTCACGATATTGGTGGCATCAACGCCGTCGTAGGTGAAGTTGGTGTCGTCCAGGCCGCGCCCGGCAAAGCGGACTGACCGCTGGTTGCTGCCGCCGGTATCGATGGCGCCGGGAACGAAAGCCGTCAGCGCCGACCAGTTGCGGCCGTTCAACGGCAATTCATCCGCCTGCTGTTTCTCGATCAAGCCTGTCACTGCGCTGGTGTCGTGGTCCATGAGCGACGAACTGGCCGAGATCTCAACCGTCTCCTCGCCGCCGGCAACCTTCAGCTTGGCATCCAGAGTGCGCGTCCTGCCAATCACCTGCACCACACTAGCGAACTTCAACGTCTGAAATCCGGGATGTTCGAAGGTGACGGAATAAGTGCCCACGGGCAACTCGGCGATGGTGTAGTTTCCGGTCGAGTCCGAGATGGTTTCGCGCTGCAACTGGGTGGAAATCTGCACCGCTGTAATGTGCGTCTTTGCCAGCAGTTTGCCCGACGGATCGGTCACCGTACCCGTCAATCCGCTGCGGTCCACTTGTGCGAAAGAGATGCCGGTAATGAAAAATACTGCGATGAGTCCGATAAAAATGCGAGCGCTTTGAAGAATGGAAGAATTCCGGATGAACTGACTTTGTTTCATTTCGTAATGCATAGCCCCCCTCAATACAAAGATGCTCAAGATATGACAATTGAAATACGTGTTCTCGTTTCCGGCGCGCAGGCGCAGAACCGCATCGTCTTCTCCGCGTGCAGCGGAGTATCAAACGTTGCCGCGCGTACAAGGTTAGATCGTGCTCAACGACGCCTACGCGCCAGCATGATTCCCGAAGAACGCATTGGATGTGATCATGTCAATTTTGTAATCTGGTTTTGTGACTCGCAGTTCACGCCTAAGTTAATGTTCCGTCAAATATAAAATCCGCAAAAAAGAGACTTTGTTTCAAGCAGAAATTGCCGGTGCAGGCTAAGTTGATTTATACCGTAAAGATACAAAGATCAACTCGGCGTACGGCGTGACCAAGCGCGCGCCACCACGTGGAATGGATGACAATTCTGTCATTTCCATGTCATGCTGCCGTCCTTTTCGTGGCTCTAAGCTTGGCCCATTGGCGCAACTCTCCCTCCGCGTCATGACCTGCAAGCGAAAGAGAAAGTACGAACCTGTTTCATGTCGAGTTCCCGGATTCAATAAGCCAGTAAGTCGAAGGGCAAGCCGGGCCGCTGAAGAAAACGGAATGCATACGACGCACGGCGAGAAAAACAAGCTCTGCATATCAATGACTTGGATCAGTCAACAGTCAACGATGAGTCTTCACGACCGCCTTGGTTGCCGTAACAAACTTCCAATTCCCGAAGCGACCTCAAGCTACATCACCGATTCCGGGTTGCGTGAGGAAAGTAACCCAAGAAACAAGGAGAAATGCGAATGTTTCGAAAGAATAGTCAGAATCACTGTCTGCTCGTCGGCCTGTTGGCGACGGGGCTGAGCCTGCCTGCGCTCGCGCAGTCCGTGCAGTTCCCGACCTACACATTGGGCGAGAACCTTTCCGGGTCGCAAGGCCCGTCCTACTCGAATCCTACGCCCAAGCCGTGGGTCGTCAGTGACGGCGCAATCATTACCCCCGTCGGCACCCAGGTCTATCTTGGCACCACCACCCGCGCCAAGGCCATCTCGCTGAACCCGCTGGGCAATCACACCGCCGCCGTGCTGCAAATGGGCGCGCCCCAGGCGGTCACGATCTTCAATACCCAAACCGGCGCTGTATTGCAGAAAGTCAAGTACGGCACCTCGAAAACTGGCAGCGCCACAGGCATCACCTACACATCGGACGGCGCACACCTGCTGTTCAGCCAGGACAACGGCTACGTTGCTTACGTCAACATCAGCACGAGCACAGGCTTGGTCACAACCAACGTAGCTCAGATCAGCATTCCGGTGGATGCGACCTCCACCAGCGTCCCCGGATTTGGTACGCAGCCGGTGTTGAACACCGTCAATTGCAACCAGACCGTCACCATGCCGGGAACCAACGTTACGATCCCTGGCCCAATAGGATCATCGGGCAGCTATGCGATTCCTTGCGGCATTCCCTACTCCGGCACCACGTCCTATCCGCTGGGCGTCGCAGTCTCGCCGGATAACTCCACTGGCTACGTCGTGCTGGATGCCAGCAATACGCTGGGCAAGATCAACCTCAGCACCCATGCACTGGTTTCTCAGATTCGTGTCGGCAACGTTCCGCACAGCGTAGTGATCTCCGCCGACGGCAAAACCGCGTATGTCTCCAACGAGGCTGGGCGCGTTCCCACCGCCAATGACTTCCAGCTCTACTCCGACGGCACAGCGGTTGTCGCCACGAATCCAACTGGTTCCATGGCCAGCGGCACCGTTTCCGTGGTTGACCTGCCCACGTTCACCGTCAAGGCAACGATCAACACCGGCCTGCACCCCACCGGCATGGCCTTCTGGGGCAGCTATCTGGTGGTGGCCAACGCCTACGGCGACTCGCTCTCAGTCATTGACACCAATTCCAACACAGTCGCCTACACCATCAGCCTTGGGCTCCCGATCGCGGTGCCGGGATCTTCCACGCCCGCCTTTGGCGCAGGTCCGAACTCGATTGCCATTGATGAGGTCAGCAACATCGCTTACGTCGCGCTGTACAACGCGAACGCAATCGCCGTGGTCAACCTTTCACAGAACGCGCCCGGCACGCCCGTCAAGGGTCTGATCCCGGTAGGGTATGCGCCCAGTTCGGTTGTGCTGGACAAACTGAATGGCGACGACTTGTTGCTTGTTGCCAACGACAAGGGCATCGGCACCTCTGGATTCCAGAGCACTCCGGCTGAAAACTCGACCTCAACTTCGCACAGCTCGCCGGCAGCCCAGAATACGCACCAGGATCTTGGCACTGTCAGCATTGTCACCGTACCGACTCCCGGAGAGCTGACGGCCTATACCAAGCAGGTCTACCGGAACAACCACTGGGATCTGGCTGTAAATATCCAGAGCGCATCCGGCGGAAAACTGTCTACCGCTCCGGTCGCCATCCCGGCGAAGATCGGCGATCCTTCGCTCATCAAGCACGTGTTCGTGATCATCCGTGAAAACCGCACCTACGACCAGATTCTTGGCGATGTGGTGGGCGGCAATGGCCAGGCCAATCTGGCGGTCTTCGGTTCCACGGGGATCTACGGCAACGTCACTCCCAACGCGCACGCGCTGGTGCAGCGCTTCCCGCTGTTCGACAACTTCTACGATCCCAGCCGCCAGTCGGCTGACGGTCACAACTGGATTGTCCAGGCCATGGCGCCCTACTCGGATGACATTCAGTCGCCGGACTGGGACCGCGACTATCCTTCCAACGGTGGCGATGCAATCGCTTATCAGCCGGTGGGCAACATTTACGACTTGGCAGTCAAGACCGGCATCAGCCTGAAGAACTTCGGCGAATACGTTGAAGAGAATACCTTCAACGTGCCTGGATGCACTGCGACGGAATATACACAAAGCTGCGAACCGACCTGGCAGCAGTTCTACAACGATACCCAATGCTTCGAGGGTGGACCGGAATGCGGCGCGCCTGGAACTGCCGGCGAGAAGACGCTGTACTACCAGAACATGATCGGTTCGTATTCGCCGCTCCCCAACGTGCAAAGCACAACGATCCAAAACTACCCACAGTTCGATCTGGGCATCCCGGACCAGTACCGCTTCGACATCTGGAATCAGTATTTCCAGCAGGACGTGGCCAACGGTTCAGTACCCCAGTTAGAAATCATGTGGATCAGCTCCGACCATACCGGTGGCTCGCCGACCGCGCAAGCCATGCAGGCCGACAACGACCTGGCCTTTGGTCGCTTTGTCGATGCCATCAGCCACAGCTCAATCTGGAACTCCTCGGCCATCTTCGTAGAGGAAGACGACGCGCAGGACGGTGTGGACCACGTTGACGGTCACCGCAGCCCTGGTTATATCTTTAGCCCCTACGTCAAGCAGAAGGTCAACGCCGACGGATCTGGTGCCGGCGTAACCGAAGACAGCACATTCTTCACGCAGGTCAACATGACCCGCACCATCGAGCAGATCCTTGGTCTGAAGCCCATGAACCAGTTCGACCTGGTGGCTTCTCCGATGAGCGAAATCTTCATCAACAACATCAACAGCTCGAAGCAACTGCCCGCGAGCAACTTGCTGCCGTGGACCCACGTGCCGAATCAGATCTCGCTGTATCAGGGCACGACCGCGAAAGTGGAACTCCCGAACAGCAATTCCACGACCAAGATTCTTCAGGCTGGCTGGCTCAAGAAGAAGGCGGAAATTTTTGCTGGCAACTATCACAAGCCTGACTGCGAAGATCCGGAAACCGTCCGTCACTACAACTGGTACGAGGCCACAGGCTTTACGGTCCCCTACCCTGGCGAGAAGACAGTTCGCCCGGCAAGCGACTTCAATCATCCGAAGCGCAATGCCAAAGTTGATCTGGACGACTAATCCCCGCACCAACCACAACGGTCCTCTCCTCAGCACGGGGAGAGGACGTTGAACAACTAATTCAGGAGAAGAATTCATGAAGAAGTTTGCTGTACTCACCATCGCACTCTTGGTTGCCGGATCCTTGTCGGCGAGCGCCACCGTTCTGACCGGTAATAGCAATATTGCGCAGTCAGCCCTGATTCCCATTCCAAACGGCTCCAACATTGGTCTCAACGGACCCATCACCTGGGGTAACTACACATGGAGTTCCACCAACTTTAACTCGGTGATCGGCTCCACCAGCGGCACGGGATTCGGTAACAATGGATACTGGGATAGCAATGTTGGCCCTATCATCGCACTCAATAGCAGTTATGACGATTCCGGCGTCACGGACACCATGACCATCGCTTTCACGAATCCGGTCAATGAGGTCGGTGACTATTTCAATTACGTTGCAGGTGGAAGCACACCGACGACCATCTCCGTCTACGATTCGACCGACACTCTGATTGAGTCCACCAACCTAAACTTTTTGACCAACGGCGGGACCAACACGGGCGAGTGGATCGGCTTCTCGGAAACCACACCGATCAGCTACCTTACGATCTCGGATAACTACGTTGCCATGGCCGATCCTACGCCGGAGCCCAGCTCGATTCTGCTGCTGGGCAGCGGATTGCTGGGTCTGGTTGGCGCTGCTCGTCGCAAACTGGCCCGCTAAAGCGGCGATCAGCGTAACACTGAAATTCAAAAGCAAGAAAAATGCCCTCGTGAAAGCGAGGGCATTTTTCACGTGTGCGCTGCACTGATTTGGAGGTAAAAGTCCTCTACACACTCAGCAAATGTTCGTAGTGAGGCGGGATCTGGTCGATGGAAATACTGGGGAGTTGGCGACTTGAGCGATTTCAGTCACAGAATATAGGTAAGCGAAATATATCTTCTTTAGAATCAATAAGTGGCGGAGAGACAGGGATTCGAACCCTGGGTACCCTTTCGAGTACACACGCTTTCCAAGCGTGCGCCTTAAACCACTCGGCCATCTCTCCGTGGGATGCGTCATTTATGAATTTATCACACTCGGGGGTGGGGCGGTGTGGATTGCGTATCGACAAGAAAGCGGCCATGGAGGGGATGCCTCGACGGCCGCTATCTTGCAGGGTTTGGGCGCGGTTAGAAGGTGATGCGGCCGGAGAGTTCCATGCTGCGTGGGCCTGCGCCTTCGGCTGATTGCAGGGCGGTGATGGAGCCGAAACTGGCTGAATCCACCTGCATATTGGGCGGTTCGTAGTTGCGGTGGTTGAAGACGTTGGCGGCTTCCAAGCCGAGTTGGAGATGGCTTTTGCGATAGAGCGCCACGCTCTTGGTGAGCGAGAGCGAAAAGTTGGCGGTGCCGGGGCCGACGATGCCGCCGACTGGGGCGTTTCCGAAGCGGCCAATGCCGATGCCGCTGGCGGTTTGCAGGTTGAGATAGGGGAAGGCGGCGGGGTTCAGCCACTGATTGGCGTTGCGGTTAGAGGCGTAGACCGAAACGTTGGGCATCTGGTCTGGGCGCGTCTGCCCGATAGTGGTGAGGATGTTGGTGTTGGCGGGATCGACCGTGTTGATGTAGGGCGTGAGGAACGGGCCGCTCTGGAAGATGGTCACACCGGCCAGTTCCCATCCGCCGACGAAGTGATTGAGCGTGGGGCTGCTATTGAGCCAGCGCTGATCGTGGCCAAAGGGCAAGTCGTAGAGGTAAGTCACCAGGAAGCGATGACGACGGTCGTAGACGACATTTCCGTAGTCGTGGCGGGGGTTGAAGCGATCGGTGAGGAAGCTGCCACCGGCGATGGCGAAGGCCGTGGGAGTGGCTCCGCCGGCATCAGACAGGTCGCGGGTGAAACTGTAACTCGCATCGAAGGTCACGCCCTTGCCGCTGTGGCGCGAGAGTTCGACGGTGGCGCTGTTGTAGTTGCTCTCCGCTGCGTTCTGAATGCTTTGAATGACGGCCCAATCGAGATAGGGGCGGCTCAGGCTGGCCTGAGCATAGCCGACGGTGTTGGCGTGAACCTGATTGAGATCCACCATGGCGTCCAGGCCCGCACCATGACTGCCGGTATAGGAGAGGCGTACGCCGATGCTGTGGCCCAGATCCTGCTCGATGGTCAAATTCCACTGCTGCACGGTGGGGCTTTTGTAGTGGATGGGGAAGGAGTAATCAAAGTTGGCCGATCCAGCGCCGCCGCCCGCGCTGGGATTGAAGGGATTGGCGAAGGAGAGCAAGGGAGTCACTGCGTCCGTATCGTAGTCCTGGTTGTAAGTGCCCAGATAACTGGCGTGAACAGCCCATCCGGCAACCAGCGAGAAGCCGAGCGGCGTTTCAATGAAGCGGCCCCAGCCTCCGCGCACAACGGTCTTGTCATTGCTGAAGGGACGCCATGCAAAGCCCAGGCGCGGCCCCCAGCCGGTTTTGTCAGTAAAACGTAGCGCCTCGGGAATGCCGGCCTGCGCGGCGGTCAGCAGCGGGGTGGGATAGATGGCATTGACAAAGTCCTGCGACTTGAAGGTCAGCGCCTCGGCGTTGGGCACCACGACCGCGCCCTGCACGGAGGTCTGGCCATCGGCACCGAGGCCGTTGAAATCAGGCAGAAAAGTGGCGGTGTTATAGTTCGTTTCGCGCATGGGCGGGTGTGCCTCGTAACGCAGGCCCAGGTTCAAAGTCAGACGCGGAGTAATCTTCCAGTCATCCTGACCAAAGAAGGCATAGGAGTAACCGAGACCGTCCATGGCGGGTTTGTTGGTGGAACTGACTTCAGTGTAATCGGGAAGGCCGAGCAGAAACTGCGTAAATGGATCGCCGATTGCGCCGCCCACATGGGAGGTGCCATTGAAGGCATACGTGCCAGAGCGGTAGTTGCCATAGACATTGTCGTCGTGGTCGGTGATGCGCTTGAAGTCCGCGCCAAACTTGAAGGAATGGTTGGCGTGGGTCCAGCTTACGTTGTCCAGGGCCTGAATGATCTGGCCGCGCTGCATACCGGGATTGCTGGCACCGGTGCCGGTGGACATGAAGCCGTTGCTGAACAGGATTTGAGGTGCTTCGGACCAGGCCAGATCGGGCTGCGGAACGGTAAGTCCAATCTGACTCAGAAGGGCGCTGGTGGAGAAACTCTGCGTCTCGGAGCTATGCTGGGCGTTGTAACCGCCACGAAACTCATTCATCAGATTGGTGGAGAAGATGTAGTTATGCGCGAAGGTCATGCCCTCGTCGATCTCGGGCGTATTGAAGGTGCCCAGCAGCGGGCTGCCGGACTCGGCGCAATACGACGTGAGGCAGGAGGGCATGGGCGCAGTCACTACTTGACGATTCTTGTAGGAGAAGCGCGCAAAGACGGTCTGCTTGGCCGAGATGGTGCGATCCAGGCGCACATCGCCCTGGTTGGCGCTGATGGGCGCGGGCATATTGATCTGGTAGTTATTCGAGAATGAGTCAGCAGGCCCGTAATTCGGCGCGGGAATCAGAGACTGCATGAGATTGGCGGCGATTGGCGAGACGGGAACTGCGCCAGTATTGGCGATCGGTGTACTGTCGGGAGTATTGACTGAGTAGTAACCGCTGGGACAATTTGTCGTAATCGTGCCGGTGGGCGTGGGGTTGCTGGAGTCCGAGCAGTAAGTCTGGTAGAGATAGTCGGTCATGTTGCCGCTGCGCATGGCCTGGGTGGGTACGCTGAGCACCAGCAATGCCTCGCGGGGCAGGCGCAGGCCCTCATAACTGATAAAGAAGAAAGTCTTGTCGCTGCCGTTGTAGAAATGGGGAATCTTGAGCGGCCCGCCCAGGGTGGCACCGAAGTCGTTCATGATGATTTTTGGCTTGGCATTGGCGAAGGCCGTGGGAACGCCGGAGTTGAGCACGGTGTTCTCGTGATTCTCGAAGATGCCGCCATGAAACTGGTTGGTGCCGGCCTTGGAGACGGTGGTGATGTCGGCGACGCCGCTGAACTCGGCGTTGTTGTTGGACTCGGAGACGCGAATCTCCTCGATGGAGTTGAAGGAGGGGAACATCTCGTTGACCGGGCCGGAATACTCGACGCCGACGCTGGAGATGCCGTCGATGGTGACGCTGAGCAGCGCGGCGGTGGTGCCGCTGACCGACAGGCTGCCGCTGTCGTCGGTCTGCACGCCGGCCTCGGTGGTGAGCGTGGAGATGGGGCTGGTGGAACCGGCCGAGCGCGAATAAATGGCCACGGGTAACTCGACCAGTTCGTCGCCAGCCTTGGTCTCGGCCAGGTTGGAAACGTCGGTGGTGATGACCGGGGCCACGTCGTCCAGCACTACGACCGTTTGCGTCTCCGCGCCGAGTTTGAGCGTGGCGTCCAGGCGGCGGGTTTCACGTGCGCTGAGCGAGACGGCCGACATCGACTCCTTCTGAAATCCCGGCGCAGAGATAGTCAGCGCATAACTACCCACGTCAATATTCTTGAAGTCGAAGTTACCGCTGGCATCGGTGGTCGCGGTGCGCGTGGCCGATGTGCCGGTATTCCGCAGCGTGGCCTGCGCGCCCACCACCACCGCGCCTGTGGTGTCGCGCACCGTGCCCAGGATGGCTCCGTAGGTGGATTGAGCTAGTAGCGAGTGGGAAAACAACGCGGTCAAGCAGGCAAGCAGAACCAGTCGCCAAGCGAATTGCCCGCGCAGACGGGCAGGGGAACAAAAGGTGTGCATTCGGTACCCTTTCAGGAAAAAGTCATGGAGAGGCGATATCTTTCGCTTCGTTCAGTTGTTTCAAATCAGATGCGCGGCCTGCGACGAGGCGCGGAAGGCATTTCATTCATTATTTTAGATGATTTTTTTGCAGATGGAACATGAAATTCGCATTGCCGGGGCGGTGACCCCGCTGCTTTTGAGCTGTAGAAGGTGGGGGGGAGTGATTGCGTCGGATGATGAGGGCGAATGAATCCTGTCGGCTTCCCAAAATGAAAAAACTCCAATTTGGTGCGGATGCGCGTAATTGCGCTTCATATTCCAGCATTTTATCTGGACCGTTCAAGTTACCGGGGAGTGTAGTCGATATAACCGTCGAGGTTTCAATTGCCCAGTCGCTGTCTGCGAACGAATGGATTTTGCGGGCGGAGACTGAGTGTTCGGCGAGTTCCACCTGGTTGCGGCGCGGAATATTGCAGCCGCAATGCAAAGGAGAGGCAACAATGAAACAGTTTTTGATGGGCGTAGTGATGCTAGCGCTGACTGTAATCCCCGCAAGGGCGCAGAGTATGGAGGATCTGAACATTCAGATCCACGGCTATGCGACCCAGGGATTTCTCTATACGAACCAAAACAACCTGTTCACAACCAACTCGAGCGATGGCAGTCCAGCATGGAGCGAGGCGGTGGTCAACGTGACGGCGCAGCCCGATTCGAAGCTGCGCGTGGGCGTACAGGCGCGCTACTTCCTGTTGGGCAACATCGGCAATGCCATCACGCTGGATTGGGCCAACGCCGATTACAAGTTCAACGACAAGCTGGGAGTGCGTTTCGGCAAGGTCAAGATGCCCTCCAACCTCTTCAACGAGGTTCAGGACATTGACCCATCCTATATGTGGGCACTATTGCCGCAGAGCGTGTATACCCTCACCAACCGAAACTCGGCTCTCTCCCAATATGGTGGCCTAGTATATGGCACACTCAAACTGGGCAATAATCTGGGCAAGGTGGAGTATCGAGGCTGGGGCGGAGAACAGGTTCTTGGCGGCGACGACGGTTATTGGATCGGCCTGCGCGAGGCCGGAATGAACCTGCCCAACGGGCTGAGCGGCTCGAACATTGGCGCGACCCTGCACTGGAAGATGCCTTTCAAGGGACTCATGATCGGCGGCACGGATACCAGGAAACCGGCATGGTCCAGCCAGCTTACGTTTGCGCCCGCGCCGGGAGTTCTGCTCACCGGATCCATGGATGTGAAGTCCTTCAACCAATGGGCTACCTTTGCCGTTTATGAGAAGAACAAGATCATGTTGGCCGGTGAGTACAACAAGCTCGCGCCTGGAATTACGCTGAGTTTCCCCCATCTGCCCATCCCATTTCCTGTCGACAAACGGCAATGGTATGGAATGGCCAGTTACAAGGTAACGCAGAAATTGAGCGCCGGAATCTATGACAGCCAGCAGATCAATCACGCATTGCCATTGGGTCCGGCTCGCTTCTCCAAGGACTGGGTCATCTCTGGCCGGTACGATTTCAACCAGTTTCTTTACGCCAAGGCCGAGCAGCACTTCATCGACGGTACGGACAACTACTTTGACGAAAATCTCAATCCCAACGGAATACAACCCACCACCAAACTGACGGTTCTGAAAATCGGCGTGAGTTTCTAACCAACGCGGACGAAAGGAGAGCACTGCAATGAAAAAATCAATCCTGGTATCACTGCTCCTGGCCGCCGCGTTTGTCTTCGCGGCGCGCGCACAGGCACAAGTTTTGGTCATCGCCAATCCCGGCGTAAAGGCTAGCGATGTAAGCAAGGACGATCTGCGCGAGGTATTCACCGGCAACGCAACCACCCTGAAGGATGGCAGCCGGGTGGTCCCCATCCTGCTGAAAGCAGGAACCACACATGAGGAGTTTTTGCAGGCATACATCGGCAAGAGCGATACGGCCTATCGGGCCGGCTGGCGCAGCCTGGTCTTTTCCGGTCAGGCGTCCATGCCGAAAAGTCTGGAAACCGATGCGGCGGTTGTCGATTTCGTGGCACATAACAATGGCGCCATCGGCTACATCGGCAAGGCATCGCCGCATGAGGGCGTGAAGGTGCTGGCGGTGAAGTGAGGGCGTTTGGTGCAGATTCACAATAGCCGCCGACAATGGCTGCGCGAGAGATCAAGCAGTTCTTGTCGGTGGTTACGTGTTTGCCGTGCCTCCTCCGGCAAAAGTGCACCGTTACTCATATTTCTTTCAGTCGATGCCGATAGAAACAATTGTGGTCGCCCATATGGAGGCGATGTGGAGGAACAAGCGAGCTGCCCGCATGTTTGCAGAGATGCCGAAAAAAGGAGAACAGTATGAAACGACTTTGGATTGGCACAATGGCGCTGACACTGATGAGTGTCTTCGCTGTGGCGCAGAGTCTGGACGATCTGAATATTCAGATTCACGGGTACGCGACGCAGGGATTCCTGTACAGTTCACAGAACAATGTACTGACCACGAATTCCAGCGACGGCAGTCCTGCCTGGACCGAGGCGGTGGTGAACATCTCGGCACACCCCATCCCCAAATTGCGTGTTGGCGCGCAGGTCCGGTACTTCCTCCTGGGGAACCTGGGAAACGCGATTACGCTGGATTGGGCGCAGGCTGAGTACAAGGTCAATAACCGCTTCGGAGTGCGCTTTGGAAAAGTCAAGACTCCCACCGGCTTGTTCAACGAGATTCAGGATATTGATTCTTCGTATATGTGGTCCCTGCTGCCACAGGGGATTTATCCGATTGTCAGCCGCAATTCGCTTCTTTCGCATACCGGCGGAGTTGTGTACGGAACCTTGAAACTGGGCACGTCAGGCGGCGAACTGGATTACCGGGCATTTGGCGGAGAACGTGAACTGGCTGCGGACGACGGCTATTTCATCGGACTGCGTGAGTCGGGAATTGCCTTTCCCAATGGAGTGAATGGTGCGGTTCTGGGCGGCACACTCAAATGGAACACTCCGGTGAATGGTCTGATGGTGGGCGCGTCGGACCTTCGCGATACACTCTGGAGCGCGACGATGACCGACGCCAATTCCATCACGGTTCCTGGATTGGGCACCTTGTCCGGGCCGTTCAATGGAACTTATATGCTGCAACCGTTGGATGTACCTTTTTACTTTGGACGCTATGAAAAAAACAAGGTTTCGATCACCGGTGAATGGGCGCGCCTGCCTTTCAGTGGCACGTTGAACGTTGTGGTTCCGGCGTTGGTTCCTTTTGGCATTCCCTATCTTCAGACGCCATTTCGAGCGGATCAACGGGCATGGTACGGAATGGCAAGTTACAAAGTTACAAGCAAGATGCAGTTTGGCATGTACCATAGCCAATCGGTCAATCATCAGGCGGTGCTTGGACCGAGCCGTTACTCGAAGGATTGGGTTCTGTCGGCGCGGTACGACATGAATGAGTTTGTCTATGCCAAGGCCGAGCAGCACTTCCTCGATGGCACGGAGATTGGGTACGATGCAAACGCGAACCCCGGCGGCATCAATCCAAGCACCCGCCTCACCATCCTCAAACTGGGTGTGAGCTTTTAGAGGCAGAAGGGAGGAACAACGATGAAACGAATATTGTGGACATCCATGCTGGCTTCGATCTCCCTCCTCTGCTCTCTGCAGGGTATGGCACAGATCGCGCTGATCGCCAATCCCGGCGTCAAGGCAAGTTCCATGAGCAAGAAGGATGTGGCTGATGTGTTTACAGGCCGCTCAACCGTGCTGCCTGGCGGCAGCCAGGTCGCGCCAGTATTACTCAAGAGTGGAGCGGTACACGAAGCATTTCTCCTGGAATTCATCGGCAAATCGGACGCAACTTACCGGCAATTGTGGCGCAGCCTGGTCTTTTCTGGTCAGGCCGATATGCCCAAGAGTCTCGACTCCGATTCCGCCGTGGTGGGGTTTGTCGCTCATACTCCCGGTTCAATCGGCTACATTGGCGCGTCTTCTCCACATGAGGGCGTGAAGGTGCTGGCGATCAAATGAAGGGACGAAAATAACCAGGAATGCGACGAGGGCTTGGAGAAAATTCCCCATACTCTCAAGCTTATCCCTAAAACGTCGATAAAGAGGAGAGAATGCCGTTTCGAGTTCTAGTCACCTCGATACGGCATTCGACTCGGAGGAGCCAAACCCGATGGGGGTGAAGGTCGCCGGGCAATAGTGATTGCCTCTGTTGATCGAGAGGCAGATTTGAGGGAGGAACTATGTCGATAAGACGCAACCTCAGCGTGATACTGACGGTATTGGCGATTTCCGTCACCTTGTACGCGCAGGAATTCAAGCTTGGAAGTCGCGAGGTGCAGGTTCACGGATTTGGCACCCAGGGCTTTATCCATACCGACGATAACAACTGGCTGACCATGAATACCAGCAATGCCGGTAGTGGAGCTTTCACCGACTTTGGCTTGAACATGGGAATGCAGATCAGGCCAAAGCTGCGCATCGGCGGCCAGTTTTACGACCGCAAGTTGGGCAAGCTTGGAAATTGGGAACCACTGATGGATTGGGCGATGCTTGACTATCACCCCAGGCCTTGGCTGGGATTCCGCGTGGGCAAGGTGAAGACCGTGCTAGGACTCTTTACCGACACTCAGGATATGGACTTCGCCAATACTTTCGCGCTGTTGCCGCAGAGCGTCTACCCGATCGATTTGCGCGATGCGACCATTGCGCACGAGGGTGGGGACATCTACGGAAAAGAAAAGCTGCCGCACCACCTCGGTTCCGTGGCGTACACCGCCTACGGCGGTCGCCGCGCCGACAATATGCATAGCGGCTATCCCTATTTGCTGAGCAGTTTTGCAATTTACCTCACAAGTTATGGAGGCCCGGTGTATGGCGGAGATTTTCGCTGGAATACCCCTGTGAGCGGGCTGACCGTTGGTATTTCTCGATTGAACGAGCGAATTACGGGCAAGGGCACAGTGGGCGGCCCAGTCGTCCCTTATCAGGAGTATTCCAAGCAGGACTGGACCAACCAGTATTACGGAAAGTATGCCAAGGACAAGTTCCACGCCGAGTCGGAGTACAAGCGCTATCTCCGCAATCAGTCGATTTTCAATGACGCTTTTGGACTCGAAACCGATGTTCGCGGCTGGTACGTGAGCGGGGACTATCGCGAAAACAATTGGCTTGAAACAGGCGCCTACTACTCGCACTACCGGATTTCCCCAACCGGATCAATGCTTTTCGGTACGATTTACCCGGATGCCCAACTGCGCGATTACGACAAGGTAGTCACAGCAAAGTTTACCGTCAACAAGTACGCCTACTTCAAAGTCGAGGGGCACTTCATGGACGGCAACGCTTCGGCGCAATATCCCGATGGCTTTTACAGCAATGTAAATCCCAAGGGTTTTGCGAACAATACGAAGGCACTTGTGATTCGCACCGGATTCAGCTTCTAGAGAGGAGGCTCATCATGAAAAGGTATCTGTTCGCACTATTCGTAATTCTTGGGTCTCTGATACTGGTGGCCCAGGCTCAAGCGCAAGTCATTGTGATCGCCAATTCGAGCGTGAAGACCAGCGAAATCAGCAAGGCCGATCTGCGCGATGTCTTCACTGGTAACGCGGTCTCGTTTCCCGGCGGGGGCAGCGTGGCACCTGCTCTGCTCAAGGCTGGGGCCGTTCACGAGGAGTTTCTCCGGACATACATCGGGAAAAACGATACAACCTTTCGAGCCGGCTGGCGCAGTCTGGTTTTCTCTGGACAGGTAATCATGCCCAAGTCGCTGGATTCAGACACGGCGGTGGTCGATTTTGTCGTACACAACAACGGAGCCATCGGCTACATCGGCAAGGCAACCGCTCATGAAGGTGTCAAAGTTTTAACAGTAAGGTGACCTTATGTTTGCGCAGATGAAGATCAAAGCGAGAATCCTTGGCATCCTGGCCGTGCTGGCTGTTGGCTATCTGGTGCTGCTGGCAATGGTGCAGTTCTCCGCCTCGGCAACGCATAGCCGTATGTCAGAGATTTCCACTTCGCTATTTCCGGCGGCGTTGAAGATGCAGGAAGCGGAAGCCTCTTTCGAACGCATGAAGAAGCACTATGGCGATGCCGTGGTGTTGCAGGATCAGGCCTCGCTGGCGGGCGGTGAAAAAGACGGCGTGGCCACAGCGGCCGCGTTGGATGTGGTTAAAAGCTCCCTGTCCTCAACGCCCGATCTGAGCAAGATGGTCGATGCCATTCAGAGTCAGTTTGCCTCGATCCGCACACGCGATCACGACACGTATGCCGCGATTCTGGCTGCCAAGGAAGGCCCCAGCGATGAACTGATGGCCAAGGCGGGCGAGTTGGGCAAGGATAACAAGGCGCTGACCGACGCGATGACATTGTGCGACAAGGCGATCTCCGCGAGCTTCCAGAAGCAACTGGACGTTGTGGACGCATGGTCTGTGCGCAGTCGCATGGTGGGATTCGTCATGCTGGTTTTTGCAGTGCTCAGTTGTGCGGCTGCCTGGGGCGTGGTGCAGTACAAAGTGGTGCTGCCGCTGCGTTCGCTGGCCATGCATATGCAGGACATCGCCGAGGGCGAGGGCGATCTCACCCGGCGCATTGATGTGAATGGACACAACGAGATCGACGAAGTTGGCATTTGGTTCAATGTTTTTATCGGTCGCATTGAAGAGATTGTGCGCCAGGTTGCTGGGCACGCTCAAACGTTGGGCGCGTCAGCTCATGAACTGGCGCAGAACGCGCGTGAAACCGCATCGCAGGCCAGCCAGCAGCAGGCGCAGGCCGAGCGCATCACCGTCACCATGAATGAGATGTCCAGCGCCGTGCAAGAGATCAGCCACACCACCCAAAGCGCGGCGCAGGACGCGCGCAAAGCCGAAGAAAGTGCACATACCGGCGGACAAACCGTGCAGGCTACAGTACAAACCATCGAGGATCTGCTCAAGGCCAATCAGGAGACTTCTTCGCGCATCGAGGAACTGGGCCGCTCCAGCGATGCCATCGGCAGAATCATCAATGTGATCGACGAGATTGCCGGACAGACCAATCTGCTGGCTCTGAACGCCTCGATCGAAGCCGCGCGCGCTGGCGAACATGGGCGCGGATTCGCGGTGGTTGCCGGCGAAGTGCGCCGACTGGCAGAGCGCACCAGTTCTGCCACCAAGGAGATCGATACCACCGTTCGCGCCATTCAACAAGGCACCGCTGAAGCCGTTGAAGCCATGCGCTCCAGCATGAGTCATGTGCAAAGCGGTGTGGACTCCGCGCGCTCCGCAGGCGAGGCACTGACCAGCATTATTCATGGTTCGGAATCGGTACAGAAAATGGTGACTCAAATTGCCGCTGCAGCCACCGAGCAGTCTTACTCAACGCAATCAGTCTCCGCGAATGTTGGCGAGATTGCTACGATCATCGAGCACACCGCCGCAAGTTCTCAGCACTCCGTCGAAGCATGTCAGCAGTTGGCTGTTTTGGCCAACGAACTCTCCGGTTTGGTGGGTGCCTTCAAGGTGAGTGCGGTGTAGTTCTATTGGGCGAACACATTTGAATGGCGCGGGTTGGCGGGCTGTAAGTAAAGGCCTCATTTGCCAATCCGCGCTGTTCATGTTTCAATCAGAATATTGAAACAGGGGTGCTCCACGATGTGGGGCTGAGAAATACCCTCGAACCCGATCCGGATAATACCGGCGTGGGAAGTTTTCGAAGCGGCCTTCCTCCTTGATGTGCTGTGAGTTCTCTTGTTTCAGGTTTGTTGCAAACAAGGGGAATTCATGTTCAGTTTTGCCGCCGCAATCACCGCCCGCCTCTCATCCCTATCCTCTGCATCTCAGCGTCAATGCGCCGTGGAAGTGTGCGCGCAGAAAATCGCTTATCTCCTCCTCTTGCCGCTGGCTGGCTTTCTGAGTGTCTCTCTCTGCGTTGTGGCACAGAATCCTGCGACGGAAGCGCCCAAGCCCGCGCCAGCCGCGGCTTCCGCACAGAAAGTTCAACCTGTCACCACCACGGTGGTTGTGCGTGGCGAGGTCAAGGACGACTATCTTCCCGATGAAGTTACAGTGGGTACGCTGGACGGCGCGCCGCTGTCGGAAGCGCCAATCTCCGCGGTCGTGATGACGCACGATCTGCTGATCGATCAGGGTTCGCGCGTGCTATCGGATTTGATCAAAAACGATGCTTCCATCGGTGAAGACTACGCGCCGGTAGGTTATTACGGTGACTACGAAATTCGTGGATTTCCGATTGATCTTGCTTCGGGCCTGGAGATCAACGGCATGAGTATTGCCGGCGAGCAGGATGTGCCGCTGGAAAACAAGGAGCGCGTCGAGTTTCTCAAGGGCATTGCCGGCGTGGAAAGCGGCGTTGCTGCTGCGGGTGGACTGATCGATTTCGTGACCAAACGTCCAGCCAACATCAAGGCCGCAGATCTGACCACCGATCATCGCGGCAGCACGTATGGCGCGATGGATTTGGGGCATCTTTTTGGCGCGCAGAAGCAGGTCGGTGTGCGCGTGAATCTGGCAGGCGAGAGAATGCAGAGTTACGTGAACGATGCGAATGGATGGCGCGCGGTGGGCGCTGGCGCGGCGGACTGGAAGATTTCGCCCAAGGCGATTTTGAAGGGAGACTTCGAGTACCAGCACAAGGTCGAACGCTCGGTCTGCGGCTATCAGTTGCTGGGCGGAACGACGGTGCCAGACATCAACGAAGTTTACCCCTCGACCATGCTGGGCGAACAATCCTGGGCCAAGCCCAATACCTTTGATACCTTCAATACTGGCGCGCGCTTTGACTATAATCTGACTCAGAAGTGGAAATCCTTCGCCGCTGTAAGTTATAGTCACTCACTTATTGACGACAATGTGGTCTATGCGTACGGCTGTTCTGGTTCACCCGAGTGCACCGACCTGAACGGCAACGCTCCAGACTATTTCTTCGCTCCAGATGGCTCCTATGATATTTTCGATTATCGTAATCCAGGAGAATTGCGCATCAATGCGCAGGCCGAGGCGATTGTGACCGGAGTAATCAAGACCGGAAAACTTCGTCACGATATTACGGCAGGTGGCGAGTTATTTCGACGCAGCGTACAGCAGCCTTCCAGCTCGGTTTATCAATATGTTGGAGAAGAAAATATTTACCAGCCGATTGTGGCTGTTCCCATCGAAACCCCGCTGCTGACGGCCGGGGATCGCATTCTGGACGAAGACAATCATCAGTCAGCGGCCGTGATGCAAGATCGTGTTCATTTGCCAGGACGCATTCAATTGTTAGCCGGTGGCCGCTTCGATTCAGTGCGCGATCATAATGTCCACGGAACGACCGACTCAGGCGCACCGAATATCACGAACAAGAATATCTGGTTGCCGCAATACGCAATCACCTTCAACCCAGTCAACAACCTCACACTCTATTGCAACTATGCCGTGCTGCTCTCGCTCGGGCCGCAAGCTCCTTGGTGGGCTGGGGGATATTATCTGCCGCCGTTCAATACTCGCCAGACTGAATTAGGCGCAAAATATGAACCCGGCAGCCGCATTCTACTTACCATGGCTCTCTATCATATGCGTGCCCCCTTCTTCTATCCTAACGATGGACTATCCTTTGTCTCCGAGGGCCGCGAGACGCATAATGGCATCGAATTGAATGCCGAGGGCAAGGTAACCAACTGGATGCGCATTACCGCCTCGGCCGCAGCCACCAATGCTATTTCCGACGAAACCGGCACACCGGCCTTCGATGGCAAACAAGTGCTGAACGTTCCTCATCTGCGCACGGCAACGTTTGCCGATATTGCCGTGCCTCATGCGCGCGGACTGCACTTGATGCCGGGCTGGGACTATTCCGGGCGCAAGGAAGCCACGCGCGACGATGTGGTCAGTGTGCCGGGCTATAACATTTTCAATCTGGGCGCGCGCTATCAACCGGGCGGCGAGGCCGGTCACCTGACGCTGCGTATTTATGCCGATAACATCACGGACAGACGCTATTGGAAGGATACCGGCGCGAGTTACGGAGATACCTTCATTCACCTGGGCGCGCCCACGACAGTACGGCTTATGGCGCATTACACTTTCTGAGGAGTTTCATCGTGAGTACAGCCGCAACAGCGCATGGCATGGACAAGACGCGGGTCAAGCCGGACTGGCCGCCGTTGCGTCAGGACGAAGTTCATGCGCTGCTGCGCGAATTTCCCGGATGCTGCGAACCAATCGAGATTTTATTCGTCAGTCCGCGTCCATTTTCCGCGGCCAGCGTCGTTTCCACGCGCGCTGGCCGCGTCTTTGTCAAACGTCATCATCGCAGTGTGCGTGACCGGGATGGATTACGCGAAGAGCATCGCTTTTTGGAGCATCTTCTAGCGCAGGGCGCGCAGGTTCCATGCGTCTATTCCTCGCTCTCCGGCGAGACAGCCATCGAGGTGGACGAGTGGACCTTTGAAGTGCATGAGGCTCCGGTGGCCGTGGATCTTTACGAGGATGCACGCTCGTGGACTCCGTTTATCTCCAACGTCCATGCCTATTCCGCAGGTTCCGCGCTGGCCCGGATGCATTTAGCCGCGCAAGGATTTGCCGCGCCGCGCCGCAAGCCCCGTCCGCTGGTTTCGAGTTTCACCATCTTTGCGGATCAAGATCCGGAGACAGCTCTGGCTCGGTATCTCTCCGAGCGGCCCATGCTGGAAGAGTATCTGATCGAGAGCAACAGTTGCGATCAATCGCTCGAGTTACTCGCACCGTTCCATCACGAGTTATTGCCACTTATTCCGGCCTTGAAACCCCTTTGGACGCATAACGATCTTCATGCCTCGAATCTGCTGTGGAACAGCACCAGAGACGACGCGCGGGTTGCGGCGATCATCGACTTCGGCCTTGCGGATCGCACCAATGCGGTGCACGATCTGGCGCTGGCGATTGAGCGCAATATCGTGGAGTGGCTTGAGTTCTCGTCAGACTCGGCGGAAGAAGATTGTGTACTGATTCACCTGGATCATCTGCACGCGCTGCTCGAAGGTTATGAGTCCGTGCGGCCGCTGAATGAAGAAGAAGCAGCGGCACTGGCTCCGATGACCGCGCTGTGCCATGCCGAGTATGCGTTGACCGAAGCGGATTATTTTCTCAGTGTGCTGAACGCGGAAGAGAGTGTGCCTGCCTGCACGGAGGGCTATCTGGTGGGCCATGCGCGCTGGTTTCGCGGTCGGGGTGGTCTGAAACTGTTGGATGCAATTCGCCGCTGGGCTGAGTCGCGCAGCCCCTCGTTCCAGAAAGTTGGCGCGCGATGATTCATTCGCTTGCGGAGTATCTGGCGCAGAACTGGATCGAGTTTGTCGGCGTGGTCACTTGCGTTCTAGGCACCTGGCTGACGGCCAAGCGAAGAATCTTCTGCTGGCCTGTCGGATTGATTTCCGATGCGGCTTACATTGTGGTTTTTTATCAGTCGAGATTGTACGCGGAAGTGCTACTGACGGCTGGTTGCCTGCCGCTTGCATTTTACGGGTGGTGGTATTGGAGCCGCGGTTATCGGCAGGATGGGGAAGTACGCATCGTGCGTCAGCCACGATTCAGCTTATGGGTTGGACTGCTTATGGGAGTAGTCGGCAGTTTTGTGCTGGGCGTGTGGATGCACAGCATTCACGCGGCGCTACCTTATCTGGACGCCGCATTGGCCAGCTTCAGCGTGGTCGGCAGTTGGTGGGATATGCGCAAATATATCTCCAACTGGTGGCTATGGATCGCGGTCAACGTGATTTACGTGGGCGAATTTATTTATCAGCATTTGTTCATGACCGCATTGCTTTACGTTGGCTTGGTCGCGCTGTCCGTATTCGGAATTCGCGAGTGGGGCCGCGCGGCGCGAGCCTCTGAAACCGCGCGGGAGACAGCTCAGATTGCGGCTTGCACAACGTTCTGAAGCGGTTGGTTGCTGAGATAGCGGCGTAACTCATCGGCCGCGATGCGCATCGCGCGTTCACTGAAGCGCGGGCTTGACCCAGCCAGATGTGGCGTAATCAGTAGGTTGGGGCAACTCCACAAAGGATGCCCGTCGGGTAGCGGCTCGGGGTCGGTTACGTCCAGCGCGGCGCGAATCTTTCCCGAGTTCAGTGCTTCCACCAATGCATCCGTCTGGACCACCGGCCCGCGCGCGGCATTCACCAGCAGCGTTCCCTGGCGCATCAGCGCAAACTGGTGCGCGCCGATCAGACCCTGCGATTCGGCGGTCAATGGAAGAATCAGAATCACGATTTCCGCCTGCGGCAGCAGACTTTCCAACTCACTGACCGCATGAACCAGAGGCTCATTGCGCGCACTGTGGGCTACGCGCGTCAACTCGACGTGGAAAGGCTCCAGCATGCGCTCGATCTCTTTGCCGATAGCGCCGTAGCCGACCATCAGCACACGTTTTCTTGTGAGTTCTTCGACCATAACCGGTGGGTAGAGGCCGCGTTGGTCGCCGCTGATCCGCGCATAGTGCGCGGGAATCTCGAAGCGGCGCTTCCATTGGCCTGCGCGCTGAATCTCAAGATAGTGCGGAAAATATTTGAGCATTGCGAGGATCGCGCTCAGCGTCCACTCGGCTGTCGAGATGCTGTGTGCGCCACGGGCATTGCAAATGGTCACGTGTGGACCCACGAGATCAGGAATCCACTCGGTGCCTGCCAGCAGCGCCAGCACCAGGCGCACACCGCGCAGATGCGGCCAGACCTTGATTGCGCGCGAGGCATAGGGATCGGGAATCCACGCGTAGATTTCTACCGTCTCTTTCACCTCATCGGAAATCGGAATCAATTCGATTCCTTCAGGGAAATCGCTCAGAAATTCCGTGGCAATCGTTGCAGGGTAACCAACTCGCAGCATCTTACTTTCAACTTCCTCCCAAGATGGGTCTCTTTCTTTCATGCTACACGGACCCGCAGATTGCCTCGTCAGCAAATTCTGATAGCCTCGATCTACGGCAGCGAGGCGACTGGTGAGAGGGATCACTGTCGCAATCGCCGTCGCATCGTTATGCTGAAGCAGCAACCCTGCCCCAAGGATTGAATGGATGCGCCTGAAAGCCAACTCGACCTGGTCCGCGCAACAGCTTGCGATCAAGCTGCGCGTGGGACGGAAACAGAATCACGGCTTGCTGAGCTGGGAGCGGCGGCGGTTGCTGATTCACGCGGCCAAAACGGCGCTGGCGGCGGCGCTTTGCTGGTGGCTGGCGCAGCGCTTCGGCCTCCACGACAGCTATTGGGGATCGATCAGCGCCATTATTGTCCTGCAATCCAATTTTGGCGCAACCATCACCGCCTCTCGGGACCGGCTTCTGGGTACCGTGATTGGCGCGCTGATCGGTTTTTACTTTTCGCAATTCGGCGCGCTGCCGTGGAATTTTATTCTCGCTGTGTTTGCGGCTATTCTGATCTGCGGCTTGCTGGGTTTACGCAGTAGTTCGCGACTGGCTGGAGTCACAATCAGCATTGTCATGCTGGTGCACTCCCAAGATCCGCAGTGGACTCTTACGCTGTTTCGAGTCTTCGATGTGGTGTTGGGCATCGTGATAGCGCTGGCAGTTTCCACGCTGGTCTTTCCGGATCGCGCGCGGCTGCGGCTGCGCGATGGATTGGCGCAGCAGTACCTGTTGCTGGGCGCATATTTCGAAGCCATTCTACAAGGTTTTCGCGGTGCGCCAGCCACCAACCTGCCCGCTCTGCGCCAGGATGCGTTGGCCATGCTGAGCGGCAATAACAACTTGCTCAAAGAGGCGCGCAATGAGCCATCCGGCGGCCCTGGATGGCGCGAGGGGTTGAGCACGATCTCGCAGTTTGGCCGCTCTCTCTTCGATGCGTTGACGGCGCTGGAGTTTGCCGTGCAAGACAGCCACGAGGATGCCTATGCACAGCAATTGGAGCCAGCGCTGGGCAAGCTGGCCGTGGATATTCGCAGCGGCTTTCATCATGTAGGCGGCTGCATCAACGATTGGAGCTTCAACGTACCTCCGCGAGGGCTGAACCTGGAGGAGGATATTGCGCAGCTTGAAGATCGCATGAACGCAGTGCGCCCCAAGGGCCACGAGTTTTCGCAAGCGGAGATCCTGCGCGCTTACGCTGTGCAACTGCATCTGAAGCAGATTGCGCGCATGCTCAGGGCCTCGCGCATTGAGGCCAGCCGCGCTGTTGGCGAGGTGGAAGGGTAGATTTTAACTTCTGGTATCTCCGCTGTGCTTGCGAAAAACGACCATCAGTTCGCGCCGCCAATGCTCAGTCACGGCAATCAGCTCCCACTCGATCTGCGGCGACAGATAGCGCAGGACCGGCTCGTTGGCCGGATGAACGCGCAGTGCCGGGGCCACCAACAGCAGGCGCGGTGCCAGCGGCGAGACCTCCGCGCCGGGAAAGTACCCTTGGCGCTCGAAGGCCGAGAGCGCCCGTCCGCCTTCGTTGCCTGGCGCTGGCTGCCGGTCGTCGTTCAGCGCGCGCACGCGAATCCAATAGTCGAGCGCCTGCAAGGGCAGATGCAGATCCTCGTCAGCCTTGAGTTCCAGCACCGCCAGCCGTCCTTTTCGGTCCATGGTCAGCAGATCCAGCAGGCCGCGGTCACCCACAGAAAGCGCGGGCACCTGCGCGTAGAGCTGATCGCCGCGCAGCCCCGGCATCAGCTCGGCGATTCCAGCGCGCAGCTCCGCCTCCAGCCAGTGCTCGGGTTGCAGCCGGAAGAGGGGATCGGTGTGCGTGCCGTCGGCGTGGCGGCTCTTGAAGAGGCGCACCAGTAGGTCGCGGCACAGGCCTTCATTCTCCTCGGTCAACGGGGTTTCGTTGGCACCCGCGCCGAAGGTGATCTCGTCCTCGCGGCTGAAGGAGTGGGCCGCAAAGCCATGGCGGACACGGGCAAACTCCAGCCCGTGCAGCAGCAGTCCCACCTCGCTGGCCGAACTGGGCCGCACCTCGACACGAACCCTGGCTGCCGGCGGAACCAGGGCAAGCAGGTGGTTGATGCCGCTTTGGCAGCGCTCCAGGGTGGATTGTGCGGAGAAGGCGTGAACCAGCCGCGACTCCAGATTGCCTGAATCGCGAACCTCGATTGCCGTCAGCTCTTCGCTGCGCTCGTCCAGCGTAAAAAGCTGAAATTCCGCAGTCGAGTGGTTCAGCCAGGCCATGCGCTCGGCAGTGGTTCTCCACGCGCCGGCGGGCACAATCACTTTGAGGCCGCCAAAGTGCCGTCGGCCATCGCCGTGCTGGCGGCAGTGATCCAGCCAAAGGATTCCCAGCGTGAGAATGCCGTCGATGATCGCGCCGGATTCGGCCTCACTGACGCCGATCACCGCTTCGGCGGCCTGACCGCGCAGCAAGCGCCCGCGCACGTAGGCCGGACCAAAGCTGTGCTCCAGATCCATCGCCGAGCGCAGACCATCGACCTTGCTGCCGATATAAGCGCGGGTCAGCGCCCGCTCCAAAAGTCGCTGATAGTTGCGCCGCGCTGCCTCGCGGGCTGTGGGTGTGCGCCGATCGCAGGTGGGGACCAGTTCCAGAGCCTGGGGTTTGGCCGCGCCCATGCGACGGGTCATCAGGCGCAGGCATTGCGCCCGCACCGTCACCTCCACCACCGTGCGCATTACGTTGCGCTCTTCGCTCCACAGTTGCAGCAGGCAGCGCCCATGCTGCTCGGTGACCGCATAGCGCGCGGTGCGCAGGTCGAACAGCACACGACCATCCTCGATCATCGCGGCGGCGGGATGATCGGCCAGGTACTCTTCAATGGCTTGCGCCAACTGCTGCGCGGAGGCGGCATCGGCGACGGCGGCCACGCGGTCCTCTACCAGCCCTGGCGAGCGCGCAGGCGCGTGATGTGCGCTGTATGGTGGCGCGAGTGCCAATCGTACATGGCCAGCGCCTTGGAGAGATTCTGGCGACCATGCTCGGGGTGGGTATAACCCTTGTGAAAGTCCTCGTCCGTCATGGTCTCCAGCAACTGGACCCAGCGCTCATGCAGTGCCGTAATCAGTACCAGCGAACCCTCAATGGGTAGCCAGCGGCTATCGGGCAGATTGGCCCAGGCGGCTTCATCGTAGGGTTTGATGGTGGGCCAGTCCTCGGTCAGCGCCAGCTTATAGCGGATATAGGCATTCATGTGGCTGTCAGCCAGATGATGAACCACCTGTCGTGCCGTCCATCCGCCTTCGCGGTAAGGTGTATCGAGCTGGGCATCCGTCAGACTGGCGACGGCGGCCTTCAGGTTGTCGGGAAGTTGTCGCAGGGTATGAATATTTGCGATGCGAATCCCCGCCATGCTGCTGGCCGGGGGGCTGAAGCGGCCAATTGGGAAACGGAAATCATCTAACTCTGTCATGGCAGAAACCTTACCATGCTTGCGGGCCGGGATCAATCCGGGTTCTGGGATTTGGCCCCAGAGTCAATGCAACTTTGGGGCCGAAGTCCGTTTTAGGCGCTGTGGTGATGGTGATGGCTTTGGTGGCTTTGGTGACTGTGATGGTGCCTGGAAGCTGCGAACGCGGGGCTGGCAAGCGCCATCAGAAGAAGAGCGGTAACAACAATCTTTTTCATGCCCCGAATGTAGCACGATCGCAGCACGAATTCCAGTGAAACCGGCCTGCGCGCATCAAAACCGTCAACCTGCGTCAGGTCTGGCCGGACGGCGTAAACTATAGCCACGATGAGCATTTCCGCCACTTCCCCGCACCCCGGCCACCGCCGCTACTTTTTTGACAAATTCGCGATCACCGAGCGCCTGTTGGAGCGCTGTCTGGGCGAGGCACTCTCGGCCGGCGGCGACTACGCCGACCTCTACTTCGAGTCGGTTACGGCCACCTCGCTGGGCGTGGATGAGCAGATCGTCAAATCCGCCTCGCAAGGCACCAGCGCAGGCTGCGGCATCCGCGTGCTCAGCGGCGAGCGCACCGGCTACGCCTATACTGACAATCTCAGCCCCGAACGCCTGCTGCACGCCGCCCGCACCGCCGCGCTGATCGCCTCCGGCCCCGCCAAACAGCCGGTTCAGGGCTTTGTCGAGGCGCACGTCGCCGATCTTTATCCGGTTCCTTTGGGCGGATTCGATCTGGACCTGGCCGCGCGCCTGGAGCTGATTCTGCGCGCCGACCGTGCCGCGCGCGCCTACGATCCGCGTATCGTGCAGGTCCGCGCCAGCTACGCCGAGGAGTTGCGCCACGTGCTGATTGCCGCCTCCGACGGCGCATTCGCCAGCGATACCCAGCCCCTTTGCCGCCTCAATGTTTTTGTCATCGCCAAGGATGAGGCCAACACCACCAAAGGCTCGGCGGGCGGCGGCGGGCGCGCTGGCCTGGAGCAATTCACAGGCAGCAAAAGCCCCGAGGACCTGGCTCGCGAGGCCGCGCGTGGAGCGATTCTGCAACTCAATGCCGTGCCTGCTCCGGCTGGCGAGATGCAAGTGGTGCTTGGCCCCGGCTGGCCTGGAATCCTGCTCCACGAGGCCGTCGGCCACGGCCTGGAAGCTGACTTCAACCGCAAGAAGACCTCGGCCTTTGCCGGCCTGATCGGCCAATCCGTAGCCAGTTCCAAGGTCACCGTCGTCGATAACGGCACCATCGCCGGGCGGCGTGGCTCGCTGAACGTGGACGATGAAGGCTCGGCGACGCAAGAGACCGTCCTGATTGAAAACGGCATTCTGCGCGGCTACCTCACCGACAAACTCTCCGCCCGTCTGACCGGCGCGGCCAATACAGGCTCCGGCCGCCGCGAGAGTTATCAGCACATTCCCATGCCGCGCATGACCAACACTTACATGCTAGCTGGAGACGATGCGCCCGAAGATATTGTGCGCAGCGTCCAACGCGGCCTCTATGCCGTCAACTTTGGCGGTGGCCAGGTGGACATCACCAACGGCAAATTCGTCTTTTCCGCCTCGGAAGCCTACCTGATCGAAGACGGCAAGATCACCTCCGCCGTCCGCGACGCCACGCTGATCGGCAACGGGCCGGAGGCGCTGAAGTACGTCTCCATGGTCGGCCACGATCTCAAGCTCGACCAAGGCATCGGAACCTGCGGCAAAGACGGCCAGTCCGTCCCCGTAGGCGTCGGCATGCCCACCATCAAGCTGGACAAAATGACGGTGGGAGGAACAGGGAAGTAGCTTAATATTTTCCCGCCATTTATCTCGAATTCGAGATAAATGAGCCATGCATTGGCTCGTTGAAATTCTGAACGCGACGGTTGCGGGGGAGATTCGGGTTCATCCCGACGATATGCACGCCGGGTTTCTTCGTCTTGCAAAGCGAATCGAGCAAATCGGTCTGCAAGGCATACACGAACCCCACATCAAGCACATCCAAGACAAACTTTGGGAGATGCGGTTGACTGGGCGGGACGGAATAGCGCGAGCGTTGTATGTGACCGCCTCCGGCAAGCGAGTCGTAGATCTATGAGTATTTGTGAAGAGGACGCAAAAGATACCGCGCCCAGAAATTGATTTGGCTTTATTGTTAGCAAAAGAGCCTCTTGCAAAATTCCCCAACCAGCGGGTAGAAGTGGGGATTTTCTCTTCTGGTCCGGCATTTTGATTG
>Ga0209415_10001527_pt1 | contig 44250 bp, 34 predicted proteins | sample PeaSoiSIISIP2007_FD_187696 | JGI IMG/M metagenome (GOLD analysis project Ga0209415, IMG submission 187696) | Peat soil microbial communities from Weissenstadt, Germany - SII-SIP-2007 (SPAdes) (version 2) | ecosystem: Environmental > Terrestrial > Soil > Wetlands > Peat | place: Germany...
ATAGCCGGTGATGGAAGTATTAAAAACTACTTCCCCGTAACATTCGCCTTTGGCTCCGTAGCCTTTGCCTCGGAAGACCCTGCCGTCTTCCAGCGCAAGGATTGCCTGCATCTGTGCTCCAGGGAGTGGATTTTAGAGATTCTAGCAGGCAAGTTCCGATCATGGAAGAGAGGAATGAGCGACAGTTTGCTAATGACTGTGTCGAATGAGTCTCCACATTACGGCCACAAGAGCAAGGGCAAGGCCAATCGCGTAGCCGATTAACCGTCCCCTGCTCGCCTTTGCGTGCATGTTGCCACTCGGTACAATCATGTCAGCGGACCCTTCCCATTTTATCCACAGGCCAGTAGCCGAAGACCGCCTTGCCGTAGATGAAGCTCTGGTTCACCGCGCCGAAGTCGCGGCTGTCGTTCGACAAGCTGCGGTGATCACCGAGCACGAAATAACTGTTCTGAGGAACCACCGTGACCGGATAGGAACGTTCGTCCTCGTAGGCGCGCGGCACGTAATCTTCATCCAGTGGCTTGCCGTTCACGAACACCTGGCCGGCATCAATGCGGATGCGGTCGCCGGCGAGTCCGACGACGCGTTTGATGAAGCTCTTCGAGGGATCGCGGGGATAGCGGAATACCACAATATCGCCGCGCTGGATGGGCTCCAACCGGTAAACGAACTTGTTCACGAAAATGCGTTCCTGGTCTTCCAGCGAAGGCATCATGCTCGTGCCTTCCACCTTCACCGGTTGGTACAGGAAGATAATAATGAAGCAGGAAATCGCCAGCGAGATGATCAGATCGCGCAGCCAGACCGAGAGCGCAATGGCCCGCGAACGCGGGGCAGCGCCCTCGCTCTTGGAGACCAAACTCGGTTGCGTTATGTCAGTTTGCTCCGGCATGTTCTCCGTACATTTTATACGGATCGGACTTCCCGCGTGAGTGCCGTCCTGGGGGCAACTGCCGCGCTCGCCCCAGACTACAACAAGCGCAGGATTCAGGTTACAATATTCACCGGGGAAACGGTACATGTTGAAACGCGGACTTGTCTTGGCCTTTCTGTTCCTGATTACCTTCGCTGTCTCGGCCCCGTGGGCCAACTCTCAGCAGGAGGGTTCGGTTCCTGCTTACAATGCGGGCCCACCGCCCAAGGGCAAGAAACTGCCCGCCATTCTAGGCAAGGAACAGTTATGGGAAGACGATGCCCAGCTTCCGTATCAGACGCATGCCTATGAGTTGGCGGCCAAGATCCCGGCTGTTCTGCACCAGCAGCCCTGCTATTGTTATTGCGACCGGATGGGGCACAACAGCCTGCATAGCTGCTTCGAGGATACCCACGGCGCTCGCTGCGATATCTGCCTGAAGGAGTTGTACTACGCGTATTCCGAGCATCAGAAGGGCAAGACGGCGGTACAAATCCGCAAAGGCATCATCCGGGGCGACTGGCGGCAGGTCAACTTGGAGAAAGCTGCTTCAATTAACTAGTGCAGCCGGGGTCTGACGGGGCGGGCGGACACCCATTAGCTGGCCCGAGTTGACGCCGTTCCCCAAACCCGCGTATAACGTCTTTTCATCGATAGCTGACCGGGTTTTCCACAGCCGGGATTTTGGCATCCATCGGGGCCCGTGACCAGCGTGCATGGGGATGGAGATGAAATCGCCAGCAAGCGTTTAAAGAACTCAACCGAAGATACAGATAACAGGAGTACTTACGAAGAGTACGGGAAGAGTTTTACAGATGGCACAGAAGACTACACCCAAGAAGTCGTTTGCCGAGGACCCTCGTTTTGCACAAGCTGTGCAAAACTACGAAACCGGACTGCGGGCCATGCAGGAGCATAAATTCGACAAGGCCCGGACGCACCTGCAAAAGGTGGTTACCGGCCCCAGCAAAGAGCTTGCCGATCGCGCTTCAGTTCATCTGAACGCGTGCAACCAACAAACGGAACGGGTCGCCACCCAGTTCAAGAGTCCGGAAGAGCACTACGATTACGCCATCTCGCTGATGAATGTCGGAGATTACGTGGGGGCCCGCGAGCATCTGGACAAGCTTTCCAAGCAAGTGCCCAAAGCCGACTACGTCGCCTACGGGCTGGCGGCTCTGGATTGCCTGACCGGGCACGTGGAAGATTCACTGCGGCATCTGGACGAGGCAATCCGGGCGAATGCCGCGCTTCGTTTCCAGGCCCGCAACGACTCCGATTTTCAGAATCTGGCGGAGGACCCGCGTTTCACTGAATTGTTGTATCCCGATCCCGGAGCCGAGCTGCCGTCTGCCGCACGTTCTGACGAGGATTGCTAGGCAGCCCCATGGGCTACTCCGACGATCAAGCGAAGGTTTCGCCCAACCCGAGGCGTGTGGGCGGGAATCTCCGCGTAGTGGCAATCGGCGGCGGCACTGGTCTTTCCACCCTGCTCAAAGGACTCAAGCGCTACGTTGTTATTCCAGGAGAACGATCTCCCCTCCCCCCGGCCGGTCCGGCAGTCTCTGATCTTTGTGCGGTGGTGACGGTAAGCGATGACGGCGGCTCCAGCGGCCGCCTGCGCAAAGAACTGAACATGCTGCCTCCCGGCGACGTGCGCAACTGCATCGTGGCTCTGTCGGAGGATGAGGCCTTGCTCTCCCGGCTGTTCCAGCATCGTTTCATGAAAGGCTCGGGGCTCGAGGGCCACAGCTTCGGCAATCTCTTTCTCGCAGCTCTCACCTCCATTACCGGCGATTTCAGCGAGGCCGTACGATTATCTTCTGAAATCCTGGTTACGCGCGGGCATATTTATCCAGCCACGACTTCCAATGTTGAACTCGAAGCTCTGATGGAGGACGGGACGCGGGTGCGCGGGGAAACCAAAATCACCGCCAGCAAGGGCCGCATCAAGGAGCTATCCATGGTGCCGCCCGATGCGGAGCCGCTGCCTCAGACCTTAGAGGCGATCGCCAGCGCTGATTTGATCACTATCGGTCCCGGTTCGCTGTTCACCAGCCTCATCCCCAACTTGCTGGTAAACGGTATTTCTCAAGCCATCGCGGACTCCTCGGGGATCAAAGTTTATATTTGCAATCTGATGACCCAGGCGAATGAGAGTCTGGGACGCACGGCTGCTGATCACATTCGCGCCCTGCAGGGCCATGCCCAGGACCGCATCTTTGACTACGCTTTGCTCAACGGCAAGCCCGCGTCTCCTCAACTGAAGGCCAAGTACGCACTCGAAGGAGCCACCCAAGTGGTTGCCGACGTAGAGGCTATCCAGGATCTCGGAGTCAGTCCGGTGCTGGGTGATTATCTGGACGAAGGAGAAGTCGCACGCCATGCAACGGATCGAATCGCGCAGGACTTGCTCCGACTGGGTTGGCAGGCGCGGTCGCCGCTTGGTGCGCAAAGGCTGGCACAGAAGACCTAGGCCGATGCGTGGGTCGATGCACTCTCGCTGAAAGTTTTTCTTTCGTTACGATCGTGCCGCGACGACGGCGCGCTGCTCGCGGTATATTGGGTCGAATGCCAAAACCGAAGACTAATAGGTTGCCTCATTCCCCGCGCGTTGCTATCGCGATCATGGCCGCCGGCAAAGGTACACGCCTGAAATCAAAACATCCTAAGGTTCTCCATGAGGTCGGTGGCAAGCCTCTCTTGGCGCATGTGATCGCGGCGGCGACGAAAGTTGTGCCGGCGAAGGATATTTTCGCAATCATCGGTCATGAAGCGGATCGCGTCCGCCAAGCCGTTTCGCATACCGGGGTGAACTTCGTCCTGCAGGAACCCCAGCGCGGCACCGGCCACGCGTTGATGGTTGCCCGCGAGGCACTGTCACCCTACGACCAGATTATTGTGCTGTCTGGCGACGCTCCGTTGATCACCCCACAAACTATCGAGAAGCTTCGCCAATTCCATGCTGACAAGAATCCGGCGATGACTATCCTGACCGCGCGACTGCAAAATCCGACCGGCTATGGAAGAGTGATCCGCAGGAGACCAGGCAGCCATGATGTGCGGGCCATCGTCGAAGAAAAATCGGCTACAGCAGCCCAGAAGAAAATTGCAGAAATCAATTCTGGAATTTACTCCTTCGCCGCGGAGCCGCTGTTCCGCCATATCGACAATCTCAGAACGGACAATCCGCACGGCGAGTTTTACCTCACGGACATGGCGGCTATTCTCGGCAAAGCGAAGGAGCGCGTCGTCGCGGTGGAGGCCGCCGACCCTCATGAAATCCTGGGCAGCAATACCCGCGCCGAATTGGTGGACCTTGATCAGCGCATGCGTCTGACGAAATGCCAACAACTCATGAGCGACGGTGTGACTATCTTTTATCCGCAGACTTGCGTGATCGATTCTGATGTGAAAATCGGCGCCGACACTGTTATCGAACCGTTCGTACAAATCTTGGGCAAAACCCGCGTGGGTAGCGACTGCCGTGTCCGTTCCTACAGCGTGATTCGCGACTCCGTAATCGAAGACCGCGTGCTCATCCTCCCCGGCTGCGTGCTCGACGAAGCTAACGTGCAGGCAGGGGCGAGGCTGGGCCCGTATTCCCACCTGCGCCCGGGAAGCGAGATCGGGGAAGGCGCGCACGTAGGAAATTTCGTCGAGACCAAGAAAACCCGCATGGGCAAAGGTTCCAAAGCTAACCATCTTACCTATCTCGGAGATTCCGAAATCGGCGAAGGGGTGAATATTGGCGCAGGCACCATCACCTGTAACTACGACGGCGCGCACAAGCACACCACCGTGATCGAAGATGGCGTATTCATCGGTAGCGACAGCACCCTGGTTGCGCCGGTTCGCATCGGGAAACGCGCCTATATCGCGGCCGCATCGTGTGTCACCGATGATGTTCCACCAGATTCGCTGGCCCTGGCCCGCGCCCGCCAGATCGTCAAAGAAGGCTGGGTCAAAGAGAGAAGCGCCGGCCGGTCCAAAGCCGAGAAGGCAAATAGTTGAGAATGGCCCGCGGGATTCGCTTCGCTATGCCTGGCCGGCATTGGTGAGCGCCGCAACCGCATCATCCAAGGTGGGAAAAATCAGAAACAGTGACTCCACTCTCGTAATTTCAAACAACTTCAATACCCGGTCGTTCACTCCACTCAGAGCTACCCGCCGTCCTGCTTTCTGGCGGGATACGTAGGCGCTTACCAGCGACCCGAGTCCAGAGGAATCGATGTAGGGAACATCGGTCAAGTCAAGAATTACGGTTGAGGAATTTTCTTCCCGGCGCAGCGCGTTTTGAAACTGAAACAAATTTTCCATCGTCAGGGGTCCTTTCAACCAAAGCACACCCTGCCCTCCGACTGCCTCCAACCGTTCGACCTCCAACGGGTTTGGAACCATCGTGGGATTCTAGGTCAGTGGAATAGCGACGAGCAAGTCGGGTTGGGAGCAGGTAGTGGCTCAGTTTGACAAATCTCAGCTATGGTTTGGCATCCTGAGCGAAGTTGTCCTCCGCGAAGCGGATGACAACGCAGTCGAAGGCCCCCGCGGGCCCGAACCCCGCGGTGGCGATTCAGGGAGTTCTCCCCTCACCCGTTCAGAACACGGTGGGAATGCCTTTATTCAACCATCTGAGCGCACGCAGTGATGGGTCCTTCGGCTGCGGGACTGCTTCGCGTTCGCGAAGCAGTCCAGGATGACAGATGGCTAAAGTGAGTCGCCACCGGCTTGAGCCTATTTCTTCCGCTGGCGGATTCGAACTTCGAAGCTAACCACGCCATTGTAATCGCGGATCGCGAGAATCGAGACGTTGCGGGTCACATTGTATTCGGCCTGAATGATCTGCTGGGAGGTTTGCGAAACGTTCGTAGTGTAGGTGAGGGTGATGTTGTCTTTCACTTGTTGCTCAATAGTGACTGCAGGCGTGGACGTGGTCGGAGAGGTCTCCGTGTTCAAGCCTTGCGGATCGATCTTGATGTGGCTGATCCCGAACAGGCTTCGCGAGCGGCTGCTGAGCGCGGAATTCAAAGCTTCCGCCAGAACCGCGCTGGAAGCTTGCTGGGCAATTGGGGACTGTCCCGATTGCTGCAACTGGGCCGATTGCTGCTGGGTCTGGCCCAGGGCCAGCAAGCTGATGATATCGGCAGTCGCCAGCGGCGGCTCGGAATGGTAGGTCATATTCAGTTTGTCTACCCCGCCATTGAGGTTGACCGTGATGTCGTAATCGCGAACGTGAGTGGAAGCCTGCAGATCGAGCACGGGCGTGGTGGTGACCGGATTGGTGAAGGTCACGTCGCCGCGTTCCAGGCGGTACTTGGTCCCGTTGAAGTACAACTCGCCTTCGATGACATCGGCACGCCCGAGCAGAACGGGTTTCGCCGCCGTGCCCCGAAGGTGCAAATCAGCATCGCCGGAGAGTCGCGCTACTGCAGTCTGCATCTGGAGTTCGGGAGTAGTGACAACGTGCACGTCCATCCGGATGCGGTTCAATAGAGGATTGGTTTGCGGCAGAGCCGAGCTCTGGGCGCTGCGTTCCAGATACGCGCCAAAGTCAAAGCCGGGAGTTATGGCAAGCTTGGTGACCGTGATATCGCCGGAAAGCACGGAAGCGGATTGCGTCCCCGCGAAACGTAGTTGGGCATTGGTCATGGAACTGACACCCGGGGGGTAGCGCAAACGCACGTCCTGGGTATTTAACGTGAGATTGAAATTGAGCTGACGGTTGTACAGCGTGGCGTAACCGCCAAACTCCACCAAGCCGCCGCCGACATGCGCAGTCAGAGTTTCAATCTGTAACCGGTCTTGATTGAACACCAGAGATCCGTTGATGTCGCTCAATGCGCTGGGGAGATCCTTGTAAGCCACTGACCCGCTGGTGATCTGCAACCGGCCCTGAGTAGTGGGCCGGGAGACCGTACCGGCGACGGTCAAGTCAACCGCGACGACGCCGGACGCAGTGAAGTCGGGATTATAACTCTCAATCAGCTGCAGGTTCGCATGACCCTCGGCGCGCAAGTCCAGGTCGTGTTGCCCGCCTAGCCGGACCGTACCTCCGACCGTAAGGTCGGTGCCTTCCCCAATCAGGTGGAACTGCTCGAGTTTGAGCGATTGCCGGGTGATGTCAAAACGTATCGGGCCATTGTTGCGCACTTTAATGTTCTCGACATCAGCAGAAAAATCGCTGAGATTACCTGCGACCTGCAGCTCCCGAGGGTTGCGCAGCGGGCCTTGTAAACGCAGGTCGCCCGCGGTCGCAGAGTGCCCGGTCACGCGCCCCTTCAGATAGGTTCGGATCACGGGGTCCACATCGAGGTGGTTGAAATGAAGGTACACCGTAGCGGGCCAGTCTCCGCGCAGATGAACATTGCCGTCGAGGTCGAGTTGCGCATCCTTGAATTGTGAGCGTCCGGTAAGACGAAGCTCGGAGCCTTGGGTCAGTGCATCAAACGTGTACTCCCCCACGGGCTCTCCGTCCAACTTAAGATCGCGCAATCGGATCTTCGCGTTAACCTCCGGAACCTCCAGCGTTCCCGAACCCTCGGCGCTGAAATCCATCTGCCCATCCACGCGCACGCGGCTGACCTGAAGCTGCGGAAACCGGGCCAGATCGAAATTGTTTCCGTTCAAATTGAATTGGTAGGCATGGGTGGAGAAATCGTAGGTTCCCGCACCCGTGACCTGCGCGTCGTATTGAGTAAGATGAATTTCGTTTAACGACACTTGCTCACCGTTGAATTCCAGCCTGGAGTCGAAGTGCTGTACCGGCTCGCCGCGGATCGTGGCGTTGGAAAGCTCGATCCGGCCTTCTCCCCGCGGCTCCGCTCGCGTCCCGGTAGCTTGAAGAAAAAGGTTCATCGTGCCGGTGATGGGGTAGTCATAACCGGCCAGAGCTAAGACTCCGGCTACATCCGTGTTGCGCATATCCAGATGAGCGGTGAAGGGGCTGGTTTCGGTGAACCGTCTTTGTTGCAGGCCCATGACGAGGTCGAAATTCACCGCAGTATTGCCGTGGCGCAGCATGGCGTTGTGGGCTGCGAAGACATGGGGCGAAAGTTGAATGTCCGCAGCCAGCGAGTCCCATTGAACCTGTTTTTCAGGTGTGTGCTGGGTTGCGGGGAAGAGAAAATCGAAGTCCTGCGATTGCAGTCTGCCGGCAAAAGCAATATCGGACAGTTTGCCGGTTGCGGTGCCCTCGAACGATGCCCGTCCCTGCAGCCTGACCGGTATTCGCTCCTGATATCCGACTGCTTCAAGAATGGGCTGCCACTCGCTGAGATCGTTGGTGCTGATGAATAGATTCAGAGCCGCGGTTGAGGAAAGCGTGCCCGAACCGCGCACGTGGGTCGCGCGGGTTGCGGCGCTGAACTCTGTGACTTGCAGCTCCGCAGGAGCATTCCGGTAGATCGCGTGGGCATGGGCACTCACTGGCAATTGTCCCGGTTTGAGTCGAGTTGGAGCCGCAATGTCCAGGGCGATCTCGCTCTCAGCGTTGCGGGGCGCGCCCCGCCAGTGGGTTTCGATACTTCCGCTGGCCAAGCCCGCTAGATTCATGTGATGAAGCGGACGAGTCGAAGACGACAGAGCTGCCGTAATCTCGTAAGCCGAAACGTCCTTCATCCGCAGGCGCACGCTTCCCTTCTGTTCCTCGAGGCCCTTTCCCTTGGCTACCCGGTTCATGGGCGATGAGCTGAGCCAGTTGACGATCTCAGCATCGCCCTTGATATCGCCGCCCAGGAGCATCGCTTGAATCTGAGAAAGCGTGAGGCGCTGGGAAGTAACTGTGAAATCGCTGCTCAAGGTCGCGTTGCGCAGGGCGATGGATTCGTCTCGCCACTCGAAATCTTTCACCGCGAGTTTGCCGGTAGAGGAGAATTCCTGCATGCTCCACGAGCCCTGCCCGGTGGCTTGTACGATACCGCCGCGCAATTCCCTCTTCCGGACAACGCCGCTGGCTTCTGCCAGATCGATTGCGATGCTGTAGGCGCCGTCGATCTTCGGCTGGTGAAAATTCTCCAGATGACCGCTTGCCTCAAGACGGGAACGCCCAGAAGTGGCCTTCAGGGACTTCACCACAACATCGTCCTGGCCTAGACTGAAGTGCGCTTCCACCATCCACGCCAAGGGACGATAATTCTCGACTTTGGTATCCACTTTGCCGAGCAGGAGATTGCTTTCGTAGCGCCGGTGTAAGAGCGAGTAATCCATATCGGCGGAGATATCGTTAACCACGCAATCGAGGGGGATCTTTCTGTCATTCCACAGAAATTCACCTTTGCGCATCTCGAGCCGGTTGATGAAGAGCGAGAATAGTTTCACAATCGAGGTGCTTCCCGAAGTTTGCTTCACCTTGAGCTCAGGCTGGTTGGTGGTTCCGTCCGGATAGACAATGATGTGGACCACAGGCCGCTCAAGCACCACCGACCGGAATCCGAACTCAGCCCCCAGAACGGAGATCAGCTTGACTTCCGCCACCAACCGGTCCACGTGCGCGTAAGGGACTTCGCCGGGTGCCTCAAGCCCATGGATGGTGAGGTCGCGCACGTCCACTTGGAAACGAAAAGGAATCGTGTGGAAGCCACCCAGGTCTACCCGTCCGCCTGTAACCCGCTCCAACTCAGCCACCAGCCGGCGGCGCACCATGGATTGGAAGGAATCGGTAGTGCTGTACCACAGTGCGAAGCCCAGCAGGATCCAGCCCGCAGCGGTCGCGATCAGCAGATACTTCCAAAACCTGCGCCAACGCGGCCTGGCGCCGGTCTCCGTCATCGCAACTGGCCCTCGGAATCCGGCACTGGCTCAGTGCGGATTTCACTTCCGGAACGCAGGTTCTGCAGCCAGGCAACCAGCAACTCATTCATCTTCTGCTGCGTGAGCAGTTCCTTGATTTGTGGGCTGGCTTCGGCAAGAGGAACTTCTTGCCCTCCCGATTGTCGGAGTTGTGGCAGAAGCTGCTGGTTGTAGTAACTCTCGATGGTCTTGGAGTCGATGCTGATGCTTGGCCGCAGGCGGGCGTCTACCAGGCGCATCACATCGAGTTCGAGAGCAACGCGACGTTTCAACTCCTCGTCGGTTAGGCCATACCGTGCCAGCACAGCCTTCCACCCCTGCTCCGTTTCCGTACCTGGGTACTGCTTGCGAATCTCCTGAACCCGCTTGCCTACTTCCTGGTCAGGGACATGGGGAAAATCTGAGGCATGCATTTGCTCGCGCAACAATTCCTGGTCAATGAGCTGATCCAGCGCAGCTTTGCGATCCTCGGTGCGGACTTGGTCCAGAGGACGCCCATCGACGAAAGCGGCATAGCGCTGGGCGTCGTCCCAGTCGCTTTGCAGAATGATTTGGCCGTTCACGATGGCGACAATGCGGTCAAGCACATCGCCGGCGTTGGCCGCCAAAGGCAAGACGAGGAGTGCCAGAATGCAGAAAAGTAGCGGAAACTTGCGAATCATCAGAAGCTCTGTCCAATACTAAAGTACACGTTGAAATGGCTCGCGTGTTGGGGTACGAAAGTGCTTGTCTTTTCGCCCTGGTTATTGGTGACCGTTTGGAAACTTGGAAATGCTGGTGGATTCACATTGTATCCGAAATCGAAGCGCACCGGGCCGATCGGGGTCTTGTAGCGCACCCCAATCCCCACCGCGTGCGAGATGTAACTGTAGTCACACTGAGCGTAGGTGGCCTGCTGCAAGCAGAGTTGAGGGCTCTTCTGGCGCCAGCGCAGCAGATTGTCCAGCATGGTGCGGCCATCCGTAAAAACGTTGCCCGCATCTTCGAACAACGCGAAGCTGATGTTGTCCTGAACAAAAGGCAGCGTGGCCGGGGGAAAACGTAGTTCCACATTATTCAAGAAGAGCGCGCTGCCTCCCAGCGGAAATCCGGTCGTGGGGTCCCGTGGTCCTGCCTGATTCAACCCGAAACCGCGATGCGAGTTTCCGCCGCCGGTAAAGAAGCGCTCGGCCAGCGGGATGATCGCGGTGGAGGGACAACTGGTTTGGGCCGGGTTCGGACATGCCTGGCCCGGCGGCAGGATCACGGTATTGCCGAAAGCGGTTTCCACTCCGACCCGGAGTGAACGCGCAATCACGAATTTTTTGTCCCTGGGACGGTTTTTGCCGAACGAGTAGTAGGTCGAGTTCTGAGTCAGGATACGGCTAAAATCCGCTTCAGAACCGAAGTAGCTCGAGGCAACTCCGGCGTCCACCGTGGTGTAGCTGCCGTGGGTCGTTTCCAGATCGTTGTCCCGCTTATTGCGAATGTAGCTGAAGCCGGGTTCGCCCACGCGCACAGGGAGCGAGAGCAGCGGAATTTCGGCCGGACTGATGGCGATATCGCTGGCTTTCACCCGCCGGTAAGTAAAGCGATAATCGATCGTTGTGGCTTTGCTCACGATCTGTTCCGCTTGCACCGATCCCTCCAGACGCTGTGATGTAAAGGTGGTGACGTCGAGGGTATTGTCGTAGAAGGCGGTGAAGGATAACTTCCAATCGGGGTTGTTGAACCAGCGCGGGGCGGTATAACTGACAAGGCCCCGCTGCTCCAGACTGCCGACATCAGCTTTGAAAGTGATGGTGTGGTTGCGGCCGCGGAAATTGAGCCGGGTCACTTCCAACGAGACTCGCGGGCTCACTCCCGTATTGCCCAATGCTTGATTGGTGCCCACCGCCGAAGGCTGGCCGGTCTGAAATTCCAGCCCCACGCCGTAATTAAAGGTGTAGCGCTTGGCTTCCTGAATGTCTATCAGCACGTTCTTTTGCGGCTCGGCGCCATCGGGGTTTTGCACCGCGGTTTCTACCTGGCTGAAGATACCGAGATCGTACAGGCGCCGCTGCGTGTCCAACATGTCAATCTGGCTGAGTGGGTCGCCGGGTTCGGTTTGTACTTCGCGTTGCACCACATACGGCCGGGTAAAATTCAAACCCGACGTAAACACCTGATCCACAAAGACCTGGTCTCCCTCATGGATGGTGAAGATGACGTCCAACCGATTGGGCTCATCGCCAATGGGTTTCGCCGAAGCTTCAAAACTGGCGCGGGGAAATCCATGGTTGTAGTAGTAATTCAGGAGATTGTCGCGGTCCTGCCCGATCGTAGATTCGGAAAAGGGCTGACCCGCGGTTGTCTGGATGACGTCAGGACGAAGCTGGTCCTCGGAGAAGCTATGGTTCCCCACAATATGAAACGCGCCCACCAGGGTCTGCGAACCTTCGTCCACGGCGATTGTAACCGCCAGGTCATTTTCACGACCCTGGTAATCATCGATTACCTCAGGGGTGATCTTGACCTGCTGGAACCCGTTGGAGCGGTAAAGGTCTTCCAGAGCATTGACATCGTTGTTGAGCAAGGCCTGGCTGTAGTGGCCCTGGGAAAACAGGCGGCCGGCGGGCTGTACCTGCATGCGCGGGCGGAGCATGCCGGTCAAGAAATATTTGTTCCCGCTGATTTCGACTTTCACCAATTTGTGCCGGGCACCTGGCTCAATGACATAAACCACCTGCAGCGCGTTCCCAGCAGCGTCGGAATGGCTCTTCAGTCCGACCTTAGCCCCGAAGTAGCCGAGGCTTTGCAGATAGTTGAGCAGGTTGCGGCGGCCTTCGTTCAAAAGATCTTCGTCCACGGCATTCTCTTCAAAAATCGGCACGTATTTCTTCAGCGCTCTACGGTTGATTTTGAAGCCTTCTGCGACCACCTCAACTCTGGGCCCCGGAGTGATGTCTAATGTATAGTCCACCGCGTTGGCCGCAGGGCGGTAGAACTTGCCGGCAATCAGAACTTGGGCCAGCAGGCGGTTCTGCTTCTGATACCGCTTGCGTAGCCGGTCGAGCGCGTTCGAAACACGTTGCACGGAGACCGGATCGCCGGGCTCCATTTTCGCCATATCCTGAATCTGTTCCGCGGAATATCCCGGATTGCCCGTAACATTAACCCGCCCGATGTGTGCCTGTGGACCGGGATCAACATGCAAAAGGATCGCAATCTGCTGCCGGCCCGGATCCCTGCGTTCTTGGTCGCTGACCGCGGAGCGATAGTAACCGTTCTGTTCCATCAGCTGTTTGATGTTAGTCAGAGCGCGATCAAGCTTATCGCGCGTAAACAGCTCTCCCAACTGAAACTTCGAGGCGTTGACCACCTGGCTGGCGGTGGGCCGGTTGGGAACGCCTTCGACGCGAATGTCTCCCACGAAATAATTCGGCGTCGTGACAAACGACAGCGCGACCTTGCCGTCCTTAGTTGGTTCGGCCTCAACGCTTATATCGGCAAAACGCCCCGTGGCATACAGACGATGAATGCTTTGACGGATGAGATCGCGGTCAAGCGGCTCTCCTGCCTGTTGCGAAATAAGCTGTCGGAGCCGCCGTTGATCAGCTTCCGAGTGAATGTCGCTTAGGCGGATGTCTGCGACCGTCAGACCCTGATATAGAACCATGCTGTCCTGCATGGGCAAGGCCTGAGATTGTGAGTTCTCGGATTGGTTTTGTTCCTGCTCAGCACCCACGGAGGAGCAAGCCGACGCTTTGACGGCATAGGTGGCCGTCAGCGCCAGCGCCGTGAAGGCCATGAGCCAAGCTCCCCTCAATTGCAAACAGGCTCCTCAACCCGGGTGTCGATGATCAGTAAGTACGATAAACCGGTACAGGACAAGGTTGTATTCCGGGGCTCTCGTCCGGCCAGGCTCAGGTAGTGGTGCAGTTAATTGTCATCCTGAGCAAGCGCTTTTTTGCGACCCAACAACCGCGCGTTTGGCTCGCTTCCTTCCCAAACTGCCCCATACCCTAGCCTCAGCTTCGTTTCGCGAATCTGACTGGCACCTATAATAATGGTTCGGACGCTTGGAACTGGTGATCTCTTTGGAACCGGATCAGAGATATTCGCGTCAGGTGCTTTTCCCCGGCATCGGAGCGGAAGGACAGCGCAAACTGGCGGCATCTCGATTAGCCATTGTCGGCTGTGGCGCTACCGGCTCGGCGCTGGCTTCCCTGCTGGCTCGTGCCGGTGTGGGCACAATCCGAATCATTGATCGGGACTATGTCGAGCCCAGCAATTTGCAGCGGCAATCCTTGTTTGACGAGAGCGACGCCGCCGAATCTCTGCCCAAGGCCATCGCTGCCGCCAGAAGAATCGCGGCTTTCAATTCCCAGATTGTGATCGAGCCGCACGTCGCCGATCTGACACCAGCGAATATCGAGGCGCTATTCCAGCAGATGCAGCTCATTCTGGACGGCACCGACAATTTCGAGACCAGATACCTGATCAACGATTTCGCGGTGAAGAATTCCCTTCCCTGGATCTACTGCGCCGCCGTCAGCAGCTACGGCGTGACACTGAACGTGTTACCGGGCCGGACCGCGTGCCTGGCCTGCATTTTCCCCGATCCTCCGCAAGGGACGTTCGAGACCTGCGAAACCGCGGGAATTCTGAATTCTGCGGTCAACCTGGCCGCTTCGATCGCCGCCACTGAAGCACTTAAATTCCTGGTGGGCGCGGAGGACCGTCTCCGGCGGACGCTGCTTTCCTTCGACGTGTGGGGCAACGAACGGGCTGAGGTGGCGGCCGGCCATCCGCGGCCCGAATGCCGAACCTGCGGGCGGCACGACTTCCCTCATCTGGCCGGAGAAGGCCGACCCCATATCACTCTGTGTGGTCGCAACTCGGTGCAGATTCACGAGCGCCACCGGCCCGTTGATCTGGCCCAGATGAGCGAACGCCTGAAGCCGCATGGCGCCGTCCGGCACAATGACTTCATCCTGAAATTCTGGCCTGAACCCTACGAAATAACCCTGTTTCCCGACGGCAGAGCCATTATCAAAGGTACGACCGATACGGCCGTGGCCAGAAGTCTCTATGCCCGCTATGTAGGGACCTGACGGTAGCGGCTCAGTTTGATGCCATCCCTGAACAACTGCTCTTTGCGCAGCGAGGAGCCTGTCCCGAGCGAAGTCGAGGGAATCTGGGCGAGCGCGCGAAGCGTCGCGTTCTTTGCGACGTAATAATTGCGGGTTTGGCTCGCTTCGTTATCAAACTACGCCACTCCCGACCTAAGAAAACCCGCGCCCAGAGCCGGGTTTCGGGTGTATGATGCGGGCAGCAGGTTTCGCGGGCGGCCTCACTGGGAGCTAGTCGCAGCTTTCCTCCCCTCGAACAAAGGCATCCTGAAGCGGCCCCTGGAATCTCATTTCCCTACTTTGTGGAGGATGTATGCGTCTACTCACTGCTCTATGCACGGTGGTTTTGTTGTCTGCACTCGCGGCAGCCCAAGCCACCATCATCGCGGGGACTGCCAGCAACTGGGTTCCTGCGTATGGCGTTTATGCCGCGCCGTTTGTGCCTCTCGTGGTTACTCCGTCGGTAACGCTCGCGACCGTCTCGCCCGCGGCGGTGGGGGCCAGCAACGCCACGTTTGGCAACGTGGCCGGCGCCACCAACGCGACGCTTTCCAGCGAGTTCCTTTCGCAACCGCCGGCCGGATTGTACACCCAACCGGTCTGGTACGGTCCATCCGTGGCGTCCGAGATGCCCGTCGAGCCGATGGCCGAGGCAAGGCACATGCAAAAAGCGCAGGGGTTGGACTTCGGAGTGGCGTCTTGGCCAAGCAGCCGGAGCGCCGCCCAACTGATGGCAAGTTCAGGCGCCGCTACGAAGGCGTCGCGCACCTATACAAATCAGGACGTTGAGCAGGTCAATCAGAAGAACGGAACTGTCAAGTACGGCGGCAAGACCGAACACTTCTGAGGGTTGCGTTGAGGTCAGTTCGCTCTTTGCCTCTCCGCGCACTCTGCGGTTCCTCAGCGGTCTCCGCGTCTTTAGGGTTTTGATGAGACTTGGGCAACCAAGTCTTAAGCCGCGAAGGTCGCAGAGAAAGCCGCGGAGTGCGCGGAGACAGCAATCGCTTCTAAACAATCTTCGCGTTCCCTGGAATTCAATCAACCACGAGGGTCCCGATCGAGCGGTTTCCTTCGCCTTCCTTTGTCTCCCGCATCTTTACCCCAGTCGAATTAGGACCCTAGCGACGGTGGGGTCGAATTGTATTTCACTAAAGCGGGTGCTACCATCCAAGTTAGGTGAACGGAGAGTTCGGAGGTTCTTATGTCAGACAAAGATGGCAATAGTTTTCTTTGGTTTCTTGCAGGCTTGGGCTTTGGAGCCATCGCAGGAGTTCTTTATGCGCCGCGCTCCGGCAACGAGACTCGCGAAGCGTTGCGCGCCAGGGCAGATGAAGGCCGTGAGTTCGTGCGTGATCGGGCACGCCAGGCGCGCGAGCAAGCTGTGGGGTGGGCGGATCGTGGCCGCGAAGTGCTGAATCAGCAGAAAGAGCAGTTCCGCTCCGCGTATGAAGCGGGACGCCAGGCGTATCACGAAGCGACCGCCTCGGAGGGCGGCGGCCCGCAGAATCCCTGAGGCATTTTGATTCTCCGCTGCACCGATGGTTAGCGCTGGGACGCGGAGGAACGCTTATGGACTATCTTCCTATTTTCATCGGCTTTACCGCCGCCGCCGTGCTGATCCAGGCAGGAATTCTGGTGGCCCTGTATTTGTCGGTCCGCCAGACCAGCGCGCGCATCGAAGCGCTGGCCAGTGAGGTCAGAACCAAGGTTTTGCCCACCGCCGAAATCGTTCACTCCATGCTCACGGAGTTTCGTCCCAGCCTTGAGATCATGGTCAAGAATGTGAGCGAGTCGAGCACTATGATTCGCGCCCAAGTGGAACGCCTCGATGCCACAGTCAGTGACGTCATCGACCGTACCCGTCTGCAGGTGATCCGCGCCGACGAACTCGTAAGCCGTACTCTCGATCGGGTGGAGAACACGACAGATATGGTGCATAAAACCGTGGTTTCCCCGGTTCGGCAACTTTCCGGGCTAGTCCAAGGTCTGACCAAGGGATTGGAGTTCCTCTTCGGGGGAAGACGGCGTCCACGCAACGGCATGACCGTGCCCCAGGACGAGATGTTTATCTAAGCTGGACGCGAAAACAACCAGCAACGGATAAGAGTGCGCGACACTGCTGCAAGATGGACACAGCAAATCTTGCTCTCATCTGCGGACTCTCTTTGCCCTGAACTCTACATAGGTTGCGAAATCGTTCGGCTTGCCCGGTGGGGCAATCTCGAACTTCTCCGTTACCGAATCCTCACCAGTGCGAGCGTAGGTCATGCGGCATCTTGTGCCGGCGGGCGCCGCATCGCTCAAGAATTCGATGGAGCTAGCGCCAGACGCCACCGTTACCGCGTAGCGGATGACGTGGCCCTCGCCATCAAAGAAAATGGCGTGCAACGAGTCGTCCTGAGGATCGCGATACACATATATGAGATCGTCATGGGCAAAAGCAGCCCGCTCCTTGGTCGCCGGATAGTCCACATGGGTTTTTCGGACCAGCACCGTTCCATCCAATTGAGGCCGGAAGGTAGACACACCCTTTCCCTGTCCTGGTTGCCCTCCTCCGACCCATGTCCACTCGCCCAGTAGAAAATCGAAGTCCTTCCATTGGTTTGTGGACCTGGGTTGCTGGGCTTGCAGTGACAGGAAAGGTACGAGCGTGAGTGCGAATAGCATTGTCCTCCACTTCATTTCGCGCCTCCTCAAACCTGCTGGCTTGAAACGGGTTGCTGCACTCTGCTTTGAACCTCGTTGTGTGTTCTTTTGTTCTCTTCGACCATCTCGGGTCTCACCAATTTGAAAGAGCCGGATCACCGGGTTGCGGGAGCCGCACGCGCGGCACCGTACCGCTGCGTGGCATACCCGACGATCAATCCCACCACACTCCCCGGCAGGATTATCTCGAAATAGTGCCCGTGCTCCATAAAGTGGGCGACGATGAAGGCAAGCACGAATCCGACTGCCAGCCCAAACACGATCCCTAGGGGCAGCGAATTCACTTTGCGTGCGAAGAACCCAATCGCCACACCGGCGATGACTCCCTTGATTGTAGAACCGACAATGATTCCCGCGAGCTGCGACCTCGCCTCAGGCGTAAACCAGGCAGTCATTCCGTCCAGCGCTCCGAGAATCGCACCCAGCAGGATACCCAGCACGACCTTGTTCATCGAGGACCCCTCCGATTCACGATTGTTTCCCTCTTCGACGTTCTTTACAACAAAGCGGGAGAATCCTTTAGCGGCTAATGATGCAGGACGCGCAGGAGCAAGACTCGCATAGCCAAATAGGCCGCGATCAATAAGATAGCCACGCGGTACCGCGCAAAGAGCCGCTCAGCACGTTCCAGCACATTTTCCCGGTGGGCGATCACCGGGAGCCCGTCGAGATAACTCGAAACGTCCGCCGCCAGTTCTGGCACGGTCCCATACCTGTTCCTTGGCTCACCCGCCGTCGCTTTCACGCAGATGGCCGCCAAGGATTTTGGAAGGTTGATTTTTCCGTTATGCGTGGAGCCCTCTCGCGCACCGGTCGCGAGGAACCTCAAAATTTCCCCGAGCGAATAGACGTCGCTGCGGGCATCCACCTGTTCCACGTCGCCCCGTGCCTGCTCCGGCGACATGTACCCAGGCGTACCCATAACTGCCCCGTGCGCCGTTTCCACGGCCTTCGGCGGTTGTTCCGTTGTCTCCGTCGACGGGTTTAGGTCCGCCATCGTTTCTCTTGTGCTTTCGTCTGGCGCGACAGCTTCTTCTGGATCTGCCGCGGCTCGAAGAATTTTCGCCAAGCCCCAATCCATCACCAGTACCTCGCCGAAGGGGCCAACCATGATGTTCGCTGGTTTAAGGTCGCGGTGCGCCACGCCGCGCGCATGCGCAAAGGCCACCGCGTCGCACATCCGCAAAAACACCCGCAGCCGTTCCGGGAGCGATCTCACGGCGGCGATGTGTTCATCGAGCTGTTTCCCTTCCACGAATTTCATCGCATAGAACACTCGCCCATCGCTCAGTTTGCCCACATCGTGTACGGGCACGATGCCAGGATGTTCCAACCGCGCCAGCACGCGGGCTTCTCGAATCAACCGTTTCTCCAACTCGCCTGCCGGGTCGGGCAGATCCAGCACCTTCAGGGCCACGCGTCTGCCCAGCCGCACGTCCTCGGCTGCATAGACCACACCCATGCCTCCGCCCGCCACGCGCTGCAGCAACCGGTAATGCGTCCCGTAGAGGTCCGGCTCGTGCACGGCTTTCCGCAGCCCTTCCAGAGCGCGGTCCGACAGAAATTTCATCGCGCCTCCCAACCAAACAGAGCCCGTGCCTCCCGGCGGAACTCTTCTTCGTCGCTGCACATCTCGTGCAGACGTCCGAGCGCGATCCGCCGGAACTCGCGGCGCGTCCAGGCCAGCGCGTTGGTCACATCGGTAGCCGCGATGCCGAATTCCTCCGCGAGTTCCGCGTAGCCGGTTGACGCGCTTCCTTCTTCCAGGTCGTACTTCTCAAAAAGCCGGTAGGCCTTTTCCTTTCCTTGCACGTCACAAAATTTGCGCAAGTCTTCTACCGCCAGGCCAAACAGGCTGCGCACCCACTCCTTCTCAAAAAACAGCTCCAGCGATTCGGGCGACGCGAGCTTTGCTGGATCCACTGCACCCGCCGTCACTTCGCTCTCAGCGGCGTCGAAATCCAGCGCCATGTGCGGAGCGTTTCCTCCACGTTTCCGCCGCCGGGCCGCCTTTTCTTCGTTCATCACGTAGCTGTCCACGCACATCCGCAGAAACGTACGCAGACGGCTCTTCTCCGGATCATATTTCGCGAGCAGATCGCGCTCGAGCAGCCCCGCAAAGAATCCCTGGGTCAGGTCCTGGGCATCCTCAAACTCCCGGTTCCATCGCAGCCGGATGTACTTGAACACGGGTTTCCAGTACGCAGACAGCAGCGTCTCCAGCGCGCGCTCGCGCTGGGCTCCATCCGCGCTTCGGGCGGCCACGATCGCCGACCACTGCGTTGGCGGAAAGCGGTCGCCCCCGCCTCCGGTTTGCATTCCGTCGTCCAAGATTGAGTGATGTTAAATGAATTTGCCCAGGAAACACACGAGTGGGATGTGGCAAAATGCAGAACTAACTTCTACGCGATCCAGCCGCCGCCCACCACGACATCGCCGTCGTAGAACACGGCAGCCTGACCGGGCGTGATAGCGCGTTGCGGCTGGTCGAAAGTCACCAGCACTTCACCGGCGACTGACTTCTCGATCACGGCAGGGGCTCCCTCGTGGCGATGGCGGATCTTCACCCGCACCCGCAGCGGTTCATCCAGGCGCTCAACCGCGATGAGGTTCACCTGGCGTGCGCGCAACGTTCGCGAGTAGAGTTCGTCCTGATTGCCGACTACGACTTGCCCCTTGTCGCCCTTGATCTGAATGACGTAGAGCGGCGAGCCCGTGGCTACGCCCAAGCCCTTGCGCTGGCCGACAGTGAAATTGTGAATGCCGCTGTGCTCGCCGATTACCTGCCCGTCCGTGGTGACCAGCTCACCGGCAGTGTCGGGCAGCGACTCACCTTGTTCCGCCAGGTAGGCATCGAGAAAATTCTTGTAATCGCCGCCGGGGACGAAGCATATTTCCTGCGAATCCGGCTTCTCCGCGAGTGCCAGCCCATGTTGACGCGCCAGCTCCCGCACCTGTGGCTTGGTCATCTCTCCCAGCGGAAACAAGGTTCGGCTGAGCTGTTCCTGCGTCAGGCCGAAGAGGAAGTAAGTCTGATCCTTCGCGAGATCAGCAGGCCGCTTGAGCAGCCAGCGACTGCGCCGCTCATCGAACTCCACGCGCGCGTAGTGGCCGGTCGCGAGCGCATCGGCGCCGATCTGCTGGGCCACGATCAGCAATTGATCAAACTTCAAATGGTTGTTGCACAAGCTGCACGGGATCGGGGTGCGTCCCGATAGATACTCCTCAACGAAGGGGCGGACGACTGCGCGCTCAAAGTGCTCTTCGTGATTTACCACGTAGTAGGGGATGCCAAGCGTTTCCGCGACCCGGCGGGCATCGTAAACATCATCCAGAGAGCAGCAGCGGCCCTGCACGGCCTCGGGCATGCCCGGATGCCCTGCCAGGCGGCGCTGATTCCAGAGCTGCATGGTCAACCCGATGACGCTGTGCCCCTCGGCGCGCAGCATGGCCGCAACGGTCGAGGAATCCACTCCACCCGACATGGCGACGGCGATGGTTGAAGGCAGCATTCAGCACTCAGCAGTCAGCATTCAGGCCTAACCGAAGAACGGCCCAAATGCGGCGTCGACACACATTGGGCTCGCCTAATTATAAATGCGTTTTGGCGTGATCTGCCGGCTTTCGCCGTGGTCTCTGTTTCCCGCTTAATCGATTACAGCATGTACTCCCATCCCGCGGACCTTGACCACGCACAGCGTCTCGCATCCGAACGCGGTGGCCGTAGGGAGCGCAATCCGGCCACGAACAGTACAGATAAGCGCGTTCACCGGTCTTGAACTTGTACTCACCACGCGGAGAGATGATTCCAACCAGGTAATGACGGCAACTTGGGCAGCGAAGGCAAATTTGTCCTCTTTTCCGCACCTTCTCGCGGATCGCTCGGAGCTTGCTTTGAGCGTTCGAGGAGTTAGGCATGAACTTTGTTGTACAGAGGCGACAGTTCCCGCAGCCGCACCACAGTTTGCGGGATCAAGCCAAGGGCGAATTCCACTTCGTCCGGGGTGTTCTGTTTGCCCAGGCTGAAGCGGAGGCTGGCGCGGGCGCGCTCGGGCGGCAATCCCATCGCGGTAAGCACGTGTGAAGGCTCGATTGCGCCGGAAGAACATGCTGCGCCTGTGGAAACAGCCAACCCCTTCAGGTCGAGCGCAATCACCAGCGCTTCCCCTTCGACGTAATCGAAATAAATGTTGGTAGTATTTGCGACGCGAGGCGCTCCTGCGCCATTTACGCCGGTAGCTTCCACCTCGCCGAGGATTCGCTCCTGGAGGCGATCGCGCATTGCGGCCATCCTCGCTAGATCACCACGATCCAAGGCTGCTCTCGCTATCTCTGCCGCCTTGCCCAGACCGACAATTCCGGGGACATTCTCTGTGCCGGCGCGCCGCGAGCGCTCGTGACTTCCGCCATGGAGCATGGGCTGAAGAATGGTTCCCTTACGCACATACAGTGCACCGACTCCCTGGGGCGCGTGCATTTTGTGCCCGGAGATGGAAAGCAGGTCGCATCCGATCCGATTGACATCGATCGGAACTTTCCCTGCAGCCTGCACCGCGTCGGTGTGGAAATACACATCGGCCTCGGCGGCGATCTTGCCGATCTCCTCTACCGGCTGCAGGACTCCGGTCTCGTTATTCGCCATCATGATGGAGATCAGCTTCGTTTTAGGACGCAGAGCGCGGCGGACATCATTGGGATCAACTAACCCTCGGCCGTCCACGGGAACGCGCGTAACCTCGCATCCCAGCGATTCCAGATGCTTGCACGAATTCAGCACTGCGTGATGTTCGATCGTCGAACTGATAACGTGGTCGCCCTCGCGTGCTAATCCAAAGATCGCCAGATTGTCGCCTTCGGTGCCGCCGCTGGTGAAGACCACCTCGGACGGCCGGCATGCAAGCAGCGCCGCGACCGATTCGCGCGCGCGCTCTACCGCCGCCCGCGTCTCCTGCCCATGATGATGGATGGAGGACGCGTTGCCGAAGTGCTCCAGGAAGTAGGGCCGCATGGCCTCGAGAACCTCGGGCAGCACAGGTGTGGTGGCGTTATTGTCGAAGTAAACCCGGCGCATGGTACTGTTATTTTACGCTTGCGCCGGAAGGCGCCCAACTGGGGCGATTGTCGATCGCTTGAGACTTACGCAACCGTGACAACTTCTGCTGATGCGCTCGGCTCAGGAATCGGAAGATTGTCCTCGCGCAGCCCGTCTAAATGGAATTCGATAGCTTCTCGAATTAGCTGTTGGGTTTCTTCTTTGGTTCGGCCAGTCGTGATTACACCGGGCAAATCGGGCACGTAAGCGCCCCAACCGGTAGCGGATTTTTCGTAAACGACAACGTATTTCATCGCAATCAGGGACGGGCGCCGCTTACCGCTTGTCTACCGGTACGTAGTGCTGCGGATAGGGTGGGCCGATGTAATCCGCGCGCGGGCGGATCAGGCGATTGTCATCCAGTTGCTCGATCACGTGAGCGGTCCAGCCGCTGATTCGCGATACGGCAAACACGGGCGTGAACAAGTCCACATCGATCCCCAGTGTGTGGTAGGTCGAGGCCGAATAGAAATCGACGTTGGCGTTGAGTTTCTTGTCGGCCATGATGAACTCTTCGATGGCCCGGGAAAATTCGAACCACTTCGTCTGCCCGCTTGAAGTGCCGAGATCCCGAGACATCTGACGGAGGTGAGTGGCGCGCGGATCTTCGGTGTGATAGACGCGATGTCCGAAGCCGGGGATCTTCCTCTTTTGCGCCAGCATTCCCTTGATGTACTCCACCGGGTCGGCGCCCGAACTATCGATTGCCTCCAGGATGCGAAACACAGCCTCGTTGGCGCCGCCGTGCAGCGGGCCTTTCAGCGTACCGATCGCCGAGGTCACGGCGGAGTGCATATCGGAGAGCGTGGCGGCGGTGATGCGCGCGGCAAATGTGGACGCGTTCAGCTCGTGATCGGCATGCAGAATCAGCGCGATATCCAGCGCCCGCTCGGCTGTCGACGAGGGATAGGTACCGTTCAGCATGAGCAAGAAATTGGCCGCATGAGACAAGGACCGATCCGGTTCGACAATCGGCTTCCCTTTCCGAATGCGGTCATAGGCCGCCACGATCATGGCAATCTGCGAGGTCAGGCGGATCGCCTTGTGCACGTTGGCTTGACGGTCGTTGCTCTTCTCTTCCGGATCAAAGAAGGAGAGCGTGGAAACCATGGTGCGGAGCACATCCATGGGCAATGCGTGCTTGGGCACGAGGTGCAAGCGGTGGAGAATGGAGGCGTCCAGCTTACGTTCTTCGGCGAATCGATCGCGCAGTTCCCTCAGTTCTTCCCGTGACGGCAGCTTGCCGTACCACAGCAGATGGCAAGTCTCCTCGAATGTGGAATTGTCGGCCAGTTCGTGGATGTCAATGCCACGATAGGCTAAAACTCCCTGTTCCCCATCGATATAACAAATACTGGAAGTAGTGGCGACCACTCCCTCCAGCCCCTTAGGGGCATGTGTAGTCGACAATCCGGACATGGTACCTCGCTCGATCCCTAGACTCTTTGTTGTGGCGGCACGGAAAGGAATAACTCGCGCGTGCGTCGCAACTAACTCTTATACCCGAAAATCATGAACTTTCCAACCGGGCGTTCTGGCCAAAAGCGCTAGACCGGGCGTGCCTAATGCGTGGTTCCTGGGTCTTCTCACAAGCAGGCCAAGGCAGGAGATCGCGCTCGGAGACGGCTTTTTTCTCGGCAAGATAGGGTCTTGGGAGCGTTCTAAAGGCGAAACCAAAGGTACAGTACCTTGCCGGAAATGGTTCGAGCCCCTCTGATTCCCGGTTACAATCGGAGAATGCGCATGCGTTCGAGATGGCTTATTCTGGCCGTAGCTCTGTGGCCTGCAACGGCTCTCGCCGCAAACTCGCCGCGGGATCTGGTGCTCCTGTCTTGCGCACAGGTGTCCCCGACCGATCCCGCATGCAACCCCTCGAAAGCGGATCTCAAAAGAGCCAGGGCTGATTTCTCTCGAGCGATGAAATTGCAGAAAGAGAAACGCTTCGCACAGGCCTTCCAGGAGTTTGACGCGGCAGCTCGTCTTTCACCACAGAACGTTGACTACGTAACCGCGCTGGCCATGGTTCGAGAGCAACTGATCTTCGATCACCTGCAGCGGGGAAACGCCGATCTGCTGAACCAGAAGCAAGTGGAAGCGCAAGCTGAGTTCCGCAGCGCTTTGAACCTTGATCCGAAAAACGAATTCGCGGAGCAGCGTTTGCGGGATTCCCTGGCGGAATGGGCACCGAAACCGGCCGCTCTTTTCGTGGTGGAAGATGCCGGCGTGTTGCGGGTCGTTCCCAGCCAGGCACTCCACGATTTCCATTTTCGGGGCGATGGACGTGCGCTGCTCACGCAGGTCGCGGAGGCATTCGGCCTAACCGCTGAGTTCGATGACTCCGTGCAAACTCGCCGGGTGCATTTCGATCTCGACGGGGTGGATTTTTACACCGCGATGCAATCGGCCTGTGGCGTGACCGGCACGTTCTGGACTCCCTTGGCCGAAACCCAGATCTGGCTGGCGCGGAACTCGTCAGAGAATCATCGCCTGTTCGACCGTATGGCGTTGCGCACTTTTGACGTGCCCGGAACCACTACACCGGACGAGCTGAATGAGTTGACGGCCTTGCTCCGCATTATCTTCGAGGTCCGATTCATCGGCATCGAACACGGGAGCGGAAGACTCGCAGTGCGCGCCCCGGTGGCCGTGCTGGATGCCGTTACCAAACTCTTCGAGAATCTGGAGGCATTCCGTCCGCAAGTCATGCTGGATGTGAACGTATACCAGATTGATCACCAGTTGACCCGGAATATGGGAGTGCACATTCCAAACCAGTTCACCGTGTTCAACGTTCCCGTCATCGCGGTGGAGGGACTGTTGTCGGGGCTGGGTGGACAGAATATTCAAAGCCTGATCAATCAACTCATCTCCGGCGGGGGAATCAACCAGCCTAATTCGCAAGGCATCTCCGGCCTCCTGGCCCAACTGGCCCAGCAGAATTCGCCCCTCGGCCAGATTTTCAGCCAGCCTGTAGCCACATTTGGTGGCGGACTGACTCTGATGGCGATCCAACCAGGAACCCTGAGCGGGGGGATGTCGTTGGATGAGAGCTGGGTACGAAGTTTGGATCATGCCAGCCTGCGGGCCGCACAAGGTAACCAGGCCACTTTCCGCATCGGTTCCCGATATCCCGTTGTCAACGCCAGCTTCGCGCCAGTTTTTAACACCGCTGCTATTTCCCAGGTATTGCAGAATGGCTCTTTCCAGGCGCCGTTCCCATCCTTTACCTATGAGGATCTTGGACTAAGCATAAAAGCCAAGCCGCTGGTGCATCCGAACCTCGATGTGAGCTTGGATCTGGAGATGCAATTGCGCACTCTGGCGGGCCAGAGTGTCAATGGCGTGCCAGTCATCAACAATCGCGAATACAAAGGCAGCATTACCTTAGTGGACGGAGAGCCGGCGGTGGTGGCCGGTGCGATGAGCCGGAACGAACAGCTCAGCCTGACGGGAATTCCGGGACTCGGAGCAATTCCGGGATTGAATAAAGTCATGGTGAACAATGGCAAGACCGACGAAAGCGATGAACTGCTGGTCGTGATCACGCCCCACGTGGTCAGCAGTAGGGAGAGCCGCAACTCCGAAGTCTGGTTGCCGAAGGGGTATTGATCGGTAGCAGAACTGGTCGCGTAACCCTCCTTTTGTCCCTACGCGATTCTTAGCCAGCATATTACGTCTTCCCGCGATACAGTCCCGCAATGCCGAACGTATAGGGAGTCCATGTAGCTTCGCGGAAACCGGCCTGCTGCATGCGTTGGAGCATTTCCTGGGGCTGGGGAAAGCGCTCGACCGAGGCAGGAAGGTAAGCGTATGGTCCCCGCACACCAGAGATCAGGGTTCCAACTTTGGGGAGCACGTGTTTGAAATAAATGCGATAGAACTTTCCGATGAGGCCGCGAGGTTCGCCAAAATCCAAGATTCCGCATGCGCCTCCGGGACGTAACAGGCGCACGATCTCGCGCAGGCCGGCGTCGTAATCGGCCAGATTCCGGAAGCCAAATGCTGCCGTAATCAGATCGAATTGACGGTCCGCGAAGGGAAGGCGGAGCGCATCGGCCTCGACCCAACGCAACGGCGTGCCCGCCGATTTCTCGCCCGCCCGCTGCAGCATGGCATGAGAAAAGTCAGCCCCAACGATTTGCGCTGACGACTTCCCTGCCCGCCGTAAGGCGAAAGCCATGTCGCCCGTACCACAACACAGGTCGAGCACACGGGCGTCTGGGCGCGCCAGAATCGAGATGAAACTGCGCGCCGTCGTCCGCCACCACAACCGGTCCACGTTGAAGGAGAGTAGGTGGTTCAACAGGTCGTAGCGTGGCGCAATCGAGGTAAACATCTCCCGGACGGCCCGTGCCGCTGCCTGAGGACCGCCGGCACCCTGAGGGGCAGCGCCCACTATCGTCGCTTTGGGTGGATCGCTCAATTGGACCCAATTAGCCACAGAGGGCACGGAGGATCCAAGGATTTTCACTGATTCAATTACCGATTTCAAACACGGGCTTCCTCAGATCAGTAATCAAGAAGCTGGCAACTGAATTCTTCTCTGTGTCTCTGTGGTGAAAAACCATTTTCACGCTTTTGACAATCTTCGCAACTCGTCCACCGCCTCCACGATTGCTTTCTCCGGCACATCGTTCACGATTTCGACTTTGCCGATCTCCCGTGGCAGCACGAAGTGCACCACGCCGTTTCGCGTTTTCTTGTCGGTCTGGAGCAAGCGGAGAATGTTCCGGCTGCGCGCCTCCACGTTCGGCAGGGGGCCGAGGCCAAGCACGGCGCTCACAATTCGCCGGGCAGCGCTGGTTTCGATGCGGCCCGTGACAGCGGCGATGTGCACGGCGGCAATCATTCCCCATGCCACCGCTTCGCCATGCAAAAAGCGGCGGTAACCGGAGTCCGCCTCCAGAGCGTGCCCGATGGTGTGGCCGAAATTCAGTACGCGCCTGAGGCCACTCTCCCGTTCGTCAACGGAGACCACTTCAGCCTTCAGCTTCACCGATTCCGCGATCACCCATTCCAATCCCGCCGCATCGCCGCGCAATGCTCTAACTTGGACTTTCTCGAGCCGTCCAAACAACTCCGGCCTTCCGATTACGCCGCACTTCAAAACCTCATAAAGTCCGGCTTGAAATTCGCGCTCCGGCAATGTCGACAGCACAGCCGGGTCGATCAACACTGCGCGCGGCTGATGAAACGTGCCCAGCAAATTCTTGCCGAAGCGCAGATTCACGCCGGTCTTACCGCCGATCGAAGCATCCACCTGTGCCAGTACAGTTGTGGGAATCTGCACCACGTCTACCCCGCGCATGTAGAGCGAGGCCAGGAGTCCGGCGACGTCACCTACTACGCCGCCGCCGAACGCGACGATCGCCGCATTTCGATCTGCCCCAAGGCGCGTCAACTTTTCTGCCAATTGCTCGATGGTGACCAATTTCTTGTGGCGTTCGCCGTCGCCCATCTCCACGAACCTGGTGGTGAATCCTGCGCCGGCGAGCGACGCTGCCAGTTTCTTGCCCCACTTGCGGCGCACCGGCGGCACCGTCACCACGAACAGGCACTTACCATTGAAAAGCTTGCCCAACCTTTCTCCCACGGTCTCCAGCAAGCCGCTTTCAATGACGGCTTCGTAGGAACAGGGCGGCACGGCAATCGACACTTGAGTCATGCGACCTCATCATAACGTAACCAGAAGCGCGTTCGCCGAACCACAAAGTGATAACATTTTCCGTCTATGACATCCGCGCCAGCCGAAACCGATTTTCTGGTGATTGGAGCCGGAGTTGCCGGCTTGCGTGCCGCCATCGAGTTGGCAACTGCGGGCAGAGTTGTGGTTTTGGCCAAGCGCGAGGTCACCGATTCGAACACCCAGTGGGCTCAGGGTGGGATCGCCGTCGCGCTCAGCGACGAGGACGAAATCAGCCTTCATTTGCAGGACACACTGCAAGCCGGCGATGGCTTGTGCAACCCGGCGGCGGCCAAGGTGCTGGTGGAAGATGCCCCGCAACGCATCGAAGAACTCATTCAATGGGGCACGGAGTTCGACCGGGAAGCCACCAAGCTGACCTTTGGCCGGGAAGGCGCACACAGCCGCAACCGAATCCTGCACGCCCACGGCGATTCCACGGGACGCGAGATTCTTCGGGCTCTTTATGCGAAGGCCAAAACCCTGAACAATATTTCTGTGCGGGAGTTCGAATTTTCCACCAACCTGATCGTCGAAAACGGCCGCGTCTCCGGCATTCAGCTGATCAATGACAAGAATGAACCGCAATCGATGACCGCGTGCGCCGTTTTGCTCGCCACTGGCGGGATGGGACAACTCTATCGCAATACGACGAATCCCGGCGTCGCGACCGGAGACGGCGTCGCCATGGCATTTCGCGCCGGCGCCGAAGTCAGCGACATGGAGTTCATTCAGTTCCATCCCACGGCCTTGTACCTGAAAAATGCGCCACGCTTCCTGCTTTCGGAAGCTTTGCGAGGAGAAGGCGCGTATCTGCGCAATCTCGAGATGGTCCGCTTCATGCCCAAATACCATCCTATGGGTGAGCTGGCGCCGCGCGACGTGGTGGCCCGCGCCATTGTGCATGAACTCGAGGTCAGCCGGGCCCGGGAAGCGGTCGTCTATCTCGACCTCACTCACCTCGACCCCAATCACATCAAAGCCCGTTTCCCGCGCATTTACGCCACTTGCATGCAGTACAACATTGATATCACCAGCGAGTTGATCCCCATCCGTCCCGCAGCCCACTATGCCATGGGCGGCGTGCGCAGTGATCTCGAGGGACGCTGCACGCTGCCTGGGTTGTACGCAGCCGGAGAGGCTGCTGCCACCGGCGTGCACGGCGCGAATCGCCTGGCCAGCAATTCCCTGCTGGAAGGTCTGGTCTTCGGAGCAAGAGCCGGCGGGGCGATGCGGAACGACCTGCGCAAGGTATCGGCGAACCACTCCAATCCTCAGCGCGCCGTCTCGAACGGCCCGGTAGGTCCCGCGACGGAGGAATTCATCCGCGAAATACAGGACCTGATGTGGCAGGACGTAGGCATTGTGCGCACGGGAGCCGGGCTGAAACGAGCCATCGAGCACCTGCAGCAGATCTCTCCGCGCGCTGCACACCCGCACACCCGGCGCGCGTATGAGGCGCAGAATATCCATCTCGCCGGCCTGCTGGTAGCCCGTTCGGCCCTGGCCCGCGAAGAAAGCCGCGGCGCTCATTACCGCATCGACTTCCCCGCCCACGATGACGCCAGGTTCCTCAAGCACTCGATTATTAAGAGCGATTCCATCCGCTTCGCTTAAGTCGTTGAACATCCTTATCTTGTTGTCATCCCGATCTTGTCGTCATCCCGAGCGGTCCTTGCCGAGACCGAAGGTCGAGCCCCGAGCGAAGCCGAGGGGGAGGGATCTGCAGTTCTCCACAATCCAAGGGAACTGCAGATTCCTCGTCGCTACGCTCCTCGGAATGACAAGGCTATGGGTTTTCAATCGGGCTCTGCCCTCTTCAACGTACTCAGCGTCCTCTGCGGTTAGACTTCTTGTGGCTTCAGCAACGATGCCACTACCGAAATCAGCAACACTCCCGCTACGACTCCCAGCGCGACCCCGGTTGGAATCTGGTAGTAGTGAGAAGCAAGCATCTTCGCTCCGATAAAGATCAGCACCGCAGACAGCCCGTAGTGCAAGTAATGGAAGGCTTCGATCATGCCCGCCAGCACGAAGTACATGGAACGCAGACCCAGAACCGCGAAGACGTTCGATGTATAAACAATGAACGCCTTCAGCGTGATGGCCAGCACCGCGGGAATGGAATCCGTGGCAAAGAGCAGATCAGTGGTTTCGACCACCACCAACACCACGAACAGAGGCGTCGCGTACAAGCCCGCGCGCCGCACGAAGAATCTTTCCCCGTGGTAATCCTCGGTCACCGGAATCCAGCGGCGCAACGCGCGCAGTACCGGATTCTTCTCCGGTTCGATCGCCTTGCCTTCTTCACGGAAGAGCTTGATTCCGCTGTACACCAGAAACGCGCCAAAAAGGTACGTGACCCAGTGAAATTCTCGGATCAGCCCGATGCCCACCAGAATGAAAACGGCGCGCATCACCAGCGCACCCACAATTCCCCAGAACAGCACCTTGTGCTGGTGGTTCGGGGCAACGCGAAAGTAGCGGAAGATCAGGAGGAAGATGAAGAGATTGTCTACGCTGAGCGAGAGTTCGATCACGTAACCGGTGGTAAACTCCACCGCGGCAGCTCGCCCGTGCCAAAAATAAACCAAGACCGCAAAGGCGGACGCCAGGACAATCCACATCCCGCTCCAGGCCAGCGCTTCGCGAAACTTCACGGTGTGAGCCGGCCGGTGGAGGACTCCAAGGTCGAGTCCCAGCATCGCCAGCACAAAGACGTTGAACAGGATCCAGAAGAGGAGTTGGTTCACTCAGAACCCCGACGGCAAACTAGAAGCAATCAGCTTTCCAACAAAGTGAGGCAAAGAGCCCGTAGAATTTCTCTTCCGTGCAGCCATACTCTCGAGTAACAGAACTTCTCCGCGAACTTTGCGGCTGTTCTTTGCGACCTTTGCGGTTAAAAGTCTTTGACTTTCCCGGCCCCAGAACCTCTACTTTTTATCCAAACTCTGCACTGTCGCCAAAGTCACCGTGCCCACAATCTCCAGGCTCTTGGGACTGAGTTTATCCACCGTGTCCTGCGGCGTGTGCCAAAAAACGTTGCCGTAGCCGTACTCGAAATCAATCAGATCCGCGCAAGGAACGCCTTTCTCCTGGAAGGGCATGTGATCGTCCTCTACTGGAATTGTGCGGGCAAAGAAGTGAGATTGATATCCCATCCGAGTGGCCGCTTTGTAAACCAGGTCTTCAAGCCATGGCGTGGAATTGGCGTCGCGGTCGATATTCAAGTCGGCGTCTCCGATCATGTCCTCCAGCAAAAATGCCTTGATCTGCTTGAGGGTCCCGTCGGCCTGCCATTTCTGCGCCAGGTGGCGCACGCCATAAAGGCTCTCGGGATCGAACCAAGGGAGCCGCATGGATTCTTCCGCGTCGTCCCAAAGCAGCCAGACGCTGTAGCCCTCGCGCTTCTTGCCGCCCATCTGGCCTCGCAACTGGTTCGCGATTTCCAGCAGCAGCGCGCTCGACGAACCACCATCATTCGCGCCTGCGTAGCTCGTGTTCCGCAGCGGCCAGTTAGTATCGTAGTGACTGGCGATCACGATGATCCCGTCGCGCGTCCCGGGAAATTTCGCGATGATGTTGTGCACCGGAAACTTGCCTTCCGACGTGTCTATCGTGAAAGCGTCATCTTCGACCACGTCGTCTTTCAAGTGTTCATGGATATAGTCTTCGACCTTCTTATGATTCGCGCTCCCAATGGGACGGGGCCCGAAGGCGACGATTTCCTTGACATAACGCATTGCGCGAATTTCGTTGAATTCGGCGTAAGAGATCCCCGTGTTGGGAGTGTTCGTAACCCTTATCTCGATGCGGCCCCCCGAACCGGCGGCCGGCTCCGACATCGCGGACGAGGCAGCAGCCACGTCTTTCTGCTTGGAGCATGCAAGCAAGGTCAGAAAACATATCAGGCCGATAGTCTTGAAGGTTTTCATCATCCTTTTCGCGCCGCCCGTGCCTTTCTCTGTTTCGGATGCACCAGCCAGGCAATTCCGATGCTCATGAGATAGAGCGCGACCATGGGCGCGGCAAAGATACACATATTCAGGATGTCGGTGGTCGGCGTCAGGATGGCCGCAATAATAAAAATGACCAGAATGGAATAGCGCACATTCCGCCACATCCAGCCGGCGCTCACTACACCCATCAAGGCCAGAAAGAAAACCAGAATCGGCAACTCGAAGACGACTCCCAGACCCAGGATCACCGTTAGAAACAGATCCACGTATTCGTGAATGGTAATCATCGGCTGGAACTGCTTGCCGTATCCGATCAGGAATTCCAGCGCGGCCGGATAAACCAGCTTGTAGCCGAAATACCCGCCCGCCAGGAAAAGTCCGATGGTCGAAAACATGAAGGGCACAACATACCGTTTTTCGTTGCGATACAGTCCCGGAGAAATGAACAACCAGACCTGATACAGGACAAAGGGCGAGGTCACAAAAAGCCCAGCCAGAGCCGCAACCTTCAAGTAAAGGTTGAAGGGATCGGTGGGGTTCAGATAGACCAGCGTCTGCGGCATTCCATTGTGCTTGAGCGCTTCCATGACCGGCTTCTGCATCCAGCCGACGATGTTTTCGGCGTAGGCCCAGCAGGCAAAGAAACCGACCACCACGGCGGCGAGCGAATAGAAAATTCTCCGCCGCAGTTCTTCGAGGTGTTCGAGGAAACTCATCGCCGTCATGGTTTCGTGCGCGGGCTTGGCGGGAGGCACCCCGGCGGTAATCTCGGGCGTCTCAGGCATCGGGAGAAGCCTTCGCCAGGGAATGTGGTTCCGAGCCGGGTTCGGGATGGGTTTCAGGGACAGCCGCGGGCTCCAGCGTCGCCGGTAAAGCCGCTATCGCGCCCTCAGGAGGCTGGGATGGAGGGAGAATCTGGCGCTGATTTTCCATGTCCAACTGCGAAATCTCGGATGCAATCTGGGCCTTGAATTCGTTCGAGGCGCGCCTGAACTCATTGAGTGCCTTGCCGATTTGGCGGGCGATCTCCGGCAACTTCTTCGGCCCAAAAATGAGCAAGGCCAGAAAAAACAGGAAGAGCGTCTCGGAGAACCCCATGAAGTTCATCATACTGCCGCATCGGATTGGCAGCAACGCGGATCGCCCTCAATAACTACCCTGAGCAATTGACGACTGAGGAACTGAAGGGGGAGCAAAGAGTAAGCTATCCCCAAGAGACCATTTTCCCGATTCGGGAACCTTTAGTATAGCCATGAGATAATATTTCGCACAGCGGCCCTCTGGCGGGCTCCCGTGTGCGGGAATGGCCCACAAACGTCGTCCAGGGACCTGATCGTCGCTCTACGGGCCTGCAAACGCGATTAAATGGCATTCTACGCGATGGTCAGACCGTCATTTTGCATCCCAAATGTGGGTTCAACGAAGATTCAACAACTTAGCTCTTAGTGAATCACATTGAGATCAATCCTATGTGGGGACAGCCACCCAAGCCTGCCCTGAGTCTCAGGGCAGGCTTGGGTGGCTGTCCCCACGTCATCTCTACGGGGGCGTCGGCCTGTGCATCGCTTTCCTCGCGCCCCGCATCTATCCTTATGAGGCAGATAGCTTTCTGGTTACCTTCGGCAGGGGAAAGTGTCGGAAAAGCGCCGGCTGGCATGCTATACTGCGCTCAGATGCGGTGGCCGGGGTTCTCTACGCCCGAACCGAAGGAAACTAAAGATGGTCCGTAGTTCTCGTCGCACACTTTACCTGGTAGTTTTCGTGCTTGTCACCTGCGGGTTTCTGGGCATGGTCTTCGGCCAGAAGATCAACCCGGCGGCGGCTCCCGGCGGTGATTCCGATATTCGTGAGAGCTTGCACCAGTTCGCCGACGTCTATAGCGTGGTCGAGCAGAACTATGCCGAACCGGTGAGCCCGGACAAGGCCATCTATAACGGCGCCATCCCGGGCATGTTGCATGTGCTCGATCCGCACTCGAACTTTTTTGATCCCAAGGCGTATGCCCTGCTCCGCGAGGACCAGCGCGGCAAATATTACGGCGTCGGCATGACTGTGGGCCCGCGCAACAACAAAGTAATCGTGATTGCGCCGTTCGTGGGCACTCCCGCCTACCGGGCCGGAATTCGTCCCGGTGACATCATCATCGCGGTGGACGGCAAACCCACTGACAATATGAGCACGGGCGATGTGGCTGACATGCTGAAGGGACCCAAGGGAACGACGGTCCATATCACCATTCTGCGCGAAGGCGCGGAGAAGCCGCTGGAATTTGCCGTGGTGCGCGATGAAATCCCGCGTTACAGCGTTGACCTTCACTTCATGATCAAGCCCGGCATCGGCTACATGCACATCACCGGGTTCAACGAGACTACGGAAAAGGAAGTCTCGGACGCACTGGACCAGATGGGAGATCTAAAGGGGTTGGTTCTCGATCTGCGCCAGAATCCCGGCGGCCTGCTGAGTGAAGGCGTTGGGGTAGCGGACAAGTTCCTGCGGAAGGGTCAGCTGATCGTTTCGCATCATGGCCGCTCTTCACCGGAGAAGCGGTACACGGCGACGCACGGCGACGGAGGCAAAGAATATCCGCTGGTGGTGCTGGTGAACCGGGGCACGGCTTCGGCGGCGGAAATTGTGGCGGGCGCGATCCAGGATCACGATCGCGGCCTGATCGTCGGCGAGACCACGTTTGGCAAGGGACTGGTTCAGACCGTCTACCCGCTTTCAGAAAATACCGGACTCGCTCTGACCACGGCCAAGTATTACACTCCGAGCGGCCGTTTGATTCAGCGCGATTACGCGAACGTTTCGCTCTACGACTACTACTTCGAGCGCGATGAGGAGAACAGTACAGCCAACCGCGAGGTCAAACTCACCGATAGCGGTCGCACCGTTTACGGCGGCGGCGGCATTACACCCGACATCAAGATTGATCCCCTCAAGAGCAACCATTTCCAGGACACGCTTCTGCAGCACTACGCCTTCTTCAACTTTGCCAAGCATTACGTAGTGAATCATCACCCCACGACGAATTTCGAAGTGGATGACATTACCCTGCAGGAGTTTCGCAAGTTTCTCGATGATGAAAAGGTGCCCTACACCGAAGCCGATCTGGCCCAGAATAATGACTGGGTACGTTCCAACATCAAGAGCGAGATTTTCGTGGATGCTTTCGGCCAGGAGGAAGGCCTAAAAGTCAGGGCAGAGAGCGATCCCGACGTGGTCAAGGCGCTGGAGCTGATGCCGCAGGCGAAGCAACTGGCGGACAATGCGAAGCGTATTGTTGCCGAGCGCACCAACACGCACTTGATGAACCGTTAACCGCTTGGATTTTCCATAAGATGGCCCGACTTCACGGTCGGGCCGTTTTCTTTTCGGGTCAGCGCAAGCTCGCTGCGTCTACCGCGCCCCAGGTCAGGGTTGTCCGTTCTGATTAATCGAGCGGACGGCGGAGCCTCGCTCGGCTGGGCGGGTCCTGAGCGAAGTCGAAGGAGGGCGTCGGCCCCCGCGCGGGCAGATCCATTGCCGGAAATATTCTGGATACATCAGCTGTAAGACCGCTCTAGAATGAGTGTATCGGGCAACGTGCCTGCGGAGTGGCCTATGCGCTGCGAGGTTCTGTGGTCGGTTGGACTATTCTTGGCTCTCCTTTCACCTCAGCTGTTTGGGCAGACCGCGTCAAGTGCGGCGCCACCTGCCGGCAAAGACTTTTCGTTCACCGTGCCGGCATCGCAGGCGTGGACGGACACTGGTCCTGATCTGCAGAAGGGTGACGTGGTGCAGATTTCGTCGACTGTGAGTGGATGCGGCTCACCCGCGACCAGTGCGAATTCCCAGGAACAAAGTTTGCCGGTTCCTTCAGCGCCGGTCGGCAGCCTGATCGCGAAGTTGCATCCTCAGGACGCAGCGCCGTTGGCGGTAGGGGCCAACAAGGAATTGCACATTGAAGCTGCCAGCCGTCTTTCTTTCAGTGCGAACGGCGGGAATTGCACCGCTGGGAGTTTCGCCGTCAAAGTTCACGTAGTGCCTGCAAATCAGGCCACCTCTGCCGCTCCTACTTCTGAAGGGGAGAAGTATAAGCAACAGTTGGGTGCTGCCGCGCAGGTATTCCTGCAGGGGCAATTCGGCCTTGGGAACGCAGCATCGACCGATGCGACGACCGGGAACGCCGCAAGTTCGAGCGCCGCGGCCTCAACTCTGAAGGTTTCCGATGCTCCGCTGGATTCAACGCTGCGCAAAGACATTGACGGCTTGCCCCGCCGAGTAAACGATCAGTTCAAGAATCTCGGCGACATGGTCAATTTCGTTTTGATCGGCTCCGAGTCACAAGTCAAGAGCGCGCTGGATGCCGCCACCTGGCACCCTGCCGACACCAGTGACACCAGCGCGGTTCTCGCTGCATTGACGGATACCTACGAGAAAAAAGACTACCTGGCGATGCCCATGAGCACGCTGTACCTGTTCGGGCGTCCTCAGGATTATGGTTATGAAATGGCGGAGCCCATTGCGATGGTCGCCAGCCGGCATCACTTCCGGCTGTGGAAGGCAGCGTTCACCTGGAACGGGCAAAACGTGTGGGTGGGCGCGGGCACGCATGACATCGGATTCGCCAAGGACAAGCGTAACGGCAACGTCACGCACAAGATCGATCCTGCGGTCGATGGCGAGCGAACCAACATCGGGCAGAGCCTGCAGCAGTCCGGCAAGGTAAAGAGTATGAGCTATTACCTGCCCCCGAATCCCGTGCAGCAAGCCAAGAACGCTACGGGAGACGGTTATCAGTCGGATGGAAAGATTCTGGTGGTGTTTTTGAAGTAGGAACCCACCTGCTCGGTGAGGTTTCACCTGGTCTGGGGATTCGTCTTCCGTCGTGACTTCATTTATTCTTTGGTCTTCATCCTTGACACCTCGCGGAGGTCCGACTTTGATTCGAGTTCATCATCTTCTCCTGATTGTCCTCGCCTGCAGCCTGGCCTTCTTTTTTGCGAGCGTCAGCCAAGCGGAACAGTATCCCGAAAGCATGTATCAGGAAATGAGGTGGCGGATGATTGGGCCGTTCCGCGGCGGCCGAACGCGAGCCGCCATTGGAGTCGCAAGCCAACCCAATGTCTTTTACGTCGGCGCGGTGAATGGCGGTGTGTGGAAGTCGGATGACTACGGCCGGACGTGGACGCCAATCTTCGATCAAGAACCGACCCAGTCGATTGGTGCGATCGCGGTAGCTCCCTCCAATCCCGATATCGTTTATGTCGCGAGCGGCGAAGGGCTGCACCGCCCTGATCTTTCGATCGGCAATGGAATCTACAAATCTACCGATGGGGGAAAGACATGGACTCACCTTGGCTTGCGTGATGGGCAGCAGATTTCTGCGCTCGTGGTTGACCCGCGCGATGCCAACCGATTGTTCGTGGCGGTGTTGGGCCATCCCTACGGTCCGAGCGAAGAACGTGGAATTTTCCGCTCGACCGATGGCGGCGAGACGTGGCAGAAGGTCCTCTACAAGGACGAAAGCACAGGTGGGTCCGACGTGGAGATGGATCCCTCGAATCCCGATGTGCTCTATGGGTGCCTGTGGGACATACGCGAGGGTCCGTGGGAGGATCACAACTTCTTGCGCGGGACCGGCGACGTCCTTTTCAAATCCACGGATGGCGGCAGCACCTGGCATCCGCTGAACAATGGCCTGCCGAAGAACCTGGTGCACGTCAATGTTGCCATCGCAGCAAGCGAGCCGCGCCGGCTTTATGCCACAATTTCCGCAGCCCAGCCTGGAGATTTCAGCGTGACCGCAGGGCTGGGCGTGTACCGCTCCGACGACGCAGGCGAGAACTGGTATCTGGCTACGACGGATCCACGTCCCGCTACGCGCATCGGTGGCGGAGGGGAGCTTCCGGTTCCGAAGGTGGATCCCAAGAATCCCGATGTCGTCTATGTTGCGAGCATGGTAACCATGCGCTCGACGGATGGCGGTAAAACCTGGATGAGTTTTCGTGGCGCACCCGGCGGCGATGACTACCAGAACCTGTGGATCAATCCCGAGAACCCGAAGATTATTCTGCTGGTAAGCGATCAGGGCGCGATTGTGAGCGTCAACGGCGGTGCGACGTGGAGTTCGTGGTACAACCAGCCCACGGCGCAACTGTACCACGTGATGGCCAGCAATACATTCCCTTACCGGGTTTGCGGCGGACAGCAGGAAAGCGGGTCGGTATGTATTTCGAGCCGTGGCAACGATGGTGAGATCACGCTTCGCGACTGGCGTCCCGTGGGCGTCATCGAGTATGGCTACGTGGCGCCTGACCCGCTTGATCCCGACATAGTTTACGGAGGCGGCCGGAACGAGGTCTCAAAATACCATTGGTCCACCGGCCAGGTGCAAAACATCACTCCCATTCCACTGCGCGACCCCAAGTACCGCGCCGATCGCACGCAGCCCCTCATGTTCTCGCCGCTCGACCCGCACACGCTTTACTATGCCGCCAACGTGCTCTTCAAAACGATGGATGGCGGGCATTCCTGGCAAATCATCAGCCCAGATCTCACGCGCCCGGATCCCGGAGTTCCGCCCAGCGTGGGCAGCCTTGCCAGCAGGAATCCCGATGCCGGCAAGCAGCGCGGCGTAATTTATGCGCTCGGTCCATCGTTCAAGAACGTGAATACTCTTTGGGCGGGAACCAATGACGGACTGATCTGGATAACGCGAGACGGCGGAAAAAACTGGAACAACATTACTCCGCCCGAACTGACTCCGTGGAGCAAGGTGACACAGATCGAGGCTTCGCATTTCGACGATCAGTCCGCCTACGCCTCGGTGAGCCGATTCAGGATCGACGATCTGCATCCCTACATCTACCGCACCCACGATGGCGGCAAGACGTGGCAGTTGATCACCCACGGCTTGCCGGACAACGCGCCGGTTGACACCGTGCGCGAAGACCCGCTCCGCAAGGGCCTGCTGTTTTCCGGCACGGAGACCGCTGTGTGGGTTTCGTTTGACGACGGCGATCACTGGCAATCGCTGCAATTGAACCTGCCGCACACCTCAATGCGCGATCTGTGGATTCATGACGATGATCTGATTGTGGGTACGCACGGGCGTGGGTTCTGGATACTCGACGACATCACGCCGCTGCGACAGTTCACTGAACCCGTGGCCGAATCCGAGGCTTATCTGTTCCAACCCGCACCGGCTTACCGGGTCCGGCGCAGCACCTATCCGGACACGCCGCTCCCGCCGGATGAGCCGGCGGCTGAGAATCCGCCCGACGGCGCCGTCCTCGATTACTTCCTGACGCGGGCTGCTTCCGGCCCGGTCACGCTGGAAATCCTCGATGCACAGGGCAAGCTGGTGCGCCGTTACTCGAGCACGGATCAGCCGGATGTGACTCTGGCTGAACTCGAGAAGCAATCGATCCCGCTCTACTGGATCCGCATGCCGAAGATCCTCTCCGCGACGGCGGGCATGCATCGCTGGGTCTGGGACCTGCGCTATCCGGCTCCCGATTCGCTGCGGCACGAGTATCCGATTTCGGCGGTTCCGCACGACACGCCGCGGCTGCCGCTCGGCCCTGCAGTCCTTCCGGGACAATACACGATCCGGCTCACGGTGAATGGACGTAGCTACACCGCACCACTCACAGTAAAGATGGATCCTCGTGTGAACGTGCCGCCCGCCGGGCTCGAGCAACAGTTGGAGCTGGAAATGCGCCTGGCTTCTCTGTTAACCCGGAGTTCCCAAGCCGTCACGGAGGCGCGCTCGGTCCGCGAACAACTGCAGAAGATCTCATCGCAGGCGAGTGGTGCGCTGGCTGAATCGGTCAAGGCGCTCGATGAGAAGATCGCTGTAGTCTTGGGGAAACCGGCGCCAACTCTGGGAGCGGATGAGCCGGAACTATCTCTCAGCCGTTTGAATAGCCGGGTGGGAACGCTCTACGGCCAGGTGGATCAAGTCGATGCGATTCCAACTACAGCTCAAACCGAGGCGGCCGCTGGGACGGAACGCGATCTTTCGGCGGTGATGAAACAGTGGGACGAACTCAGGAGCACCGATCTGGTGGCGCTCAATCGCCAGCTCCACGACGCGAACTTGCCGGAGGTTCATCTCCCGCCACACTCGAAGATGCCAGAAGGAGATGACGAGGAAGAATGAGCAAGCCGCACCAAGCGGTCATAGCCCCGTTTATTCGCAAACTCCGCGAATGAGTCGGCGACGCCTCAGAGTGTCTCTTTGGAAAATGCTCCCCGGCGGTCTTGCTATGCTGGCGGCAGGGTCGTAACATAGCGCGTTCCCATTTATCAGGAGGTGCTTGTTGCTCGACCGCCGCCGCTTTCTCTCCGCAACCACCGGATTTGCTGCTGCTGTGGCATTTCCCCGTGCCCTGTTCGCCCAGCTCGATAAAACCCCTGCGGCCCTTCCCGACCGCGCTTTATATGACAGCAATCCAGATTCCTACTGGGCTGATCTGCGAAAGCAGTTTCTGATTCCAGAAGATGAGGTTTATTTGAACAACGGAACCGTGGGTTCCAGCCCGGCGCCCGTGCTGCGGGCCATTTTTGACGCCTACACCATCACAGAAAAAATGGATCAGCACGACCCTGAAGATTATCCGATCTGGGGCTACGCTGCGTGGAACGAATTCCGTGATCCGCTGGCCCAACTCGTGGGCTCGACGCGCGACGAAATTGCCTTGGTGCGAAATGCCACGGAGGGCAACAGCTACATTGCCAATGGGATTGATATGAAGGCCGGGGACGAAGTGCTCATGACCGATCAGGAGCATCCCGGCGGCGAGCAACCCTGGCAGTTGAAAGCCAAGCGCTACGGAATCGCGGTCAAAGAAGTTACGCTGCCCAAACCGGTTAAGGACTCCGCCCAAGTTTTGAACCTATTTGAGGACGCCATCAGCAAGCGCACGCGCGTCATGTTCTTCAGTCACATCACGACGGTGACGGGCGTGGTTCTACCGGCGAAGGAACTCTGTGCGCTGGCCCGCTCCAGGAATATTTTGTCGGCGGTGGATGGAGCCCACGTCACCGGCATGATGCGCCTGAACGTGCGTGACCTGGGCTGCGATCTGTATTCCTCGAGCCCGCACAAGTGGCTACAGGCGCCGAAAGGCAGCGGCTTCCTCTATGTGCGGGACGAGGTGATCGACCGGGTGTGGAATACGATTGCGACCGAAGGCTGGGAAGATTCGAAGCTGCGCGCCGAACGCTTTCAGCGGATCGGCTCCTCGAATGTGCCGGCGCTGTGGGGGCTGCTCGCCGCCATTCAAATGGCGAACGACATCGGCATGGATCGCATTGAGAAGCGTCATCGCGAGCTGTGCGACTACATCCTGGGCGAGATGATCAAGCGCGGCGCGGAATCCTGGACTTCGCCGGATGCGGCGCTGCGTTGCGCCATCGCCACGGTGAACGCGCCCCCATTGCAGCGCATGGATATGGAGAACTGGATGTGGACCAAACACAAGATCCGCATCCGGGGCGGGGAGCCTTCGAAGCTGCGATTGTCCACGCCGTATTATCTGCAGAAGAGCGAGATCGACCGCTTTCTGGAGGCGTTCGATCTGTACAAGCGGGAGAAGAATCTGGCGTAACGGCGGCTTCCGTCCGGATGCGTGAAATGGCGTCAGTCCCGGGGCACGAGGCCAGCTTACATCCGAACTGCCCCACTCAAGCCAAAACCGGGCTTGAGTGGGCCACCGGTCCCGAGCAGTGGCCCTGGAGCAGTTTCCGCTTTTACGCGTATGGCGAGACCGGAACGGTGCACGTGAACGACTGGCAGGTGCTGAAAATGAAGATCCGCACGGCGTAACCGGTCCTGGCGCCCCCCACTTCTCGCACAGAACGCGAGAAATGGGGCACCCCAAATCCCTGTCTCAAAGCTATACTGGCCACGAGATGCGGGCCACCCGTCCAAACCTCGGCATGGTCACCGCATCTCTCAACTCCTCGAAATGCGGGCCGCACATAACAACTCCTAACATGTGCCAAGGGCCAGGACAAGGTGACCGGCTTGGTACATTTCCGACAACGAAGCGGAAGTAGCCGGACTGTAGTTGAGAGGTCTGAATAAAGGTGCCCCCCTCATCGCGGATCGTACTGTGCCTGCTTGTGGCTATTCTCAGGGGACAATCTTAAACACGGTGCCGCACCCGTCGGGCTTGCAACTCGGGTCACCGTGGCCGTACGCTGTGCCATAAAGAGTCCCGGCTGCGTCCATTATTAACCCCGCGAGCGGAAACGCCCCATCTGTCCCGCCGGTAAAGCTATACAGGACGGTCTCTTTACCGCTGGTGTCTAACTTGAAGATGACCCCACATGCCTCTCCATTGCAGTTTCGATGTACGCCACCGAAATATGTAGTCCCATAGATAGTGCCATTCGCGTCGCGAACCAGCGGGCCTGTGCCAGGTTCCTCGCCGTCTGCGCAGTTCGAGAGGGAGCAGAACGCATAGAGGACCTTTTCCGTCCAGCTTCCGTCTGACTGAGGCGATAGCTCAAACACCGTGCCACAGCCCGTGCCGCCGCACTCGCCGCTGCCGCCCGCTGCAGTTGCTCCGTAGAGATTTCCTTCTGAATCAAAAAGCAGCACTGAGTCTGGGTCCGCTCCGTCTGAGCCCGCTTCAAAATCGTGCAGGATCGTTTCCTTGCCGGTCGTATCTACCTCAAACACCGTGCCGCAGCCGAAGTCACATGATCCCCCAGTACCGCCGTCGGAGGTTACCCCATACAAGTTGCCTGCGCCATCCAGGGTCACCCCTGGGTAGGGCGCCGCCCCATCGGGCGCGCCAGCAAAACTGTATAGCACAGTTTCCTTGCCCGGCTTGCCCACCTTGAATACCGTCCCCGAGCCGTGCGCGCCGCCTAGATAGGTGGTACCGTAAAGGTCTCCTGATGAGTCCTGAACCAGAAGCGCCTCTGGAAAATAGCCGTCCGGATCTCCGGTGAACTTGTGTAGGACAGTTTCTATCCGGGCCTTATCCAGCTTGAACACTACTCCGCACCTGAATGGACACTCGTTGTTGCCCTTGCCGCCTTCCGCAGTGGTGCCAAATAGGTTCCCTGCCGCGTCCCGCAGCAGACCCGCGGAGGGGTCCTCACCGTTCGGACCCTTAAAGCTGTACAGCCAAATCTGCTGGCCGTTCTTGTTCAACTTGAACACCGTCCCACATCCGCATTTTCCGGTCCCGCCTGCGCCGGTCGTGCTATACAGATTGCCAGCAGAGTCCCTAATTAGCACACTCACAGGTCCATAACCATTCGGTCCGTGAAACGTGTGCAGCACCTTGAAGGTCTGTGCCTGTGCCGGTTGGGCCGCCAGTGTTTCCGCCACCAGGAACGTTAGGAAGATCGCGAAGACTGCCTTGGCTGCGGAGCAGGATTCCTTTGGTCGCATAGGTCGTTACCTCGCTTCAAGCGGTGGGGCCAGGGAGGAAGGGGAAAGCTGGGCCCGAATCCTGCGGGCAGTATAACACGGGGCTATGGCTCTCCAGGCCGCTTTTCACTGCGGCGGGTGCGCGGAGCGAGGGATCCGTCGCAGTCCCGCTCCGGCTTCATCGTCACCCTAAATTGGAAGCGGCGGCGGCATGAAATTCTCGCCTCCCACCCTTTCGCACAGAACGCGAAAGGATGGGGCACCCCGCAGTCTCGCGCTGTACGCTGAAATCTCGGGAAAGGGTGGGCCAGCCCCCGGGAGAAGAATCTGGCGTAAGGCCGGCATCCGCGAAGCCAGCAGGGGCAGGCGCTCGCTCGGCCCAGGTTGGCGTCCAAAGAAGGGACGCGAACCCTTCGGATTGGCTCAGAGGCTGTCACTTTTTCCTGTATCCCAGGATGGCAGCGGATTGATAAAGGCACAGGCACACTAGGAATTGTCATTCTGAGCGGAGTGGGAAGTTCGCGAAGCGAACATCCCATGGAGTCGAAGAATCCCTATAGCGCCAGGCTTGGTCCGGCAGCTTCGAGGCATTCTTCCTGGAAGATGGTGAGAATTCCCTGCGGCGTCTTGGCGGCGA
>Ga0209415_10001528_pt1 | contig 44245 bp, 45 predicted proteins | sample PeaSoiSIISIP2007_FD_187696 | JGI IMG/M metagenome (GOLD analysis project Ga0209415, IMG submission 187696) | Peat soil microbial communities from Weissenstadt, Germany - SII-SIP-2007 (SPAdes) (version 2) | ecosystem: Environmental > Terrestrial > Soil > Wetlands > Peat | place: Germany...
TCCTTCACGAGCTCGGCCCCGACCTTCTCCCACGGGTCCTCGAGGTCGATCTCCTTGGCGATGGAGACGCCGTCGTTGGTGATCGTCGGCGCTCCCCACTTCTTCTCCAGCACGACGTTGCGGCCCTTCGGGCCGAGGGTTACGCGTACGGCATCGGCGAGCTTGTTCATGCCGTCCTCGAGGGCCCTGCGGGCCTGCTCGTCGAAGGCGATCAGCTTGGGCATTGTGATGTTCCTCCGTGGGTTGTGTTGCGGATGCAGCCGCTGCGACCTATCAGGTCCGGCGGCCGAGGCCCGAGTCCGTGGGCGCCGTACCGGGGCGGCTCTGTTAGCACTCTATCGGTTCGAGTGCTAACAGCAAACCACGCCCGGGGTCTGCGTGCAACCCGCCCCCTGTCCCGCCATATGCGGCCCTGCCGCACCCCTGGGCCAGCCTCCGGCGACCGCCGGGACCAGCCCCGGCGACCTCTCCTGGTTCAGCCGCCTGCGACCGCCGGGACGATGGACACGGTCTGGCCGTCGGCGACGGCGGTGTCCAGACCCTGGAGGAACCTCACATCCTCGTCTGCCACGAAGACGTTGACGAAGCGGCGAAGACCCCCGCCTTCGTCGAAGAGCCGGTCGGCGAACCCGGGATGCGCGGCCTCGAGGGCTTTCAGGACCTCGCCCACCGTCGATCCGTCCGCCGACACCTCCCCGTTGCCCCCGGTCAGCTGGCGCAGCTGGGCGGGAATCCGAACAGTCACGCTCATGGTCTGCCGCTTTCGTTGGAGCTGTCTCCGAGGTCGACCGCGGCCGCGAAAGCGTCGAGGGTGGGTGCGATGGTCGCACTGGGCCCGAGGGAGGTGAGCGCCTCCACCGTCTTGAGCCCGTGCCCGGTCACGTAGGCGACCACCCTCTCGTCGGAGCGGATCACCCCGGCTGACGCCAACTTTGCCAGCACCGCGATCGTCACGCCGCCTGCGGTCTCGGTGAATATGCCTTCGGTGCGCGCGAGAAGCCGGATCGCCTCAACGATCTCCTCGTCGGTCGCCACCTCGAACGCTCCCCCGCTAGAGCGGACCTCGTTGAGCGCGTACCAGCCGTCGGCCGGGTTCCCGATGGCAAGGGACTTGGCGATCGTGTCGGGTCGAACCGGCCTGATGGCGTCGGCCCCCTCCGCGAACGCAGTCGCCACCGGAGCGCACCCCGATGCCTGGGCACCCGAGACCCGCACATGCGGCTCGTCGTCGAGCAAGCCGACCTGGTGCAGCTCACGAAATCCCTTGGCCAGCTTCGTGAGCTGGCTGCCCGAGGCGACAGGCACGACGACGTGGTCGGGCGCCTGCCAGCCGAGCTGCTCGGCCACTTCGAAAGCGAGGGTCTTCGATCCCTCCGCGTAGTAGGTGCGGATGTTCACGTTCACGAACGCCCAGGAGGGGTGCTCGCTCGCGAGCTCGGCGCAGAGACGATTGACGTCGTCGTAGGTGCCTTCGACCGCCACGAGATGACCGCCGTAGACAGCGGTCGTGACGACCTTCGCACGCTCCAGGTCGTGCGGTATGAACACGACCGAGACCATGCCCGCGCGGGCAGCGTGAGCCGCCACCGAATTCGCGAGGTTGCCCGTGGACGCGCACGCGGCGACCTTGAACCCGAGCTCTCTCGCCTTTGTGAGCGCGACCGACACGACCCGGTCCTTGAAGGACCCGGTGGGATTGGCCGTGTCATTCTTGATCCACAGCTCACCGAGGCCGAGCTCTGCCGCGAGACGGTCTGCGCGCACCAGGGGCGTGAAGCCCGCCCCGAGGTCGATCGGCGCAAGGTCCGAGACCGGAAGCATCGGGCGGTAACGCCAGATGGTCTCAGGACCCGAGGCGATGCTCTCGCGGCTCAGGCTGGCCGAAAGGGCCTCGTAGTCGTACACGACTTCGAGGGGGCCGAAACAGTAGTCACAGACATGGAGGGCCTCTGCCGGATACGCACGCGCGCATTCCCTGCAGCGCAGCCCGGTGACGAAATTCACGGGTTCCTCCTCATCGGTCGGGCATTGGCACCTGGCGCTGCCCCGCCCGAGGACCCTTGGGACGTCGAGACGAGGCTGTGCTGGTTGTCGCGGCGTCTCAGGGCCCGTCCCTCAGCCGCTCTGGATGATGCCTATATGGTGGCCCAAACGGGTAGGTGACGTCAACGCGGGCACCGGAAGGATCCCTTCCCCCCGGGCGTTGAAGATCTCGAGGGCTCGACCGACGCAGGGGCCCCAAATGGAGGAATATCGGATCGTGGGCTTCTGCGTCAGGACCTACAGCCACAGCAAGTTCGAGGTCGCGGAGTTGGTGGCAGCGCGAAGGTCCCGACGCGTCTCGGTGTCGGTGTGCATTCCTGCTCGCGACGAAGAGCGGACGCTTGCAGGCATCGTCTCCCCGATCCACAAGGAATTGACCACAGCCGGCGGAGGAGTCGCCCTGGTGGAGGAGATCGTCGTGGTGGACGACGGCTCCGTGGACTCGACCGCAGGGGTCGCGTCCGACGCCGGTGCACGGGTGATCACGAGGACCGGCGGCGAGGGTGGAAAAGGCGAGGCGATGCGATTCGCTCTCTCAGAAAGCGACGGTGACCTCGTCGTGTTCCTCGACGGGGACGTCGAGAGTTTCTCGGTCCACTTCGTTACGGGTCTCTTGGGGCCGTTGCTTCTGGACGAGGAGCCGGTGGCGCTCGTGAAGGGCTTCTACGAGCGCCCCTTCCACGGCGAGCGGTCGGGAGGCGGCCGGGTGACAGAGCTAATGGCGCGACCCTTGATTGACTTGCTCTTCCCGGATTTGACCGGTGTGCGCCAGCCACTTGCCGGCGAAAGCGCAGCACCTCGGTGGGTGCTCGAGAAGACCGGCATAGACGGCGGTTATGGGGCCGAGCTCGGCCTGCTCGTCGACGTGGCCGCTCTCTTCGGCATAGGGTCCATCGTCCAGGTCGACCTCGGGGTGCGGGTCCACAGGAATCGCCCCCTCGAGGAGCTGCGACACCAGTCGACCGACGTCTTGCGCGCGGCTCTTGGGCGCGCCGACCTAGGCGCTCGGCTTCGGGACACGAGCCCGTAGATACGACGAACAGGCACCGAGCGATCAGTGACCACGACACCTTTCCGACGTTCGGGAGCGGAGCGCGGTTAGCCTCTGCTCCGTCGCACGGGAGGTGCCTTGAAAGAAGAGGGCTGGTACACCGACCCATACCGATTGCACGAGGCCCGCTGGTTCTCCGACGGATCGCCGACTGCGCTCGTCCGAGATCACGGGGTCACCTCCAAGGACCCACCTCCAGACACCCCATACTTGGACGAGCCCGAGCCCGTTCCCGAGATTCCCTCACTCGCTGCCGATGACCTTCGACGCGCCGACGACGACGAATATGTTGCCGACGACGCGGTAGAGGCAGCCTGGGACATCTTCACCGAAAGCGGATCCGACTGATCTGGAGCCCGTCGAACAGCTACGACGCCAGGCGACCGACGTGCTTCGATCTGCGCTTCGCGGCGGCCATACGAATGGTCCCGGCATTCCCCGACCCGCAGCGGTCCTCGGGCTGAGTGGCGTTATCCAGCGGTCCTCGGCGGAGTGGCCTTATTAATAGGACTGCAGGAGCTCCCGCACGACCTGCTCGATGCACTCCGCGGGGTGCTTCCGGGCCCGGTCTGTACCGAAGCGCTCCTCGATGCTCACCAACTGGGCTTCGGCCCGCTCATGTGGAGGCGGAGGAGGCCAACCCCCCGGGCCGAGGCTTCCTGCGACCACGAGGACCGGCACTGTGGCCGGGGAGACCCGCTGGCGGCTAAAAACCCCGCTCACCACCTTTCCGGTCCAAGTTGTCGAGTCGAGCCTGCCCTCCCCCGTCACGACGAGCCCGGCTTCGGCGATCCGCCGCTCCAGGCCGACCAACTCGGCTACCAGGTCGAAACCGCGCACCAACCTCGCGCCCAGAGCCGCGAGCCCCCCGGCCAGCCCGCCGGCGGCCCCGGAGCGCGGCATCGAGGTGACGTCCACTCCGAATCGCCAGCGGTATCGCTCTGCGAGCTCGACGAGCCGATCGCGCAGCTCCGACACCTGTGCGGCAGAAGCTCCCTTCTGCGGGCCGAACCTCTCAGCCGCTTCCACGAAACGCACCTCCACGTCGCACGCCACGATGACCTCTGCCACCTCCAACGCTCCCGAGTCGAGCAAACCTGCCGACTCCACGGCCTCGATGGCACCGAGTCCGCCGTCGGTGCTCGCCGAACCCCCGACCCCGACGACGACGCGGGCGGCTCCGGCACGTATCGCCGCAGCGATCAATTCCCCGGTGCCACGCGACGTGGCTCCGAGCGGGTCGTTTCCTCGAGATCCCCCTGCGAGCACGAGCCCGGATGCGGCAGCCGACTCGACGAAGGCTTCGGGCGGTGCCCACCACCACCGGGCGGCGACCTCCTCACCGAGAGGTCCGGTGACCTTCGCGGTCCTCCAACCTCCGGCTGCGGCCCGGGAGCTCGCCGCGATCACGCCCGAGAAGCCGTCGCCCCCGTCGGAGAGCGCGCAGTTGTCGCAATCCCAACCCGCTTCTCGCGCGCCTCTCTCGATCGCAGCCGCGACGTCCACCGAGGAGCAGGTGCCTTTGAACGTGTCCGGTGCGGCGAGAACCGACCGACGACTCGGCGTGCGTCCCGGCCAAGCGGTCGTCATCTCGACATCCTGCCCGGCCGCTGCAAGGTGACCCCGGACCGCGACCCGATAGGGTCGCATCCCGTGGGTGGAGCCGACCTCGTTGTCGCATCCAACCGGGGGCCCCTGTCGTTCGCGCTCGACGAAGCGGGTCGCCCTGTGAGCACGGGGTCGGCGGGCGGTCTCGCAGCTGCGTTGGAGCCGTTGCTCAAAGGCACGGACGCCTGCTGGGTGGCGTGCGCGATGTCCGATGCCGACCGCAAGGCTGCGGCCGGCGGCCTCATGAAGATGGAAGGCATGGAGCTGCTCCTGGTCCAGCCGGATCCTTCCATCTACCGGATGGCCTACGACGTGATCGCGAACTCGACCCTGTGGTTCTGCCATCACCACATGTTCGACCTCAGCCGCCGGCCCCGACTCGACCGATTCTGGGAGGAGGCGTGGAGGGGCTACCGGGAGTTGAACGAAGTCTTCAGGAACTCCGTGTGCGAGGTGGCCGCTGCCGGGGCCACTGTCCTGATCCAGGACTATCACTTGAGCCTGCTCCCGCAGATGCTCGCAAGAGAGAGACCCGACCTGAGATCGATCCATTTCACTCACACACCGTTCGCCGATCCGAACTCTCTGCGGATCCTTCCCGGTGGACCCGCACGAGAGCTCTTGACCGGGATGGCGGCTGCCACGGCGTGCGGATTTCACACCACACGATGGGAGGCCGGTTACCTGGCGTGCTGCGCCGACAACGATGTCGAGGCCCCCACGACATTCGTCTCGCCGCTCTCCCCCGATCCCGGTTATCTCGCCGAGCGTGCGGCATCGGAGCGTTGTGTCGAAACGGGGAAGCGCCTCGAAGGGCTGATCGGCGACATGATGGTCGTGCTGAGCGTGGACCGCATCGAGCCCTCCAAGAACCTCCTGCGCGGTTTCTGGTCGTTCGACGAGATGCTTCGTTCGCACCCGGAGCTGCGCGGCAAGGTCATGCTGCTGGCGCTGAGCTACCCGTCTCGTCAAAGCCTTCCCGAGTACCTCGCGTACGGAGCCGAGGTGGAGCACACCGCGCAACGCGTGAACGACACGTGGGGAACGAGTGACTGGACACCGGTGGTCCTCGACATGGCCGACGACCCCTACCGGTCTTTCGCGGCGATGCAACGCTACGACGTGTTGCTGGTGAATCCCATCCGTGACGGCCTGAACCTCGTGGCCAAGGAAGGTCCTCTGCTCAACGACAACGACGGAGTGCTGGCGCTCTCACGCGAGGCCGGGGCGTTCGCCGAGCTGGGTCCCGAGTCCCTCGAGCTGAATCCCTTCGACGTCTCGGGAACGTCGCAAGCCCTGGCGGAGGCTCTGGCGATGCCCCCCGAGGAGCGGCGCCGAAGGGCTCGCGCGCTTCGGGACCTGGTGACGCGGCGCAAGCCCGAGCAATGGCTGTCCGACCAGATCTCGATAGCTCGAAGCGCGGCGAGGAAATAGGCCCTTTCAGGCGCCGGCGGCCCGTGCAAGGCGGTCGAGAAGTTCCAGCGCCTCCTCGGGCCCACCGAGAACCAGGTCCGCCGACGCGCTCAGCTCGGGCGGGGACTCTTCGTCGGCCACCGCCACCCTCACCGCTCGCAATCCGGCGTCTGCCAAGCGGTCCAAGGCCGCGAAGGCCGCGAGGTCGCCGGCATCGTCCCCGGCGAAGCAGGCCGCGGTGCAATCTCGTGCGAGGCGTTCCACCACCCTGCCCTTGTCGAGGTCGACAGGAGGCCGGAACTCGACGGCCATGCGGCCCGGCTGAAGGGTCAAGCCGGTCCTCGCAGCCCATCGCTTCGCGAATTCCGAAGCCCACTCACCTGCCGCCGGCGTGCCCCGCCAGTGGAGAGTTACCGACGCGCCCTTGTCCTCGATTCCCACGCCCTTTGGTGCCTCGGCCCGAGCGGCTGCGAGCACCTCCGAGGCGGCCGGGACCCACGGCTCGACCTCTGGGGCGCGCCGCACTATCCCGTCCTCGATCCACTCGAATCCGTAGACGCCGACCAGCCTGACGGCGGGACCCGAAGCCGCCAGATGACGCTCGAGGAATCGAGCGGGCCTTCCCGAGATCACACCGACCACTCCGAATCGCTCGGAGAGGCGGGCGAGGACGCCCGGAACTCCGGGGAGGGGCCTCGCGTCATCCGGGTCGGGGACGATCGGGGCGAGCGTTCCGTCGAAGTCAGTCAGCACTGCGCTCGAAGACGGGTCCACCAGGAGCGCGTTCAACGCGCCGAGGTCTCCACCTTCCATCCGGTGTGCGCGGCTCAGTGGCTCTTCGTGGTGGTGGTCGTCGGGGCGACGGTCGTGGTGGTGGCCGAAGGCGAGAAGCGAGTGGCCAGGTCCTGTCCGGCGATCACGATCACCGACGCTCCTGCCGTGCTCGCAACCGGCGCCACCGCAGTTGCGGCCTGAATCGTCGTGGGAGCGACACTGAGCGCTCCGGCTACTTCGGTGGCCGCCGCTGCCGACCCCGCGGCGGTGTAGAAGATCTCGGTAGCCGTCACCCTTTCTGTCGCGTTCGTGGCTGTGAGAGTTGCGAAGCCCTTGTTCGCGAGGAACGACGTGACCGTTCCAGCGATCCCGTTGACCGTCGTCGCGTTGGCGACGAGCACATGGATCGTCGCGGGTCTCGGCGCGGGGGCCGTGGTCGTTGTCCCTCTTCCGGCTGCGCTCGTCGTCGTGCTCGCCCGTGAAGCGCTCGTCGTGCTCGACGAAGCACCAGCCGAGCCCGTGGTGGTCGTCCGGGTCGTTGTCGCGACCACCGACAAGGGAGCCCTCGTCGCAGACGGGAGCAACAGTGCTGTGAGGATCACGGCGCCGACCACGATCACCAACCCGCGCGCGAGCCCCGATCGCTCGGGCGGCTCGAACGGGTCGTGCGGATCCGACCCGTCCCGTGGGCTCCCCGGACCTCCGGACGCGTCCCGCCCGTCGAAGAAGCCTCCGCCAGATCCGCCCATGCCACTCATCGTCTCGGGTGCTGCGGCTCGGCGACGCCCTCGAAACGCTCGCGTCTGCGTTCTTCGCGCCTTCGCCTGAGCCTCAGAACGACCAAGGGCGAGTGGGCCATGGCGTCTTCGTTGTCGAGAAGATCGGCCAGGCGCCGGTAGTAGAGCGACGGAGACATGCCCAAGTGGCTGCGAACGGCGTCACTCTTCGGTCCGGGCCTGGTCCACCAAGATGCTTCGAAGTCGAGGATCTCTCTGTCGCGCTCGGTCAATTCGGCCTTGTCAGCGAGGGTCATGTTGATCCCAGCCTGCCAACCGAGCCCATTCGAAGCAAGCATCATGGCGCCCCGGGGCGGCGATAGCGTGACTGGTGAGGCCGGTGTGGCGCAGCTGGAAGCGCAGACGACTTGTAATCGTCAGGTCGTGGGTTCGAGTCCCACCACCGGCTCAACCGGCTCACCGGCTGGACCTGCTGTTTTGTTCCGGGTCGACCGGCTCTACCGGCGCAGGCTGCCGGCTATTAGTCGACGACGGTGACGGGAACCTCGAGCACCACGGTCTCGGACGAGCAGGGTGCGGACACCGTGACAGACACCTTGTGCGTGCCCGGCGTCGAATAGGTGTGGGAGTACTGGAACGACTGGCTCGACGTGCTCGGCGCAGCTCCTGCGTGGCACGACGCGGCCACTCCGGTCTGAGGAGCCGGCTGGCCGTCTCCGTAGGAAAGGTTCATCGGTCCGACCGGGCCTGTCGCCGCGCTGTCGGTCACGGAGAGATCCAAAGAGACGACGCTGCCCGAGGAAACCTCACCGGGCGCCACGGTGAGAACCGCGGAGAGGCTCCCGTCGCTGGACCGGGCGGTGACGGGGGACGACGCGGAGCTCACAGGGGCAGCCGTCGACGCGACCGCGACGTTCGACGACGAGGCTGTGGTCGCTGCCCGCGTCACGGTCGGTCCTGCAAAAGTCGGGGCCGCGCCCGCCGGGGCCGGGCTTGTCGGGGGCGTGGCAGGCGAGCCTCCGGGTGTCCGAGAGGAAGGCACCTCGTTGCCCGATGTCGTGCTGAGGTCGGACGCTTGCCCCGATGCGCCCGAGCCGGTGCCCGCGGGGCCGGCCGCGCCCTGCGCTGATTGAGATGTCAGCGCAGAGCTCGAACCGGACCCCACCACCGACGATCCGGCGTTGACACCGGATGCCCCCGCCACAGCGACGGCGAGACCGAGGACAAGGGCCGTGGGTCCGACTATTGCGGCAACCCTGGTCGCGCGGCCTCTCACCCAGTGGAAGGTACGCCCCCAACCTCAAGTGACTCTCAACTCACAGCCCACCTTTCGCGGTCAGGCGCATACCCGGCGAGGCTCCGAGGACCTGTTTCTGCTGCAGCGAGCCTTCTGGCCAGTCAGAATGGGCGCCGTGCCGGACGAAGCCACTGGAGGCAACGACCGCGCTGCTGCCAGTGGTCCCAGCGGCAGGCACGCCGAGCTCCCGGCCTCGACCGACTCGAAGGTCGCCCATGGGTGATCCGGGCGGGCACGACGGCCTCGTCGTAAAGGAGGTGAGCGTCACCTTCGGCGGGCTGGCGGCGCTCTCCGACGTGTCCATGGCGGTGGACGAAGGCGAGGTAGTGGGCGTGATCGGTCCCAACGGGGCCGGCAAGACGACCCTCTTCAACGTCATCTGCGGGTTCGTCCGCCCGAGCGAGGGGACGATCTCCTACAAGGGCAAGGCGCTTCGAAGACAAAGTCCCCACGACCTGGCGCGCCTCGGCATCGCGCGAACCCTTCAGGGCGTCGGGCTTTGGCGTGGGCTCAACATCGTGGAGAACGTCATGGCCGGCGCGCACTCAGCGCAGAGGGCGGACTTCGCGTCCGCCCTCTTCGGCCTGTGGCGTTCGAGCCGGGAAGAGCAGCGCCTGAGGCACCGGAGCCTCGAGGTGCTCGAGGAGCTCAGGATCGCCCAGTTCGCCAAGTGGTATCCCGAAGCGCTTCCCTACGCGATCCAAAAGCGCGTTGCGCTTGCGAGAGCACTGATAGCCGAACCGACGATGCTGTTGCTCGACGAACCTGCGAGCGGTCTGTCATCGGCCGAGATGGACGAGCTGAAGCAGCTCATCGGACAGCTCCGGGGACGGATGGGAGTGCTGCTCGTCGAGCACCACATGGACCTCGTCATGTCTACGTGCGACCGGATCGTGGTGTTGAACTTCGGACGCGTCATCGCGACCGGCTCGCCCGCAGAAGTCCGAGCGAACCCGGAGGTCACGACCGCATACCTCGGTGAGGAGGTGTCCGCGGCGCAGGACACACCGCAGGCCTCGTCTCGGGGTGCCTCGGACGACGACGCATCGCATGTCGCCACGGGCGCAGGGGGGACAAGAGGGACAAGGGGGACCTGGGGGACCGACGATGCTCGAGGTTGAGGGACTGTCGGTCTCCTACGGAGCGATCCGCGCCCTCGAGGACGTGGCGCTCAGAGCCGAGAAGGGAATGATCACCGCCGTCCTCGGTGCAAACGGAGCAGGAAAGACGACGCTGCTTCGTACGATCACCGGGCTCGTGAAGCCGACGAGCGGGACTGTGACACTCGACGGCGAGAAGCTCACCGGGATGGCGGTGGAGGACATCGTCCGACACGGCGTCGCACACGTCCCGGAGGGGCGAGGGGTCATCCAGGAGATCACGGTGGACGAGAACCTTCGCCTCGGAGCCCTTTGGTGCATGGGACGATCGGAGCGTCGCGTGGCGATGGAGGAGATATACGAGCTCTTCCCACTGTTGAGCGAAAGGCGCCACAAGCACGCCTCGACCCTGTCGGGGGGTGAACGCCAGATGCTCGCCATCGGCAGAGCACTCGTCTCGCGCCCGAGGGTCATGTTGCTCGACGAGCCCTCTCTTGGGCTTGCACCGATCGTCACTGCGCAGCTCATGTCGATGCTGCGGGACCGCACCCATGGCTCCGACATCACGGTGGTGCTGGTCGAGCAGAACGCCCGCAGCGCGCTGTCGGTGGCGCAGCGGGCCGTGGTGCTGAACCTAGGGAAGGTCGTGGTCGCAGACGATGCTGCCGCGGTGGCTGCTGACAGCGACCTTCGCCATCACTACCTCGGATTCTGAGTTGGATCGTCATAGGAGCCGCAGATGAGCCTGTTCGTCAACGTCACGCTGAACGGGGTGGCCAACGGAATGGTCTTCGCGGCGATGGCACTCGCCCTCGTCTTCATCTTCCGAGCCACGAGCATCGTCAACTTCGCGCAAGGCGCGATGGCGATGTTCACCACCTTCATCGCGTTCAGCCTCTTGGATCGCGGGCTCGGGTACTGGGAGGCTTTCGCGGCGGCACTGGCCATCGGCTTGGTCCTCGGCGCGGTCGTCGAAAGGATTCTCATCCGCCCGCTTCGCGGCAAGCCCGAGATCAACCCGGTCATCGTCACCATCGGTCTGCTCATCGTCCTAGAGGGCATGGCGGGGAGCATCTGGGGGAACAGCGCGAGGGGGTTTCCCCCGGCGTTCTCCCAGACTGGCCTGAAGTTCGGCCATACGAAGGTCGCGTTCAGCCACTTCGACGTGTTCATCTTGGGCTCGGTGCTCGCGATCATGGTCGCGACGATGGCCCTCTTCAGATGGACGAACCTGGGGCTGCGCATGCGCGCCTCGGCCTTCGCCCCCGAGGTCGCTCGGCTGCTCGGCGTGAGGGTGGGAAGGATCCTCACGCTCGGTTGGGCCCTCGCGGCGGTGGCGGGCTCGCTCGCGGGCTTGCTGGTGGCGCCGACCAGCTCCTTCAGCCCTTACTACATGGACTTGAACCTGGTGTTCGGCTTCACGGCGGCGGTCATCGGCGGGCTCGAGAGTCCTGCCGGTGCACTGGTCGGAGGGCTCATCACCGGGCTCTGCGTCTCCTATGTCGGCGGTTACCTCGGGTCGAGCCTTCAGCCCCTCGGCGCTCTCGCCCTGTTGATGGTGGCATTGATGGCCCGCCCTCAAGGCATCTTCGCAAGGCCCGAGGCGCGCCGTGTCTGAGACTGCGTCCGAGACCGCGGCACAGCGTCCGGCGTGGTGGTTGCGGGCGCGCTTTCCCGAGCAACCGATGCTCCGTCACCTGTCGTTCGTCGTCCTTGCAGGGGTCGGCTTCTACCTGCTCACCTCGGCACTCAGTCAATACGACAACTTCAGGCTCGGAGAGATCGCCCTTTACGTCACCGCGCTGGCCGGGCTGAGCGTGTTGACCGGGGCGAACGGCCAGCTCTCGCTCGGACACGGTGCCCTCATGGCCGTGGGGGCATACACGACCGCATTGTTGATGAACCACTCGCATCTCAACCTCGTCGTCGAGATCCTCGCCGCGATCGGTGCGTCAGCGGTGATGGGGATCGTCGTCGGCATCCCGGCCACAAGGTTGAAGGGGCCCTATCTGGCCGGGATGACGCTGATCCTCGCGGTCGGGCTGCCGCTCCTCGCCGACAAGTACAGCTCCGTGTTCGGCGGCGACCAGGGCCTGACGACCACGCAACCGAGCGCGCCGGGCTCGATCAACCCTCAGGAATGGCTGACGTGGATCGAGATCGCCGGCGCCCTCGTCACGATGCTGCTACTGGCGAACCTTCTTCGAAGCAGGTTCGGCAGGGCTTTTCGCGCCGTGCGCGACGACGAGATAGCTGCCTCGCTCTCGGGAATACACGTGGCGCGCACGAAGGTGATCGCGTTCGCTGTCAGCGCCGGGTGCGCCGGGCTGGCCGGAGCGTTCCTCGGGATCTCGACGGGGGTCGTCAACACCGGGGAGTTCCCGCTCAGCCTCTCCATCGGGATCCTCGCCGGGATGGTGCTCGGCGGCGCCGGCAGCCTCATGGGGATGTGGTGGGGGGCGGTGGCACTCGTCTACTTGCCCGACTGGGCGACCTCGATCTCCAAGAGTTTCAACCTGGGCAACGGGGTGAGCGCGTACCTGGCCACGATCATCTACGGGCTCGTGCTGATCGTGGTGATGATGCTCGCCCCTTCGGGAATCCAAGGAGGGTTGCGGCTCGGAGCCACCAAGCTCCGGACCCTGCTCTCGGGGAGCGGTGGGGCTAATGTTACGGCTCAGTTTCAGAAGCCTGAAGAGCCCGTAATGGCGACGATCGGCTCGAGGGGGACCGCGGGGGGAGACAAGCGGGAACCGGGGCCGGGGTCTGAAAGGACTGATTCATGACCACAAGGCCATATTCGAAGGCGTATCCGAGATCGCGTTGGCTGACCGGCGCGCTCGTCGTCTCGCTGTCGGCGGTGGTACTCGCCGCCTGCTCGAGCACTTCGAGCGGTGGGGGTTCGGGGGGGGCGAGCGCCCCCGGGGTCACCGCCAACAGCATCAACATCGGAGCTACCGCGCCGCTCACCGGTCCCGCGGCGCCCGGCTACAGCGAGATCGCACCGGCGATGCAAGCGGTGTTCGCCTGGGTGAACGCCCACGGGGGTGTCAACGGGCGGAAGATCAACTACACGTACCTCGACGACGCCTACAACGCCGCGCAGACTGCGCCTCTCACGCGGCAGCTCGTGCTCCAGGACAACATCTTCGCGGACGTCGGGTCCCTCGGGACCCCGACACAGCTCGCGGTTCAGTCCTATCTCAACTCGCAGAAGATCCCTCAGCTGTTCATCGAGTCGGGATGCAACTGCTGGAGCCAGTCGAAGTACCCCTACAGCCTCGGCTGGGAGCCGCCGTACACGGTGGAGGGGAAGATCCTCGGCTACTACATAAAGCAGCACTTCGCCGGCAAGAAGATCGGGTACCTCTACCAGGGCGACGAGTTCGGCCAGGACGTCGTCGCCGGTCTCGACATGGAGATCCCGTCCTCGTCGGTGGTCTCGCGACAGACCTATGACGCGGCCACGCTTGCGGGACCGCTCAGCAACCAGATGGCGGCGCTGCAGAGCGCGGGCGCGCAGGTGGTGGTGCTCGCCACCATCCCGGCCGCAACCGCCCTCGCCATGCTGCCCGCCGCGGCGGTCGGTTACCTCCCGCAGTACGTAGTCGACAGCGTCGGTGCCGACTCCCCGACTGTTGGCCCGCTGCTCTCGTCGTTCACTCAGTCCGCCACCGGCAGCGCGTCGGAGGCGCAGGCCGCGGTCGGGCTTTTGAACGGTGTGATCACCGACGCCTACCTGCCTCCGGAGAACCAAACCTCCAACGCGTGGGTACAGGTGGAGACGAAGCTCCTCAAGGACTACGCGCCGGGGCTCTACGCGGCGCACGGACTCGACGGCAACACCGAGTACGGGATCGCCCTAGGGGACACCTTCGTACAGGCTTTGCAAGCAGCCGGGAAGAACCTCACTCGGCAGGGGCTCATAAACGCGATCGCCAGCTCCGGATCCAGCTTCGTCACGCCGGGCCTGGTGCCGCTGTCGTACTCGAGCACCGTCCACTTCGGGTACGAGGGAGCCGAGATCGTCCAGTACTCGACCTCGGCACCCACGGCGGCCCTTCCGACCGGCACCTGGATAGGCGGCAACGTCGTCTCCCCCATCTACCAGACGAGCCCGGGGCAAGGTCCCGTCAACACCTTCTCGGGCACGCCGAAGGCGCCGCCGAGCAACCTGGCGAACACCGCCTAGGAACATCAGAGGTCCGCGATCGGGTCGAGCCGAGCCCTGCGCCGGGTTTCGAGCAACCGGCGTTCGTCTCGTCTCGCCCGATCGCGCGACTGGCCCTAACCGAGTGAGACGTACCGGCGGCGCGCGACCTCGAAGCAGGCCACAGCCCCCGCAGCCGCTACGTTCAGCGAGCCGATCGCGCCTTGGCGGGGGATGGACAGAAGTGACTCGCAGCGCCTGCGCGTGAGCACTCCGAGTCCTCTCCCCTCTGCTCCGAGGACGAGCGCGACAGGCCCGCACAGATCGTTGCCCGGGTCGAACAGCGAAGTCTGCGCGTTCGAGTCGAGACCGACGCACGTCACTCCTAGATCGGAGAGCTGATGCAGGGCGTTGGGTATGCCGGGCACGAGCGCCATCGCCACGTGCTCTACGGCTCCCGCGGCCACCTTGGTGACGGTCGGGGTCACGTGGGCGGCGCGATGTCGCGGCAGCACGACTCCTCCCACTCCCGCGCACTCGGCGCTTCTGAGGAGGGCGCCGAGGTTCTGCGGGTCGTTCACCCCGTCGAGGACTAGTAGGAATGGTTCCTGGCCGCCGCGTGAATCGCAGAGCTTCTCTAGCGGTGTGTCCTTGAGAGGTGCTGCGAGCGCCAGCACCCCCTGAGGGGAGTCGGTCCTGGCGAGAGCTTCGAGGCGCTTGCGGCCGACCAGCATCACCTTCACCCGGTTCTTCGCTGCCAGGCGCTCGATCTCGTCGAGCTGAGGCGAGGGCTCGAGGCCCTCTGCGATCCAGACCTCCCTCACGGGCCGCCTGGCCGCAACGAGCAACTCCCTGACTGCGCGGCGGCCCTCGACCTGTTCGCCTCCGAGCCCGCGCCGCTCTCGGTCGGGGGATCCGTGTTGCTTCGGCTTCTCGCGCTTCGACCCGCTGCGGGGGTCGACGCGCAATGCGCGAGATCCTCTGCCCACCGGGCTCTTCACCGGGCCCTTTACCGGGCTCTTAACAGGACTCTTCGCAGGGCCCTTCACAGGACCCTTCACAGGGCTGAGATGCACTGGCCGGCCTTTGCCGTTCTCGCCTCGGCGTCTCTGCTGCCGGCTCATGCCTGCGTCACCAGGGCGACAGCGAGACAGGCGATGCCCTCCACGCGTCCGATCGCTCCGAGCCCCTCGGCGCGCTTGGCCTTCACGCTCACCGGTGCACCGAGGAGCGCCGAGAGCCTGCCGACCATCTCGGGTGTGTGCTCGGCGAGGCGCGGGCGCTCACAGACGATCGTGCAGTCGGCGTTCGAGGCGACCAGTCCCTGCCCTCCGAGGATGGAGAGCACCTCTTCGAGCAGATCGACAGAGCGCGCCCCGGCCCATTTCGGGTCGGTGTCCGGGAAGTGCTGTCCGAGGTCGCCGAGACCCGACGCGCCGAGCAGCGCGTCTGCCAACGCGTGGCAGACCACGTCTGCATCGCTGTGACCCTCGAGGCCCACAGCGGCCTCTATCTCGACTCCTCCGAGGACGAGCGGACGGCCGGGATCGGCGGAGAAACGGTGGACGTCGAAGCCCTGGCCGACCCGAATCACCGCGCCGCTCATGAGAGGGGGTCCCTGCGGTCTTCCGCGATCTGCTGTACGAGCTCGAGATCAGCCGCAGTGGTCACCTTCAAATTCCGCGGCTCGCCGGGCACGACGCGAACCGAGACACCGAGGGCCTCCACCAGACCGGCGTCGTCGGTGGCGTCGTCAGCTGAAGCGTGGGCGCGGCGGATCACCTCGGCGCGAAAGGCCTGGGGGGTCTGGACGGCGACGACTCCGTTGCGCGCGACCGTCCCCGCCACGACTCCGTCGGACACCTTCTTCAAGGTGTCCGCCACCGGCGTCGCGGGTACCGCGGCGTCGGCTCCGCCGTCCACCTCTGCGATGACCCTCGCGAAGAGCGCAGACGTGGCGAGCGGCCGAGCTCCGTCGTGGACGACGACGACCTTCGCATCCTCGGGCACCGCCGCCAGGCCCGCCCGCACCGATGCGGAGCGAGTTTCGCCACCCTCCACCACGACGTCGGCGCCGGAGGATCCGCTGCTCGCGAGCCTCTCGTCTCCGCGAGGCACGACGAGGACCACACCGTCGACTGCGCCTCTCGCAGCGGACACGGCCCAGTCGACCATCGGACGCCCCAAGATCATGGCGAACTGCTTCCTCCCGCCGAAGCGTGAGCCTCCCCCGCCGGCCACGACGACGGCCCAAACTCGTCCCGAATGATCGGCGGGTTCCGCACCAGATCGTTCCACCGCTACGGACTGACCGCCCGGGAGCTCTGGGGCTCAGGGCAGCGCTTCGTCGAGGCGCTTCTCGGCTTCTTCCTCGTTCACGTCGAGGGCGAACGTCAACTCGGACACGAGGATCTGCCGTGCGCGCCCGAGCATCCTCTTCTCGCCGGCTGACAGGCCCTTGTCCTTGTCGCGGATCGAGAGGTTCCTCACCACCTCGGCCACCTGGTAGATGTCGCCCGAACGGAGCTTCTCGGAGTGGTTCTTGTAGCGACGCGACCAGTTGGTCGGCATGCGCGCCTCCTTCTTTCGAAGGACCGCGAACACCTCCTCGACCTCCTCGTCGTTGATCACCTCGCGCAGCCCGACACCTTCGGTGTTGTCTGCGGGGACCATGAGAGTGAGATCGCCGTACGCCAAGCGGAGCACGAGATACTCGCGCTTCTCGCCGAACGCTTCCTTCTGCTCGCGTCGCTCCACGATCGCAGCGCCGTGATGCGGATAGACCACCTTGTCACCGATGTCGAACACCACGTCAGTCTCCTGCCCCCACACACGAGCGGGCCGTCACCGGCGAACCGCAAACGATCTATTCTACCCGAGGTCCCGGACCTGCTCCGCGCCGCCCCGGCACGCACCTCTTGCGATGCGAACCGTGCCCCTCGAGTGGTGTGACCTCAGGTGGTGTGACCTCAGGTGTAGCGGTCGAGGATGCTCGCCTCTGCCTGTCGGGCAAGCCCGTCCTTGAGCGAGCGGGCTCTGGCCTCGCCCACCCCTTCGACGGCCTCCAGGTCTCCCACCGACGCCCGCATGATCTTCTGCAGCCCCGAGAAGTGTTCGACGATGCGCTCCACGAGCGTCTCGGGGAAGCGAGGCAGCCTGTTGAGCAGCCGGTAGCCGCGGGGCTCGAGGGACGCGTCGAGCTCGGAGCGCGTCTCGGACAGTCCTAGCGCCTGTCCGACGCGTCTTGGGTCCGAGAGCTCGTGCGTGCTGAGCTTCGCCAAGTTGGTGAGAACTCCGTCTGACCCGTGCGCGCTCTGCAGGTAGTCGCGCGCGACCAGCTGGCGCACCTCGTCCACTCCGTCCGTGAGCTCGTCGAGCTGCAGCCGCAACATCACTCCCTCTTCACCGAGCTCGACCAGGTCGTCGTCGATGTCCGCTGCGATGCGCTTGACGAGCTCCGCGGGCTGCAGCACTGCGGCAACGTCTCTGACGGTCACAGTGTCCTCGATCTCGAGCGCGGACAAGGCTGTGATGGCGAGGTCGAAGCGTTGCCGGAATCGCTGCAAGGTCTGGAGTGCGTGGCTGACGCGCTCGTGCATGTGGCTCGCCGACTGCATCACGTGCTTCGCGTCGTTGCGGTAGACGGTCACTACACCCATCGCCGCCGAGACCGAGATGACCGGCACGTCTATCGAGCGGGCCATTCGCTCTGCCGTGCGGTGGCGCGTTCCGGTCTCGGTCGTGGGAATGGACGAGTTCGGCATGAAGTGGACGTTGGCGCGCGCGATGCGCCCCGCGTCGGCGGAGAGAACGATCCCGCCGTCGAGCTTTGCGAGCTCCGAGAGCCGCTGCGGGCTGAACTCTGCGTCGAGTAGGAAGCCGCCCGTGCAGATCGAGAGCACCTCGGGACCGTCACCCACGGCGATCAACGCCCCGCGCTTTGCGAGGAGCACGCGCTCGAGTCCCTCGCGCAGCGGCTTTCCGGGCACCACGTGCATGAGTGCCTCGGTGATCGCCGAGCTCTCGGCGCGCCTGGGGACGCTCAGAGAGGGACCCGCCGACGAGCTGGCCTTGCGCACCCGGCTCGAAGGCGCTGTGAGCGCCGGCGCCGGATCAGGAGTCGGCGCCGGCACCCGCCATCTCGACCGGCGGGGGGGTCAGCCCTTCGACCGAGCGGAACACGATCTCGGAGTCCTCGACGTCGACGACGATGGTCTCGCCGACGTGGAATTCCTTCCACAGGATCCGCTCCGACAACGGGTCCTCCACCATCTGCTGGATCGCCCTGCGAAGCGGCCGTGCGCCGAGGGTCGGGTCGTATCCCTTCTCCGCGAGGAGCAACTTGGCGGCTGGGGTCAGCTCCAGGCCCATGCCCTGCGACTCGAGCTGATCCGAGACGCGCTTGGTCATGAGGTCGACGATCTGCACGACCTCATCCTTCGAGAGCTCGTGGAAGACGATGACCTCGTCGACGCGGTTCAGGAACTCCGGCCGGAAGTGCTGCTTCAGCGCGTCGTGCACCTTCGCCTTCATGTGCTCGTAGGAGATCGCCTCCGACGTCTTGGCGAACCCGACCGAGGACTTGCGCAGGTCGGCCGTGCCGAGGTTGGAGGTCATGATGAGGACGGTGTTCTTGAAGTCCACCGAACGACCCTGGGCGTCGGTGAGCCGTCCGTCCTCGAGGATCTGCAACAGCGCGTTGAACACGTCGGGGTGGGCCTTTTCGACCTCGTCGAAGAGGACGACGGAGAACGGCTTGCGGCGCACCGCTTCGGTGAGCTGCCCGCCCTCCTCGTAACCGACGTACCCGGGCGGCGAACCGACGAGGCGCGACACGGTGTGCTTCTCCATGTACTCGCTCATGTCGAGCTGGATGAGCGAGTCCTCGTCGTCGAAGAGGAACTCGGCGAGAGCCTTGGCGAGCTCGGTCTTTCCGACACCCGTCGGGCCGAGGAAGATGAACGAACCGCTCGGGCGCTTGGGGTCCTTCAGTCCTGCGCGGGTCCGGCGGATAGAGCGTGAAAGGGCCTTGATCGCCTCTTCCTGGCCGACCACGCGCTTGTGCAGCTCTTCCTCCATCCGGAGCAGCTTCGCCGTCTCCTCCTCGGTGAGGCGGTAGACGGGGATCCCGGTCCAGTTGGCGAGGACTTCGGCGATGACCTCCTCGTCGACGACGTCGAAGAGCTCGACACCCTCGGCGCGCCACTCGGCCTCCATCGCGTTCTTTCTATCGAGGCGTTCCTTCTCCTGCTCCGCGAGCTTCTTCGCCTGCTCGAACGCCTGGCGCTCGATGGCGGAGTCCTTGTCGCTTCGGATCCGGTTGATCTCCTCCTCCAACTTCTTGTAGTCGGGGGGCGTGGTCATGCGCCGGATGCGAAGGCGGCTTCCCGCCTCGTCGATGAGGTCGATGGCCTTGTCGGGCAGGTACCGGTCGGCGACGTAGCGGTCGGCGAGGTTCGCTGCGGCAACGAGGGCCTGGTCGGTGATCGTCACCGAGTGGTGGGACTCGTAACGGTCGCGAAGGCCCTTCAAGATCTCGATGGTGTGCGAGACCGTCGGCTGCTCGACCTTGATCGGCTGGAACCGACGCTCGAGCGCGGCGTCCTTCTCGAAGTGCTTGCGGTACTCGTCGAGGGTCGTCGCTCCGATCGTCTGGAGCTCGCCACGAGCGAGCATCGGCTTCAGGATCGAAGCGGCGTCGATGGCTCCCTCGGCCGCGCCGGCTCCCACGAGAGTGTGCACCTCGTCGATGAACAGGATGATGTCTCCGCGCGTGCGGATCTCCTTCAAGACCTTCTTGAGGCGCTCTTCGAAGTCACCGCGGTAGCGGCTGCCGGCGACCAGCGCGCCGAGGTCGAGTGTGTAGAGCTGCTTTCCCTTGAGCGTCTCGGGGACGTCGTTCGACACGACGCGCTGCGCGAGACCTTCCACGATCGCCGTCTTGCCGACGCCGGGCTCTCCGATGAGCACTGGGTTGTTCTTGGTGCGGCGGCTCAGCACCTGCATCACGCGCTCGATCTCCTTCTCGCGCCCGATGACCGGGTCGAGCTTCCCGTCGCGCGCGAGCTGGGTCAGGTTGCGACCGAACTGGTCGAGAACCGGCGATCCCGACGGCGTCTCCGACGCCGGCGAGCCGGGACCGGCCCCGACCGACTCCTTGCCCTGGTAACCCGAGAGCAGCTGAATGACCTGCTGCCGCACACGCGCCAGGTCCGCACCGAGGCTCACGAGAACCTGCGCGGCGACACCCTCGCCCTCTCTCACGAGGCCCAGAAGCATGTGCTCGGTGCCGATGTAGTTGTGACCTAGCTGCAGAGCCTCTCGAAGAGAAAGCTCGAGCACCTTCTTCGCGCGCGGGGTGAACGGTGGCGAACCTGTAGGTGCGGTCCCCGAGAGACCGATCGTCTCCTCCACCTTCTCGCGGACAGCCTCCAGGGAGATCCCGAGCTGCTCTAGTGCCTTCGCGGCGACACCCTCGCCCTCGTGGATGAGGCCGAGGAGGATGTGCTCCGTCCCTATGAAGCTGTGGTTCAGCAGGCGCGCTTCTTCCTGCGCCAGCACCAGCACCCTGCGGGCCCGGTCGGTAAATCTCTCGAACACCAGTCCGCCTCCCTCGACGGTTGGACCTCCACGATTCTAACTGCCGGTTCCTACGAAGGAACACCAGCTTTCGGAAGGGCCGAAACCTGTCTTTGTGCCCGGTCGGGCACGAACTCTTTCCTCTGAGGTGATTTCGAGACACCCGTGCGGAAGAGCGCGGGCTCAGCCGTCCTACCGGCTCTATTGTCCCGTTGCGGCCCCCGTCGCATATCGTTCACCCTGGTGAACGCCTCAGCCCTCATGTCTCTTTCGTTCTTGGCCGAGGATTTGTCCCGTCTCGAGCCTGAGCTCAGAAGCGCCGTGAGCTCGGGAGACGACTTCTTGGACCAGGTAACGACGCATCTGATCGCTGCCGGTGGCAAACGACTGCGCCCCAGCCTGGCCCTTGCCTCAGCAACAGGGGGAACCCGTTCGGCCGGCCCTGACGACCTCTCAGGGGCCGTTGCGGTCGAGCTGGTCCATTTGGCGTCGCTCTACCACGACGACGTGATGGACGAGGCGACCCTGCGCCGGGGGACCGAGACCGTGAACGCCCGCTTCGGCAACCTCGTGGCGATCGTCGCCGGGGACTTCCTCCTCGCACGCTCGGCGGAGATCGCCGCTTCTCTCGGCACCGAGATCGCCGGGCTGCTCGCCAACACCCTGGGCCGCCTGTGCGAGGGCCAGTTGACAGAGGTCCGCTCGGCGTTCAACCTCACCCGCACAGAGGACGACTACTTCACGGCGATCGCCGGCAAGACTGCCGCGCTCATGTCCACGTCGTGCAGGATCGGCGCGCTGACAGGAGGGCTCGCGCGCCCCGACGTCGAGGCGCTCACCACGTTCGGCCGGTGCTTCGGGATGGTCTTCCAGCTGCGCGACGACATCCTCGACGTGATCGGATCCGAGGACGAGCTCGGAAAGCTCCCAGGTCAGGACCTGGCCGAGGGCGTGTACACCCTCCCGGTTCTGCATGCGCTCGCCGATCCCGAGACGGCTTCGGAGCTCGGGCCGCTTCTGGGGCAGCCTCTCGAACCACCCGAGCGCGACAAGGCGCGCTCGATAGTCGCCGCCTCGCGAGCGATCGAATCGACGATCTCGGTCGGCCGTCGTTACGTGCAGGAAGCCGTCGAGTCCGCCGCCGCGATCCCCGGACCCCACCTCGGGCGCGCGCTCGGAGACCTGGCCGACTCCCTCCTGTCCGACCTCCCGGCCTACGACCCGTCCGACCTCCCGGTCTGACCTCCCGGGCGGACCAGCAGCTGTAGCGCTCTAGGCGCTCAGCGCTCCGGGCGCTCAGCGCTCCGGGCGCTCAGCGCTCCGGGCGGAGCGTGGGAAAGGCGATCGCCTCCCTGATGTTGGCGAGATCTGCGAAGAGCATCACGAGCCGGTCGATCCCGATTCCGAGCCCGGCAGTCGGTGGCATCCCGTACTCCAGAGCCCTCAGGAAGTCCTCGTCGATCGCCATGGCCTCCTCGTCGCCGGCGGCGTGCGCGGCCGCCTGAGCCTCGAAACGGGCTCTCTGGTCGTCGGGGTCGACGAGCTCGGAGAAGGCATTTCCGAGCTCACGCCCGGCGACGATGGGCTCGAATCGCTCCACGAGATCAGGGTCGGCTCGATGCCGGCGAGCCAGGGGTGACACCTCGGCGGGGAAGTCCATGACGAAGACGGGCCCCCAAAGTGCCGTCTCGGTGGTCTTCTCGTAGAGCTCGAGGAGCAGCTTCCCCGGGCCCCAGCCCTCCTCCGGCTCGCCCCCTGCCGCTTCTAGCCGACCTCGCAGCTGGTCCACGGGGGTATGGACGTCCGCAGGGTCGCCGGTCGCCTCGGTGACGAGCTCCGCCATCGTCGCCCGCCTCCACGGCGGTGTGAGGTCGAGCTCGCGTCCTTGGTAGACGAGCTTGGCCGATCCGGTCAGCTCGGCCGCGAGCTGCGACACGAGCGACTCGATCAGCTTCGCCAGGTCCAGGTAGTCCGCGTAGGCCTGGTAGAGCTCGAAGATCGTGAACTCGGGGTTGTGACGCGGGGACACCCCTTCATTGCGAAAGACCCTGCCGATCTCGAACACCTTCTCGTATCCGCCGATCACCAGTCGCTTCAAGTACAGCTCGGGCGCGACGCGCAGGTAGAGATCTGCGTCGAGGGTGTTGTGGTGGGTGACGAACGGCCTCGCGAGCGCACCTCCCGGTATCGGGTGCAGCATCGGCGTCTCGACCTCCACGAAGCCGAGATGCTCGAGGTGGGCTCGCAGGAGCCTTACGAGGTTGCTGCGAAGGGTGAGCACCTTCCTGGTGCCGTCGTTCGCCCAGAGGTCCACCTCGCGTTGACGAAAGCGCGTCTCGACGTCGGAGACGCCCCTCCATTTGTCGCCGAACCCGCGGCGCGCCTCGGCGAGCAGCACCCAGTCGCGTACTAGGACGGAGAGCTCACCCTTCTTCGTCCTAACCACGCGCCCCGTTGCGCCCACCCAGTCCCCGAGCGAGAGCGCCGAGAACTGCTCGAAACGCGAGGTCTCCTTCTGGGTGGCGAAGAGCTGGATCTCACCAGACCAGTCGCGCAGCGTGCCGAAGGCGATCCGGCCCATGGGACGAACGAGCATGACCCGCCCCGCCACCGAGACCTCGTCCCCGGTCTCCTCACCAGCCTCGAGCCGCTCGTAGCGCTCGGTGAGGGCTCGCGCCTCGTCGGTCCTGTCGAACCTGTAGGGGACCTCCTCCACACGCAGACGTTAGCTTGCGAGGGATTTACTCCTTCACGTTTCGCTCGTAGACGAGCCTCAGCCCGTGGAGCGTGAGCCAGGGCTCGCGGTGCTCGATCATCTCCGACAACGGGGCGATCACCTCGGAGAACCCGCCCGTCGCCACCACCGAAGTGCGCCCGAGCTCGTCGCCGATGCGGCGGCACATGCCGTCGACCTGCGCGACGTATCCGTAGAGCGCCCCGGACTGGATCGACTCCACCGTCGACTTTCCGATGACATGCCTGGGCTCGACGAGCTCCACTCGGCGAAGAGCCGCCGCGTGATGGAACAAGGCGTCCATCGAGATCGCTATGCCCGGAGCTATCGCGCCGCCGAGATACTCGCCTTCCGCAGAGATCGCGTCGAAGGTCGTCGCGGTCCCCAAGTCCACGACGATGCACGGACCGCCGTAGAGGTCGTACGCCCCGATCGCGTTCGCGATCCGGTCGGGTCCGACCTCCTTCGGGTTGTCGTAGAGGATCGGCATGCCCGAGCGCACACCGGGCTCGAGCACTACGCACGGCACGTCGAACCATCGGTCGGCCATCTGGCGCAGCGACGTGGTCACGCGCGGCACAGAGGAAGTGATGGCGATCCCGGTGACGATCTGCTCCACGTCCATCTGGTCGAGGTCCAGGAGCTGCGAGAGCAGGAGCGCGTGCTCGTCGGGCGTGCGGTCGTCGACCGTCGACAGGCGCCAGTGGTGGGACATTCCGGCGGGCTCCGGCGGGGCCGGCGGCGCCGCTCGGCTCTCGGGCGGCGGATCGTCTCCGGGTCCCAGGCTGAACAGACCCACGACGGTCTCGGTGTTGCCCACGTCGATGGCGAGAAGCACTATCGCCCTCCGATGTCGATCAGGTCCAGGCCGATGTCGAGCGAGGGAGCCGAGTGGGTGAGTGCGCCCACCGATATCAGATCGGCCCCCGCGCGCGCGTAGGCGGGCGCGGTTTCGAGGTTCACCCCGCCCGACACCTCTACGAGCGTCGCTCCCGGTTGCGTGCGCTCGCGGACCAGCGCGACGCACTTTCGGACTTCCTCGGGCGACATGTTGTCGAGGAGGACGGCGGCGGCTTGCGCTTCGACGGCCTCGATCACCTGCTCGGCGCGATCGCATTCGACCTCGACCATTCGCCCCGGCCACTGCGCACGCGCAGCGGACACTGCCTCTGCGATCACGAGGCCTCCGAGATGGTTGTCCTTCACGAGGATCGCGTCCGACAAGTTGCCGCGGTGGTTGAAACCGCCTCCGGCGCGCACCGCAGCCTTCTCGAGGGCACGCAGGCCAGGGGTCGTCTTGCGGGTGTCCAGGACGCGCGTCGAGCCGCCCGCTAGGGCAACCGCTTCGACGTACCGGCGGGTGAGCGTCGCGATCCCCGACAGATGGCAGAGGAAGTTGAGGGCGGTCCGTTCGGCTGTGAGAAGCGAACGAAGCGGCCCCGAGACCTGCGCGATCACGGAGCCCGGCTCGAGGTCGCTCCCGTCCGGAAGGCGCCAGTCCACGTCCAGTCTGTCGTCCATGAGTGCGAACGCCTCGAGGGCGCACAGCCTCCCCGCGACAACGCCTTCGACTCGCGCTGCGATCGCTCCGAGAGCGGTCGCGTCTTCGGGCACCAGCGAGGCGGTGAGGTCCCCGAGCGGCAGGACGTCCTCCGCCAGCGCCCTCGCCACTGCCTCGCGCGCTGCGAGACGGGGAGGGTCCACGTCGGTCATCGGTCGGCCCCAGGCGGCGCGCCGGCGCTGATCTCAGGCGGGGAATTCAGGGAATGCCGGGACTGACGAGACTGCCGGGAGTCACGGCGAGTGTGCAGGAGCCGCAGCCTCCAGCGGGCGAAGGTGTCGGGATGGTCGCTGCGTGCGTGGGCGCCGCGGGTCTCGGTGCGCACCGCAGCCGACCGGAGCATGGCCGTCGCAAGGTCGGCGAGGTTCGCGAGCTCTCCGCTTTGGCGGCCCGGTGCGACCCCCCGAAGCGTTTCGTGCACGTGTGAGACGCAGAGCGCCGCTCGGTCGAGGGAGTCCGACGAACGCACCACTCCCGCACCCTCGGTCATCGCCGCTTGGAGGTGCTCGCGCACCTTCGCCAAGTCTCCGACGCTCGCCTCGGTGACCGGCGGCTCGTCGCCCTCTCGCACCACGTCCCGGCCGGTCGCGGGCGACGCCGCGAACGGGCCGGGGACCTCGAGATCCCACACGTCGACGCAGCCGATCTCCGAGGAGTTCGAGGAAGGGTTCTCCGAAAGGTTCTCTGACGAGCGCCCCGAGGAGCTAGCCGACGAGCTCCCCGAGGAAGTGACGCGGCCCCGCGTAGCAGCGAGCACCGAGCGCATCACTCCGCTCGGCGCAGGCCCGTCGCGGCCCTCTTCGATGGCGTCCGCAAGCCGGGCTCCGAAAACCATCCCTTCGAGAAGGGAGTTGGAGGCGAGGCGGTTGGCTCCGTGGACCCCGGTGCACGCCGTCTCCCCCGCGGCCCAGAGGCCCGGCAAGGCGCTCGCCCCGTCCAGGTCGGTCAGCACGCCACCGGACAGGTAGTGCGCCGCCGGGGCTATCGGCAACCAGTCGGTTGCGGGGTCGAGACCTGCCCCGTGGAGCGAGGCCGCCAGGGTCGGGAAGCGCTCTGCGAACGACTCGAGGCCGGTGGCGTCCAGCCACATGTGCTCGACACCTTGCTCCGCCATGCGAACCGCCATCGCACGGCTGACGACGTCGCGCGGCGCGAGCTCGTCGACGAAACGCTCGCCTGAGGCGTCACGCAAGATCGCGCCATGTCCACGCAAAGCCTCCGAGAGAAGCGGTCGGGGCATCGCCGGATGATGCAGCGCGGTGGGATGGAACTGAAAGAACTCGATGTCCGCGACGGGCACGCCCGCGCGAATCGACATCGCGATGCCGTCGCCGGTCGCCTCGGTGGGGTTGGTCGTGACCGCGTAGAGCTGTCCCGCGCCCCCGGTCGCGAGCACCACGTGACGCGCGCGCACTTCGCGGACCATTCCGTCGGGATCGAGAGCGGTGACTCCCACGCAGCGCCCGGCGTCCAAGACGAGGTCGAGCGCGAACCATCGTTCCAATATCGTCGAGGCGGTCCGTTCGACCTCGTCCACGAGGGCGCGTTCGACCTCGACTCCGGTGGCGGTGCCGCCCGCGTGGAGAACCCGCGCCATGGAGTGCCCGCCCTCGCGGGCGAGAGCCAGCTTGCCGCCGGCCTCACGGTCGAAGACGGCGCCGAGCGCGATGAGCTCGTTCACCCGCCGCGGGCCTTCGTCCACGAGGAGCCGTACCGCCTCGGGGTCACAGAGACCTGCGCCCGCTCTCAGGGTGTCCGCCAGATGCAGGTCGGTCGAGTCCTCGTCCCCGCCGAGCACCGCCGCCACACCTCCCTGCGCCCAGCGCGTGGCCGACTGCGACAGCTCCGCCTTGGTGAGAATGCCCACGCGCATGGACGGCACGGTCGCGAGGCGAACGACAGCGGAGAGCCCCGCGACCCCCGAGCCGAGGACCAGGACGTCGAGCTGTTCCAAGCTCAAGCTCCGGCCCATCGCCGGAACACCTTTCAGCCGCTCGTGATACGGCTCAGCTCTTCGTCGAGCTCCGAGCCGTCGAGGTCAACGGGCGTGTTGGAGGTGTCGACGTGGACGATCCTCGGCGCGAAGTTCTCGAGCTCGGATTCCTCGTAGTCGGCGTAGGTGATGACGATCACCTTGTCGCCGCGATGCACGAGCCTCGCAGCCGCGCCGTTCAAGCACACCTCACCGGGCCCGCCCAGGATCGCGTACGTCTCGAACCGGGCGCCGTTGTCGATGTCGAGCACCGCGACCTGCTCCCACTCGCGGATGTCGGCCAGGCGCATCAGCTCCGGGTCGAGGCTTATCGAACCCACGTAGTCGAGGTTCGCGTCCGTGACGGTCGCCCGATGGATCTTGGACTTCATCATGCGGCGCCGCATCGCTCAGCGCTCCTTTCCGTTACCTGTCGAGTCACCCGGCGAGTGAGCACCGGCGGTGCCCACCGAAACGGCCTCTCGCTCGGGAGATGCGAATTCGTTCGAGTCGATCGTGATTCCGTCGTTGTCGATAAGCCGCACGGGCCCGACCTGGGCGGCCACCAGAAGGCGTAGCTCTCCCTCTGCTGCGCGAGGGACGTCCAGCGTGCACGCATCGACGATCTCTGCATAGTCGGGCTCGACCAAATGCGACGAGGACAGCTCGAGGCGCATGAGCCGGCGGACCTCCTCGAGGTCGCGCTCGCCGTCGCGAATTGCGCGGAGCCCCGCTTCGAGGCTGCGGCGCAGGGCGAGGGCGGCGTGGCGCTCCTCGGGCGACAGACGCACGTTGCGGCTGGACATCGCGAGCCCGTCGGGGTCGCGAACGGTCGGGCACGGCACGATCGTCACGGGGATGCAGAGGTCGCTCGTCAGGGTCCGCACGACTGCGAGCTGTTGGAAGTCCTTCTCGCCGAAGTAGGCGCGGCAACGACCCGCGATGCAGAAGAGCTTGGTGACCACCGTCGCCACCCCGTCGAAATGACCGGGGCGCGACCCGCCCTCGAATCCCTCGCTCACGCCCGACACGTGCACCGACGTGGCCGGCGGCTCGGGGTGACCGGGGTACATCTCGTGGACCTCGGGTGCGAACACGAGCTCGGCGCCGGCCTCGGACGCCATGCGCACGTCGGCGTCGAGGGTTCGCGGGTAGTTGGCGAGATCGGCGCTGTCGCCGAACTGCAGCGGGTTCACGAAGACGGTGACCGCCACGACGTCGCAGTCGGCCGCGGCGCGCTCGATCAGCGACCGGTGGCCGGCGTGCAATGCGCCCATCGTCGGCACGAGGCCCACGGTCCTCCCGCACGCGCGCTCGGAGTCGAGCGCCTCGGAGAACGCGTCGGCGGTGCGGATCACGCGCATTGTGCGGCCCTCTCGACGGGAGCTCCTTCGACGGGGGCTCCTTCAACGGGGGCTCCTTCGACCGGGGCGCCCGTGCTGCTTGCCGAGTCGCGAGGCGCGGCCAGCTGGCGGGCGAGGGCGACACCTGCGTCGTAGCCGGGCAGCTCCTCGGTGCCGAGCGCGGCGCGATGGCTCGCAATCGTCGCGTCGTCGCCGCGCGCAGCCGGACCTGTGAGCGCTTTGGCGGGGCCGAGCTCGGAGACGTCCATCAGGGCGGCTTGCGCCAAGCTCAGGATTGCCCCGAACGGCACACCCGCGCTGGCTGCGACACGCTCGGCCTGCCCCATCAGTGCGACCAGATGGTTCGAGGCGATGCAAGCAGCCGCGTGGTAGGCGGCCCGGTGCTCGTCGTCCACGACGACCGGCCAGCCTCCGAGGAGATGGGCGAGCTTCGTCGCGATCGCGTCCCCGGCCACCGCAAAGGTCACCCCGCTTCTCAGGCGTATGCGTCCGACCTCCGGGTCGGGAAGGGGCACGAGCGGGTGGAGCGATGCGCGCCGCGGATGAGGCGACAGGGCGTCGAGCCCGAGAGCTCCTGACAGGTGCATGACCACCGTGTCGGGCGACGGCGCGATGGCCTGCGCAACCGACGCGACTGCCGCGTCCGGGGTAGCGATCACCACCAGGTCCACGCCGTTCGCCGCACCCGTGAGGTCGTCGCCGCGCGAGAGAAGCCCGCGGACATCACAGCCCACGTCGGCGAGCGCCGCAGCCATGGAGCGACCAGCCCGGCCCGGGCCGATCAGCCTAAGAGTCGTCACCAGACCTCTCTCTGCGCTCCAGCCCCGTTTGGGTGCCGGTCGCGTCGCTAGATCAGATCACCTGGTACCAGTCTACTTGGCACCGGCCGAGAGGATAACGCCTGTGGGTAGCCCGGATTGTGGTTCGACAGGACCAAGTCAGCCGGGGAGGCCCCGGTCGCCGGTGTTGAAGTCGGCGGCGTCGAAGTCGGCGGCGTCGAAGGAGCCGACCTTTCGCACCTCGCCTTGCGCCTGCTCGAGCAGCTCGGGCTCGACGAGCTCGGGGGCGAGGTCCGACAGGGGCGCGAGCACGAACCGGCGCTCCCACATCCGCGGGTGCGGGACGACGAGGTCGTCCTCGTCCGCGACCTCGTCGCCGACGAGGAGAACGTCCACGTCGAGCGTGCGAGGGCCCCACCTCTCGGTCCGGACGCGTCCTTCGGTCGCCTCGAGGGCCTGTCCGAGCTCCAACAACTGCCTTGCCCCGAGCTCGGTGTCGAGCTCTACGACCGCGTTCAAGTAGGGATCCTGTCCTTCGGGCCCTCCGAGAGCTTCGGTCTCGTAGAGCGGGGAGACACGGACAACGTCGGGCAGGCCGCCCACCGCAGCGCGCAGGTGCGCCAGCCGGTTCCCCAGGTTCGAGCCGATGCCGATGAAGGCCCTGGTCACGAGCTTCAGCGACGGCTCCGAGTGACGCGCACCCCGGCCGAGTCGATGTCGTGAGGAATGGGAGGGCTCAGCTTCCTGAGCACGACCGTCACCGAGAGCACGTGCTCGTCGGCCAGCACTCCGGTCGCGATTGAGCCGGCGAGGGACTCGAGAAGACGCCGAGGCGGGCCGCCCATCACGGTCGCGACGACGTCCGCCGCGGCGGAGTAGTCCGCGGTGTCGGCAAGGTCGTCGGTCTTCCCGGCTCTCTCGGTGTCGACCAGGAGGTCCAGGTCGACCTCGAACGGCTGCGGGGAGCTGCGTTCGGCCTCGTGCACCCCGTGAGCTGCGAAGATCCTGAGCCCGCGAAGCTCTATGCGATCGCCTTGCACGGGCGGGCCTTGCTAGGCACCCGGCTCGGAGGCGTTCGGGCCGTTACGGCCGTTACGGCCGCTCGAGGCGCCCGGGGCGCCCGCGCCGGTCGAGCCGTGGGGCTCACCCCCCACCACGAGATCGCCCTCGTCCGCGGCGAGATCGGCGGTTCTGCCGGCGCTCCTTCCCCCGGAGGCCACCGCCGCGACTGCGGCGACGACGTCACGCCCGAGTGGGCCCATCTGCCGTCCGACCAGGCGCTCGGTGACGGCGATCGCCTGAGGACCCCCCGCCAGACGATGTGCCCACAGCAGGTAGCCGGCGACGACCCCCATCACCCGGTCGCCGAGCTCCTCCTGGTGCAGCAGGATCCGCTCGCCGGCCGAGAGCCACGAGTCGAGGTTCGCGTAGAGGTCGGCGAGCACCTCGTTGGTGTCCGCGCCGGGCCCGAGCGGGAAGTGCGACCACGCGACCTCGCCCTCGTCGTAAGCGGCGAGGTTGTGGGGTGACGGCAGCAACGAGACGACTCGGTTGAAGCCCTGCACCCTCAGCCAGATGATCTCCTCCTGCCGCCGCACACGTCGGTGGTTCGGGGCAGAGCCCCCGGGCCGCTCGCTGACGGCCAGCTCGTCTTTGATGATCCAAGTGAAGTTGCGAGGGGGGATGCCCGCGGCCCACTTGCCCCTCACTCGAACCGCCTCACTCGAACCGCCTCACTCGAAGCCTCCGGGTCTCAACTGAGCACCGCCTCGGCACGATGGGTCGGCGGGCCTATGCGCGTGTCTCCCACGAGCGTCGCGGCCTGGACGGTCGCGGCCACGTCGTGGACCCGCACCATGCCCGCCCCCTCCAACATGGCCCACGTCGCGGTGGCGATCGACCCTGCCATGCGCTCCGACGTCGGAACGGGCTCGCCCGCGGGCCCGGCGGCGAGATGCCCCAGGAAACCCTTTCGGCTGGTACCGACGAGCACCGGGAACCCCGAGTTCACCAGAGCATCCACGTGGCGAAGCAGGAGCAGGTTGTGGCGGGTGGTCTTTCCGAAGCCGATCCCGGGATCGATCCACACCTCTTCGACGCCCGCGTCGCTCGCAGCGCGCGCCCGGTCGACCAGATGGCTCCCCACCTCGCCGACGACGTCGCCGTAGCGGGGATCGTCCTGCATGGTCGCGGGCGTGCCCCGCATGTGCATCGCGACCCATCCCACCCCGGCGGCAGCCGCCACTGGCCACAGGGTCGAGGACACGTCGTTGACCAAGGTGGCCCCGGCCGACACGGCAGCCTCCGCCACCTCGGGCTTCATCGTGTCCACCGAGACCCGGGCGTGGCGCGAGAGCTCCTCTACCACCGGGAGCACCCGGCGAAGCTCCACTTCCACGGGGACTGGGCCCGCTCCGGGGCGGGTGGACTCGCCTCCCACGTCGATCACGTCGGCGCCCTCGCCGATCATCTCGATGCCCCGAGCGATCGCCCGGTCCTGGTCGAGGTACATACCCCCGTCGGAGAACGAGTCCGGTGTCACGTTGAGGACACCCATCACGAGCGGACGGGACATGCGAAGAGAGTAGAGCCTAATTGCCGCTCGGAGAGCCTCTTTTTGGGGGCCTCGACGGATGAGGCGAACGTCGGTGAGGGTGCCCTCGCGCTCGACGCGTCAGGAGGTCCAACGGCTGTGGACGAAGTTCATCGCCTCCGCCCGCGTCCGAGGGTCGTCGCGGAAGAGCCCCCGGACCGCCGACGTGATCGTGAGCGTCCCCGGCTTCTTCACGCCGCGCATCGACATGCACAGGTGCTCGGCCTCCACGACGACCAGCACACCTCTCGGCTCGAGCGCCTCCTCCATCGTGTCCGCGATCTGCGTGGTCATCCGCTCCTGGACCTGCAACCGGTGGGCGTAGGTGTCGACCACCCTGGCGAGCTTGGACAACCCCGTGATGCGGCCGTCTTCGCCGGGTATGTAGCCGAGGTGGGCGCGTCCGATGAACGGCACCATGTGGTGCTCGCAAAGCGACGCGAACGGGATGTCACGAACCATCACCATCTCGTCGTGCTCCGCCGCGAACGAGACCGTGAGGTGATCGGCGGCATCTTCGGTCATGCCCGAGAACAACTCCGCGTACATGGCCGCTATGCGATGAGGAGTGTTGCTGAGCCCCTCGCGGCTCGGGTCTTCGCCGACCGCTTCGAGCAGCTCGCGGACCAGGCGCTCGACGCGCTCGATGTCGACGCTCACTTCCTGTCCGTTCAGTCGACCTCTACAGGACCCTGGTACAAACGAATGTCCGGAAGGTTCCTGTAGCGCTCGGCGACGTCGAGGCCGTATCCCACCACGAAGCGAGGTGGGATTTGGAAGCCGACGTAGCGCAGATCGACTTTGGCCCTCAGCCTGCTCTCCTTGACGAGCAGCGCGCAGACCTCGAGACTCGCCGGCTGGCGGGCGAGGAGGCTGCGGCGCAGGTACGAGAGGGTGAGGCCGCTGTCGACGATGTCCTCGACGACGAGGACGTGCTTGTCGGTGAGATCTGAGTCCAGGTCCTTGACGATGCGGACGACGCCGCTCGTCGTGGTGGCGGACCCGTAGGAGGCGACCGCCATGACGTCGACCTCCACCGGCAGGCGTATGGCACGCGCCAAGTCGCTCATGAACACGAAAGCGCCCTTCAGGACCCCGACGAGCAGGGGCGGACGTCCCTGGTAGTCGGCGGTCAGCTCCTCGCCGAGCTCTGCGACGCGCTTTTGCAGCGCCTCCTCGCTCACCACGATCTCACCGAGGTCGGGGTCGAGGCTCCAACGGTCGAGGCTCTTCGCGCTTTCCACGCTTCTCACGTATCCGGCGCCGCGGGTGCCGTCCCGCTCAACGACGCACCGCGCTCGAGGAGAGAGCGCTCGAGTGGAGAGCCCCCGAGCGTGTTCGCCTCTCACGCGCCGGACGGGCCATCGGGCGCAGACACTACCGGACCCGGCGAAGAGAGTTGCCGGGACTCGCCTCGGGGGTCGGAGTCGACCGGCCGTAAGGGCTCAGAGGTCAACGCTCCGCGCGACCTTCGCACCCGCACGCCCGGGACGACGTCGGTGGCGCGTGTCGATCCGCGGGCCACCGCCAGCACCCGCTCGACCGCCGCGAGATCGGGTGGGTAGCCGTCGTTGCGCAACCACATCCTGGCCGCCCTCCGAGCCAGCGCGCCCGGCGCGCCGGCGAGTGCCTTCGCGTCGGACGCATCGATCGCGGACGCAAGCTCGTCGAGCAGCTCGGACTCGGTGCGCAACAACTCGGCTTGACGGGCGAGGATCGGGACGACGTCTCTGCCGGCGATCTCAGAGCACAGTGGGAGCAGCTCGTGGCGCACTCGGTTTCGAAGAAAGCGTGCGTCATGGTTGGATGGATCGCGAACCGGCTCGAGTCCCTCGCTCGCGCACAGCGCCTCGGTCTCGGCTCGTCTGAGAGACAGAAGCGGGTGCTCGTGGCCCGGGCTCATGCCGCCGAGACCGTCGAGCCCCGCACCTCGAAGGAGGTTCAGCAACACGGTCTCGGCCTGGTCGTCCATCGTGTGGCCGGTGGCGAACCCCTCGGGGAGAACCGAGCGCCTCGCCGTCCTCGCTCGCGCCTCGAGGTTGGGCCCGGGCACGACTTCGACCGTCCGCGCATGGAACTCGGCCCCGTAGCGCGACGCGGCCGCGGCCACCACTTCGGCCTCGTGATGAGACCCTGCTCGCAAGCCGTGGTCGACGTGGATGGCGGTCACAGTGCAGCCCGCTGTCGTTGCGAGAACCAGCAGAGCCAGGGAGTCGGGACCGCCCGACACGGCACAGACGAGAGGCTCGCCTACTTCGGGAAACGTGCAGCGCGAGAGCAACGAGAGCAGCTGGGCGGGCGAGCCCTTCCGACCATGTCCGGACGTGGCCGGCACGGTCATCTCGCGGCGACGCGGTCCTCGGTGACGCGCTCCACCCAAGCTTCCGGGTGGTTGATCTCGTCCATGGTGGGCAGCATCTCCGGGCCCTCCCAGACTCGCGACAACAGCTGCCGCCCTCCTTCGTCCTCGACCGCTTTGATGAAGCGCTCGCCCTGCTCGTACTGCCTCAGCTTCGCCTCGATACCGACCAGCTGCTGGAGCAGGCGAGCCGGACGACCTGCACGGCGGCGGCGCTCGCGCATCACCCGGCCGAACCACGCAGCGTCGGGAACCGACGAAGTACCGGCGCGGTCCATCGTCACGTCTCCGTGACCCTCGAGGAGGCTCATCATCGCCTGCACCCTCCCGATGACCTCGAGCTGCTCGGGGGGAGCAACCAGGCCGAGCAGACCGGCCTGCTGGAGCGGGTTGCGCCCTTCGCGCGCCGCTGTGGCCGCGCGGCGAAGCGCGTCGGCGAAGCGCTTCGGATCCGGCGGCATGTTCGAGAGCAATTGATCGACGAGCGAGAGAAAGTGCGGTCGTAGCCACTCGACCCCTGTGAACTGACAGCGATGGGTCACCTCGTGAAGGGCGATCCAGAGCCGGAATTGCCGGCGCGGAAACCCGTGGCGGCGTTCGAGGGCGACGATGTTGGGACCTACGTAGGAGACGAAGTCACCGCTGTCGTCTCCGTCTGCGAGCAACAGGTCGTACTGGCCGAGGACGCGAGTCGACATCCAACCGAGGATCGTGCCGAGCTGTGCCCCTGCCATCCCCCGCGCCGCACCGGCGAGAGGGCCCGGCAGGGATCCCGTCTCCAACTGCTCGAGCACCGGATCGAGCAGGCGACGGAACGAACCGAGGTTCGTCCGCACCCAAGCGGGGCGGTCCACCACCCTGGCGCGCGCCGAGCCGGAGGCCGGTCTCAGGCCCGTCTCTTCGACCACCAGCTGCTCGGCTTCGGAGGTGACCTCCTCGAAATCGCGCTCGAGCTGTTGCTTCGTGGAGAGGTCGAGACCGGGCGCAGTGGAGCCGGCGAAGGGGTTCCCCGCCCCTACCCAGTTTGCGACGCGTTCGGCGACGTCCCAGGAGACGGGGTTTGCCATAGCCCCAGTGTACGGATCACCGGGACCCGGCCGCGCCGGATCCCTGACGATCCGCTACGGCTGTCCCAGCCGGCTAGGTGCTAGGCGATCTTCTTGCCGCGCAGGCGTGGAACCGTCTCTGGCTCGTGGTGATAGCAGTACTCGCCGTCGTTGTAGATCGAGAGCTTCGTGTCGCAGCCAGGCTCGCCGCACGCCCGTCCCTCCGGGAACGTGCGCGATGGACGCCCGCGACCCGTGAACCACGTTCCCCCGATCGAGACACCCCCGCCGTCGGATCGATCATCCATGTCCCGCTCAACCTTTCAGTCGAGGTTCGCTACTTTCCCTTATACCCGTCAGCACTCCCGATATCGGCATGGAAGGTGGGTGCGCATGAGCAAGACGGCAGGGTTTGGGAGACAGTTGTGAAATCGGGCCGCTGAAACAATCGGAAGCACAGAGAAGTGCGACAGAAGTGTGACAAAAGGCCGGGTCCTAGACCCGGCCAAAGATGAGTGGCTCTAACTCTGCCGCCGGTGCCGAACCACTAATCGTTCTTCTTCACTTCTTCCATGAGCGCGTTCTCCACGCGCTTTCTCAGTGAGTCGGGAACGTGGTCCTTACAACGATGCGCTATCACCGAGCGGAGCTCTGCCTCGAAGTCGAACGCCTCGAAACAGGGAGGGCAGTCGTCTAGATGACGCTTTATCTCCTCCCTGCGCTCCTCGGTCAACTCGCCGTCGAGATACGTATAGAGCCGGTGGAGCGTCTCGTTGCAGTCGAACTCGGAATCTTTCGATCCCACTTTCTCCCCTCGCTCCCGTCTCCGCTCGCCCTGTCTCAGGACGCCTCAGTGGCCAGGCTCGGCGGTCCCCACCAAGCCTTCTGCCACGCTCGTACCTGCCAACGCTTTTTGGAGCGCTCTTCTTCCCCTGTGGATACGGCTCATCACCGTACCTATGGGGACCTCCGTGATGTCGGCAATTTCCTTGTAGGAGAAGCCTTCCACGTCGGCGAGCAGGACGGCGATCCGAAACGACTCCGGCAGCGACTCGATGGCCTGCTTCACGTCGTCGTCGGTCAGGTGGTCGAACAGCTCTTCCTCGGCCGACCGGCCGGTGCCCGCGGTTTGTAGGCCGTCGAGCCGGTGGTAGAGGTACAAGTCCTCCACGTCCTCCACATCGGCCTTCTCGGGACGGCGCTTGGAGGCCCTGTAGCTGTTGATGAAGGTGTTGGTGAGGATCTTGTAGAGCCAGGCCTTCAGGTTCGTCCCTTCCTCGAAGCGGTCGAAAGCCCGGTAGGCCTTCAAGAAGGTCTCCTGGACAAGGTCCTCCGCGTCGGCGGGGTTGCGCGTCATACGCAGCGCCGCGGTGTACAGCGCCGGCATGTGCTCCATCGCTAGATCGGTGAACGCCGCCCGGTCGGCCATGGGGCCACGATAGTCATTGGATGTGTCGCCTCGAACAGGCCCAAGATGGGCCCACGAGACGAGACCCCGAGTCCCCTCCGTTGGAACCGAGCGGACGCTTCGAGTTCGAAGTGACCGGACGATGCGCCGCACCGGTCGAGCGCGTGTGGCCGCTCGTCGGCGTCGCCGAGCGCTGGAAGGACTGGGCTTGGATGACCCGGACGTTCCTCTTGCGTCCGGGAACCGACGAACCAGAAGGAGTAGGCGCGCTTCGCCGCTTCGCCGTCGGCCCCTTCGGCAGCGTGGAGGAGGTCGTCGCCTGGGAACCTCCGCACCACCTCCGCTACGTCGCGCGCAGGGGGCTGCCGGTCCGCGCGTACAGAGCGGACGTGCACCTCGAGGAGGACGCCGGAGGGACGGTCGTCCGATGGAGAGGATCACTCGACCCTCTTGTGCCGGGCACCGGGCCGGTCGTGCTCGCATACGTCCGAGGTCTCGTCGGCGGGTTCACCAGGAGGCTTTGCCGCCATGCCGACAGGATCGCGGGCAGCTCATGACCAGCTCGGACGACCGAGCCGGTCACAGCGTTCACAGCGTCCTTCGCTGTCACGTTCACTCACCCGCGAGGTCCCGGCGACCGAATGCGAGGACACCGAGAGAGCCGGCCGCCACTCCGACAGCTGCGAGCACCGCTTCGACGCTCCAGTTCGGACTTATCGCCGGTGCCGCTGTCATCTGGTGGAAGACGGAGGTGTCGAGCACCCAATGATTCAGGTTGATCGCTCCGCCGATTATCTCCACCAATAGAGCCCAGGAGATGAGGCCGTAGACGACGGCTGATGTGGCGCGTGGACGTACCCCGAGGGTCAGCGCACCGATGCCGAGGACGCACATCGCGGGTGGGACCACGTTCATTCCCGCGGCGACAAGGGAGCCAACGCTCACGCCGCTGTGCTGGCTCGCCGCACCCAACCACGCGAATACTCCGGCGCCCAGCCCTCCGAGCACGAGCGCGACCGTGGTCACCGCCAATCGACCGCCTATCCACGAGCTGCGCGACACCGGGCGCGCCAGGAGATGGTCGATGTGACCGTCTGCCTCCTCTGCACGTGTCGAGCCGAGAAGCCCTGCCCCGAGGAACGCGACCATGATGGCGGCTATCAGGAAACCGACTCCCAGATAGGTCTCGGCGTTCAGGCCCGGGGCACCGAGGCGCGCGAGCACGCGGCCGACAGACGTGTTGCCCTTCAGAGAGTTGCCAGCCTGTTTCGACACGAACCCGATCAGTAGCGATCCGGCGGCGATGCCGACGCACCATGCGATGACGCTGGCGCGCACGAGGCGCACTGCGAGCCGGGTCGGCCCCGACAGCAGAGCGGGATGCATCGCAGAGGTTGCCCGATCGGGAAGGGTGCTGGCTCCGAGGTCGCGCCGCCCGGACATGTACGCGGCCGACGATGCGAGAACGAGGACGAGGGCGATGATCGGAATCAACACCAGCGGACGAGGAGAGGTGAACGGCTTCAGCTCCTCCACCCACCCGAGCGGTGTCAGCCAGCGGAGCCACTGAAGACCTGTCCCCGAATCCGCCACCATTCGAAGCGCGTAGAACGCGCCGAGCAACGTGGCCGCGTAGCCCGCGGCCTGACGCCGGGTGGCAGCCAGCTGGCTGGCGAGTGCCCCCGAAGCGAGGAAGACCGCTGCCGGTGCGACCAGCGTGACGGCAAGGAACAGAGCCGACGACGGTGAGATGTTGACCTTCGACGATCGACCGACCAAGACGGTGATCACGGCGGTGAGGGCCCAGAGCACGAACAGGCCCGCGCCGAGGCCGAAGAGCGCCTCGACGACGGCTCTCCTTCGCGTCGTCTGCCCGGAGAGCAGAAGCTCCCAGCGCCCGGCATCCTCCTCGCCACGCAGGAGGCGTGTGCTGGTGAGCAACCCCCAGACCGCACCGACGATGCTGAGCACGCCTAGACACCTCCATACGGTGAATCCGGCCACCGTCTGGAGTTGGCGGGCGGGGCCGATCAGGGCGTTGATGGCCACGTTGGAGCCGAAGGTGGCGGCGAACTTCTCCCGAGCAGCGGGCGTCTTGTAGGTCACCGCGTAGCCGAAGGCCGAAGTGGCGACGTATGCGCCGAAGACGTATCCCCACAGCGCACCCGAACGCACCGCTTTGCGCGCCGTCTGCCATGCGATGACAGCAGCAGGCCAACGGCCGGCGCGCGACACGAGAGGGCGTGACACCGATTCCGACACGGGTGCCGACACGGCGAGCTCAGGTCGCATGTGCGGCGTCGTCCTCGACATCGGAGCCGGGGCCGTAGTGGGCGAGGAACAGCTCTTCGAGCGAAGGCTCTCGGCTCAGCAATTCGTGGACGCCCGAGGAAGCCAACACTTTCAACAAAGGCTCCACCGAGCCGCGAACCTGGCATCGCACGGTTCGACCTTCGACCTCCACCGAGATCACTCCGGGCAGGCGAGAGACGTCGGGCACGGATCCGTCGAACGTTGCCTCCACGCTCAAGGCGGAAAGGTGACGCATCTGCGCCAGAGTCCCCATCTCGACCAGCACGCCCGCTCGCAAGATGCCAACTCGGTCGCAGAGGGCCTCGACCTCGCTCAGGATGTGGGAGGACAAGAAGATGCTCTGGCCCCGCTCTCGCGCTTCGTGGACGCTCTGGCGAAACGCTTGTTCCATCAACGGATCGAGCCCGGCGGTGGGCTCGTCGAGCAGGAGCAGATCGGCGCGTGTCATGAGCGCGGCAACGAGGATCAACTTCTGTCGGTTCCCCTTCGAATATGCGCGGACCTTCTTCGACGGATCGAGGTCGAAGCGATCGATCAGCTCGTCTCGGTACCCGGTGTCGACCTGACCCTGCACGCGTCCAAGTAGGTGGAGAGTCTCAGCGCCCGTGAGCGACGGCCACAGGCTGGCCTCACCCGGAACGTAGGCCAAGTGCTTGTGTGCTTCGACTGGCTTGCGAAGACAGTCGAACCCGAATATCTCTGCTCGCCCTGCAGTTGGACGAACCAACCCGAGAAGGAGCCGGATCGTGGTCGTCTTGCCGGCTCCATTGGGACCCAGGTAGCCGACGACCTCGCCGGCGCTCACCTCGAGGTCGAGGTTCCGAAGGGCGACGACGCTCCCGAAGCTCTTGGACAAGCCCTCGGTCCTGATGGCGGTCGAAGTCACACGGTTCTCCTATAAGTCCGGGACCTACTGAAACCTTGTGACAAAACGCGAAGGACGAGCCTGGGAGGAGACTTGAACTCCTGACCTGCGCATTACGAGTGCGCTGCTCTACCGGCTGAGCTACCCAGGCGAAGCGAACGACCAGGCTACCGGACCCTCCTGCGCGGCCGTTTCCCCACGTGGACTACAAGGTCACAGCCGACAGGCGCACCATCAAAGCCTCGAGCATGAGCGTCTCGTTGGGGTTCCTGACCAACTCCCCGACCACTTGCTCGACCGAGCTGATCGCACCGAGGAGCGCTCCGACGCGCTCTTGACCGTGCGAGGACGAGGCATCGGGGCTCGATGCAGCCTGGGCGAGGCGGTCCCTGTAAGCGCCCGCCAGAACTCGAAGTCCTGCACGCAACTCGTCCATACGCCAACGCCTCTCCTCGCGGTGCTGACGATCCTCGACCTGCTTGCGGCCCGGCACACTACGAGCGCCCATGGCCTCGGCCTGGGTCGTCAGAGCTTCGATCTCGGCGCGGTGGTGGGACCGCAGTGGCTCGCACGCGTCCTCACAGGAAGCGAGCAGCTCCGAGGCGAGCGTCGCAGCGGAGGACCCCGTCCCGTCGAGGCGCGTCGGCACCGACCGCCAGAGCTCGCGACGGGCTGCGAAGCCCTCGTCCTCCGCCAGAAGGCGGGCGCGGTCGACGCTCCCTCCAGCTGCCTCGGCAACCTGGACCGCTCGATCGCGCTCGACGCCCAGGGCCTCCAGCCAAGCCGCGAGCTCCGCGGCCGGAACTGGACGCAGCTCTATGCGAATCGACCTGCTGGCGATCGTGGCCAGGTCGGCAGGGACCGATTCCGCCAGCAGCACGAAGATCGTCGAGCTCGCCGGCTCCTCGAGTGTCTTAAGGAGCACCGGGGCGGCGAGGCGCGCCAGATGAAGGTCGGGAACCACGATCACCTGGCGATGTCCCTCGAGGGGACGCCGCTGTGCAAGTCGCACGAGGCTGCGCGCGTCGTCGACGGTGATGGACGCGCCCGTGCGGGTGACCTCGACCAAGTCCGGATGGGTGCCGGCGAGCGCTCGTCGGCAGACCTCGCACGACCCACACCCTCCGGTGGGGCACAACAGCGAGGCGGCGAAACCACGCACGAGCTCGTTCTGGCTGAGTCCCGGAGGCCCGACGAGCAAGTACGCGTGCACCGGACGGCGCGCCCCGGCGCTCAGCTGCGACACCGCGTCCCGCTGACCGACGACCTGTGCGAACAGCGAAGGTGACGGCAGTAAGTGCGCGTCCCTCTCGTCCAAGGCTCTCGCGGCGCTCATCTCGCCAGGCGCTTCGCGATCGCGTCTGCCACCAGCCCGGCCACTTCCTCTTCGGTCCCCGTGCCGTCGACCACGACCCAGCGTTCGTCCGACGCCGATATCTCGGCGTAGCCGTTGCGCACCCTCTCGTGGAAGTCCTCGTCCAGGCGCTCGAGGCGGTCAAGGCGGTCGGCCGCAGAAGCGAGATCCCCGAGCCGTCGGCGGGCCACTCGAAGGGGCACGTCCACGAGGATGTTCAGATCCGCTTCGATGCCGCCGGTGGCAAAGGCGATCAGCCTCTCGAGCTCCGCGATGTCGAGTCCCCGGCCATACCCCTGATAAGCGAGTGTCGAGCCCGAATAGCGGTCGCATATCACCCACAGCCCCTTTTCCAGAGCCGGGGCGATCACCTCGGAGACGTGATCAGCGCGATCGGCCGCTAGCAGAAGGGCCTCGGCGCGCGCCGAAATCGAAGGCAGCTCGGTGTCGAGGAGCAGGCGGCGCAAGCTCGCACCGAGGGCGGTCGCCCCGGGCTCGGAGGTCACGATCGCACGTTCCTCGCCGATCGATTCAGCGAAGAGCTTCGCCTGGGTGCTCTTGCCACACCCGTCGATGCCCTCGAAGGCGATCAGAGACCCGCGCTCGCTGCTCATCGCCGAGCCCGGGGCACTAGGACTCCTCGGCGCTGGAAGCCTCTGCTGTCTCTGCTGCCTTCATGGCATTCGTCGCCGTGGCGGTGGCCTTGGTCGCTTTGGCGGCCTTCTTTGCGGTCGCCTTCTTTGCGGTCGCCTTCTTTGCCGATGCCTTGGTTGCCTTCTTGGCCTTCGCGGCCTTGGTGGCTTTCTTCGCCTTCGTGGCGCGCCGCGCTCTAGGCGCAGGCGGTCCTGCTGCCCTGCGATCGGCGAGCAGCTCTGCGGCGCGCTCTGCGGTGATCGTCTCGGGGTCGTCCCCCTTCTTGAGCGAGGCGTTGGTGGTGCCGTCGGTCACGTACGGTCCATAGCGACCGGAGCGCACCACAATCGGGGTATCTGTCTCGGGATCCGGGCCGAGCTCACGAAGCGGAGCCGCAGCCACCCTTCCTCGACGGGCCTTCGGGCGTGAGAACAGGTCGAGCGCTTCCTCCAAGGAGATCGTGAGCAGCTGCTCCTCTGATTCGAGGCTGCGCGTGTCGGAACCCTTCTTCAGATAAGGACCGAACCGGCCGTTCAGAGCCTGGATCTCCTCCCCCGACGTAGGGTCGTCGCCGACGGCGCGCGGAAGGCTCAACAAGGACAGTGCGTCGGCCAGCGTGATCGTGTCAGGCGACATCGACTTGAACAGCGACGAGGTCCGGGGACGCTCGTTGCCTTCCATCTCCCCGAGCTGGACGTACGGACCGAACCGGCCGCTTCGCGCGATGACGGGCTGGCCGGTCTCCGGGTGGGTCCCCAGTGTGCGGTCCCCCGAGGGCGCCTCGAGCAGCTCCTGGGCCCGGTCGATGGTGAGCTCGTCCGGCGGAAGGTCGTCGGGAACCCCGGCTCGGTCCTCGCCTCGCTGGAGGTACGGCCCGTAACGCCCGACGCGCACCACGATCTGTCGCCCTTCGGAGTCGGCGCCGATCGGGATCGAGTTCACCTCGCGGGCGTCTATCTCGCCGAGATGGGACGCCACCTCGGCCTTGAGTCCCATGCGATCTTTCCCGTGGTCGGCGAAACGAGGCGAGGCGCTTCGGACCGTGGACGACCCGTTCGACGAGGAGCCGGAGGCGCTTGTGGAAGACCCGCCGTTGGCGGACGATCCACCGTTCCCCGAGGCGCTCTCGCCGAAGTAGAAGCGCGTGAGCCAGGGCAGCACCTCTGTGTCGCCCTGAGCGATCGCGTCGAGGTCGTCTTCCATCGCGGCGGTGAACCCGTAGTCGACGAGATCACCGAAGTACCTCTCGAGGAGACCCACGACAGCGAACGCGGTGAAGGAGGGTACGAGAGCCGAGCCCTTCCTCCACACGTATCCGCGCTGCTGGATCGTGGTGAGGATCGATGCGTAAGTCGACGGCCGGCCCACACCGAGCTCCTCGAGCGCTTTGACGAGCGAGGCTTCGGTGTATCGCGGCGGGGGCTGGGTCGCGTGGGACTTGGGCTCGATGCCACGCTCGGCAAGAGCATCACCCTCGCTGAGTGCCGGCAACCGGACGTCGCGCTCTGAGATCTCCGAGTCGGGGTCGTCGGAGCCCTCGACGTACGCGCGCAGAAAGCCCGGGAACGTGATCACCGTTCCGGAAGCGGCGAACTCCGCCTCGGAACCCGAGTCGACCGAGTCGGCAACCGACCCGGCGCCTGTCGGTGTGCCGACGACGCGAACCTGGGCGCTCGTTCCTGTGGCGTCAGCCATCTGAGAGGCCACCGTGCGCTTCCAGATCAGGTCGTAGAGCGCCATCGCGTCCCCGTGCAGCGCGTGTGAGGCCTGCTCCGGGGTGCGGAAGGTCTCGCCCGCCGGTCGGATCGCCTCGTGGGCTTCTTGTGCGTTCTTCACTTTGCGCTCGTAGCGACGCGGGCGCTCGGGCACGAACTGCGGACCGTAGAGCTCGGCGGCCTGGCTCCGCGCTGCGCTGAGCGCCTCGTCGGAAAGCGTCGTGGAGTCGGTGCGCATGTAGGTGATCCAGCCCTGCTCGTAGAGGCGTTGAGCGACCTGCATCGTGCGTTGCGCGCCGAAACGCAGCTTGCGGCTCGCCTCCTGCTGGAGGGTGGAGGTCATGAACGGAGGGGCGGGAGAGCGGCGATAGGGCTTCTCGGTGACCGAGCTGACCCGGAACGGTCGACCCTCGAGCCTCTGAGCCAGGTCCCTCGCGGCTGTCTCGTCGAGCACGACCACGTCGGAGCTCTTCAGCTCACCCGTCTCGGAGAAGTCCCTTCCGGTCGCGACTGTCTTGCCGCCGACGCTCACGAGGGTCGCCGTGAAGTTCGCCTGTGCGCCGCTCTCCTGCGCGTCGCTCTCCCGCGCGCCGGCTGTCTCGAAGCTGCCCTCCAGGTCCCACCAGCTCGCCGCTCGAAATCGCATGCGGGCGCGCTCGCGCTCGACGATCATGCGGGTCGCCACGCTCTGGACGCGCCCGGCGGACAACCGGGGCATGACCTTCTTCCACAGAACCGGCGAGACCTCGTAGCCGTACAACCGGTCGAGGATCCTCCGAGCCTCCTGTGCGTCGACG
>Ga0209415_10001529_pt1 | contig 44241 bp, 40 predicted proteins | sample PeaSoiSIISIP2007_FD_187696 | JGI IMG/M metagenome (GOLD analysis project Ga0209415, IMG submission 187696) | Peat soil microbial communities from Weissenstadt, Germany - SII-SIP-2007 (SPAdes) (version 2) | ecosystem: Environmental > Terrestrial > Soil > Wetlands > Peat | place: Germany...
TGGGTCCCGGGCAGACGCAGTTGACGCTGATGGAATAGCGCGCCATCTCGCGCGCCAGGCCCTTGGTGAAGCCGATGGTGCCGGCCTTGGCGCCGGAATAGACGGTCTCGCCGAGACTGCCGACCCGGCCGGCGTCGCTCGACACGTTGACGATCTTACCCGACTTCCGCTCCATCATGCCGGGCAGGAAGGCGCGGGTGAGTTTGATCGGCCCCGTGAGGTTGATTGCGATGACGCGCTCCCAGAAGCTCGGCTCGTTCTCGATGAAAGGCTGGATCTTGCCCCAGCCTGCGGTATTGACGACGATGTCGACGCGGTTGTCGAAGCCGAGCGCCGCTTCGGCGAAGCCGGCGATCGAGCGATCGTCGGTCACGTCGAGCACGACCGCATCGGCGCGCAGTTTCCGCTGGCGCAGCTTATGTGCCTCCGCTTCGGCCTTCTCCGCCGCGATGTCGCCGAAAATCGTATGGGCGCCCGCCTCGGCCATGGCCGCGGCGATGGCAAGGCCGATGCCCGAGGCCGCTCCGGTGACGACCGCGGTCATTCCATCAAGCTTCATGGTGCCCCTCACTTTCTGTCGCCGCCGGACGTTGCCCCGCGCGCCGCCGGCCGCCGGTCGAGACAGCGGGCCGGGAGCGAAGGTCCGGCCTATATCTGAAACTGAACGCGTATTCAGTTGAATGAATGATCGTTCAGCTTGCCGGTCGTGTCAAGCGGATTCGACGCCGAGCATTTTGTCGCGGGGCCCGAAGGCGGGCAAGAGGAGACGATCAGCGTTCCGGCCGGGGCGCGGCCCCGGCGTTTGCAGCGTTGCGGTGCGCGCGGAGCGTCCGGTATTGCCGTCGCCCCTTCGGCGTGAGCAAGGCGCTCAGCAGGAAGTCCAGCCCTTCGTCGATATACTGCTCGAGCGTGGAGAACTCGCGGATGCGCCAGTACTTCAGCGCCCAGGCATGGGCGAAGGTGACGAAATGGTAGGTCGCGAGCTCGATGTTGACGTCGCGGAACAGGCCATGGCGGACGCAATCGCGCAAGCATTCCGCGATGAACTCGTTGGTCTCGATCTCGGCATTCTTGATGAGATCGCGGCGCGCCTCCGGCAGCGACTTGGTCGAGCGATAGGCGAGCACGGTCGCCTCGCGCCGGCTATCGACGACCCGGCAATAGGCGTCGACCGCGACCCAGCAGCGGGTCAGCGGATCGCTCACGCCCGCAAGCGCCGCAGGGATTTCGCGCTTGTAGGAGTCGAGCACGCTGAGCAGCGCGAGCAGCAGGACATCATCCTTATCGTGGACGTACTGGTAGATGAGCCCGATGCTCACGCCGGCCTTGCGCGCCACTTCCTGTATTGTGGTGGTGTAGAAACCGTGTTCCGAAAACAGCTCGACCGCGGCCGCCACGATCTGGCTGCGGCGGCGTTGCACCAACGCCGCGTCGGCGACTTGGCTTTTGATTGCGAGATCCGCCGTCTCGGTCATGTCGCGTGCCTTTCGCCGAGATGTTGCCCGTTCCACCACCGCATCGCGCTCGTCTCCGCCACCATCAACTCCGCCGCATCGTCTTCATCCGCTTTCATCCACCTCGGCCGGTTGACCGCGTGCATGCCAGCGCCGCCGTCCCGCCTGAGCGCCGGTCATTCCCCGGTGCCGGGCCGCCGCCGGCAAAAAACTGTTGACACCGCGGCCATTCTGAATGACCATTCGTTCAACTGAATATATATTCACCTTTAAGCCCCGCCGTTGTCAAATGCTATTCTGAAACGCGGGTCGGAAAGCGCGGCGTCGGGACCTGCCGCGGGGGCCGGCGGAGAGCCGATGTCATGAACCTCCTTCTCGGGGATACTCTCGTCGTCGCTGGCGGCGCAAGCGAGCGGCCATGACGAAAGCGCCCGTCCTGACAAGCATGAACGCCTGCGACGCGTTGCTCGGGCCCACGCTGGCCGCGGGGCACGGGCTCACCCCGGCGCTGATTCACCGTGACGCGCGCTATACCTACGCCGAGCTCGAGGCGCTGGTGAATCGTTTCGGCAATGCGCTGGCCGGAAGCGGCGTCGGCCGGGGCGATCGGGTGCTATTGCTGCTCAAGGATACGCCCGAGTTCGTCGCCGCCTTTCTCGCGGCGATGAAGGTGGGCGGCGTCGCCGTCACCTTGAACACGCGCTCGGCCGCGAGGGATGTGCGCTTCGCCATCACCGACAGCGCCTGCCGGGCGATGGTCATCGACCGCGAATTTCTTGATCTCTTCGATGAAGCAGTGGCCGATGGCGGGCTTCGGCCGCCGGTGCTGGTCGTCTGCTGCACTGCGAGCGAGCCGGCCGCGCCGGCGATCAGCCTCGGCGCTTTCCTCAAGGACCGGCCGGACCGCCTGGAGAGCGCGCCGATGTCGCCGGATGACATGGCGTTCTGGATCTATACATCGGGCACGACCGGAACGCCCAAGGCCGCTGTGCATTGTCATCACGACCTGCTGCTCGGCGATCTGCACGTCGGGGAAATCCTCGGCATCAAGCGGGGGGACAGGGTGTTCTCCTCGTCGAAGCTGTTCTTCTCTTTCGCCCTCACCTTTTGTCTGCTCGGCGGCTTGCGCATGGGCGCGACGCTGATCCTCGAAGACCGCTGGCCCGACAGCGACGCCGTCGCCGAAACGGTGCGGCGCCACCGGCCGGACGTCATGTTCAGCGTGCCGACCATCTATCGCAACCTGCTGCGCGACGCTCACGCCAAGGAAGAGGCCTTCGGCGCGGTGCGCCGCTACGTTTCCGCCGGCGAGAAGCTGCCGGCCAGCCTGTTCGAGCGCTGGCGGCAGGCCACGGGCAAGCCGATCCTCGAGGGCATCGGCGCAACCGAGACGTTGTTCCTGTTCATCGCCAACACGCCCACGGCCTTCCGCGCCGGCGCCACCGGCCGGCCGCAGCCGGGGGTCGAGCTGCGTCTCCTCGACGAACGCGATCAGCCCGTCACCGAGCCCGGCGTCACCGGCATCCTTTGGGTGCGCATGTCGTCTTTGTGCAAGGGTTATTGGCAGCAGCCGGAGAAGACGGCCGCGAGCTTCGTCGACGGCTGGTATCGCACCGGCGACGTCTTCAGCTTCGACAGCGAGGGCTGGTGGTATCACCATGGCCGCGGCGACGATCTGCTGAAGATCTCGGGGCAATGGGTATCGCCTGTGGAGATCGAGGATTGCGCCCTCGCCACGACGGGAATTCTCGATGCTGCCGTCGTCGGCGTCGAGAATGCCGACGGGCTGGTGCGGCTGGCGATGTTCGCGGTGCCGGCCGACAGCGCTGGCGGTCCGGAACTCGCCGCCCAGATCCAAGAGCGCATCAAGTCGCAACTGTCGATTTACAAGTGCCCGCGCAATATCCGCTTCGTCGAGGAAATTCCGCGGACCGCCACCGGCAAGATCCAGCGTTTCCGCCTGCGCGAGCTGGCCAACGAGCTGCGCCCGGAGCGCGAGGATGCGCCTGCGCCCTCGATCGGAGCAGCCCAACCACCGCCGGCCGCTAAATTTTCGCCGTGACCCTGGCCTTGTGCGGGGCCTGCCGGAGCAAGTCTGCGGCGGCGTCCTCGACAATCGTGCCGCGGAAATAATCGGGATTCATCGAGAGGTGCAGCATCGCCGGATTGACGAAGGCGAGGTCGCGGAAATTCTCTCGGGTCAGAAGCTTGGCATTCACCAGGCTCCAGGCTTCCGACAGGATACTGGTCGCGTCGAGGACGTCCCAATGGCCAATATCCGAGCCGAATATCGGCTTCAGCGCCGCGCCGAGGGGGTTGAGGCGGCGGTTGAAGGCGACCGCGATCATGCGGTCGTCGGCCTCGCAGCCGAAATAGAACGGGTCGACGAAGAGCGCGCGCAAATCCCTGACCTCGGTCAAGGCACAGGCCGCGAACTCGTCGAACGGGTCGGGCCGCTCGATCAGGTAGGTGCCGTGCGGCCGCGCGCGGATGCGCTCGGGCGCCAGCCGCGGGCTGCCGAACTCGCGGAACAGCCGTTCGAGCAGATCGACATCGAGAAGCTCGGGATCGAGATTCCGCTCCATCGCCTTGGCATTGCGCTTTTCCCAATGCTCGACGATGTCGTTGAGGAGAGTGACGGCCCAAGCGACGCCGCCCTCGAGGAAGCCGAAGCTCAGCTCGGGAAAGCGCCGGGTGACGCCGGCGAAAAACAGCGATCGGCAAAAGAACTCCGCGCCATTGGCGAAATCGCCGAGATGGTTGAAGACGTAATTGCTGGGCGAGGCGCGATAGCCGATGCCGCGCGATGAGGTGTGGCAGACCGGGGCGACCTTGAGCTCGATGCATTTCCGCCACAGCGGATCGTAGTCGTAAGGGGAATCCATCACGATCGAGCGCGTCGACTGGGTCGGCGACAGGAACGGATCCTTCCCGGTCGCCGGCCGCGCCGGCCCGCGCAGCTCGGTGCCGATCATGATCGCCTTGAAGCCCAGCTCGTTGACGGCGAATTCGAGCTCGGCAATGGCCTCTTGCGGCGTATAGGCCGGGATCACCGCCACCGGTCGCAGCCGATCGCCGACATCGGCAAACATTTCGGCATAGAGCATGTTGAGCGCACGGCAACTCGCCCGCCGCGCCGCCTCGTCGACGAGATACATATGGCTGAGCCCGCGCGTCGTGTAACAATGGGCGAAATCGATGCCGAGCTCGTCCATGCGCGAGCGGAAATAGCGCGGCAACTGCGCCATCGCCCGGTCGCCGGTATGGGCTCCCGAAGGCAGCCCCCACCAGAAGCCGCGGACGGTCGGACCGTGATTGGCGCGTACCGCCATCACCCTCTTGGCGGTGTCCTCGCCGGCGAGCTGGCGCACGAAATCGAGATGCGCGAAATCGCATTCGACGACATGCGCGTCGGCATCGATCACGGGATGATCGAGCCGGGCGCGGACATCGCGTCCCGGGAACCCCTCAAATCCCGACATGTCTCCTCCCATCCATCATGCGACGCGATGCGGCGGCGAATTTCCGCGCGATTTCACTGATGTTGCGGCGGATTGAATTCCTTCCAGGGATCTTTGACCTGTGGAACCGTCGCGAACTCCACATTCGACAGAATGCCCTTCTGCTTCTCGACGCGGCGGATATAAACGTTCTGAACGATGTCCCGTGTTTCCGGATCGATCATGATCGGTCCGCGCGGGCTGTCCGGATTTTTCCAGTTCTTCAGAATCTCCATCGCTTGGTCCGCGGTGAATGTGCCTTTCGTCTGCTTGATCACGTCGAAGATCGCGGCCATTCCGTCCCAGGCGAAAACGACATTGTAATTGGGCACGGCATCGGCGCCGTAGACCTTCGTCCAGGCCCGCAGAAACGCCGTGTTCTGCGGCCTTGCCGCGACCGGCGAATAGACGCCGGCGCTGACCACGCCGAGGGTGACGTCGCCCATGCTCGGCAGCAATTCATCGGAGACGACGTCCTGCGTCGTGACCAGTTTGACGCCGGCGGCGGTAATGCCGAGATCGGTCCAGGCCCTCATCAGCGTGCTCGATTGCTTGCCGCCGGGCGTGAAGAGGAACGCGACCTCCGGCTTCGCGTCCTTCACCCGCTGGAGAAACGGAACGAAATCGACTTCGGCCAGCGGCAATCGTATCGATCCGACGATGTCGCCGCCGCCCGCCTTGAAGGCCTTGATGAAGCCGCCCTCGGCGTCGTAACCGGGAATGTAGTCGCTCACCACCGTATAGGCCTTTTTCATGCCTTGCTGAACCGTCCATTGCCCCATCGGGTAGGAGGTCTGCCACAAGGTGTCGGAAACGCGGACGATATAGGGCGACATGCGCGTGATCGCGGAGCCGGCGGCGCTCATGATCACCAAGGGCAGCTTCGCTTCGGCAGTGATCGGCGCGATGGCAACGGCATTGGGCGAATAAACCACGCCGGCCAGGAACTGCACGTGATCGCGCGTGACGAGCTCTTGGGCGAGACGTTTTGCCACTTCGGGATTGGGGCCGGTGTCGTCGCGCCGGACGAGCGCCACTTTCACGCCGGCCGGCAGGTCGCGCTCGTGCTCCTGGACATAAAGGTTGATGCCTTTGTCGAGTTGTAGGCCGGGCTCGGAATTGGGCCCGGAGAGCGTCAAGATGACGCCGATTTTGACCGTCTGCGCGGCAACGGGAGAGAGCAGCGAAAGCAGCAGAAGAGCGCTTGCCGTGCCGCGAAGTGGAATGTGCAGGTTCCGCATTGTCTGTCTCCCCAATTGGTTCGGCTCCGTTCCCAGACCGGCCCTTCGTTGGGCCGTTCAGTTCGGATGGAACGCCGACAAGCTCGGCGGCTCGTCGTCGAACCCCAATTCCTTCCATCGCCGCGACACGCTCTCATAGACATTGCGGCGCAACAGCGTGCGTTGCGGAAAATCCTTGAGATGGCGGTGCGGCTTGCAGGCATCGATCAGCGCCTTCGAGCCGTAAGGCCGCTCCTCGACCACGACTTTGCTCGGATCGAGGCCGGTCGACCAGGTTCTCCGCGTGATGTCGATGTCGTCGGCCGGATTGCAGCGCGTGCTGAGCGCCCACAGCACCTGATTGAGATTGGTCGGATCCACGTCGTCATCCACCGCGATGATCCATTTCGTAAAATAGGCGGCGGCGGGACATTGCGCCGCCAATCCCAGGATTTGCGCGACATGGCCGGGATAAAGCTGCTTCAGCGAGATCACCACCATGCCCCAGCCCGAGGCCAGCGCCGGATGCGCGAAGACGCCGCAAACGCCGGGCACGCCGATCCCTTCCAGATCGTCCCAGATGCGCGCCGAGCGCATGATCGCATAATACATCCCGATCTCGCAGGAGGGATAGGTCGCCATCAAGGCGGCCGTCACGATCGGATTCCGCCGATAATGAACCGCCTTGACCTCGATCACCGGCTGCGGCCCGCGCGTGCCGCCGTAATAGCCGGTGAACTCGCCGAGCGGCCCTTCGGCTTCGAGCGTGCCCTGGCGCACCAAGCCTTCGATGACAATCTCAGAGCGCGCCGGGATGGGCAGGCTCACGCACTCGGCCTGCGTCAGCTCCACCGGCGCGCCCATCATGCCGCCGGCAACGTCGAGTTCGGACTCGTTTGCGCCGAAGACCTGGGCCGCGACCATGAAGAGAACCGGATCGACGCCATAGGCGGCGACGACCTCGCAGGGCTCGCCGCGCGCCCACCAGGCTTCCCGATCGAGCCGGCCATGCTTGCCGGGCGAGCAATAGAATCCCATGCGGTCCTTGCCGTGCACCATTTGGCGATAGCAGCCGACATTGATCCGCCCGCTTGCGGGATCCTTCGTCAAGGTGATGTCGCCGGTGCCGAGGTATCGGCCGCCATCGCCGGGCCAGAATTTCGGCGCGGGAAAGACGGTCATGTCGATGTCGTCGCCGCGCAACACGACCTCGTTGACCGGCGCGGCATGTTTGGGCGTCATGGTAGGGGCAATGCGGCGCCTCATGAGGCGCCTCGTGGCGAGGATCATATCGCCGACGGAAAGCGTGGCATCGAGCCCGACGGCCAGCGCGTAACGGTCCTTCGATGATCCCAGCATGTTCGTCAGCACCTTCATGCCCGGTTGGACTCCGCGCAAATTCTCGAAGAGCAGGGCGGGGGCCGATTCCTTTTGCGTTGCCATGAAGGTCGCGGCGGTCAGCTCCTCGTCGAGGTCGACGGCGGCGGTGATCCGTTTGAGCTGCGCGTGCCGCTCGATCAGCTCGAGCCATTCCCGCAAATCCTGCCATGCCAGTCGCGCTCCAATGTCCTCGGGAGCCGACGCGGTGTTGGCGCGGACTGGTGAAAATTCCTCCATGATGGGCTCCTCGCTGCGCGAAAATTGCACTTTGCCGAAATCGGATTGGTCGTCGAAAGCTAGCATCACGACGCTGCAAGGACAATCGAACGGGACCAATGCGTCAGGCGAGGTTCATTGACCCGTCCTGCCGAGCGGATATGCTGTTTGTGCCGCCCTGGATCACGTTCAGCGTGACCAAGCGACATGGAGCAGGGAGAAATCCGCGGTGACGGCCTGGACCATCGGCGCGGTCAGCATCATGCGCGTGGAGGAGCAGATCGGATTCGCGAGCTTCCCGCCCGAGCAGTATCTCGCGGGGTTCGAGCGCGCGCTGCTTGAGCGGCATCTGACCTGGCTCGCGCCGCATCATTACGCGCCCGAGCACGATCGGCTCATCACAAGCGTGCATTCATGGCTCATCCGCACCGAGCGGCACACGATCTTGCTCGATTGCTGTGCCGGGAACCACAAGGAGCGGCCCGGTCTCGCGCGGTTCCATCGACTCGATACGCCGTTTCTCGCCCGCCTGCGCGACGCCGGCGCGGCGCCCGAAGACATCGACATCGTCCTCTGCACGCATCTGCATGCCGACCATGTCGGCTGGAACACGATGCTCCGTGACGGCAGGTGGGTCCCGACCTTTCCCAACGCCAAGTACCTGTTCTCGCGCATCGAGAACGAGCAAGGCGATCCGCGCCGCAATCCCGCGGCGGATGCGGACCCGCAGCGCGGCCGCGCCTATCGCGACAGCGTGCTTCCGGTGATCGAATCCGGCCAAGCGGTTCTGCTCGATGGGACGCACGCCATCGACGACGCCCTGTTGGTCGAGCCTGCGCCCGGGCACACGCCGGGGCACGTCATTCTGACGCTTGCCGATCGCGGAGAGCGCGCGCTGTTTTGCGGTGACGTCCTGCACCATCCCTTGCAGGTCTACGCGCCGCAGTGGAATTCGCGATTCTGCGAATTGCCGGATGCGGCGCGCACCACGCGCCGTCGGGTGCTGGAGCATTGTGCCGAGCGCCGAGCCCTGCTCTTTCCCGCGCATTTCGGCGCGCCGCACGTCGCGGCGATCGCGAGCGCCGGCGAGGTGTTCGCGCTGCGGTTCGTCGCCGGAAGAGAAAGCTGAGCCCCGGCGCCGCGCGTCAGTCCTCGATGCCGACGACCCTTGCGGGCGCGCCGTCCATGCCCTTCAGCCGGAGCGGCAAGGCGATGAGCGTGAAGCGGTCGCCGATGCGATCGAGATGCGTCAAGAGTTGGATCATCGGGATCCCCGCCTTGAGCCATCGCTTGTGGTTGGCGCCGCGCTCCGCCGGAGTGAGCGTCATGCGCCAGAACGGCTTCTCCGGGAAGCAGTCCATTGCCACCGCAGCAACCTCGTGCGCGGTGATCCATTCGCCCACGCTCGGGTCGAGATAGACGGTATCGTTCCAGAACTCGGCTTTGCCCCAGGCGCGGTCGGTCCACAGCGTCTTGATTACCGCGATCTGGCCGGGCGCCGGCACGATTCCGGTGCGCGCGAGATCCTCGGCACTGACGCCGGCGCCCGCTTGCTTGTCGCTGACGTCGAGCACCACCGCCGGGCGCATGACTAGACGGTCGAGCGGGAGTTCGTCGACCGCGCGGCCGTCCGCATAGAAGTGGCGGGGTGCGTCGATATGGGTCCCGATATGGCTGTTCAAGGTGAAGACCGTGTTCATGCTGCCGATGGCCGGCGCCTCGGCGAGCAGGTCGACGCCCTCGCGCAGGAGCGATGCACGTTGCTCCTCGCTCACGACCGTCACCGCCTGCACCTTCACGGGGTGCTGCTCGTAGAACGGAATCTTCGGAATGCCCGCCATGCCGGTGGCGATGGGGAGGGTGAGATCGACGATACGGGGCATCGGGATGGCCGCCTTGATCACATTTTGCTCAATCGCGTCGTTTCCGCGCGAAGCCATGGTACCACGCGAGCGCGCAGACTCTGTCCCGAAAAGGATTGACAGCCTTGCCGCATGACAACATCGTAGAGGATGTATTCCATGTCGATTTATCGAACATATCAAAGGACGGATCGACACCGGGGCACTGACAGCGTCGAGGGTGTCGAGCACGAGAAATGAAGGTGGAGGGATCATTCGCGGTCGCGGCGCCGCGGGCGGAAGTATGGACGAAGATCACCGATCCGGCCCTGATGGCAAGCTGCATCCCCGGTTGCGGACAGATCGAGCAGCTCTCGCCGACGCGCTATCGCGCGGCGGTCGCTGTGGCGGTGGGGCCGATCAAGGCGAATTTCAATCTCGTCGTCGAGGTCGCGAAGGAAGAACCGCCGGAACGGGTGGCTTCAGTCACGCGCGGGGAAGAGGGATCGCGCGCCAGCATCGTGAAGGCCGACAACGTGCTCGCGCTGGCCGAGACCGCTGACGGGACAACTCTCGTCAGCTACGCATCCGAAGTGTCGGTGACCGGGCGGCTCGGCAAGTTCGGCATGGGCGTCATGAAGAATAAGGCCGAGACGCTCGGGCAGCAGTTCGTCGAATCCTTCCGCTCGAAGATCGACGCCAAGCCGGCGCCGGCCGTCCCCTAGCGCTGGTTGCGTTGCATCGGCCAAGGAATCATGAAATCGCTTGGTCGGACCGCTGGCACGCCCAAGCGTCGTTTCCATCGCGGAATATGAGTTGAGGAGACCCCCATGACTCTTCCCATCCTGATCGGCGGCGAATGGCGGCCGGGCCGCGGCGAGACCATCGTGTCGCTCAATCCGGCGGACGGCAGCGTCAATGCGGAGGTCGCTTGTGCCTCGGTCGAGGACGTGGACGATGCGGTGGCAGAAGGGCAGCGTGCGGCCGACGACCCCGCCTGGCGCCATGCCAAGCCGCATGAGCGGGCGCGCATCCTCTATCGCATCGGCGAGGGGCTCGAGGCCGCGGCACAGGAGATCTCCGAGACCCAGACCCGCGATACGGGAAAGCAGATGAGCGAGACGCGCGCGCTCGCGTTGAGCGCCGCCGGCACCTTCCGCTACTTCGCCGCCGCGCTCGAGACGCTCGAGGACGAGATCACGCCGCCGCGCGGCGATTACGTCAGTATGAGCGTGCACGAACCGATCGGCGTCGTCGGCGCGATAACGCCGTGGAATTCGCCGATCGCCAGCGATGCGCAGAAGGTCGCACCGGCGCTCGCTGCCGGCAATGCGGTGCTGCTTAAGCCCGCGGCGTGGTCGCCCTTGGTCTCGCGCATCTTGGGCCGCGTCGCTATGGAGGCAGGGCTGCCGCGGGGGCTGCTCTCGATCCTGCCCGGCGCTGGAAGCGTGATCGGCGATCGCATCGTCCGCCACCCCGGGGTCGGCAAGGTCAGCTTCACCGGCGGCACGGCGACGGGGCGGCACATCGCGCGGATCGCGGCCGAAAAACTGATGCCGGTCTCCCTCGAGCTCGGCGGCAAGTCGCCGAACATCGTCTGCGCCGACGCCGATTTGGAATTGGCCCTGGCCGGCCTGCTCTTCGGCATCTTCAGCTCGAGCGGCCAGTCCTGCATCGCCGGGTCGCGGCTCTTCGTCGAGCGCTCGATCTACGATCGCTTCCTCGATCGCATCGTCGAGCGGACGCGCGCGCTGCGCATCGGCCCGGGCAGCGATCCCCGCACCCAAGTGGCACCGCTGATCACGGCACAGCACCGCGAAGCGGTCGAGCGTTATGTCGGCCTCGCGCGCGAGGAAGGCGCAACCGTGCTGTGCGGCGGCGAGCGGCCGCGCGGGCCGCTCTACGACCGCGGCTATTACTACCAGCCGACCATCCTCGCCGGCCTCGCCAACAGCGCCCGCGTTTGTCGGGAGGAGATCTTCGGGCCCGTTCTTGTCGTCCTGCCCTTCGACGACGAAGAGGATCTCGTCGCGCAGGCCAATGACAGCGTCTACGGTCTCGCTTGCGGCTTGTGGAGCAGGGATTACAAGAAGCTCTGGCGCATCGCGCGGCGCATCCGCGCCGGCACGGTGTGGATCAACACCTATAAGCTCTTCAGCATCGCGACGCCGTTCGGCGGCATGAAGGAGAGCGGGTTGGGACGCGAGAAGGGTCGCCTCGGCATCCGCGGCTACATGAACCAGAAGAGCCTTTATTGGGGCTTGAGCGATCAGCCGCTGCCCTGGGCGAGCTAAGCGCGCATTGCCGAGGACCAAAATGCTCGCAGGAGAGTGGAGAAGCCGATGAAAGCCGCACGAAGCGTCCTGGATCTGAATGCGGCGCCCTGGGTTTCCTTCGACGAGGCCTTTGCCAAGCGCGGCGGGCGAGGCAGCGGCGAAATGAAATCGGTGGTGGCGCCCGACGGCAGGCGCATCGGCCTCGTCCATCTCAATGGCGAGGGCAAGCCGCATTTCCACACCAAGCCCTCGAGCTTTTTCATCTTGAAGGGCAAGATGGAGCTGCGCGACCGAAGCGCCGGTCCCGGCACCTGGGGCATCGAGCCCTATGGTGCCATCCATCCCAGCACGAAGTTTCTCGACGTGACCTACGGCCTCGGCATGGCGGAGGGCGATTTCGGCATCGGCAACGTGGTTCTGGAGCGGGTCGAGGACGTTCCGGATTGGATGGTCCAGGCCGGTTTCAAGCTCGATGACTATTCGACCCTCGTCGATACCAACGCGATTTCGTGGCTGCCCTTCGGCCCGGGCCTTGCCATCAAGGTGCTGCACGTCTTCGACGGCAGACCTGCCTTTGCCGCGCTCGTCAAGGCCGAAGCGGGCGCGACATTGCCGCGGCGACGCTATCTCGGTCCGGCGGATATGTACATTCTCCGGGGACGCGCCGAGTTCGCCGACGCGGTCGCCGGCGAAGGAGTGGTGGTGCACCTGCCGGCCGGCGCGACCGACGATGTCGTGACATTCCCGGTTGAGACCGAATTCCTCGCCAATACCTATGGCACGATCCTCGAATTCGACGAACACGGCGCGCTGCTGCGCGTCATCGACGGGTTCTCGCTCCGCGACCTTGCTCGAGTCCGCACGGATGGCGCCGCGGCACTCGCTTCGACCGGCGCGGCGGAGCTCCAGCTCGCGATCGACCGCTTCATTGCGGCCTCATCGCCGCGTTTGGAAACGCCGGCGGCATTGAGCAATGGATTCTAATGGCCTGGTTGCGCGGCTCGGCCGGCGCTCGCCGCCGCTGCCGCCCCCGCGTCAAAAAAGGAATTGAAATCCTCGGGGGCACGTTCTATACGCTACAATTAATGTCAGCGTTGTAAGAAGTGATGTTCAGGATATGATCTCTGCTGCGCAGCTTCGCGCCGCGCGGGCGCTGCTCGGGATCGACCAGCGCAAGCTCGCGGAGCTCTCCGGCCTTTCCGTCCCAACCGTACAACGCATGGAAGCGAGCGAGGACGTCATCCGCGGCAATGTCGATTCGCTGATGAAGCTCGTTGGCGCCCTCGAGGCCGCCGGCCTCGAACTCATCGGCGAGGGAGCCGCGAGCCCGGGCGGCGGCCGCGGCGTGCGTTTGAAGGCGTGAAGCCGCTCATGCGCGAGGCGGCGAGGGTCCCGGCAAGCCGGCAACCGGAACGGAACATAAGGTAGATACCGATGCCGGTTGTCATCGGACTGTGGTGCGTGGCGGCGCTTCTCCTCACCGCTTTGGCCGGCATCGCGGTCGCGCGGTGGAAGTCCGGGTCGCCGCTGATTTACGGCGCAAGCCTGGCGGCTTCCGCAATCGCGTTGCTTTCGGCATCGGCGTATCTGATCGGCGGCGGCGCGACCGCGTCGACTTTGACATTGCCGCTGGGCTTGCCCTGGCTGGGCGCGCATTTCCGCATCGACGCGCTCGCCGCGTTCTTTCTGGCGGTCGTCAACCTCGGCGGCGCCATGGCGAGTCTCTATGCGCTCGGCTATGGCCGTCACGAGCCCGCGCCGGCCCGGGTCCTGCCGTTCTTTCCGGCGTTCCTTGCGGCGATGAATCTCGTAGTCCTCGCCGACGACGCCTTCACCTTCCTGTTCTCCTGGGAGTTGATGTCGCTCGAATCCTGGGCGCTCGTCATGGCGCACCATCGCGAGCGCGACAATGCGCGCGCCGGCTACATCTATCTCGTCATGGCGAGCTTCGGGACGCTCGCTCTGCTTCTCGCCTTCGGCGCGCTCGCCGGCGCGGACGGCGGCTATGCTTTTGCAGCCATCCGCGCGGAAGATCACCACACTCCCGCGCTCGTCGCGCTCGTCCTCGCGCTGGCGCTGCTCGGCCCGGGCTCGAAGGCCGGGCTCGTGCCGTTGCATGTCTGGTTGCCGCTCGCCCATCCGGCGGCGCCGAGCCATGTCTCGGCGCTGATGAGCGGCGTCATGACCAAGGTCGCGGTCTATGGCTTCGTGCGCATCGTCTTCGATTTGCTCGGCGAGACGAGTTGGTGGTCGGGCATGGTGGTGCTGGGTTTGGGCGGCATCTCGGCGGTGCTCGGCGTTCTCTATGCCCTCATGCAGCACGATCTCAAGCGGCTTCTGGCCTATCATACGGTCGAGAATATCGGCATCATCTTTATCGGATTGGGGCTCGCGCTGGCCTTCCGCGCCGACGGCATGGCGTTGGCCGCGGCGTTGGCGCTGACCGCGGCGCTGTTCCACGTCTTCAATCATTCGCTCTTCAAGAGCCTGCTGTTCTTCGGCGCCGGCGCCGTGCTGACGTGCACGGGCGAGCGTGACATGGAACGCCTGGGCGGTCTCATCCATGCGATGCCGCTGACGAGTTTCGCCTTCCTGGTCGGCTGCGTCGCCATTTCGGCCTTGCCGCCGCTCAATGGCTTCGTTTCGGAATGGCTGACCTTCCAGGCCATTCTCTTGAGCCCCGAGTTGCCGCAATGGGGCCTCAAACTGATGATCCCCGCGGTCGGCGCCATGCTCGCGCTGTCGGCCGCTCTGGCCGCGGCGTGCTTCGTCAAGGCGTTCGGCACGACGTTTCTCGGGCGGCCGCGTTCGGCCGCGGCGCGGCGGGCGGAAGAGGCCGACGGGTTCTCGCTTGCCGCCATGTTCATTCTTGCCGCGCTCTGTCTTCTCGCGGGAGTCCTGCCGGGTTTCGTGATTGATACGATCACGCCCTTGACGCAGAACCTCGTTTCCGGACGTCTGCCCGTGCAGGCGGTAGTTCCGTGGCTCGCCATCGTGCCGATCGCAGCGAGCCGCAGTTCCTATGATGGACTCCTCGTCTTCGTTTTCATCGCGCTTTCCGCCTTGCTGTCGGCCTACGCGATTCACCGCTTGGCCTCGCGTGCCCTGCGCCGTTCGGCGGCTTGGGACTGCGGCTTTCCCGATCCGAGTCCGGCGACGCAATACACCGCGACAAGCTTCGCCCAGCCGATTCGCCGGGTCTTCGGAACGATCGTCTTCCGGGCGAGCGAGCAGGTCGAGATGCCGCCGCCCGGCGACATGAGGCCGGCGCGGCTGCATGTGGAATTGCACGACCTCGTTTGGGAGGAGATCTACGCGCCGATCGCCGGCGCCGTAAGTTTTGCCGCCGACCTGCTCAACCGAATGCAGTTTCTGACCATCAGGCGCTACTTGAGCCTGGTCTTTTTGGCTCTCGTGCTGCTGTTGATCCTGGCGCTCTGGCTGTGATCCGCGATCTCGCCATTCAAGGCGTGGAGATGCTGCTGGTCCTGCTGCTGGCGCCGGCCCTCACCGGGCTCGTGCGCAAAGTGAAGGCGCGGCTGTTGCGTCGCCGCGGGCCGGATGTGCTTCAACCTTACCGCGACCTGTTGCGGCTCCTGCGCAAGGAGGTGGTGCTGGCGGAGCAAGCAAGCTGGCTCTTCCGCGTGTCGCCTTATCTTATCTTCGCGACGACCTGGGTCGCCGCGGCGCTCGTGCCGACCTTCGCCGCCGGTCTCCTGTTCAGCTGGTCGGCCGATCTCATCGCCATCATCGCGCTGCTCGGGAGCGCCCGGTTTTTCCTGGCGCTGGCCGGCCTCGATGTGGGCACCAGCTTCGGCGGGATCGGATCGAGCCGCGAGGCGATGATCGCTTCGCTCGCCGAGCCGGCCATGATCATGATCGTATTCACCTTGGCGCTGATCGCCGGCTCGACCCAGCTTTCGACGATCGCCGGGTTCATGGCCTCGCCGGAGGTGGGGCTCAGCGTTTCGCTCGGGCTGGCGCTGGCCGCGCTGATCCTCGTGGCGATCGCCGAAAATGCCCGGATCCCCGTCGACAATCCGGCGACGCATCTCGAACTCACCATGGTGCATGAGGCGATGGTGCTGGAATATTCCGGCCGGCACTTGGCCCTGATCGAGCTGACGGCGGCGATCCAGCTCTTGCTCTACATCTCGCTGATTGCCTGCGTCTTCGCCCCGTGGAGCCTGGCCGGAGCGGGCCAAGGGATCGCGGCGCAACTCGTCGGCGCCGCCGGCTACCTCGTCAAGCTCGCCATCGGCGGCGTTCTCCTGGCGCTTTTCGAAACCGCGATCGCCAAGATGCGCGTCTTCCGCGTGCCCCAGTTTCTCGGCGCGGCGCTCATGCTCGGGCTCCTCGGCACGCTTCTTCGCTTCGTCTCCGGGGGCTTCTAGATGGACCGCCTCGCCTTCGACATCGCTCATCTGCTCGCCGGCGGGCTCGTCCTCGTCAGCTTCGTGCTGCTCTATCAGGACCGCCTCTACGCGCTGCTCAATGTCTATGCGCTCCATGCGGTGGTGCTGGCACTCTCGGTCGCCTGGCAGGCCTTCGTGCAGGCGGCGCCGCATCTCTATGTCACGGCGGCGATCGCACTCGGCTTCAAGGCGATCGTCATTCCCGTGGCGTTGCACCGCATCGTCGAGCGTCTCGGCATTCACCGCGAGATCGAGGCGGTGGTCGGGGTCGGTCTGACCATGCTCGCGGGAATGGCGCTGGTGGCGCTCTCGATGGTGGTGATGCTGCGGGTGACCGCGGGGGCGGCGCCGCTCGCCCGCGAAGATCTCGCCTTCGCGCTTGCCGTGGTGCTGCTCGGTCTGCTCGTCATGGTGACGCGCCGCAACGCGGTCAGCCAAGTGGTCGGATTCATGTCGCTCGAAAATGGCTTGGTCCTCGCCGCGACCGGCGCCAGGGGCATGCCGCTCGTCGTCGAGATTAGCGTCGCGTTTTCGATTCTGATCGCCTTCATCATCGTCGGCATCTTTCTGTTCCGCATCCGCGAACGGTTCGACACCGTCGACGTGCATGTGCTCGACCAGTTCCGCGGAGAGCGGTGATGAACGCTTCCGGCCTGAGCGGGGTCGACGCCGTCCTGCTGATTCCGTTGTGCGCGGCGGCGCTGCTCGCGGCGGTTCCGAGCTACCGGATCGGCGCCGGCCTCAACGTCGCGGCGACATTCCTGACCTTCGCCGCGGCGCTGTCGCTGCTCTTCGTCCGTCCGGCGGCGCCCGAGAGCTATTTGCTGGTCGACGACCTCAACATCGTCTTCATCGCGCTCACGACCTTCGTCGGCTTCACGACCAGCGTCTTCAGCGCCAGCTACATCGCGCATGAGCTCGAGATCGGGCGCCTGACGCCGAGCTATCTGCGCTTCTATCACGCCATGTATCAGATCCTCATGTTCGCCATGAATTTGGCGCTGGTGGCGAACAACATCGGGCTGATGTGGGTGGCGGTCGAGATGGCAACTCTGACCACCGTGGTCATGGTCGGCATCTACCGCACCCATGAGGCGCTGGAGGCGGCCTGGAAATATTTCATTCTCGGCAGCGTCGGCATTGCCTTGGCGCTCTTCGGCACCATCCTGATCTATGTCGCGGCGCAGCCGGTGATCGGCGAAGGCCTCGGCTCGATGGTATGGACGGAATTGATCCGGCGCGCCGGCTCCTTCGATCCCGCGCTGTTGAACGTCGCATTTATTTTCCTGCTGCTGGGTTACGGCACCAAGGTCGGGCTCGCGCCGCTGCACGCCTGGCTGCCCGATGCGCATGCCGAAGGCCCGACGCCGATCTCGGCGGTTCTCTCTGGGCTCCTCCTCAACGTCGCGCTTTATGCCGTCTTGCGCTTCAAGATGCTGCTGGCGGCCAACGCTGCCGCCATCGCCCCGGGCCCGCTCATGGTGACCTTGGGGCTGACATCGCTGATCTTCGCTTCGTTCATGCTTTACCGCCGCCGCGACATCAAGCGGATGTTCGCCTATTCCTCGATCGAGCATATGGGGATCATCACCTTCGCTTTCGGCATGGGCGGACCGCTGGCGAATTTCGCCGGCCTTCTGCACATGACGATGCATAGCCTCACCAAATCCGGGCTCTTCTTCGCGATCGGCCATATCGCGCAGGTCAAGGGCACGCAGCGCATCGCCGAGATCGGCGGCCTTACGGAGACTCATCCCTGGCTCGGCTGGAGTCTCGTTCTCGGCGTCGTCGCCATTTCCGGCCTGCCGCCGCTCGGCATCTTCATGAGCGAATTCCTGGTGGTGAGCTCGACCTTCGCCCGATCGCCGATTCTCGCCGTGCTATTGGTGTTCGGCCTGCTGATCGCGTTCGGCGCGCTGCTGTTGCGTCTCAACGGCCTGGCTTTCGGCGAGAAGCGCGGCAGCACCGCGCCGATCAAAGCCTCCTATGTGCCGATGTTCGCGCATCTGACCTTGGTCCTGGCGGCCGGCATCTACTTGCCGCCGCAGCTGGTGATCTGGTTCCAGCACGTCTCGGCCCTTCTCGGCTAGGGCGCGGAGGAGGCGATGTCGGCACTCATCGATGCCATCAGCGGCAGCCGCCGGGTCGAAGCGCATCGCCCATGGCCGCGCCTCGTCGTCGGCGAGGAGGATTGGTTGTCCTTCGCCGTGCAGCTTGGTCAAGGAAGCTGGACCTTGCTCGGCTTCTGGGGCGAGGCGCGCGCCGTTCACATGGCCGTGCTCGACGAGACGCCTGGCGACATTGCGGTGTTGACCTTGGAATGCCCGTCGGGGCGGTTTCCCTCGCTCGGCCGCCTGCATCCGCCGGCGATTCGGCCGGAGCGCGCCATCCGCGATCTGTTCGGGCTCGAGCCCGAAGGCGCGCCCGACCCGCGTCCCTGGCTCGATCACGGCAGATGGGGGCTGGTTCATCCGCTGGGCCAGGCAGAGCCGCAGGCCGAGGAGCCGCCGCCCTATTCCTTCCTGCCCGCAGAAGGCGAGAGCCTGCATCAGATCCCGGTCGGGCCGGTCCATGCCGGCATCATCGAGCCCGGACATTTCCGCTTCACCGCCGGCGGCGAGACGGTGGTGCGGCTCGAGGAGCGTCTCGGCTACGTCCATAAGGGCATCGAAAAGCTGATGGCCGGCGCCGATCTAAACCGGGCCGCCAAGCTCGCCGGGCGAGTTTCCGGCGACAGTACGGTTGCCTACGCCGTGGCCCTGGCGCTCGCCGCCGAAGCCGCGCTCGGAATCGAAATCCCCCGGCGCGCGCCATGGCTGCGCGCGCTGATGGCCGAGCTCGAGCGTCTCGCCAACCATTTCGGCGATATCGGCGCCGTCTGCAACGACGCCGCCTTCGCGCTCATGCATGCCCATTGCAGCGTGCTGCGCGAGCGGGTGCTGCGCGCCGCCGAGACCGCCTTCGGCCATCGGCTGATGCGGGACTGCATCGTGCCCGGCGGCGTCGCCGTCGATCTCGCTTCCGCCGGCGTTGCCGCCATTCGCGCGCTGGTCGATGAAGCCCGGCGGCGCTTTCCCGCGCTCGTCGAGCTCTACGACAACACGGCGTCGCTGCAGGATCGCACCGTCGGCACCGGGATTCTCCGCCCCGAACTGGCGCGCCAATTCGGCGCCGGCGGCTATATCGGCCGCGCTTCGGGCCGGGCCTTCGATGCGCGCCGCAAGCCCGGCTATCCACCTTACGGCGAGCTGAGCTTCGAGGTGCCGACCCGAGAGGAGGGCGACGTCAATGCGCGCGTCTGGATTCGCATTCGCGAGGTCGAGCAGAGCCTGGGCTTGATCGACCAGATCCTTGCGCGCTTGCCGACCGGCGCGGTGCGCGCCGCCGGGATCGGCGTGGACCGCCAAGCGCCTTGCGAGGGTCTCGCCTTGGTCGAAGCCTTTCGCGGCGACGTTCTGGTGTGGCTGCGGCTCGGCAGCGACGGCAAGGTCGAGCGCTGCCACCTGCGCGATCCGTCATGGTTTCAATGGCCGCTGCTCGAGGCCGCGATCGAGGGCAATATCGTCGCCGATTTTCCGCTCTGCAACAAATCCTTCAACTGCTCCTACTCTGGCCACGATCTCTGAGAACACGCTGCCATGCGCAAGCACATCTTCCAGGGCCTGGTCCGAAATCCGCTGACCGAGGCGGCGCCGTCGCCCGATCAGGCGGCGATAGCGGAGCTGGCCGCGGCGCTCGACCGGGCAGCGCGCCGACGCCTCGGCCGCAGCCTCAGCATCCGCGAAGTCGATGCCGGCTCATGCAATGGCTGCGAGCTCGAGATCAACGCCCTCGGCAATGCCTTCTATGATCTCGAGCGCTTCGGCCTGCGCTTCGTCGCCTCGCCGCGCCACGCCGACGTATTGCTGGTCACCGGACCGGTGACCAAGAACATGCGCGAAGCCCTGCAGCGGACCTACGACGCCACGCCGGAGCCGAAATGGGTGGTGGCGGTCGGCGACTGCGCCGTCGATGGCGGTCTTGTCGCAGGCAGCTATGCCTGCGTCGGCGGCGTCGATGCCGTCATTCCCGTCGATCTCCACATCCGCGGCTGCCCGCCGAGCCCGGTTCAGCTTTTGCAGGGCCTGCTCGCCCTGCTCGAAGTGGCATCGCGGCGATAGGCCGCGCACGCGCCCGCCGCGGCGGCGGCGCTTTGGTCCTCAGAGCGAGCCGCATTAGAATGACGGCTCGAGCGACTGGCCGCGCCGCCAAGAAACGGGAGGACCGCTATGCGCACACGGGTCGCCATCATCGGCGCAGGGCCGGCCGGCCTGCTGCTCGGGCAATTGCTGCAGAAGAGCGGCATCGACAACGTCATCCTCGAGCGCCACACCGGCGATTACGTCTTGAGCCGCATCCGTGCCGGCGTGATCGAGCAGGGCGCCGTCGATCTCCTCGACGAGGCCGGCGCCGGCGCCCGCCTGCACCGCGAAGGGCTGGTCCATGACGGAACGCAGATCTGCTTCGGCGGGGTTCGCCATCGCGTGGATTTTCGCGGGCTCACGGGAAAGGCCGTCACGGTCTATGGTCAGACCGAGGTGACCCGCGATTTGATGGAGGGCAGAGAAGCAAGCGGCGGCGCGACCGTCTACGAGGCGGCGGAGGTGAGCCTGCACGATGTCGAGAGCGAACACCCGCGCATCCGCTTTCGCAAGGATGGAAAGGAAGCGGAGGTGCTCTGCGACTTCGTCGCCGGCTGCGACGGGTTTCATGGCGTGACCCGGCAGAGCATCCCATCCGCCAAGATCCAGACCTTTGAGCGCACCTATCCCTTCGGCTGGCTCGGCCTTCTCGCCGACACGCCGCCGGTATCGGAGGAGCTGATCTACATCAATCACCCCCGCGGCTTTTCGCTCTGCTCCATGCGCTCATTGACGCGCAGCCGCTATTACCTCCAGTGCAGCCTAGCCGAACAGGTCGAGGACTGGCCCGATGCGCGATTCTGGGACGAGTTGAAGTTGCGCCTCGACGACGAAGCGCGGCGCAATCTCGTAACCGGTCCTTCGATCGAAAAAAGCATCGCGCCGCTCCGGAGCTTTGTTGCGGAGCCGATGCGGTTCGGGCGGCTTTTCCTCGCCGGCGACGCTGCGCACATCGTCCCGCCGACCGGCGCCAAGGGCCTCAACCTCGCCGCCAGCGACGTTTGGTATTTATGGCAGGCGCTCGCTGCGTTCTACCGGGAGAACTCCAATTCCGGTCTCGACCATTATTCGGAGCGCGCGCTGGCACGGGTGTGGAAGGCGGAACGCTTCTCGTGGTGGATGACGAATATGCTCCACACCTTCCCCGACAGCTCCGGCTTCGACCGCAAGATTCAGCTTGCGGAGTTGGACTACGTCCTCCATTCGCGCGCCGCTTCGACCGCGCTCGCCGAGAATTACGTCGGGCTGCCGTATTGACGGGCGGCAATTTGGCTGGGACCGTGATTGCTCTAGACTGGTGCCGCCAATCGGCGCGGCCCGATGGCGCGACAGAGAGGAAGAGCCGATGAATGCCATGCCTGCGGCGCTGCTGCCGACCCGCGAGGTCAAGATCCGCGTGCACGATGGCGTGGAGATCGCCGTCGCGCTTTACATGCCCGAAGGAAGCGGGCCTTTCCCGGCGCTGCTCGCGCCCTCGCCTTACCGTTACGACAACAACATCCTGCCCGCCGGTCCGCAGTTTCTCTGGCGCGAGACCGGGCCGATCGAGTTTTATGTGCGACAAGGCTATGTCTACGCCAATATGGACGTGCGCGGCTGCGGCAAATCGGGCGGCGAATTCCGCTTGCTCGACCGCAGCGAGCAGCGCGATCTCTATGACGCCATCGAATGGCTCGGCCGCCAGCCCTGGTCGAACGGCAAGGTCGGCGGCATCGGCCAGTCCTATTTCTGCATGTCGCAATGGTGGATGGCCATCCAGAAACCGCCCGCGCTCGCCTGCATCGCCGCCTTCGACGGCCTCAACGATCCCTATCGCGCCTCGGTCTATCAGGGCGGCATTCTCGGCGACTTCTTCGGCAGCTACTGGTGGAACCAGAATCGCATCATCAACCGGCACCCCGCCAATGGCGAGCGCCCGCGCGAACAGACCTGCGATCTGAATCTTCTGGTGCAGCAGCACCCGACCTATGACGATTTCTGGCGCGAGCGCTGCGCCGCCGAACGGCTCGATGAGATCGAGGTGCCGCTCTACTCGATCGGCATCTGGGGCAAGGTGGATCTGCACACGCGCGGGAACATCGAGGGCTATCGCCGCGCCAAGGGGCCGAAGAAGCTGCGGATGAATGGTCCGATCAACGCCTTCGTTGCCAACCGCGAGTTCGCCAGCGTCGCCATGCACGAGACGCTGCTCCTGCCGTTTTACGACCACTACCTCAAGGGCAAAGCGACCAACTACCTCGATCGGCCGGCGGTCGAGTATTTCGTGCGCGGCGCCGATACCCATCGCAGCGCCGAGACCTGGCCGCCGCCCGGCGCCCGCTATCTCGCCTGGCATCTCGGCGCCGGGAAGAGCGGCAGCGTCACCTCGTTCAACGACGGCAGTCTGTCGCGCGCGCCGGAAGCGGGCGCGGCCAAGACATCCTATGCCTATCCCGATCCCGGCTGGATGATGGGCGTGGTCGGCTTGGGGCCGAACAACCTGCCCGATCCGGCGCGCCGCGTCTTGACCTTCACGACATCGCCGCTGGCGCGCGACCTCGAAATCGCCGGGCAGATCAAGCTCGTCCTCTACGCCTCATCGACGCGCCGCGATATGGACTTCTTCGTCAAGCTCTCCGAGCAGCTGCCGCAATCGCCCGAGGACCGCGCCAAGGATCTCAATCCCGCATCGTTCTGGATCACCAAGGGCTGGCTGCGCGCCTCGCATCGCGCGCTCGACCCCAAGCGCAGCACAGAAATGGAGCCCTATCACACGCATACCAATCCGCAGCCGATCGAGCCCGGGAAGATCTACCGCTTCGATATCGGCATCGAGCCGATGGCGCATCGCTTCCGTGCGGGAAGCCGCGTGCGGCTCGAGATCGTCAATGGCGACTCCGCCGTCACCGACGTTCTCTGGACTCACTATTACATCCCCGAGAAGATCGGCACCGACACCATCTATCATTCGCCCGACTATCCATCGGCGCTGGTGCTTCCGGTCATGGAAGGCGCCTAAGCCGTGGCTCGCGCGGCAAGCGCCTGCATCGCCGGCGCCTTCGAGCATCCGACGCGAAAGGCGGACGACAAATCCTTGGCCCAGCTCCACGCCGAGGTCGCGAAAGGCGCGCTCGACGATGCCGGGCTCGGCAAGAACGACGTCGACGGCTATTTCTGCGCCGGCGACGTCGCCGGCTGGGAGACGCGCGGTACCGGGCCGTTCTCGATCATCGACTATATGGGCTTGAAGCTGCGCTATCTCGACACGACGGAGTCCTGGGGATCGTCGTATCTCGTGCATGTCGCGCATGCCGCCCAAGCGATCGTAGCGGGACGATGCAAGGTCGCGCTCATCACCTTGGCCGGCCGCCCACGCGCCGAAGGGCTGGCCACCGGCACCGCGCCGGCCGCGCACAGCTCGACCGCAGCGGAGGCGCCGTTCGAGCTGCCCTATGGGCCGACCGTGGTCGGTCTCTACGCCATGTGCGCGATGCGCCACATGCACGAATACGGAACGACCGGCGAGCAGCTTGCCTGGATCAAGGTGGCGGCCTCGCATCATGCGCAATACAACGAGCACGCCATGCTGCGCGAGGTCGTCACGGTCGAGGACGTCGTCAATTCGCCGATGATCTCCGACCCGCTGCACCGGCTCGATTGTTGCGTCATCAGCGACGGCGGCGGCGCGCTCGTCGTGGTCGCGCCCGAGATCGCCAAGAGCCTGAAGCGGCCGCTGGTGCAGGTCCGGGGATTCGGCTACGCGCCCAAGCATCAGATGGGCGGCCGCATCGATCTGACTTATTCCGGCGCGGTCTGGTCGGGCCCGGCGGCCTTCGCCGAAGCCGGTGTCGGCCCGGCCGACATCAAATACGCCTCGATCTACGACAGCTTCACCATCACCGTGCTGATCACGCTCGAGGATTTGGGCTTTTGCGCCAAGGGGCAAGGCGGCAGGTTCGTGGCCGATGGCAATCTGATCTCCGGCGTTGGCGGGCTGCCGATCAACACCGACGGCGGCGGGCTCTGCAACAACCACCCGTCCAATCGCGGCGGCATGACCAAGGTGATCGAGGCGGTCCGGCAGCTTCGCGGCGAGGCTCATCCCGCCGTCCAGGTGAAGAACTGCGATCTGGCGCTGGCGCATGGCACCGGCGGCGCGCTCGGCACGCGGCACGGCAGCGCCACCCTGATCCTGGCGCGGGGGTGACGCCATGACCGCGAAGACCAGACCGATTCCGGCGCCCCGCATCGATCCCGAGCTGGTCGCGTACTGGGAGGCGGCGCGGCAGGGCCGGCTTCTCATCAAGCAGTGCCAGGCCTGCAGCGAGTTCCACTTCTATCCGCGCGCGCTCTGCCCGTTTTGCTTCAGCGACCGCACCGAATGGCGCGAGGCGTCCGGCAGCGGCACGATCTATTCCTTCAGCGTGATGCGGCGCGTCCCGATTCCTTATGCGCTGGCTTATGTCACGCTCGCGGAGGGCCCGACCGTGATGACCAACATTGTCGGCCGCGATCTCGATGCGATCCGCATCGGACAGAAGGTCCGCGTGGTCTTCGAAGCAAGTGAAAGCGGTCAGCCGGTGCCGGTGTTCACGCCGGCGTAATTTCATCGCGTGCGGTCAGCGCCGACGCGGGACGGCCAAGCGCGCGGCACGCTTCTCGAGAAAATCGCTCAAGCGCGCGCGCACTTCCGGACTCGTCTGCGTGAAGGCGGCCATCAGCGATTCGAAGAACAGCCCATCGTCATGCGACAAATCCTGGATCCGCGGCAGGGCGTTGGTGATGGCGAAATTCGCCAGCGGCGCGTTCTCGGCGATGCGCGCGGCTAGGGCTTTGGCGCGAGCAAGCGCATCGCCCGCTTTGGTCACGTATTGCACGAGATTGACGACCTCGGCTTCGCCCGCCGACAGGACGCGGCCGGTCAACATCATGTCGGCCATGCGCGCGGCCGAGATGAGGCGCGCGACCCTGACCGAGCCGCCGCCGCCGACGAAGATGCCGCGCTGACCCTCCGGCAGAGCGAAGAACGCGGTCTTATCGGCGATCCGGATCTGAGTCGCGGCCGCGAGCTCGAGCCCGCCGCCGATCACCGCGCCGTGCAACGCCGCGAGGAAGGGGATCGGCCCGCGTTCGATGCGGTCGAAGATCGCATGCCAGTTGCGGGAATGATGAATATTTTGGATCGGCGTCCGTTCGACATGCTCGGCGAGGTCGAGCCCGGCCGAAAAATTCTTGCCGTGGCCGAAGATCACGCCGACCTTGGCCTCGCTCCGCGCCCGTTCCACCGCGGCGCTCAGCGCGTCGACCATCGCGTCGTTCATGGCGTTGCGCTTCGCCGCACGGTCGAGGCCGATGAGCGCAATCGGGCCTTCGCGTTCGTAGGTGATGGTCGGCTTTGTCATGCGATGGGCCGTCCTTATGGCGTTCCGAGAGTTGACCGGTTGCGGGGGGCTATCTAATAGAACGATTTATGGAGCCTCTTCACCAAAAAACGCGGGAGGTCCGACTCGGGTCCGTGGACGTCGTCATGGACGAGCGTCCCGACGGCACAATCTACCTGCACAATCCGCACCCTCTCGGGACTTATCCGCGTCGCATGACCGAGAAGCTGCTGCGCTGGGCGGCGGCGGCGCCCGATCGCACCTTTCTGGCGCAGCGGCAGCAAGAGGGTGGCTGGCGGCGGGTTGGCTATGCCGAGGCGCTGGCGCTTATCCGCAGCATCGGCGCGGCGCTCCTGGAGCGCGGGCTTTCGGCGGAACGGCCGGTGGCGATTCTCTCCGGCAACGATGTCGAGCATGCGCTCCTTGGTCTCGCCGCGCTTCACGTCGGAATTCCCTACACGCCGATCTCGCCGGCCTATTCGCTCATTTCCAGCGATTTCGGCAATTTGCGCCACATTTTCGGGCTCACTACGCCGGGCCTGGCTTTCGCCGCGGATGGCGAACAGTACCGCCGCGCGATCGAGGCGGTCGTGCCCGCGGATGTCGAGATCGTCGTCACTCGAAATCCACCCGCGGGGCGCCGCGCGACGCCGTTCTCGGCCCTTGCCGAGCGGAGCGCGGGCGCCGCGGTCGCTGCGGCGCACGACGCGGTGGGACCGGACACGGTGGCGAAGATCCTGTTCACGTCCGGCTCCACGGGAATCCCCAAAGGCGTCATCAACACGCACGGCATGCTCTGCGTCAACCAAGAGCAGATCCGCGCCCATTTCGCCTTCTTTGCCGACGAGCCGCCCATCGTGCTCGACTGGTCGCCGTGGAATCATACCGCCGGCGGCAACCATAATTTCGGACTCGTGCTCCACAATGGCGGCTCGTTCTACATTGACGAGGGCAAGCCGACGCCCGCGGGCATCGCAGCAACGGTGCGGAACCTGCGGGAGATCTCGCCGAGCTGGTATTTCAATGTGCCGCGCGGCTACGAAGCATTGATCCCCTTTCTGCGCGCGGACGAGGCGTTGTGCGAGAATTTCTTCCGGGATTTGCGGCTCATCTGGTATGCCGGAGCCGGCATGTCGCAGCATATTTGGAATGCGCTCGAGGAGATCACGGTGGCGTGCTGTGGCGAGCGCATTCTGATGCTGAGCGGATTGGGCTCGACCGAGACCGCGCCCTTCGCGCTCGCCGCCGGCAAGGGAATGAGCGGCGCCGGAATCATCGGCTTGCCGGCGCGCGGAGTCGAGGTCAAGCTGGTTCCGGCCGACGGCAAGCTCGAGGCGCGGCTGCGCGGGCCCAACATCACCCCCGGCTACTGGCGCCAGCCGGAGCTCACCGCTGTCGCTTTCGACGAGGAAGGCTATTACCGCTTGGGTGACGCGCTCAAATTCGTCGACCGCGGGGATGTGACAAAGGGGCTCGCCTTCGACGGGCGCGTTGCCGAGGATTTCAAGCTCGCGACCGGCACATGGGTCCATGTCGGATTGCTGCGCGCACGCTTCATCGACCATTTCGCGCCCTATGTGCAGGACGTGGTCCTCGCTGGCCTCGATCGCGACGAGATCGGGGCGCTGATCTTCCCGGATCTCGCTTCCTGTCGGCGCTTGTGTCCGGAGTTCGCGGCGAGCGCGATGGCGCGCGAGCTGCTCGATCATCCCAAGGTTCTCGCGCAATTCCGATCCCGCCTGGAAGCGCTCGCCGCAGAGAGCACGGGCAGCTCGAACCGCGTGGCGCGCGCCCTGCTGCTCGACGAGCCGCCCTCGATCGACCGCGGCGAAATGACCGACAAAGGCTCGATCAACCAGCGCGCCGTACTCTCCTGCCGCAGTGATCTCGTGGACGAGCTCTATGCCGACCCCTCATCGCCGCGCGTGCTCGTCGCGAGCGCGCCGCGCGCCTAAAGCGTCGGCCGCTATTTCGGCAAGTAGCTCATATCGACGATGCTGGCGGCGTCGACCTTGCGGTCGAGGTAATGGTCGGCGACCAGCAGATCGGCGAGACGATTCATGGTGTCGAGATTGGGCCGGCCGTTCGGATCGCGCAGATTGTCTTCCATGTTGAGATAGATCTGCGGGGGAATGAGCACGATCTTGGCGTCGATCAGCGCCTGCTTCGCCTCCTTCGGGTGCTCGTGATAGAAGGTGTTGGCGCGCGCGTAGTCGGACATGAAGGCGCGCAGCACGTCGGCATGCTTCTCCATGATCTCGGCCGAGGCGATCAGCACTTGCAGATCCTCGGCGAACGGCACCGCGACCTTGGAGGTGAAGACGGTGCGCATGCCGCCATGCGCCTTCACATTCGCAGCAAACGGCTGCGGAAATGCGCCGACATCGAGTTTGCCGCTGCGCACCGCCTCTTCTTGCGCCGGGAACGGCACGACCGCCCAGCGCACGTCGCGATCGGGGTTGAGGCCCGCGGATTTTACCGCGCCTCGGGCCCAGAACTCGATCGAGGAGCGCGCGGCATTGGTGCCGATGATCTTGCCCTTGAGGTCCGCCAGCGCGTGAATCGGGCTGTTGTCGAGCACCATGAACTGGGTGACGAAGCCCGGCAGCGCCTCTTCCGAGATCGACGCGACGATCTTGAACTTCATGCCCTTTTCCGCCGCGAAGAGCGCCGCCTCGGTGCTGGTCGTCGCGAGGTCGAGCTGGCCCGCCTCGAAGGCCTGGAAGCGCGTATCGACGCCGCGGAACTCGGTCATGTCGATCTTGTAGACCTTGCCCTGGTTGGGGGTGACCGACGGCAGGGCCGCCATCAGCCATAGCTGCTCTTCGGCCGCGACGCCCCGGCCGACCCGCAGGCTATAGGGCTCCGCCATTGCATTCCCTGCGGTGCAGAGCATGGCGAGCGCCAGAATTCCGGCGAACCGTGACTTCATCGGGCCCTCCTCTTCGGTGCCGGGATCATAGCGAAATCGCCCGCGGCAGCGAAAGAAGAGTTGTCTCCAGCGAGCGGGAGAGCCAATGTCGGTTTCGATCGCGGGGCGCGCCGTGGTATCGCGGAGCTGGAAATGAGCCGGCAGGATGACGTGGCCAAGCGCATTGCCGACGAGCTGGCCGCCTGCCAGGTGAAGCTGGTCGCGAGTCTGCCCGACAATTGGATCAACGCGCTACTCGGCCATATCGGCCGCGACGAACGCTTCAGCCATATTCCGGTCAACCGGGAAGAATCGGCGATCGGCCTGTGCGCCGGCGCCTATATGGGCGGGCTCGGATCGGCGGCGCTGATGGGTGCGTCGGGCTTCATGACGGTGATCTACGCCATCACCAAGATCAATTACAGCTACGAGATTCCGCTCTTTCTCCTGACCACCTTGCGCGGGGCGTTCGGCGACCATCACAAGCATCACGCCTCGAACGGCCTCTATTTGCTGCCGGTGATGGACGCCATCAGCCTGCCCTACACCATCATCGACAAGCCCGAGGAGATCCCGATGATTTCCCGGGTCTATCGCCACACCCTCACCTTCTCGCGCCCGGCCGCCGCGGTCTTGACCCGCGATCTCTTGCGCTAGCCCGGTTCGGAGGATCGCCCCTGTGAAGTACCTCGACTGCTTCCGCTTTCTCGCCGCAAGGCGGTCTGGGCAACTGGTCATCACCGCCGCCGGCAATTCGAGCCAGGCATGGTGGGAGGCGACCCGCGACAGCGAGGGGACCTTCTATCTCGAAGCCTCGATGAGCCTGTCGACGCTGTTCGGCGCGGGGCTCGCCCTGGCGCTGCCCGAGGTCAAATTCTGGGCCTTCCTCGGCGATGGCGGGTTCTGCATGAACCCCGGTGCGCTGATGGTTGAAAGGCAGATGAACCTTCCGAACCTCACGCATTTCCTGGTGTCGAACCGGTGTTACGGCGCCACGGGGAATGCTGAATTGCCCAATCTGCGCGACAACGACTATCCCGCGATCGCGCGGGCCATGGGGCTGCGGCGGGTCTTCGCCTTCGACAGCATGGAGTCGCTCGAGCGTGGCTTCGATGCGGCAATTGCCGCGAACGCACCCGGCTATACTTTCGTCGTGCTCGAGGTCGAACCCTTCTCCGCCGCCGAGCAGAAATTGCCGCAGCCGCCCTTCGACGGACCCGAGCTCAAATACCGCTTCGGCCGCCACATCGAACGACTGACCGGGCGGAGCGTCTTCGGTTACCAGGTTTGATACGACGGCTCGGCGATGATTTCGATTGCCGGGGTGGGCGCGGAATCGCAGAATCGGCGGGGTGAAGGCGCCAGGGAATTAGCCGCGATTGCGGGATGGAGAGCAGCATGCAGATGCCGAAAGACCACGCCATCGCCGATCTGCAATCGCAAATGAGGAGCTTCATCGGGCGCCACGCCGACAAGCGCTTCGATTGGGACGCCTTTCCGGCCAACCGCGGCTTTCCCGAGCTCGAGCGCGCGCAGATGCGCTATATCGGCGCCGGCGGTTCGCCCAAGGTCGATGACCGCACGACGCTGAAGGCCGAGCATTTCACCTTGAGCCTGATCCATCAGCCGGTCGGAAAATACGCCGCCGCCCACGCCCACGAGGTCAAGGAATCGTTTCTCGTGCTGCAGGGCATCCTGACGGTCGGCTGGGCCTGGGACGAGGAGGTCATCGAGACGCATCTCGGGCCCAAGGACCTTTGCCTCAACGCATCCGGCCGGCCGCACGGCTTCCGCAACGAGGGGATCGAGCCGGTGCTGTGTTCGATTACGGTCGGCAGCGGCCGGCCGCTCGCGCCGATCTATGCCTGCCACCCCCGCGACCACGATCCTGCCATCGCCGCGGCCTTCGGCGCCAAACCCGGCACGGTGCATGCGCTCGCGCCGGACAGCGCCGATCCCCGGCATGCTGAGTTCGCCCGTCATATCGTTCGCTACAGGCAACAGCCGGCGCAGTTCCACCCCGCCGATTTCGGGCGCAAGGTCTATATCGGCGAGGGCGGGGCGCCGGCGAGCAGCTACCGGATGGATCTCATCGACCTGCCGAGGAGCCGCGGCGTCGGTCTCTACGAGCGGGAGGTCGAAGACGTCTATCTCGTGCTCGAGGGCGTCCTCACCGTCGGCTGGGCGGAGGGCGGCCGCGTATTCGAGGAGCGCCTGGGCGCGAAGGACGCCGTTTTCAATCCTGCCGGCCGGCCGCATTACTTCCGCAACGACGGCTTCGAAGACGCGCAGTTCATGATGCTGGTCGGCACGCCGAAGCCCGAGGACGTCGTCTTCCGCGCGGCAGCCTGACGCTCCCGCCATCGACGCGGACGAGGCCGAGATCGGATGGATGCCGAGGCATTCACGTCGAAGCAGGCGCGCCTCGGCGGCGCCGAAATCTCCTATCTCGAGCGCGGCGCGGGCCAAGCGCTGGTGCTGCTGCATGGCATCGGGTCGGGCGCGCGCTCGTGGCGGAACCAGCTCGCCGCGTTGTCGGACCATTTCCGCGTCATCGCCTGGGACGCGCCGGGCTATGGACGCTCGACGCCGTTGGCCAAGAGCGCGCCCGACGCTGCCGACTACGCGGCGGCTCTCGCCGCCTTCCTTGCGGCGCTCGGCGTGGCGCGCTGCCATCTCGTCGGCCATTCGCTGGGGGCGCTGATCGCGGCGCGCTTTGCGGCGGAGCGTCCGGGGCTGATTCTTAGCTTAACCCTCGCCAGCGTCGCCCGCGGTCACGCCCATTTGCCGGCGGAGGAGCGCGAGCGGCTGCTGCAGGGACGCCTCGCGGATGTCGCAAGCCTGGGTTCGCGCGGCATGGCGGAAAAGCGTGGTCCGCGGCTCCTCGGTCCCGACGCCACCGCGGCGATGCGCCAATCCGTCATCGAAACCATGGCGGCGGTCGATCCCCCCGGTTACGGCCAAGCCGCTCGCATGCTCAGCCAAGGCGATGCCAAGGCGGATGTCGCCCGTCTTCCCGCAGCGATGCCGGTCCAGTTCGTCTGGGCCGATGCCGATGTGATCACCACACCCGCGGCCAATCGCGCCATTGCCGCGGCGCGGCCCCAGGCGCCGGTCCAAATCATCGCCAGCGCCGGCCACGCGCTCTATCTGGAAAAGCCGGATGAGTTCAACGCCATCCTGCGCCGCTTCGTCGTTTCGCTCGGCGCTGCCTGAAGCATCGCGCCCGTCGCGATCAGAATATGAGCTTGCTTCCCACGACGATCAGCGTAACCGCCAGAATCGGCCGCAGCACCGCATCGGGCACCAGGCCGGAGGCATAACTGCCGATGAAAATGCCGGGTAGCGAGCCGAGAAGCAGCGATGCCAGCAACGGCCCATCAATTGAACCGATGAGCCAATGGCCGATCCCCGCGACCAGGGTCAACGGCACGGCATGGGCGATGTCCGATCCGACGATCGCGACGGTCGGCAGTTTCGGATAGAGCACGACCAAAGCGGTCACGCCGATCGCGCCGGCTCCGACCGAGGACAGCGAGACGAGAACGCCGAGGATGGCGCCGGTCAGGATGGTGAACAGCGCTTGGCGCTTCGGATCGAATTCGCCGAACCGCTCGGCAAAGAATTTCACCACCTTCCGCCGCAAGATCAGGGCCACGGCAGTCACGAAGAGCGCGCCGCTCAGCACCGTTGTAACCACCGCGCGCGCGGCCTCGGGATCGACCTTGAGGCGCGCCAGGAGGAAAAGCGTGAGCGCGGTCATCGGCACGCTGCCGGCGGCAAGCCGGCCCACGACGCGCCAGTCGATCGTCCGGTGGAAACTGTGCACGAGTGTGCCGCCCGCCTTCGTCGCCGCGGCATAGAGAAGATCGGTCCCGACCGCGGTCGCGGGATGAACGCCGAAAAGCAGAATGAGCAACGGCGTCATCAACGCTCCGCCGCCGACACCGGTCATGCCCACGAGAAAGCCGACGCCGAAGCCCGACAGCGAATAGAGGAGATGAATTTCCGGCGGTAGGATCATGCTGCCTCACGGCGCCGGGATTGCCGTCGATGTCGCGATGGACGGTCCCGCGTTCGGACGGAATCCGAGATGAATCCCGCATTCCGTCTTCGCCGTTCCGGGCCAACGCCCGGAGCGCGGGTCCGCCTCGCCACCGGCGGCGCGGACAGTGCACGGCGCGCAGCCGATCGAGGGAAATCCGTCGGCCAACAAAGGGTGCCGCGGCAGGCGTCGCGCGGCAAATTCGGCGGCGATATCGGCGGCGTTCCAGGTTGCGAGCGGATTAACCTTGATCCTTCCATCCGCCGCCTCGATCGTCGGCAGCGCCTGGCGAAGCCCGCCCTGATAGCGCTTGCGTCCGGAAATCCACGCCTCGAAGTCGGCGAGCGCCGCCGCCAGCGGCTCGACTTTGCGCAAGACGCAGCAGGTCTCGGGATTGGCACGCGACAATGTGCCGTGCGGATCGCGCGCGGCGATTTGTCGGGCATCGGGGGCGGCGACTCGCACATCCGTTAGACCCAGCGCGGCAATGAGCGCATCGCGGTAGCGCAATGTCTCCGCAAAGTGCTTGCCGGTGTCAATGAAAACAACCGGTAGGCCGCGGTCGATCCCCGCGACCATATGCAGCAGGACCGCCGCCTCGACACCGAACGAGGAGACGAGAGCGATCCGGCCGCCGAATTCGGTCTCGATCAGCGGCCGCAGCAAAGCCTCGCCCGCGAGATCCCCATAACGAAGGGCGATGTCGCGGGCGCGGCGCTCGGTCTCGGTTAGGCCATCCATCACCTTGCTCTCCCGACAAAAAACCGCCGCAGCTATTGCCGGGCGGTCCGCCCTCGCTTTAGCCGCATTTCTTGAGCGCCCGCAAGCTGAAGCTCAAATCGGCGCTGTCGTTTCAGGATAAACAGCACTGCTATTTTGTCAATATGACGATAATAACATTATTATTTTGTTATATTGTCGCCAAGTTCCGCCGAATATGGCCGCGTCTTGCGTCGCGGCGCCGGTTTAGGTCGATTGCCGCATGATCCGATCTTCTGGCGCCGCGCCATGCAGACGCGCAATGAGCGGACGCATCCAGAAGCGATAGAGAAGTGGCGCGATCCCGCTGTGGAGCAGCGCCAGCGCGCTCATCTCCCATCCCGGAGCGATGACGAAGCGGCCGCGGGCGATGCCACGCAGGATCGCCGCTGCGACCGCATCGGCACTCATGATTCGTGCGCCGGCGGCGATGCGGCGGGTCGCTTCGGGGCGGAGCCGCGCTTCCTCGGCAAGCTGCGGCGTGTCGGTGTCGGGGGGATAGACGATGGAGACCGCGATCCCCTCGGGATCGAGTTCCGCTCGGAGCGCCTCGGCCAGGCCGCGGACGGCGAATTTCGACGGCGCATAGGCGGTATAGCCGTATAGCCCGATGAGCGCCGCGCCCGAGGCGATCATGACGATCCGGCCCTTGCCTTGCGTGCGCATCGCCGGCAAGGCCGCGCGCACCAGATGCACGATGCCGAGATAATTCACTTCGATGCTGCGGCGGAATGCGGCGAGCGGCAGGTCGTCGAAACGGCCCGGCGCGACCATCCCGGCGCTGGCGATCGCCAGAGACGGAGGTCCGTGCGTTGCGATGGCATCGCTCAACGCCTGCGCCACGGACGCGGCCTCCGCAACATCGACGGCGCAGGTGAGGATTCCGGCGCCGCGGCCGGTTGACGCGACCACAGCCCGCGCCGCGGCGAGACGCTCGGCGTCGCGGCCGAGCAGCGTCAGGCTCCAGCCCGCGGCGGCAAGGGAGCGCGCCAGCGCGAGGCCAATCCCGCTCGAGCCGCCGCTGATCACGGCATGGCCGGGCGAGACAGTTCCACCACCCGCGAAGCCGGCGTCCGAGCTGGTCATGATTTCGGTCTCCTCCAGCCCGCCAAAGCCCCACAGCGAGCGATCGGTGCGAGGCGGCGAACGCTTTTGCGACGTGGCTCGCTTCCAAGCCTCGCCCGAGCGATGCTATCATAAATCGAAGCAATGGTTCGACAACGCCGGCCCGAGGCCCTTCCTTGAAGCTCCACTTGCCCGAGAGTCTCGACGAGGCGGTTGCTCTGCTGCAGACCTATGAGGAGGCGCGCTGTCTTGCCGGCGGCCAGACCCTGGTCGCAATGCTGAACGCCAATTTGCTCTTTCCCGACGCGCTCATCGGCTTGAAGCGCATCAAGTCGCTCGACGGCATCGAGCGCAAGGCGGACGGCGCGGTCGCGATCGGCGCGATGACGCCGCATCGCGCCATCGCGGAATCCTCGCAGTTCGGCGCGGCGCAAGCCATCCTCGGCGAGGCCGCGCGCGGCATTGCGCATCCGCCAATCCGCAATTTCGGGACCATCGGCGGCTCGATCGCGCATGCCGATCCGGCGGCGGATTTACCGACTGCACTCGCGGCCGCGGCGGCAACGGTGGAAATATATGGACCCAAGGGCGCACGCACGGTGCCGGTCGAAGACTTCTTCGTGAGCTACCTCACGACGGTCCTCGAGCCGGGCGAGATCGTCACCTGCATCCATGTGCCGCGCGGTCCGGACGCGGCGCGCTGTGCCTATTACAAGCTGTCGCGCATCGCCGGCGATCTCGCGATCCTGTCGGTGGCGGTGGTGGTGGCTATCCAAGACGGGATCTGCACCGAAGCGCGGATCGCGCTCGGCGGATGCGGCCCGACGCCGATCCGGCTCACCGCGGCCGATCGCGCGCTGGTCGGCGAGCCCATCTCCGACCGCAGCATCGCGCGCGCGAGCGAAGCCCTGGCGGCGGAATGCCGTCCCTTCGACGACTTCCGCGCCACCGCCCGCTATCGCCTTCGCGTCATGCCCAGGATCGTGCGCCGGACGATCCTCAGCGCGGCAGGACGAGCCTGATGACGCAGCCAGAACGGCTCCCCGTCGCCTTGATGGTCAATGGCGAGACGCAGGAAGTGCTGATCGAGGCCGAAGCGACTCTGCTGAGCGTGCTGCGCGAGCATCTCCAACTCACCGGCAGCAAGCGCGGCTGCAATCAGGGCGTCTGCGGCGCCTGCACGGTGCTGATCGACGGACGGGCGGGTCGCTCCTGCTTGGCGCTCGCCGCCACGCTCGCCGAGGCGGAGATCACGACCATCGAAGGAATCCGCGACGATCCCGTCGGCGCGCGCGTCATTGCCGCCCTGGTCGAAGGCGCCGCGGTCCAATGCGGCTTTTGCACGCCGGGCATGGTGATCGCGCTGACCGAGCTGCTCCGCGCCAAGGACAGGCCCGATCTCGCGGAGATTCGGGACGCGCTGTCGGGAAATCTCTGCCGCTGCACCGGCTATCAGAAGATCGTCGCCGCAGCGCTCACGCTCGCATCAAACGGCCATGGCGAATGAGATCATGAAGATCGTCGGAGCAAGTCTGCCCCGGCTCGAGGGCATGGACAAGGCGAGCGGCTCCGCCGTCTATGTCGAGGATCTCTATCGCCCGGGCATGCTCCATGGCGCGCTGCTGCTCAGCCCGCATCCGCATGCGCGGATCGTTTCCTGCGACACAAGTCGCGCGGCGGCGCTGCCGGGGGTCAGGGCGGTGGTCTGCGGCAGCGACTTTCCCGAGCGCCGCGTCGGCGTCTTCGTCAAGGACGAGGTCATCCTGGCCCAGGGCAAGGTGCGCTATGCCGGCGAGCCGGTGGCGGCGGTGGCGGCACGTAGTCTCGCCATCGCGCGCGCCGCCGCCGCCCTCATCGTGGTCGAATACGAGCCGCTTCCCGCCGTGCTCTCGATCGACCAGGCGCTGGCGGCGAACGCGCCGCTCGTCCACGAGAACCTCGAGCGCTACGTCTTCCGAATGCCGGCGCGCGCGCGCCGCAACATCATCTGGGAAGTCGATTTGGCGCAGGGCGATGTCGATGCGGCCTGGGCGCAATGCGATGCGATCGTCGAAGGAATTTACGAGACGCAGGCGCAATACCACGCCTATCTCGAGACCAACGGCGTCTTGGCGGAGGCGGATCAGAGCGGCAATCTCACGGTCTGGGCGAGCTGCCAGTCGGTCCACCACGTACAGACCCGGATCGCCGAGGAGTTGGGCCTGCCCATGTCGAAGATCCGCGTCGCCGTTCCCCGCGTCGGCGGCGCCTTCGGCGGCAAGCACGCCTCGAACCTGCACAGCATCGCCGCGGCGCTGGCGCTCAAGGCGAAGGCGCCGGTGAAGCTCGTGCTGACGCGGACGGAAGATTTCGAGATGCAGCGCTCCCGCCATCCCGTGCGCATCCACCTGCGCACGGGGGCGCGGTCGGACGGCACCATTCTCGCCCGCGAGGCGCGGCTTTTGTTCGATGGCGGGGCCTATGCGGACGAGAGCCCGGCGGTGATGAGCTTCGCCTCGCTGATGGTGCGCGGCTGCTACCGCATTCCGCATGTCCGGGTTCACGGCACCGCAGTCTATACGAACAAATTGCGTGCGGGCTCGTTCCGCGCCTTCGGCAATCCGCAGGCGACTTTCGCCGGCGAAAGCCAGATCGACGAGCTGGCCTTGAAGCTCGGCATCGATCCCGTGGCGCTCCGGCGCAAGAACCTGATGCAGGATGGTGATTACTGGATCGGCGGGCATCGTGTCGCGGTGTGCAGCGCCGGGCGCTGTCTCGACCGCTTGATCGAGTCCGTGCGCGCGGCTCCGCCGCTGCCGCCGCCGCGTCGCGAGCGCCGGCGCGGCATCGGCTATTCCATGTTGGCGAGCATCTGCGGCCTCATGGGGACGAGCGCCAGCGTCCACCTGCGCGGCGACGGTACGGTCGCGCTGTCCACTGGCGTCGTCGATATCGGCCAAGGCTCCGATACGACGCTCGCACAGATCTGCGCCGAGCTCTTGGGGCTGCCGATCGAGAGCGTGAGCTATGGCGCGCCGGACACCGCGGTGTCGCCCTACAATTGGAAGACCGCGGCGAGCCGCAGCACGTACATGACTGGGCGCGCGGTCGCGGGCGGCAGCAATCACCTCAAGGAGCAGATCCTGCGGCACGCGGCGGATATGCTCGAATCCGCCGAGGCCGATCTCGAATTTCGTTCCGGCGGCCGCGTCGGCGTGGTCGGGGTTCCCGGTCGCGAGCTCAGCTTCGCGCAGATCGCGCAGCACTCGCTTTATGTCGCGGGCGGGCCGATCATCGGCGTGAGCGGCCTGGTCTTCGACGGACCGCCCTTCGATCCCAAGCGCGCCACTGTCGAACGCTTCGCCTTCGACAATCTCGGCGTCTACATCTTCGGCGCGCAGGCGGTCGAGGTGGAGGTGGACGAGGCGACCGGCCAAGTCGCCGTGCTCCGCGCCTGGTCGGCGCATGATGTCGGCCGCGCCATCAATCCGGCGAGCGTCGAAGGGCAGATCCAGGGCGCCTTCGTGCAAGGCCTGGGCTACGCGCTCACCGAGGAGATGGTGTGGAATGACGGCCGGCTCATCAATCCGTCACTGGCCGAGTATGCGGTGCCCGGGATCGAGGACGTGCCCTTCGGCGTCCACCCCATCATCCTCGAAGAGCCTGAGCCGACCGGTCCGTTCGGCGCCAAGGGCGTCGGCGAGCCCGCGCTCAGCGGCGTCGCGGCGGCGATCGCCAATGCCATTGCCCAGGCATTCAATGGCGCGCGGCCGCGCCGGCTGCCGATGACGCCGGAACGAGTGCTCGACGCGATCGAGCCGCCGGCAGGCCAGGCCTGACCGGGCCCCGCTACTTGCCGGAAGCGAGCCGCGCAGCCGCCTCCTTGACGAATGACAGATCGGAATGCTTGGCGACGTCGATGTCGGCCTTGAGGAAGCCGAGCTCCTGCTGCGTCGCGATGTTCCGCTGCAACGCCGTGAGGTCGGGCAGGCCGTTGGGGCTGTGATAATAGTCTTTGTTAGTGAAGATCCAGCTGTCGTAGAGCTCGCGCGGCTGTTTGCTATAGGCGGCGATCATGCCCACCACCTCGGCGTGATTTCCGGGGTCGTTGTACCAGTGGATCGCGCGCAGCGCGTCCTCCATGAAATCGGCCATGGCGGCGCGGTTCTTGTCGAGAAAGCTCTGGCGCGCCGCCCAGACGATCATCTGCGTCTTGCCCAGCGCGTCCTTCTGCGTGAACAGCGGCCGCGCCGCTTCGCGCAGCGCGGGATCGTAGGAGAACGGCAACACCGAAGTGATGAGGTCCACTTTCCGCTCGGTGAGCACGGCCTTCATGTTGGGCAGCCGCACCTCGATGAGCGTATAGTCGTGCTTGTCCTCCATGCCGTGCTGGCGCAGCAGCGCGCGGATCGCCATGTCGCCGGCCGTTCCGGCGCCGTTCGAGGCCGCGATCTTGCCCTTGAGATCGTCGAGCGTCTTGATCGGGCTGTCCTTCAGGACCATGAATTCGCCGCTGTAATAGCCCTCGGCGCCGTCCTGAAGCTCGTCGGCGATGACGCGCAGATCGTCCATCCCGGCATTCTCGATGGCGAGGCCATAAGAAGAATAGGCGAGGGGGGCGATTTCGATCTCGCCGGCGGAAAGCCCGGTGATCATCTGCGGCGTCCCGGCAAAGCGCGGCGTCTCAACGACATAGGAGGTGCCGAGATGCTTGGCGAGACCCGGCTTCTCGAACAGGATCGGTTGCAGCTCGGCGGGCGGCGGGACCACCCAGGCAAGGCGGATCTTCACGGGCTCGGCGCGGGCGGCCCCGACAAGAGCGAGCGCGAAGGCCAGCGCGGCAGGAACAAGCTTGGCAAGACGCATGATACCCCCTCTAACTTCCCGGTCGGAGATCATGGCTGAAACGCGCGAGCTTGTCGCCGGTGATGATGGGGGCGCTCACCGCGGTCGGCGCGTCACGCGATTCTTCCGGCCGGCTCCAAGCCGAGCAGGCATTGGCCCGCGAGTTCAAAATTGGAGAAATGCCCCTGCACTTGTTGCGACACGGCGTGCATGTCGCGGAAGCGCCGCTCGAACGGGTTGCTGTCGAAGATCGCCGTCGCGCCGGCGGCGTGATAGGCGGTATCGACGACGCTGCGCGCCTGATGGATCGCGAAGGTCGACGCCAGCCGCACCGCGGCGCGCTGCTCGAGCGTAAAGCCGCCTCCCCGTAAGGCCGTCTCCCATTGCTCGCGAACCGTCTGCAAGAGAAATGCCCGCGCCGATTGCAGCTGCGCCTCGGCGAGCGCGACCTGCGACTGGATCACCGCGCTGTCGCGCAGCGCCTTGGTCGCGGCGGTGGGAACCTTGTCCTTGGCAAGGCCGATGAACGCATCGAGGGTGGCGCGGGCAATCCCGAGCGCCACACCGGCGAAGCCGATGGCGTAGAGCTGAAACGTGGTGAAGCGGTAGAGCGGCCCGCGCTCGCGCCGGTCTTGGTCGGACTCGCGCGTGAACGAATAGGCCTCGGGAACGAAGAAGTCGGCGACGGCGTAGCTGTCGCTGCCCGTGCCCCGGAGTCCGACGACGTGCCAGACATCGGAGATCATGGCTTTGGCCTTGGGGAAGAGCATGGTGCGCTCGAAGATCTTGCCCTCGGCGGTGCGGCGCGGCGTGCCATCGGCCTCGTGCACTGGACAATGCGCGCCGAGCCATGCGGCATGCCTGCTGCCGCTGGCGAAGTTCCAGGCGCCGCTCACGCGGTAACCGCCCTCGACGACGGAAGCGCGTCCCTTGCGCCCGGGCGGCCCCCAAGCCAGCACCGCCTGCGGCCCGCCGAAGATCTCCTGCGCGATATCCGGCCTGAGATAGGCGGCCGACACCGCGCATCCCGCGGCCTGCGCGACGCACCAGGCGGTGCTGCCGTCGGCCATGGCAAGCGCCTCGATCGCCTGAAGGAAGATCGCCGGCTCGACTTCCGCGCCGCCGCAGGAGCGCGGCAGCAGCAGGCGGAACAGCCGCGCATCGTGCAGCGCAGTCAGCACCTCCGGCGAAATTTCGCGCTGCTGCTCGATCGCGCGCGAAGCAGCCTCGATCAGCGGCGCAAGCGCGCGCGCCCGTGCGACCAAATCCACCGCGGCAACGCCGGAAGGCGTGCGGGCACTGGTCGCTTCGAAGGATGATTTTGGCACAGGCGCGGCTTTCTCTCCGACGCAGATTGTGGCACGGTGGTCGAACCTGTCAATGCGATGAGGTCATCGGCCCCCGGAACGGCCGGTCGAGGAGAACGGCATGGCGGCACCGCCCGTACTTCGAACCGTTGTTGGCGATGGCTCGTCGAGCGACGCGCCGGAGGCTCGCGGGCAGAGCCCGCGTACGCTCGCGATCGATGTGGGCGGAACCGATCTCAAGGCGGCCGTGCTCGATCCTGCGGGCGTCATGATCGCGCCCCGGGTTCATGTCCCAACCCCGCATCCGGCCGCCCCTGAGACGGTGTTGCGGGCGATTGCGTCGCTCGTCGCGCCGCTCGCGCCCTATGATCGCGTCTCCGTCGGCTTTCCCGGAGTGGTGCGGCAGGGGCGGATTTTCACGGCCCCCAATCTCGGCAGCGAACCGTGGCAAGGCTTCGACCTGGCGGAAGCCTTGGCGACGGCATTGGGCAAGGCTGTGCGCATTCTCAACGATGCCGATGTGCAAGGCCTCGGCGTCGTCTCCGGACAGGGCTTCGAATGCGTGCTGACGCTCGGGACTGGCATCGGCAGCGCGCTCTTCTTCAACGGCCGTCTCTTGCCGCATCTCGAGCTCGGCCAGCATCCGATCCGGCGGAAGCGGACCTATGACCAATATCTCGGCGATGCCGCGCTGAAGAAGAAAGGCCGCGCGAAATGGAACCGCCGGCTGCGCAAAGCGATCGGCATCCTGCGCACGCTCCTCAATTACGACACCCTCTACCTCGGCGGCGGCAACGCTCTGCAGATCGACTTCGCTCTGCCGGAAAACGTCAAACTCGTCTCCAACGAAGCCGGCATCACCGGCGGCGTGCGCCTGTGGGAGAGCGATCTCGACGAGCACTTCGTTGAGTCCGGACGGTCGAGCGCGACCGGGCCCTAACCGGAGATTGCGCTCGCGCGCCAATGCTCCGCGATCTTCCGGCGCGGCAGGACGTCGCCGAAGAGCATTGCGACGAGTTGCAGCGTCGCCTCGTGCATGCTCTGCATATGCGAGGCGACGCAATCCGCGGCAAGCACGACATGGAAGCCGAGCGAGGCGCCGTCGCGCAGGGTCGACTCGACGCAGACATTGGTCTGCACGCCGGCAAAGACCAAGGTGCGGATGCCGAGGCCGCGCAGATGAGCAGCGAGACGCGTGCCGATAAAGCCGCTATAGCAGTTCTTCTCGATCGTCGTTTCGCCCGGCGCCGGCGTCAGCTCATAGAAAGCGGCGCCCCAGCCGCCGCTGCCGCAGGCGGGAGGAACGCCGCGCTCGGCCGCCTTGATGCGCATTCCCGCGGGGATCTTGTCGAGGCTGTAATCGGCGACCACCCAGATGACCGGCACTTGCGCGCGCCGCGCCGCCGCGACCAGCTCCATGATCGGCGCCGCCACGGCACGGCAGGCCGCCGCGTCACGTTTCAAGACGCTTTCGACATAGCCGCCCTCGGCGCAGAAATCGTTCTGCATGTCGATGACCAGGAGTGCGGTGTGGCGCGGATCGAGGCGCGCCCGCACATCCACGAGCAGCCCGCCGCCGGCCATGGTCAGGCGCTCATGTCCCAGGCGACGGCGCCCATGCCGCAGCGCAAAGGCGGCGAGGGCTCGTAGCAGATCGTGCGCGCCTTGCGCCCGCCGGCCGCGCCCATGGCGACGAGCCAGGCCAGAAGCTCGGTCGTGCCGCCGTCGCCGGCGGCGACCATGCGGTCGATGGTGACCTCGCGGACGACCTTATCGGCATCGCCCTCTTCGAGCAGCGCGAGAAACCAGCGGTCGAAGGCCTCGTCGACCTCGAAATAGCGTGGCCCGCCGGGGTCATGCGACAGACCGCCCGTTGCCATGACGAGGACGCGCTCGCGCGCCGGCCGGCAGTCGCGCAGGATTTCCGCCATGACCGCGCCGACCGCCCGGCACCGCTCGGGCGAAGGCAGCGGCGGCACGATGCAATTCATGTGGATCGGCACCAAGGGGATGTCGTGGCGCGGCGTCAGAAAAAAGAGCGGCACGGACCAGTTATCATCGAAGAGCAATTGGTCGGCGAAGGCGAAGTTGACGCCGCGCCGCGCGCCCTCGCGCACCAAGGTCTTCGCCGTCTCGGGATCGCCGGCGACCTGGTAAGGCGGCACGCTCACCCAATCGACGAACCATTCGGCCGGTCCCTGCCAGGCCTTGGCCGTGCCGATGCAGAAATCCGGCACGTTGTTCAAGGGAAAATTGAGCAGGTGGTCGTTGGCGACGCCGACGATCACGTCGGGCCTCAAACTCTCGACGATGCGCCGCAACTCGCCGTAGCCGTCGAGCAACGCTCGCTGCACCCGTTCCTCGGCCTTGTCGAGCCAGCCGGTCAGACCCGGCGCGTGCGACAGCGCGAGAACGCCGACGATTTCAGCCACGCGATTTCTCCTCGGCCAGCATCCTCTGCGCGTAGAACTGCGCCGCGCGGCTTTGATTGTGGTTGCGCGCCGCGCCCTCGAAGAGGCGGCTCACTTGCGGCAGGAAATAGGGATGGACGCCGAGCTGCGCGAGCGTGCGAATGTCGCGCTCGCGCCAGGCCTGGAGCTCCGCTTGCGTCAGCCCGTACTCCGCCAGCGTCCCCTCGAGGTCGCCGCGGAACCGCTGATATTTCGCGGCATCCCGGCGCACCTCGAAGATCAGCCGGTTCGAGGCCAGTGTCTTGTCTACAGCCATGATGCCCATGCGTCACCCCATCGCCACCGCGCCGGCGGCCTCGGCGATGATCCGTCCGCGGCGCGGGACGGCCCAAGCCTAATGCCTTTCGCGCGCGGGTTCCACTGCGGGAGGGCACGCAAGATCCAATCAGAGCTGATTGCGGGTTGACCCCCTGGGTCGCGCCTGTTAGCCTTTTCAAGGGTTTCGCCGATCAACAGCATGACACGGAGGCGGGCGTGATCTTCGACGCCGACGCGCATTTCTCGCCGAAATTCGCCTACGACCGCATGGCCGGCGAGTTCCGCCATTTGCGGCCGCGCCATATCAAGGACGGAACCGGCACGACGATGTATTTCAACGGGCGGCTGCATCCGGGCGTCTCGCATTCCTTTCCGGAGGCGCAGACCTGCGATTTCGACCGGCGCATGCGCGACATCGACCGCTTCGGGATCGACTGGCAACTGCTCTTCCCGAGCCACTCCGGACTCTTTCAGGAAATCGACGACCCCGGCGCCGCGGCGGCGCTGTGCCAGAACCACAATGACGGCATGGCGGAGGTCGAGAAGAAATCGAAGGGCCGGCTCATCTCGACCGCGGTGATGCCGATGCAGTTTCCGGACGAGGCGGTGGCGGAGTTGCAGCGCATCGTCAAGGTTCACGGCATGCGCGCCGTGGTGGTCTGCCCCAATGTCGATGGCAAGAACATCGACGACATTCGCCTCTGGGATTTCTATGCCGAGGCCGAGCGGCTGGGCGTCGCGATCTGCTTCCACGGCGA
>Ga0209415_10001530_pt1 | contig 44236 bp, 43 predicted proteins | sample PeaSoiSIISIP2007_FD_187696 | JGI IMG/M metagenome (GOLD analysis project Ga0209415, IMG submission 187696) | Peat soil microbial communities from Weissenstadt, Germany - SII-SIP-2007 (SPAdes) (version 2) | ecosystem: Environmental > Terrestrial > Soil > Wetlands > Peat | place: Germany...
GCCATCCGAAGCGCAGGTTGGCGGCCACCGTCATGTGCGGAAAAAGGCGCGCATCCTGGAACACCATGCCGATGCGCCGCCGCTCGGGCGCCAGCCAGTGATCGCGGTTCGGCAGGTTGATGCGCGCGCCTGGGCTCTTGATGGCAAACCAGGTAAGGAAGACCAGCAAAACCGGAGCTCCGATGACGAGGAGGAACGTGACGCCGATGTAGACGTTCCGAGGCATGAACCCATTGGGCGCGTTTGAAGCTCCGAAATGCGAGGCAACCACCTCTGGGAGTCCCAGGCTCGTCACGAAAATGAATGCCGCGGCGCAGGCAACTAATACTAGAAACAGCCCTAACCCTCTGTCGTTGCGCATGGACCGCCTATCCGCAAGGAACCACGAATTTCAGATTCTTTCAGGAATATGGGTTTGCGCCAAGAATATGTACTCCCAATGCCATTTTTCCCCGAGGCAAACAGCGCGCAATGTCCGGTTTGCGCAAATTTGAACGGCGACATCGATGGTGAACTCCTGGCCGATAGCGGCGCGGCTCGCTACCTTTGACTCGAAATTCGCCACGTCCGCTTCCGCGCCCGTCGAAATTTCGCAGTCGACCCAATATAGATAGTTCGTCCCGCGTGCGTCCGCTTACCGGTAGTGTCCCTGTGTGGGGCGCTGGATCGCTGCGAAAGACCTTTGGGGAAACTGCAGTGCGTTGGCTATTGGTCCGGATGGCGCAGAACGATGAGGTTGCCAACGAGGATCTGCACGGCCTCCCCGTGCTGATTTACCGTGGTCGTCCTCACTTTGATTACCCCTTGATCTGGCTTCGATTTCGACGGCCGCGCCTCGAGCAATTCAATGCGCAGGTGCAAATCGTCCCCGGGCCGGACAGGTCGAGGCCAGCGGATTTCGTCGAAACCCGCTCCAACAATGCCGCCGGCAGGCTTGAAATCACTGTCAACGAGCAATCGCATCGTAACTGCGGCGGTGTGCCAACCACTTGCCGCGAGGCCGCGAAAGATGGTATTGCGAGCTGTCTCGTCATCCAGGTGAAACGGCTGCGGATCGAACTCGCGCGCGAAGGCTTGAATGCGCTCCTTATCTACTCGCAGCCGAGGAGATTCGAAGGTCTGACCGATGGTGAAGTCCTCAAGATATTGTTCTGCCATGCGCAACTCCTACATATCTTAGATCGGTTCACAAGCCGGTCCCTGGCATGTCACCGCCTTCTCTAGACGCGACGCTGCGCTATTGGTCGAACTGCAGGCCACGCGCTCCTAGGCCAGCAGCGGTCCCTTTCCTGCCTACGAGACCCTGAGCAGCTAGTCGGCTAGTCTGAAGGACGCCTAGCATGGATATGAGCGTCGCGCAAGGCGCGTCAATTTTAGCGCCGCGCTACGCGCGCGCACGCCTCCGGCAAGCCGAGACCAGCATTTGCGTCGCCGCCCGTTCGTGAATTCGCAAAATAAGTACTGTGCTGGACACGGGAGCGAAGGATCCGACGAATTCGATATTGGGAGAGTCGAGATCGCTACTCAATGTCGCAAAAACGCTGACACGCGCTTCCGGTCCATCTAAAGCATAGAGGGCACATCTTCCGTCTCGCTCCCACTTCGTGCTTTGGCCGCGAGCGCGAAAAACTCCTCGCGCTCGAATGCCGTGCCAGAAAGTCCCCAGCCCCCCCTCCACACCCTCGGTGAGCAGAACCCACGTCCGACTTGCCTGCGTTGGATCGCCCGAGATCTTGGCGATGATTTCGGTGACCTCCTGCACTAGCTGCTTGTGGCCCACACGGGTCAGCGCCCCAGGAGGGGTCACGACCTGGACGCGCACCTTGCGAGCTGAGGCACTTGCTGCCGTTGGAACGACAGCGGAGTCGAGTCGATGGATGTATGCGGCGGTGTTGTTCAGGTGAAACGGCCCGGGAGCTGCCACACCTTCGGCGTGAAGTATCGCCATGCAAAGCTCCTCGCCAAGCTGGCGATCGCTGCCGGGCAGAAGAAGGTCAGCGGCTGCGTAGACGTCGATCATGGGCATGTCACCTCCTGCTCGTTGGAAAATCAATGACGATCATCATCGACACTGTCAGACAGGAAAGTCGAGCGAAGTCCGCATGGGGCATTCGCGCACAGACAAGGACGAGAGCCACGATCGCATCGTTCGGGTGGCCGCCGCCAAGTTTCGCGAAACCGGGGTCGACGGGATCGGCGTGGCTAATCTCGTGAAGGACGCCGGCCTGACCCACGGCGGTTTTTACCGGCACTTTGTCTCACGCGACGATCTGGTGGCCGAAGCGATCGCGCGAGCACTGCGGGAGGGCGGACAGGCAATGAGCGATGTGGCCGATGGCAAGCAATCGCCGCTGGCCGCGGTCGTGGATGCTTATCTCAGCACGGCGCACCGGAATGGCCTGGCGACCCGCTGCGCGGTCGCAACGTTGGCAAGCGACGTGGCCCGCAGTAATGACCGGGCGCGGTCTGCCTATACGAGTCAAGTCGACGCTAACCGGAAGCTATTCAGCCGGTTGATGACGGGCGATCGGTTCAAATCAAGGAGAACAAAAGCGATCGCCGCTCTTTCCTCCCTGGTTGGCGCGGTATTGCTCGCCCGTGCAGTGACCGACGAAAAACTCTCTCGAGAAAGCCTTACGTCGGTTGCAGACGAATTGAATGCCCATCTCAAGCGAGTCGGCGCGTATCGCTGTCAAGGGTAGTAGTCGTCGTCCCTCGGATCTTTGTTCCGTCAACGTCTGGCGCGCCGCGATTTCCGCATCCCGAACGAATGTCGGATGGCCGAAGTCCGCAACGCCAGGGATAACCCGCCCGCGCATTGCGTAGGACGCCCCCCGCCCAGTCGGACTACGCTATGTTATGCGAGAGGTAACGCACGCAATGGATGCAGATTGCGGACGCCAAATACTCCTTTGTTCGTCCAGAGGACCGCTAACCCGATCGTTGCGCCGAAGTGAAGGAAAACCCATGGCCCTTCCCACACAACAACGCGTCTTGTTGCTTCGCAAATTTGGAGGACCCGACGGCTTTGCCGTGGTCGAACAACCAGTTCCCGAGCCCGGCGCAGGCGAAGTGCTGGTGAAGGTGCTCGCCGCCAGCGTTCAATACACCGACGTCCTGCTGCGCAAGGGCCAGTATCCCGATCTGAAGGACAGGCCGCCGCTCGTACTCGGTTACGACCTCGTCGGTGAGGTCGTGAAAGTTGGCCCGGGCGTGGCCTCGCCGTCGGTCGGCCAGCGCGTCGCAGACCTGACAATGACCGGGTCCTACGCGCAATACCGCACGCTCAAGGCCGACCGCGTCGCGGTCGTCGACGCCGCGCTCGACCCCGCGCAAGCGACCACACTCGTATTGAGCTGGATGGCGGCCTACCAACTGTTGCACCGCGATGCGCGGGTAAAAAAGGGTCAGAAGCTCCTGGTCATTGGCGCAGCCGGCGCCGTCGGCCAAGCGCTCGTCGTGCTCGGCACGCTAGCGGGTTGCGAGTTGTGGGGTACCGCCCGTGCGCGACACGCCGACCTGGTGCGGGCGCTGGGCGCGACTTATCTGGACAGCGACCGGGACGATTACGGGCAAGCGCTGGCGGGCGGATTTGATGCGGCATTCGACGGCACTGGTGAGCAGGGATTCTCCCGGACCTGGCGTGCCGTCGGACCCCGCGGTCACCTGTCGGCGTTCGGGGTTTCCGCGGCAATTCAGCGCAACGTGTCGATCGTTCGCGTCGGCTTCTGGTTCGCGAAGCTTTGGTGGTGGAACACATTCTCCGGCGGGCGATCCACGAGTTTCTACTCGATCACGACGGTGCGCAGGAAGCACCCCGAGTGGTTCGTCACCGACCTTGGCCAATTGCTCGGCATGCTCAAACGCGGCGAAATCAAGCCCCGCGTCGCTGAACGCATCGGTCTCGACGCGGTCGCGGACGCACACATGCGCATCGAGCGCGGCGGTCTCGAAGGCAAGATCGTGCTCTTTCCCAACGGATAATGCAGCGGTGATCGCGTATCCGTTGCAGATCGATCGTCGAAGAGCAGCGCTTGGCCATTTCGCCTCGAAACGACCGCTTCTGCACCATCGCCCCGGCTCCAGTTGCCAACTCTCCAACCCGTTCGTTAACGCTACGCAAAAGAAAACGGCGCGATCCATGTGACGGCGCCGTCGCAACAGTGGCAGACCTTGAGCGGGTGCCCCCACTTAGCGCCATACCGGCGGTCGAGATATCCTCGGTGGGATTTCGTTGCTGCTTTGCACTGTACGCGCGCGCGCTACCGCGTCAAGCACCACCTGCCCCACGGCCATGACGTGCGTCAAACATCGTCGCTTCGGGGGCTCCCGTTCCCGGAAAGCGCATCCATTGCGCGGGGACCCGATCAGCTGTATCCGGCCTCAGTGTTCGCACATGAGGTGCTCCGTGAGGCATCGATCCCGGAAGCGCGCACACGTGCGGCACCCTTGGGTGTGGCCCGGGGTCCGGGCGGCGATCCGGCCTCGCGCACCCTCTCCGCTGGCTAGCGATCAGCCTACCCGGCGGATCGGTGCCTCCTTGCGGGGAATGGGTGCCGGCACTGCCTTAGGATCGTCAACGATAATCAGCGCAACGGCCTGCGCCGCGGCGGATGCCCGCGCCCGCCCGGTGGGCCAAGTCGCGCTCGCCGTTCCTGCGCCCGAGCGGACCGGGCCGCGACAGGGCTCGCTGGGTCAGCGTCGAACGTCGAAGTCCCTTAGATCGCGCTTGAGCTCGCGCGCGACGCGGGCCCGGTCGCTGATAAAGTCATTCTTGCGCGCTTCGGCACCAAGGTAGGCATCGAGGTCGGGGTGCCGGGCCCTCAACTGCGGCACAAGCTCGAGTAACAGGTCCGTCAACTCCGGATCGAAATGCCGGCCGCGCAAGGAAGCGATTTGCCGCAGGGCATCCTCCACGGTCCAAGCTTCCTTGTAGCAGCGCCGGTGCGTCAGCGCGTCGAATACGTCAGCGAGCGCGGTGATGCGCGCGGCCAGCGGAATCATGTTGCCCTGGCGGCGGTTTGGATAGCCAGTGCCGTCCCAGCGTTCGTGATGGTTAAGCGCTATCTCCTGCGCCACAAAGAGCTGCTTCAAACCGCCCTCGCCAATGAGCTCCCAGCCGTGCTCGCAGTGCTTTGTCATGATCGCGCGCTCATCGGCATTGAAGCGGCCGGGTTTGAGTAGGATCGAATCCGGAACGCGCAGCTTGCCGATGTCATGAAGGCGCGCCGACAGGTCGATCAGCGTGCACATCTCGGCATCCATTCCCTTCTTGAGCGCCAGCTCCTTGGCGAGCGCCCCGACCCGGTAGCAGTGCTCTCCGGTCTCGTCGTCGTGCAGCTCGGCGGCTACCGTGTTCTTCTCGAGCACCAGCATGCACTCGCGCAGCACGTCCATCGACAGGCGCTGGAAGCGAAGTTCCTCCTGCTGCTGGTCGAGAGCGGCTTGCACCCTAAGGTCCAGGTTGCGGCTGACCTTGGCTACGTGCAGGTGGTGGTGCTGCAGGACGTTGCGCACCCGGCTAACGCCATTGAGCTGCACCACCTCGTGCAGGTATACAAGTGCGGCGTTTGGCTGGCCCGCGACCTCGTAGCCGCGCACGATCATGGCCAGCGCGTCGCGCAAGGCGCTCGGCGCCCCCTTGCGGCTTTCGTTGACAGCTCTTTGCAGACGTGACAGACCGATGTCCCGCGTACTCGGGTCATAAACGTCGACCAGACCTTGCGTCATGTCGGCGAACAACTGTGCCAACGCGGTAGCTCCGCTTGCGAACTGGCGGGCGAAGGCTGCGCGCTCGCGTGCCAGCGGCAGATTGCGCACCTCCAGAAGCAATCTGGCGTAATAGCACTCCACCATGGTGCGGACCATTTTTTCGTGGGCGTTGGAAGGGTTCGCAAGGCCCTCGATCGCGCGCTCGGCCGCGGTCAGGCCGGACGCGAAGTCACGCAGGTGCAAGCATGCCAGCGCCATATTGCTAAGAGCCGCGGTGCGCACCGCCGAGGCCGATCCAGTCGCATCGGCCAATTCGACGGCGCGCTCGTAGCAGGGGACCGCGGCGCTGTAGTGGCCGGCGTACTGGTGCGCGAGGCCCAGGTTCGAGAGAATGTCGCCTTCCTGCGTTCGATCGGCGGCCGCCCGCGCCGCTTCCAAAGCCGCGGTGAACGCGCTGACCGTGTCAGGATACGAGCCGCTCTCCAGGTATACGGCGCCGAGTACCTTGAGGGCCTTGGCACGCAGCGCCGCATCCCCCAGGCGCTCGGCCATGGCGACTGCCTGAGTAGCGGGTTCGAGCCCCGCGTAGGCGTTACCCGCATAAATGTCGTGCCGCGCAACGAACAGCAAACACATGGCGCGATCTACGCTGAGCGGCTCCTCGGGCAAGCTCGCCAATGCATCGGCCGCCATATCGAACAAGGCTTTACCGTCTTGCGTCATCGGCGCGTCGCGCAAACGAATGGCAAGGCGCGTCATCCGTTCGGACAAGTCCGTAGCGTCTCCAAAAGGCAATACAGACGCGAAGTCGGTTATTGACGCTTCCACATGCAACATCTACGTTCCCCCTCGGGCAAAACCCCATGGCGGCCGGTGCCTGGGCCGACTCGGTATTTGACCTATGAGCGCCTAACTGTAGGGCAATTCGAGTTTTTTTTCTATTTACTTTCTTTCTGCGGAGCAAAGCGATGGAACAAGTAATCGAGCTATCCGATAACACGGTGGAACCAGTCGAGGACCAGCAGGTCGTTGAACTGCCGCTGGACCTTCTCGACAAGATTGGAGGCGGCACCATTAGCTTGTTGCTCTGACCTGCCTTCGCGTCGCGCAGGACCAAGGCCCGCCCTGCCAGCGGGCTTTTTTCTTTCCTCACCGCTCACCGGTGCAAGCAAGGCGAGCCCCCGCGGCGCGCTCCTTGGCGCTGGCCTCGCAAGGAAATTGGGCACGCGCGGGAGCGACGATCCTGCGGCGCGCTTGTCGATTGCGCGCTCTGGCGCAGGCCTGCGGCAAGCCAGTGGCGCTTGGCCTGGATGCTGCTCGACGTGCCCCGAGTGCCAGCGCCGCCCGCGAGCCGCAGCAGCAACTCTTGCGAATTCCCCGAGCACTCGACCTAGGTCGCCGACTGGCGCCCCGCCGCTGGCTGCCCTCTGGCGCTGCCCGAGCCTTGCTGGCGCCGAAAGTGCCCGCGACCGGCCGCTTCTCTTGACCTAAATGAAACTCGCCTCCCGGCCCCTAGGGTAGCGTAGCGCAGAGCAAAGCGCAGGCGGGCGGCGAGGCCATGCAAGAGCTCGGTCGCCCGGGGAGCGGCGATCTGGCTTCCCGGAGGATGCCGTTTGCGCGTTGGCACCGGTCGGATATCGAAGGTTTGATCCATTTTCGGAGGAACGCGCCATGGTGGAGGCACTTGCAGTATGGCATGACGAGCATGTCAACATTGTTCGACTGCTCGATCTTCTCGAAACACAGGTCACCGCGTTTCACCGCGGGGAGCACCCCGACTACGACCTGATGAGCGATATCGTTTTCTATCTGCGCAGTTTCTCCGACTGCGTTCATCATCGCCGCGAAGACGTGGCCTTCGCGCGGCTCGTCGAGCGCGAGCGCGCGATGGAGCTGGTGATAAAACATCTGCTGCAAGAGCACCGCGTGATCGCCACCGCCGGTGAGGAGCTCTCGACTCGCCTCAAGGAAGCCACGGAGGATGTGATGGCTCCGCGCGCGGCCCTAGAGGCGGCCGCCGCCACCTACCTTGTGTACTATCGCAATCACCTTGAAACGGAGGAGCGCGACGTCCTGCCGCGCGCGGCGAAGCTGTTCACGCCGAAGGACTGGGCCGCGGTAGCGGCCGCGGTGCCGGCCATCTCCGATCCGCTCTTCGGCGACGATGTCGAAGGGCGCTTCGGGGAGCTACGCAAGCAAATCGACCGGGAGGCCGGCCTCTCCTTGCAAGGCTAAGAACCCGGATTCGGTGGGCCATCAGCGCCACCGGCCGGCTGCGGCGCCCGTTCGCGGGCGCTCGGCGATCCGCCGGTTTGCATGTGCCCACCCTTGCGCTCGATCACCGCGCAGGCCCGGGACGGGAAGAGCCGCCGGGGCGGCACCAAGCGCTCGCAGATTCACGTGGGCTCCAAGCCGCTGGCGACATGGCGCGCGCGCAATTCGCGTTTCAAGACCTTGCCGATCGCACTGCGCGGCAACTCGTCGACAAATTGCAGCCGCGCCAGGCGCTGGGTCTTGCCGACGCGCGCGTTGACCCAGTGCAGCAGCTGCGCCTCGGTGGCGACGCGGCCGGGGTGCGCCACGACGAACGCGATCGGCGTCTCGCCCCATTGGCGCGAGGGAACACCAACGACCGCGGCGTCGGCAACCTCGGCATGATCGCGCAGCACCGCTTCCAGGTCGCTCGGGTAGACGTTGAAGCCCCCGCTGATGACCATGTCCTTCTTTCGGTCGAGCAGCGTCAAAAAGCCGTCCGCGTCGAAGCGGCCGATATCGCCAGTGCGGATGAAGCGCTTGCCGTGCGCATCAAACCACTCGGCTTCGCGCGTCTTGTCCGGTTGGCGGTGATAGCCGGTCATCATGCCCGCGGAGTGGCCCACGACCTCGCCGGTCGCGCCGCGCTGGAGCTCGCAACCGGCATCGTCGACCAGGCGAATGTCGTGTCCCGGCGCGGGCCGGCCCACCGTGTGGAGCTTGTCGGGGTGCTCGTGCGCTGCCAGGATGCAGGTGCCGCCGCCTTCGGTCAGTCCGTAGAACTCGATCAGGCCGCCCGGCCAGCGGCGGAGCACGTCGGCCTTCAGGGCCGCAGGAAACGGTGCGCTGGTACAGAACTTCACGCGCGTGGCCGAGAGGTTGTAGCTGTCGAACCCTGGTAGGGCCATGATGCGCTGGTACTGCACCGGCACCAGCATCGTGTGCGTCATGCGGTGACGCTGGGCCAGTGCGAGGTATTGCGCCGCGTTGAACGTGGGGCACAGCACGACGGTGCCACCGAAGGCTAGCGTCGGGAAGAGCACCACCAAGGTCGTGTTCGAGTACAGCGGCGTTGCCAGCAGCGTAACGGCCTCGGGGCCGTAGCCGTAGTTCGCGCTGCGCGTCACATGCGCCCAGCGCATGCCGTGCGACTGGACAATGCCCTTGGGTACCCCGGTCGTGCCGGAAGAGTAAATGATGTTGAACGGCGCCTGCGGCGGCAAGTCGACCGCCGCGGGCTGCGAACCTTCGGCCAGCAACCAATCATCGAAGGCGGGTCCGGTTGCCGCAGCCTCCAGTCCGATGCAATCCGCAGCGCCACCGCCGCCGGCAAGCGCGGCGCACGCCGCCGCATCGGCGAACAGCCAACGCGCCTGCGCATCTGCGCGCATCGACGCCAACGTATCGGGCGTGAGCGACGGCGAGAGGGGCGCCACAGCAACACCGGCACGCAGCGCGCCGAGAAACAACGCCACGTAGCGGATCGACGCAAGCGCGCAGATCGCGATCGCATCGCCGGGCTCGACGCCCTCGCGCTGCAGCGATGCGGCGACGCGATCGGCGAGTGCATCGAGCTGGGCGTAGGTGACAACCGTCTCGCCGACCACCAGCGCGGCGCTATCGGGTCGCGCCAGCGCGTGTTCGCGCAACAGATCGGCGATCGCCCGGTAGGGCGGGTCCGGGTTCGTGGGCCCGGCGCTCATCGGCCTGCGCCCTGCTCCGGCGGCGCGCATCTGGGCGCCTTGTCGGGTCCGGCTGCTGGCGGCGCGTTCCCGAACCCGGCGAGGTGCCGCTTCGGTGGGCGAAAATTTGGGTTCGGGCAAGTCCTGCAGGGCATCCCTGGCACTCGGTTTAGCGGCGACGCGCGCGGGGACCGACATTACCGGCAGATTTCTCGGCAAACAACCGCCCCAAAACTGCCGGGTTCGAGGGCTTTTTTTCCTCCCCGCTAGGGGAGCCGTGACACCGGGCGCTGAGCCCTGGGCGCGGGCGAGCTAAGACCGGCCAATGTTGTGGCCGGGTGGCAAGCGAGCAGCGACATCGCCGTTTACGCCATTGCCTAGGCTCCGCGCCGCTGCATCTCCAGGATCTGCAGGTACTCGTGTCGCACCGCAGCAAGCTTTGGGCCTGGATCCCCCAGTTGCTCGATGGCGGCCAGTTCCGCCAGTCCGCCCCTGTGCGGGAAGCCGTCGGCAAGCAACTGGCCGAAGCTCTTCGGTGGCGCCCCGCACGCGGGCTCCTCGCTCAGTAGATCTTCAAAGGTAATTTCGTCGTTGCCCATCACATCTGCATTTTCGGCAAACCCTGCGGCCCCTGATGACGCGTTTCCGGGGTAGCACGGCCTGGGTAAAATCCCGCCGTCCCTTGCGATCGCCCTCAAAGATGGTAACCATGGCCTGGCCGGGTCACCGGCAGCAAGCAATCGCCAGGGTCGCACGAAGGAAGACCGTCCGCACGCCGCCCAAGTTGCCACATGCAACCGCAGCAGGCGATGGCAAAGTGGACGCGACGACGCCAAGACCCGCTCCTGGAGGTCGGCGGTCCCCGTCGCCGGCTACGGCTGCCCGCGTGCTCGGGCAAATTGACGCTGCACAACGTTTGCGCCGGTGGTCCGGCGCATTCTTTCTGCCTGCGGGGTCAGCCCAAGGGGCTTGCTGTATGCGTCTCGCACTAGGCAGTCCAGCCCATTGTTGGGCCGCGGGGGAGTTCGATGCCGGTGCTCGGTGACGGCAACCAGCCAGCGGTCGTCCGGACGACGCAAAGCGGCCGGATCGAAGGCATTGACGATACGGCGCAGTCCGGAACGCTCCATTGGCTCGGCGTGCCGTTCGCCAAGCCTCCCGTCGGCGCGCTGCGCTGGAGAGCGCCGCTGGATCCGGTTCCATGGACGGGCACGCTAGCGGCCAAGGCCTTCGCCCATGCCTGCGTGCAATTCGGCACGCTCGGCGGCCCCGGCGCAAACAATACGTACGACAGCACGATCGCAAGCACGCTCAACCAGGCGGTGGGCAGCGAGGATTGCCTCTATCTCAACATTTGGCGGCCGGCGACCGGCGAGACGAAACTGCCGGTGGTTGTTTTCATCCACGGCGGGTTCAACCTCGCCGGCTACACGGCGGACCCGCTCTACAACGGGGCAAATCTCGCGATGGCCGCCAATGTGGTGGTCGTCACGGTGAACTTCCGCATCGGCGTTTTCGGATGGTTCCGCCTGCCGCAACTCAAGACCGGTGATGCCGTCGAGGACTCCGGCAATTTCGGCACGCTCGACAACATCAAGGCGCTGCAGTGGGTCCAGCGCAACATCGAGGGATTCGGCGGCAACGCGGGCAACGTGACGCTCATGGGCCAGTCGTCCGGCGCAATCAATACCTGGGCGTTGATGGTCGCCAGGCAGATCCGCAATACGGGGCTTTTTCACAAGGTGGCCGCCCTCAGCGGAGGCATCTCGCTGGCAAGCAATCTCCCCAAGGGCATGATCCCGCTCTTGAACCCTGCTCCCTACTACGCTGCGCAAGGCAAGACATTGCTCCATGCCCTGCTGATCGCGGACCGCAAGGCGACCGACGACGCAAGCGCAGCGGCCTTTCTTGCCACGCAGACCTCGGTGCAGGTCGCCGACTACCTGCGGTCCCAGAGCCCGTCGAGCGTCCTTGCCACCTTGTTCACCAAGCTCGCGCCCATGGGCTTGGGGGCGTCGGGGCCGATCCCCGACGGCACGGTGCTGCCCGCGGATCCGATCGCCGCCATTGCCGGCGGCGACTACGCCAAGGTGCCGGTGCTGGCAGGCAATACCCGCGATGAAGGAAAGCTCTTCTCCCAGTTCCTTGCCCTGTCGCCCGCGCTGGGCGGCGTGCCCGGACCCAAGGTGAACGACGCCGACCGCTTCCTGATGCTGTACAACTTCGACCCCAATGCCGCCACCGAGCTAACTACCGGCTCGCTGATCAATCCCCAGTACCTGCCAGTCGATGCCCCGGATACCGGTTACAACGCGAAGACGGCGCTTCTGACCAAGTTACTTTTCATCGCCAACCGCGACAACGTGCTCAACACGCTCAAGACCCAGCAGCCGAATGTCTGGCACTACCAGTTCAACTGGGCACAGGAACCGCCGCCCTGGAACGACGTATACGGGGCCGCGCATGCGTTCGACCTACCGTTCCTGTTCGGCAACTTCGGGCCATCGGCGTTTTCCAGGGTGGTACGCAGCAACACCAACAAGGCGGGCTGCATGGCGCTGTCCAAGGCGATGATTGCGAGCCTTGCCGCGTTCGCGCGTTCCGGCGACCCGAACAACGCATCTTTGGCCACAACCTGGCCGCCCTGGCCCAAGACCCTGGTGTTCGACGCGAACCTCGCCGAGATGTTGCTCTCGGTGCCGTAGCTGGCACGACGTACCTGTGCGCCCTCGCCGCACGCCGCCTTGCCGACCGCGCGGAACCGGGATTGCGCAGCAGCCTCAGTCCGCGCCCAACTGCGGCCGGTCGAGGCCAAACATTGCCCGCAGCCTGCGATCGAGCATGCGTGCCGGCAGCCAACGCTTGAGAAACGGAAAGCGAAGGCTGTGGGGACCCCGGCGCACAACCGCCGGCGCCCTTTCTCCAAGTACGGCACTGGCCACCTGCCGGGCAAAATCGCGGGCGGGCATTGCACCCTTTTGCGAGGCGACGGCCCGGGCGCGGATGTTCTTGGCCAGCGGCCCGAAGATGGAATCGGCCGGGAGCGCCAGGTGGTTGGTGCCAGTCTGGCCCAGGCCGGACGTGACCGCGCCGGGTTGGATCGTGATTACCTCGATGCCAAAAGGGGCCAGTTCCAAGCGCATGGCATCGGAGACCGCATGCAAAGCGGCCTTGCTGGCGCAATAGGCGCCGGCAAAGGGCGTCGTGAGAACCCCCGAAACGCTGCCGACGTTGACAATGCGGCCACGCCGCTGGGGCAGCATCAGGGGCAGGAAAGCACGGGCCACCTGTACCGGCGCAATCACATTGGTGTCGAACTGCTGGCGCAACTCCTCGGCACAGAGGTCCATCACCGCCCCGAAAAGAGCGTAGCCGGCATTGTTCACAAGCATGTCCAGACGGCCCGCCTCTTGACGTACGGCCGCGGCAGCGCAGGCAATGCTGGCGGGATTCGTGACATCGAGCGCCAGCGTACGGACGCCGCGAGCCGCCAAGGGCGCTAAGGACTCCTGGCGGCGGGCGGTGGCGTAGACCTGGTGCCCGCGCTCGTGGAATTCCGCGGCGAGGGCAGCGCCGATGCCACTCGAACAACCGGTTATCAGTACGGTGGAACGCGCTGTCATGGTCAAACCTCCTCGAGCCTCATCGATGCGGCGCCCGAGCATACTGCGAGGCCGGGCAACAGCCGGGAAACGCGATGCAAGTGGCGGGCTCGGTCGAACCCTGACGCGTGCGGGCGCGTCAAGGCACAAGCGACCGCGTCGGGCATCCGGCGAAAGGGAGCAGCGAACTGGTCACGCCCTGGCGCTGCCGATCCATTTCGTATAGATGCCGGCGAAGGGACTTGCCAGACTGCGCAAGAGGTCTCGATTGCGCTCTGCGATGCTGACGCGCAGCGTCAGAGCGACGTCATTGCAGATGGCGTCGGATCTTGCTTCCAGCATTGCTACGCACTTGACGGCCTGCTGCGAAAGCCCGCGGAGATTGGTCTCGCGCCGCACGTGGGCGATGCACTCATCAAGGAGGGGTTGCAACTGGCCCGGAACAGCGCGGATCAATCCGTCGACCGTGAACGGACCGGGTATCAGCGGCTCGGCCAGGACGTTGTCGTACTGCGTAAGCACCACCTCGGCCAAGGCATAGAGTGCATTCGAACAACCGGCAACGATTGCCTGAATCGTGTCGCCCGCAGCAAGAGAGCCATGCGCAGCGTCAGCGCTCTTGCGCATCTCGATCTCGTCGGCCAGGGAATCGAGCAGCGCCAGTTGCTTGGTCTTGATGCGCTCGTTTGCGAGCGCTCGAAGTTCGCTCATGTCCCAGAAGATTGGTGCCGACCCAGCCTTCCAGACAAGAGCCGACAGCAGGAAACTGGGCGCCGACATGCCAGCGTGAGTCGCTATTTCAAAGGGGAAGAAGTCACTCTGTGAGCCGGTGCCAATGATGCTGTGGACGATGACGCCGGCCGCGGTGCCCAGGAGGACGCCGACGGTACCCAAGGCAGCAGCGCGAAACGGGCGCCCTGGCGAAAGCGCGCATCCCAGTAGGCCGGCCAAGAAGAACAACCAACCCTCGATGGCGACGTTATCGCTGGCCCAGTAGGCGTCGATCCATGGATTCCATCCCACCAGGAATAAGACCACGGCAAAGCCCCCAAGGAAAGGCACCAGTTCGCGCGCCGCTTGCTGGCGGGCCAGGCTGGCCTCCCGCTTGAGGGCGGCCGAAATCCCCAGGGCGATTACTTGCTGCAACAGCGCAACCCTGCCCGCGATCGGCGCGCGGCTTTCCGTTTTGTGTTTCTCGCCAAACCCGCGCCGCTTCACGAGTTCGGCGAAGTGCGCGACGTCGTCGGGGAGCAGCACGGGATTGCGCAGCAGCTCTTTTTCGCACTCGTAGCACAGAATCCCGGACTCTCCCTCCTGCTTCCATGGGCAGGAAGAAAAGATGCCTTCGCTGGAGGAGCCTCGGCGATTCTTCGACCGGCCGAAGAACCGCTCGGCAACGTAATAGTGCCTTGCAGCGTGGCTGCGGCCGGCAATAGACGGCTGCGCATAGGTGTTCGCTATGCGGTGGACGTGACATCCACATATTGCGCAATGTTCGAACATCGATTGGTGTCAGACGTGTGCGTCTGGCCCTTTTTGGTGTGACCCGCCTTTGCGGCTTTTGGCCGCCGGCGTCAGGGTATCAGTGCGCGAGCCGCAGGAAAATCCGCGATGGACTGCTAACCGATTGAAACAAAACGTGTTTCCTATATTCCAGCGCCGCCCCCCGTCGGCGACGCTCTCCGATGAATGATTGGCATGAGCCGATGAACGGACATCCAGAAAGCAGGTACTGCTGGCCAGGCAAGCGGCCGACTTGGAGCGCGCTGCGGCTTTGTCGCGCCAGCGGCGCGCGCAAGGGCGCCGCTGGCAGCATGACGCCGGGCGCGAGGCGCAAGAGATTTCCCTCGTGGATTGGGAGCTACGAGATCCATGAGTTACCCGGGGCGCTGCGGCCGAGGACGGGTTTTCCCGCGGGCGGACAGGCCCAACGGTCACGGGGGACTTAGCGAACGATATTGGGATAGGTGCGCGCGCAGATCACAACGAGCACGGCCAGAACCACGCCCATCACCGTGAAGTCTGTCGTCACCCCCAGAGGCGCAACCGACGAGTCGGGGAACAAGAAGGCGCGCAAGCGGTCGATCTGATAGGTCAATGGGTTGAAGTGCACCAGCACCTGCAGCCAATGAGGCATGATCGAGATCGGGTCGATTGCGCTGCTGGCGAAAAACAAGGGCATCGTCAGGGCCTGGCCGACACCCATGAACCGCTTCCGCGTCTTCGCCAGGCAGGCGATGATAAAAGAAAACGTCGAATAGAGCACTGCGCCGAGCAAGGGGAGCATCAACGCCCCCGCCATCGAGACCACGGACCACTGCAGCTTCGCGCCCAACAGGGCGGCCAGCACCAGGACCACAACCGCCTGGGTCACAGCGCGCACGCCCCCAGCCGGGCCCTTGTCCAGCACGAGCGCCGCGCGCGGAGTGGGACTTGCGAGAAACGTGTGCACGATTCCCAGGCCGCGCTCCCAGATGACCGAAATGCCATTGAAAATGGAAACGAAGAGCACGCTTTGCACAAGGATTCCCGGAACCAGAAAATCCAAGTACCGGACCGCTCCCGGACTCCAGGACGTGGGCGCGCGCGATCCCTTGGCCAAAGACCAGCCGCCAAAGCGCCTGCCGGATCGCGCGCGTTGCCAGTTCGGTGGGATCGTCCAGGAGTTTGCGTACCTCCGTGCCGGCGATCACGTAGGTCTTGCGCAGAAACGGCATCCATGGAATATCGAGCAAGCTGGCAAACATTTCCTCACCTGGTCCGGTCGACCGCGCGGCGCGTGAACGACGTTGCCTCGTACGCGGTCCCAACCACGGGCCCCGTCTCGGCCGATGTTCCCGTGTATCTGGCAAAGACCTCGTCGAGCGTGGAACCGGCGCCGGCGCGTTGCTCCAACTCGGCCACCGTGCCGCTGGCAACCAATCGCCCGCGGTTCCTGGTGCCGATTCGATCGCACAGCGCGGCCGCCTCCTCCAGGTAATGCGTGCTGAGCACGACCGTGCTCCCAAATTGCTGTCGCAGTTGCCCGATCATCGCCCAGACATCGCGACGGGCAACCGGATCGACCCCACCGTTGGCTCATCGAGGAAGAGCACCATCGGCCGGTGCAGGGTGAACTGCGCGATCTCCAGACGCCGAACCATGCCCCCCGAAACCTCCTTGACCATCCCGTTGGCCGCTTCCGCCAACCCCATGAAGGCCAGCGCCGCGCCGATGCGCAAGCGCTGCTCGCGCCGCGGAACATCGTAGCGTCGAGCCAACACGAGCAGGTTCTCGTACCCTGTCAGGTCGCCATCGGCCGAGAGTGCCTGCGGCACGCATCCGATGACGCGGCGTACGTCGGCCGCCTGCGCCTCGATTTCCAGGCCGGCGATCCGGGCCGTCCCTTCCGAGGGCGGCAACAGCGTCGTGAGCATCTTGATGAGCGTCGACTTGCCCGCGCCGTTTCGTCCTAGCAGCCCGAACACTTCGCCGCCAAACACCTCGAGATCGAGATGGTCGACGGCAACGAGCGCGCCGAACGTCCTCGACAAGCCCGAGCTCCGGACGATCGGAACGGGCAGTCGCGTCGCGTCGCGAAGATCGATCGTGGTAGACATCTGTTGAGACCACGAAAAGGGGCAGCAAACGCACCGCCCGCGACCGGACGGGTCATAGAGGTCCGCTGCATCGCCGTAGTAGACTCGTGTGTAGCAACTACCTGTCCACTTCGGCGGAACGGCCCCAGCTCAAAGGCGATCTTGCTTCGCGTCGGCCTGCGTCGAATCGGCGAGCGTCGACGCACAATCAACACCGGAAGTGACCGATGGCAACGTACATCAGCTTGGTGAGCTTTACCGACCAGGGAATCCGCAACATCAAGGAATCGCCGGATCGGGTTGCCGCGTTCAAAGGCATGGCAGAGAAGATGGGTGTGAGCGTCAAGGGCGTGTACTACACCGTCGGCCAGTACGATCTCGTGGTCATCGTCGAGGGATCGGACGAGGCAGTTGCTGCCGTCTTGCTAAAGGTGGGCGCCAACGGCAACACGCGCTCAACGAGTTTGCGCGCGTTCTCGCTCGACGAGATGAAGAAGCTGGTCGGCAGCATGTGAGGGCAAGGCTGTGGCCGCGGCCAGGGCGCGCGCGCTGCGGGCCGGGCGCCGGGCATTGCGGCCCCGGGCGCGCGGGTACCACAACAGTAGGCAGTTAGGCAGTAGGGGCCGGGCAACGCGCGGCCCTCATGCTTTGCCGGATTGCTCCACGCACCACGCCCGGGTCGCGCGCGCGCAAAAGCGCACGGCCGGCGGCTTGGCCGCGCCATCGCGGGAAACCACATCATCGTGACAGGATAAGGGGCATCGCCACGAGGCGCTTGGCCAAGCGATGCGGTTTTGCGAAGATGCGAGGCATCCGGGTCCGATCTGCGAAGGGCATCCTATGGCATGGAATCCAAGCCGCAACGCCGACTACTTTAGATCCTTCGGCGAGGACCATTTTCCCGGCACCATAGGCCTGCGTGTCACGGACGTCGGCGAGGGTTTCCTGCGCGCCGCGTTGGATGTCACCCAGCGCCTGTTGGCACCCAACGGGTACCTTCATGCCGCCGCGGTCGTCGGCTTGGCGGACACCGCCGCCGGCTATGCCTGTCTGGCGCACCTGCCGGAGGGGGCGCGCTCCTTTACCACGATCGAGTTAAAGTGCAATTTCATCGGCACGGCGACCAGCGGCAGCGTCGAATGCACCGCCAGCGCGGTTCATTTGGGCCGCACGAGCCATGTCTGGGACGCCACCGTCAAGGCGGCCGGTGCCGAGCGGCCCATCGCCCTTTTCCGCTGCACGCAGCTGATTCTTTGGCCGCGGCCACAGGACCGCGCCGAAGCCTAACCGCGACCGCGGGACGTGCGCTGCTCCGCAACGGCGCTATCATCGGCCGCGAGATTGGCCCTGCGCGACTCTGGTTGCATAACTTCCTTCGAGGCTTCGCGATGCATAAAGCGCTTTGGGGCGCCTCCTGCGCCCTGTTCCTGTCTGCCGCCAGCCAATCCGCAGAATCACCGAACCCGCTTGGCGGGGCGGCTCCGCCGCTCGTCTCGGGCATCGAAACGCAGAACATGGACCTGAGCGTACGACCCCAGGACGACTTCTACCGATTCGTGAACGGCAAGTGGCTCGCGACCACGGAGATCCCGGCCGACAAAGGCCGCTATGGCATGTTCAACCGGGTGCTCGACCTGGTGCAGGACCAGTTGCGCGGCCTCGTCGAGGGCCTGCAGAAGAGCGTCGACCCGTCGGAACCGGACCAGCAGAAGATCGCCGACTTGTATGCGACCTTTCTGGACGAGGCGGCGCTGGAGCGTCTCGGCCTGCAGCCGCTGAACGCCGAGTTCGCCAAGATCGACGCGCTCCAGGATAAATCGGAAATTGCTACGCTCATTGCCCGATTCAACCGCCTCGGTATCGGCGCGCCTTATACGCCGCAGGTGCATCTGGATGCGAGGGATTCCACCAAATATGTCTTTGACCTGAACCAGGGCGGGCTGGGAATGCCCGATCGCGACTACTATCTCCAGGACGACGCAAAGCTCAAGCAGATCCGCGCACAGTACCGCCAGTACATCGAGAAGATGCTCACGCTGGCCGGCGACCAGGCGCCAGCGTCGAACGCCGATGGCATCCTGGAGCTGGAAACCGCACTGGCCAAGGTGCAGTGGACCAAGGTCCAGAACCGCGATCCGGTCAAGACGTACAACAAGTTCGAGCTCGCTAAGCTCCCTGCCCTCGCCGCTGGCTACCGCTGGAACGCCTATCTAGCCGAGGCCGGTGTCGAGGGCAAGGTCGACTACCTGATCGTCAGTCAACCCAGCTACATCAGCGGCTTTGGCAAGATCTTGAAAGACACGCCGCTACCACAGTGGAAGGCCTATTTTCGCTGGCGCCTGTTAAGCCAATTCGCTCCCCATCTGAGCAAGAGCTTCGTCGATGCAAATTTCGCGTTTAACGGCAACGCGCTGCGCGGCATTCAGGAAAACGAGCCGCGCTGGAAGCGCGGCATCCAGCTGGTGGACCGGTCTATTGGCGAGGCGCTGGGCAAGATCTACGTGGCGAAGTACTTCCCGCCCGAGTCCAAACAGCGAATGGACGAGCTGGTCAAGAATCTGCTTGCCGCGTACCAGGTCGACATCGACACGCTCGAGTGGATGGGTCCGGAAACGCGCCAAAAGGCGCAGGAGAAACTTGCCAAGTTCACGACCAAGATCGGCTACCCGGCGAAATGGCGCGACTACCACAGCCTGCAGATCGTAAAAGGCGACCTGGTCGGGGATGTGATTCGTGCCCGTGTGTTCGACTACAACCGCAACATCGCCAAGCTCGGCAAGCCGGTCGACCGCACCGAGTGGGACATGACGCCGCAAACGGTCAACGCCTACTACAACCCGGAACTCAACGAGATCGTGTTCCCCGCCGCGATCCTGCAACCGCCCTTCTTTGATCCCAAGGCCGACAATGCGGTGAACTACGGCGGCATCGGCGCAGTCATCGGCCACGAAATCAGCCACGGCTTCGACGACGAAGGCAGCCAGTATGACGGCGATGGCAACCTCATCAACCCGCCGGGCTGGTTCCAGCAGTCGGACCTGGAGAAGTTCAAGGCAAGGACCCACGCCCTGGTCGAGCAGTATTCTGCCTTCTCTCCTGTTCCGGGATACCCGATCAACGGGGAACTCACCCTCGGGGAGAACATCGCCGACAACTCCGGGATGGCCATTGCCTACCAGGCCTACCGGCTATCGCTGGCTGGCAAGCAGGCGCCGGTGATCGACGGACTCACCGGCGACCAGCGATTCTTCATCGGCTGGGCACAGGTTTGGCGCTCCAAGACGCGCGATAACCAGGCCATTCTGTATATCAAGTCCGATCCCCACTCTCCCGCCCAGTTCCGCGGCATCGTGCCGGAGATGAATCAGGCCGCGTTCTACCAGGCCTTTGACGTCAAGCCGGGCGACAAGATGTATTTGCCCCCGGAAAAGCGGGTCACCATCTGGTAGGTCGCCGCCATCAGGACGGTCCTCGCTGGTCGATGTCTGCCTTCCCGGTTGCGAGACCGGGTCGCGGACCGAGCGCGCTTGGCCCTGGGCCCGGCGCATCCACGCCGATGACCGAGACGTTGCAGACTCTTCTGAAGGAAATTCGGAGTTGCACGATTTGCGCCTCCGAGCTGCCGCACGAGCCGCGGCCCGTCCTGATTGCCGACCAGCGCGCCGTCATCCTCGTTGCCGGGCAGGCACCCGGGCGCAAGGTGCACGAAACGGGGCTGCCCTGGAACGACGCCAGCGGCGATCGGCTGCGCGGCTGGCTGGGACTGGGACGCGACGAGTTCTACGACCGGACCAAGATCGCCATCGTGCCGATGGGCTTTTGCTTTCCGGGGACCGGACCCTCGGGCGACCGGCCACCGCGTCCGGAGTGCAGTCGCACCTGGCACGGACGGCTATTACCGCTACTTCCCAAGCTCGAACTGCGCATCATCATCGGATCGTTCGCGCAGGCCTATCACCTGCCCCGGCGCGCCGATTCGACCCTGACGCGCAACGTCGCGGCGTGGCGCGAATATGCCCCCGGCTGCTTTCCGCTGCCACACCCAAGCCCGAGAAACCAGCTCTGGTTGCGGCGCAATCCATGGTTCGAACGCGACGTGCTGCCACCACTGCGCGCGACGGTGCGCCGCGCGCTGGACCGCTGCGGCTAGGCGACCAGCGCGCCACCCGCTGCTCCCATGCCTGCGCTCCGGCCACCCGCTGCGCCTTGCGCTGGCAGCACTGCCGACGCGCCGGCGGGTGCTGCCATCTCGCGCTGCTTCGTCGCCCTCTGGCCCGACGCATCGGCGCGGCAGCAACTCGCTGCCCTCACCCTACGCCTGCAAGAGATCCACGTCGGATCGCGCCGCATCGACGGGCGCGACCTGCACCTGACGCTGGCATTTATCGGCGCGCTCGAGGCGGCCCAGGCGCCGCGGGTCGCCAGGATGCTCCAGCAGATTTGCGCGCCGCGCTTTTCGTGGACGCTCGACCGCCTTGGCGGCTTTGCAGGCGCGCGAGTCCTATGGGCAGGAGGGGGCGAGGAGCCCCGTCTGGCAGCACTTGCGCTGGCGGTGCGCAACGGCTTGGATGCCTTGCTCGTTGGCTACGACCGCAAGGCCTTTGCCCCACACGTGACGCTGCTGCGTAGCGTGACGCAGGCGCCGAGCCCGCCCGCTTGCGAGGCCATTGCGTGGCGCGTTTCATCGCCGGTATTGGTGGTCTCGCAAGCCGCTGGGCACGGCCACGGCCGCTACCGCCGCTGGCGAGAAGAGGCCTTGCGATAGCGCAAGAGGTCGATGATCTGTTTCCGGCCGCCGAAGCTTTGCAGTTCCTAGAGTTTGCGGAACTCTCGGGCAGCGCCTTATGGCTCACGGCGGCGGGCCGCGTCTTTGTACACGGCCGCACGAACGACAGAAAGCGACGGTTCCGCGAGCACCTGCTGCGCTTTGTCCCTTTGGCCGCTCGCATCCACCGCATCCTGGAAGAGCGCGAGGACCACCAGGCACCGCGCGTGCGGATCGAAGCCGAATTGGAGGATCATCTAACCCGGCAGGAAGCGGAGAGGACCTTGCGCACCGTCACCGGATGGGCACGCTACGCGGAATTGTTCGGCTACGACGACAAGTCGCGACGGTTCACGACCGTTGGCACTAGCGCCTAGTCGATGGAGCCCTATCCGGCGGCGCCGGCCTCCCCTGCCCCGGCGACACAGCTCGATCGCCTGCGCCGCTGGTCCAGCTATACCAGCTTCCTCGTCGCCGTCCTGCTCGCCATCGCCAAGATTTCCGCATGGTTCGCCACGGATTCGCTGAGCCTGCTGGCAACCGTCGTCGACGCCCTGGTCGATATTTTCGCTTCCCTGGTGACCGTGCTCGGAGTGCGCTTTGCGCAGCGACCGGCAGATGCAACGCATCGATTCGGTCACGGCAAGGCGGAGTCCCTGGCGGCGCTCATTCAAGCCCTGCTGCTGGCCGGCGCTTCGGGGGTGCTCGTCGTCGACGGAATACGGCGCATCATGGCTCCGCCCCCGCTGACGCACCTGAGCTTCGGTTTGAACGTCATCGCCGGATGCACCGTGGTCACCGTGTTGCTGGTGATCTTCGAGAGTCACGTGGCAAGGCGCACGCAGTCCCAGGCGATCGCGGCAGACCGTTCGCATCACCTCTCCGACGTCGCCGCCAACCTAGCGGTGCTTCTGGCACTGTTCCTCACGAGGCAAACAGGATGGCCGCATTTCGACGCCCTGTTCGCCATGGCCATTGCCGGCGCCTTCGGCTGGAGCGCCTTCGTTATTGCCAGGATGGCCACGGACACGCTTCTCGACCGCGAACTCTCTGGCGAGGACCGCGAGCGGATTTCGCAGCTCGTCCTGGCGCATCCGAGCGCGCGCGGAATGCACGATCTACGGACCCGCAGTGCAGGCCAGCACCAATTCATAGAATTTCATCTCGAGCTCGACAGCAAGCTATCGGTAAACGAAGCACACGCCATCGTCGACGATATCGAGCGTTCGCTCAAGGCGGCTCTTCCCTACTCCGAGGTGATTGTCCACGTCGAACCGGAGAACATCGACGACGAGCGCCTCGACGACCGGATCCGATCGGGCCCCGATCCCTGACCAGCCGCCGCGGGTTTCGCTTCTTGGCGGCGGAATGTCGCGGCAGTTCGCCATGGCGACGGGCAACATCGGCGCTGCAGGCGCTGGCGCGCCGGCCCTCGCCCCTATGCCGGCGCCGATGCCAGGGTGTCGATCAGTAGCCGCGATCGAGCGCGGGAATGCGCTTGCGAGCCCGCTCGCCCGGTGAAGCAGAAAACGCTTACCGCTTGGGCGAGGTGTTGCGCCTGCTCGCAGAGGCTTTGCGCCGCCGCGGCCGACTGTTCGACCAGGGCTGCGTTTTGTTGCGTCATCTGATCGAGCTGCAGCACCGATTCGTTGATGCTGCCGATACCGCCGCTTTGCTCGATGCTGGCAGCGGTGATCTGGCCAATGATGTCGGAGACACGCTGCACGCTCGCCACGATCTCCGTCATGGAATTGCCGGCCTCGCTCACTAGCTGGGCACCTGCGTCCACTCTTGCCACGCTCTCGCCGATCAGCGTCTTGATTTCCTTGGCCGCCTCCGCGGTGCGCTGGGCCAGGCTTCGGACCTCGCCGGCCACAACGGCAAAGCCCCTGCCTTGCTCGCCGGCCCGCGCAGCTTCCACCGCGGCATTGAGCGCGAGGATGTTGGTCTGGAACGCGATGCCATCGATCAGTCCGATGATGTCGGCGATCCTGCGAGAGCTGGTATTGATCTCGTCCATCGTCGCCACGACCTGCGAGACCACCTTGCCGCCCTCGGAGGCGGCGTGGAAGGCCGTGGAAGCAAGTTGATCCGCGGTACGGGCGGATTCTGCCGTCTGCTGGACCGTCCCGGTGAGCTCTTCCATGGCCGATGCTGCGACCTGCAGGCTCGAGGCGGTCTGCTCGGTACGCTGGCTCAGATCCTGGTTGCCGCTCGCGATCTGCGTGCTTGCGGTGCTCACGCCGGTCGCGCTCGCCTGCACCGTCATCACGGCCTGCTCGATATGCACGAGCACCCTGCGCAGGGAGATGGCCGCGGGCGTCGTTGCCCGCACCCCGGCGGCGTCCAGAGCAATCTTGCCGTCGTGTTCGATGCTGGCAACGAGCGAACTCAACTCGGCACCCTGACGCTCCGATAGCGCCATGCGATGGGCGATGAACATCTCCATGCTCGCCTGGACGCCGACATAGCCTGCATGAAACGCGACGCGCCAAAAGTCGGCTTGCGGGGTGCAGTAAACCCCAAATCCCAGGGCCTGAAGACGGTCAAAGGCAAAGTGGTGGACGGCTACCGATACGGCACCGGCAAGAATCGGGCGCCAGTCGCGGTAAAAGAGCAGTAGCGCCAATGTCACGAAGATGCCGAAGTGAAGCTCTATCGCTCCGGCCGCCAGCTGAATTTGCAGCTCCACTACGCTCATCGTGGCAACGGCCATCACCAGGCTCGAGGCCAGGGTACCGCGCGCCAGAACGTAGACAGCCGTGGCAACGGCCAGCAGAACCCCCCCGACGAGCAGCGCCAAGGGAAGCTGTTCGTACTGGAAGCCGATCGCGATGGCCACCAGCGTCCCGAAACCGATGGTCGCCAGCAGCACGGTGTCGGCCGTCACGTCGAACTTGGACGCAGGCAATGGCGCGGAACGTCGAGCGAGGTCAGTGTCCATCGTGGGCGTGTGCGGCAAGGCTTTCGGGCTTGAAAGGGCTTGTACTCCATATCCGATTTGTTGCAGGGTCATGTTCGCAGAACCATCCCTGCCCCGAACGGCCGAAATGGCCGCTAATCGGCCGCCGCTTCCCCAATTGCAGCGGCAGGCTGGCCTGGCATCAAGGGTGCGCGAGCAGCGATGGCAGCTGTGCGAGGGTGCGTATTTCCGCGTCCGGTGCGCCCGGCAATCGCTCCGGGCGTTGTCCGTAGCGGTTGCACCAGACAACCCTCATGCCAAAGGCCGAGGCGGCGTATGCGTCCCAGGCGTTGGAGGATTGAAAGCAGATCTGGCCCGCCGGGATCTGCAACCGATCGGCAGCGCACTGGTACACCTTCGGGTGCGGCTTGAATGCGCCGACTTCCTCGACCGAGAGGATCGCATCCAGATATCTCCCGATGCCGGCACTTTCCACGGCTTCCGTGAGCATCGACGGCGAGCCGTTAGACAGGATCGCCACTGCCAGACCGGTTTGCTTCAGTTCGCGTAGCACATCGGGCACCTCCGGAAACGCGTCCAGGCGCCGATAAAGACCCATCAGTCGGCCGCGAAGCCCTGGGCCGCTGATCTGCATCTCATCCATGGCGAAATCCAGTGCGTCGCCGGTCACCTGCCAGAAATCGGCATGCCGCCCCTGGATCGTTCGCAGCCAGGTGTACTGCAGCTGCTTGTCGCGCCAAAGCCGAGCCAGCGACGCGGCCTTGTCCCCCAGGACATCCGAGCAGCGCAAGGTCGCCGAGGCGACATCAAAGAGCGTGCCATAGGCGTCAAAGACGCAGGCACGTATGCCCTGCAGCACAACTGCCATCGACCAACTCCTGCCGTAAATCGAGCGCGCCCGCTCGCATCTGCCTACTCGTCGGCGCGGACGGTGCCGGGCCCAGTCGAAGCGCCGCGCCCGGTTCGCCCTGCAGCGCCAAGGATAGCGAGAATGTCCGCCCGACGCCCGCCCAGCGGCGCAACCTGCGGCTCCCACGCGATCGGACAAAGTTCACGACCACTTAATCGACGTCAATCCCGATTGCGTCGGCGCGCGTAGCGTAGTAAAACTCGGGAACGCCGACAGCCGGCGGCAACCGGGTAGCTCGGCATACAGGCCAGTTTGGCGCATCCACGATGGGAGGGCTGCGATGAGAACACCGACGACGACCGTTCGCGATCTGGCCATTCACAAAGTGGTCACGGTCACCTCCAACACGACATTGCGCGACTGCGCCGAGGCGATGCGCGAGGAGCACGTGGGCAGCGTAGTGCTCATCGATCCAGGCAGTCCTCGGCCGGTGGGTATCGTGACGGATCGCGATATCGTTGTCGAAGCGGTTGCCGTGGGACTCGATGTCACGACGCTCACCGCCGGCGATATTGCCGCCAAGCCGGTCGTCACCGTGCGCGACGATGAGGACGTGCTCGACGCGCTGGCACGGATGCGGGAAAACGGTGTCCGACGACTTCCCGTTACCGGCCCGCACGGCCACCTGGCTGGCGTGCTCTCCCTCGATGACCTGCTCGCGGCTCTTTCCGAGCAGCTCGACTCCATCGTGCGGGTCATGGTCGCGGAACGAACCAAAGAGAACACCACCCGCCGCTAGGGACAGGCCCTGCCCATCAAAGGGTCGGCCGGTTTTGCGCCGGCCGACCGCATCTTGCTGGATGCGAAATGTCCGGCAAGCCGGCGAGGACCGCGTGGGCAACGCCAGTTTCGGCGCCCCATTTTTTGCATTTGGCCGTCGGTCCTTCCGCGTCCACGCCGCCGCCGAACGCAACGACGCGATTTGCGACGCCATACGAAGACCCCGCTAAATCGCCTTGCCGTTGTTCTTTTCGTCCTTTTCCTGCTTGGCCGGCGCGCTCATCAAAACGCGGTCGCCATGGATCTTCACACGGATGTCTTCCTTGCGAATTCCCGGCACCTCGGCCTTCCTGCAAACCACACCGTCCTATTCACTGACCTCGAGCACGATGCTTGGAGCGGGCGATGCCAACTCCAGCCGAACGGGGCGCAGCGAGCCCTCGAACAGGTCATGAGCCACGTCCGTCGGCAATGGGTCGAACAATGCAACGTCGCTCCTTGCCAGCGACTGCAAGAAAAGGATTGTCTTGGTACTTCGTCCATCGGGCGCCAAACCGCGTTGCCTCGAATCCGGTACGCGGTATCTCGGCGCAAATCCGCTGCAGTAATGGTGTGGCGTCCAGGCCCATCAAGTCCTTGCCAATGGCGGCGGTCAGCGCCTTTTTGGCGGGCTGACGCAGGTGCGCTTGGATTCGTCCCAACGACAACCGCGGAGCGATCACCACCAACCCGTTGGCGCGACGGGCACAAACGCCGGCGCTCAGAAACCGTGCGAGCTCGCCGGCGAACTGCTCACGAACCCTGGCACGCGGTCCGGCGCGATGGCGGAAACTAGCGCGACCTGGCCCCCATCGCCTCGTAGCCCGAACGGTCGCTCACCAGATCCCCCCTTGCTGCGCGCCTGCGGACATTCAAAGATGCTCAGCAACTCCGGTTGGCCCGTGACTCCAGTGCGCTCGATGCAATGCGCATGCGTCGCACTCGCAGCCAAGATCCCCGTACGTTTCATCCCCCTCCCCCATACGCAGGACCCTCATCGCGCTGCATCGCCGCGAAGAACGGGTCCGAGCGGATCACAATGATGGACCCCCGTTACGAATATTTCTTGATATCCCGCAAGATGCCGCACCCCTGCGGGGGCAACATGCAAACACGGGTACACGGGTTCTCGAAACCGATTCACCTGGCAGGAAAAGACTCACGGGAGGATCGTCATGAAGGTGGTAAATATCTCCGCCGCGCCACGGGCGCGCAGACGCCGGGAGACGGCGTCGAAACAGCAGCCAGAGCGAATTCTGAAGGCCGATGCGTCTTCCGTTTCGCCCACTTCGGAACCCGACCAACCCTTCGAGGAAGGAGCGCACGACTCGATAGATCCCGACCTGCGGCATCGCCTGATCAGCGAGGCGGCCTTCGATCTGTATACCAAGCGTGGGTTCGTCGACGGCTACGACGTGGACGACTGGTTGGTCGCTGAAACCGAGGTTGACCACCTGCTGCTAAATCCGCAGTTCCCCGAGAGGGGAGGACGGGGAGCCTGAACAGCGCTACCCAAGCGGGGAGCGTACTTGCGCCGCGGTCGAAGATATCGGCGCTTGGATCTGCAACGAGGTTCGGTTCGAGACCGACCGCCGGGTGCGCGCGCGCTGCACGAGCTCCCATAGCTGCGGCGTTGCTGGGCCGCAGATGCGCTTAGAGAGCCCCTTGTCCTGAACCGCCAGGAGTGCCCGGCTAGGCCTGGTGCCTCACGGTAGGCGCGCGTCCCGCCCCATGCAAGAGACCTTCGAAGACTTTCGTCGACCTGCGCGTCGGCCGTGCAACTGCCAAGCCGACACCCCCCATCTCGTACCATAGTTCCAGTAGCGTCTACGCAATTTCACCGACCCGAGTCAGCGCCGCGTGACGGTGCGACAGCTACGTGCCAAGGCCCGACCCCGCGGCCGGCGATCGCTTGCCGCAAGCGATATCGCGAGGGCTTTGGGCCGTCGGTGCGAGCAGGTATGCTGGCACCTAGGAATTTGACCGCAAGCGCCGGAGTGCGCCGCGACCAGCGCCGCTGTACGGTGGCGCCTGACAGCAACGGAGCGCTCGCAAATGCCACGCAATACCAGGCGTCCGCAAACTTCGTCGGGGCTAACGCAACGGGACCCACGCTGGGCTGTGGTTCTTGCGCGCGACCCGGCGCCGGACCACTCCTTCGTTTATGCAGTCAAGACGACCGGCGTTTACTGCCGCCCCGGCAGCGCGTCGCGTCTGCCGCGCGCAGAAAACGTGGTTTTTTACGACTCGCCGCAGGCCGCGGAGGCAGCCGGCTATCGTCCGAGCAAACGAACCCTGGCCGATCGCGGTGCCATTGCGGCGCAGCACGCGGCAATTGTCGCTGCCGCTTGCCGCTGGATCGAGGCCAGTGAAGAGTCGCTGCCGCTGGGCACGCTGGCCAAGGAGGCGCGCCTTAGTCCCTGGCACTTTCACCGGGTGTTCAAGGCCGTCACCGGCCTCACCCCCAGAGGCTATGCCGATGCCTGTCGGGCGAATAGGGTGCGTGAACAGCTGGGCCGCGCTCGCAGCGTCACGACCCTCATTTACGATGCGGGCTTTCATTCGAACGGCCGCTTTTACGCAGCCGCTGATCGCCTGCTGGGGATGACGCCTACTGCCTTCCGCGCCGGCGGCGCCAAAAACGACATCCGCTTTGCCGTCGGCGAATGCTCTCTGGGTTCGATTCTCGTGGCGCAGAGCGATCGCGGCGTCTGCGCCATCTTCCTGGGCGACGACCCAGATGCGCTGGCGCGCAACTTGCAGGACCGGTTCCCACGCGCCCATTTGATCGGCGGTGATGCGGCGTTCGAGCAGCTTGTCGCTAGGGTCGTGGGTTTCATCGAAACGCCCAGCCTGGGGCTCGATTTGCCCCTGGACGTGCGTGGCACGGCTTTCCAGGAACGCGTCTGGCGGGCGCTGCGCCAGATCCCCGCGGGCACAACGGCAAGTTACGCCCAAATCGCGGCGCGCATCGGCGCGCCCAGGGCCGTTCGCGCCGTGGCGCAGGCCTGCGGCGCCAACCCGCTTGCCGTAGTCATACCCTGCCACCGTGTAGTACGCAGCGACGGCAGCCTCTCTGGTTACCGTTGGGGCGTAGAGCGCAAGCGCCAGTTGCTGCAGCGGGAAGCGCCCGCGCCAACGGCCTCGCGGCGCCGGCAGCTTGCCTGAGGAGTTCGCCGGGACACGGAGTTGCTGGCCGCGACTTCGGCCCCGTCGGCTTGCAGCCGCGTGCCCACCCGCAGCGCCAAGCGAGCCCCGGACCGCTCCCGCCGAGCGGCGAGACGCCCGGATGTTGCCGTCCGCCATCGGCCACGCGGTTCGGCAGCGGTCGAGACTGCCCCTGGCGCCCTGCGCTAGCGGTAAAGATCGCGGCGCGTGAGCGGCACCGGCAGCGCCGCCGCGCCACGGCGAGAGGCCAGGATCTGGTAGATGCCCGTGCCCGCGTTTTCGAATTCGAGCGCACAGCCGGCCATGTACAAGCGCCAGATGCGGTACGCCGCCTCCCCGACCATGCGCACGGCTTCATCGTGCGCCGCCTCCAGACGCCTTACCCATTCCCGCAAGGTCAGCGCGTAGTGCATGCGCAGCCCCTCCACGTCGTGGATCTCGAAACCGGCGCGCTCCATTCCCTGCTGAATGTTGCTCACGGTGTCGAGCTCCGCGTCCGGAAACACGTAACGATTGATGAACTGGGTCTCGACCGTCTTTCGCCAACCTTCCTGGTCGTGGGTGATGCCGTGATTGAGGAACAGCCCACCGGGCCGCAGCACGCGCTGTACGGTCGCCGTATATACCGGCAGGTTAGCCAGCCCTACATGCTCAAACATTCCCACGCTGGCAATCTTGTCGTAGACACCATCGCCTTGCAGATCGCGGTAGTCGCGAAGTTCCACTTCGACTCGGTCCTGCAGGTTCTGCGCCGCTATGCGTTGGCGGGCAACATCGAACTGCTGTTGGCTGAGCGTGATGCCGTGCGCCCGCACGCCGTAGCGGCTTGCCGCCCAGCAGACCAGCGCACCCCAGCCGCAACCGATGTCGAGAAAGCGGTCTCCCGGCGCAAGACGCAGCTTGCGGCAGATGTGATCAAGCTTGTTGCACTGCGCCTTCTCCAGGGTATCGTCGGGGGATTCAAAATACGCACAGGAATACACCATCTGACGGTCCAGCCACAGGCGGTAAAACTCGTTGGACACGTCGTAGTGGAAGGAAATCGCAGTTCGATCACTGCGTCGCGAGTGCCGGTGCGAAAAGGCGCGATCACCGCGGTCGGCATCGAGCGCACCGCTGAACGCGTCCAGCCGACTCGGCAGGCGCAGGACGTCGAGCAGCAGCGCGCCGCGCTCGCGCAGGCTAAGCGACAGGGTCTCAAAGTAATACTTGAGCCCAAGCGCGGCGTATAGATCACCTTCAAAGTCCAGCCGCCCGCGCACGTAGGCCTCCGCGAGCAGCAGCGAATTGCGCCCTAGCACCATTTTGCGCAGCAGGGCGGGATCGCGCACGACAAGCGTGAAATCCGGAACCGCACTGCCGACCTTGTGGGTAGCGTCGTTCCAGATTCGAAACGCGGCCGAACCGCGGAAGTCCTGGAGCAGGCGACGAAGGATGCGCAGCCCGACTTCCGCGTGCAGCGAAGCGGTTCGGCTTGACGGGGCAAAATCTACGGTCGAGTTCACGGGGTCCACTCCTGTCGATTGCACAAAGCAGTCGCTGCGTCGGATCGCGAGTTGAACCGGGACCGCCCGTACCCGTCACGGAGAAACCGGCCCCCTGCGGACGGCCGTAATTACAGCGCAAATGCGCAAAATTTCAAGTCTGGGTTTGGCTACCGCCGGTCCGCGCGGCGCGGAGGCGCGGGTACAGTAGGCAACGAGCGGCTGGCCGCATCTTTTGGTGTCGATGGCGTCAAACAGCGCAATCCCCCGATGTATTCCCGCAAGGAGCGACGCATGAAGAAACTCGAAGGCAAGGTTGCCGTGGTGACCGGCGCGGCCAGCGGCATCGGCAAGTCGATTGCCCAGACCCTGGCGGCCGAAGGCGCTAGCGTTGCCATCGCCGACCTCCGGGCCGAAGCGGCCAACGCCGTTGCCCAGGAGATTCTCGCGCAGGGCGGCCGCGCGGTGGGTGTGGCAATGGACGTGACCGCGGAAGACCAAGTCGATCGGGGCATCGATGCCGTCGTGGAGAAGTTTGGGCACATCGATATCCTCGTGTCCAACGCTGGCATACAGATCGTCAATCCGATCGAGCAGTACGTCTTTTCGGATTGGAAGAAGATGCTCGCCATTCATCTCGATGGCGCGTTCCTTACTACCCGGGCAGCGCTGCGTCACATGTACCGTGGCGACCGAGGCGGCGTGGTCATCTATACGGGCTCCGTGCACTCCCCACGAGGCCTCGCCGCTGAAGTCCGCATACGTGACGGCCAAGCACGGGCTGCTCGGACTGGCGAGGGTGCTGGCAAAGGAAGGGGCAAAGCACAATGTGCGCTCGCACGTGGTCTGTCCCGGCTTCGTCCGAACCCCTCTGGTCGACAAGCAGATCCCGGAGCAGGCGAAGGAGTTGGGCATCAACGAGGCGGAGGTCGTGCGCCGGGTGATGCTCGGCAATACGGTCGACGGCCAGTTCACGACCTTGGACGACGTGGCCCAAACCGTGCTGTTCTTGAGCGCATTCCCCTCCTCCGCCTTGACCGGCCAATCATTTGTCGTCAGCCACGGTTGGTTCATGCAATGAGCCGCGGCGCCGAGCGCAGCTGGGTCTGATCCATCCCCGCCGCGGCTTGCCGAGTGCACCGCGGCGCAAGCTCTTGCTCGGCCCGGTCGGCGGGGCCGCGGCACGGCTGGGCCATGGCGCGCCGAAACGCCGATTTGCCGCCAAAAGACCGGCCTAATCGGCGAACTTGCCGGAAACACATGGTTTCAACTTGCGGTATGCCGCATGCCCAGACGGGGCGTTATGCAGTACAGCCTGGCGCATTTCTTGAAGGCGCGGCCATAACAGAACCCCTTTGGACAGTTAGGAGAGTGGCAATGAATGCAACTTTTGCGAAGAAGACCCTGATACTGAGCGTGAGCGCGCTGCTCGTCGGCATCGCCGGCGCTGCGCGTGCCGATGAAACCAAGTGGGACAAGGACCACCCGCGGCGCACAGAGGTTAACAAGCGGCTGAACAACCAGAACGCCCGCATCAACAAGGAAGCCAAGGAAGGCGAGATTTCCAAGGGCCAAGCAGCCAAGTTGCACAAGGAGGATCACCAGATCCGCCAGGAAGAGCGCGACATGGCTAGCCAGAACAAGGGCCACATCACCAAGCAAGAGCAAGTGACGCTCAACCAGCAGGAGAATAAGGTCAGCCGTCAAATCGGCAAGTAATCGCTGCCGCCATCGAGGCAAGCGGGGCGTACGACCGTTGGGCCGACGTCCCGCCAGAGCCTAGCGGCTGCGAATCAGCGTGCTCTTGCCGAACAGGGATTCGATGAGTTCCACGGCAATCGCGGCGGTTTGGTTACGCACGTCGAGCGCCGGATTGAGCTCCATGATGTCGACCGATCGCAGGCACTGCGTGTCTGCGATCATCTCCATGCACAGCTGGGCTTCGCGGTAGGTAGGCCCGCCGCGCACGGCGGTCGCCACGCCGGGCGCGGCCTCGGGGTCGAGAAAATCGACGTCGAAGCTGACATGCAGGTGCGTGCCCGCTTCGAGTCCATCGAGCACCAGTTCCATGCAGCGCCGCATGCCCATCTCATCGATGCCGCGCATGTCGATAACCTCAATGCCCATGTCGCGCACCAGCCGGCGCTCCCCGTCGTCGACGCTGCGAATCCCCACCTGGCGTATCCACGAGGCCTCGATGGCCGGCACCGATCCGCCGATTTCGATCAGCTCTTGCGGCCCATTGCCGCAAAGGCATGCGACCGGCATTCCATGCAAGTTGCCGCTGGGCGTCAGATCCCGCGTGTTGATGTCGGTGTGCGCGTCAAACCATACGATCCGCAGCTTGCGGCCTTCTTCCCGGCAAAGGCGTGCCACCGCGCTGATCGAGCCGATCGACAAGCTGTGATCGCCTCCCAGGAGGATCGGGATCCGCCCCGCTCGCAATTCCGCGTACACCGCCCCGTGCACCGTGCGATTCCAGGCAACCACCTCCTCCAGATGCCGGTAGCCGTCGACGGCCGGCAGTTGCGGATTGCCGGGCCCGTGCAGGTTGCCGATATCGCGCACCTCGATCCCACGGGCGCGCAAAGCAGCGTCCAGATGCGCCACGCGCAGGGCCTCCGGACCCATGGATGCGCCCCGGGCGCTGGCGCCAATATCGGTCGGCGCTCCGATCAAGCTTACGCGGGTATCCAAGCGGTGACGGTCCGGCATTTCCAGTTCCTGCTCCGGTGAATCGGAGGCGATACGAGCAATTCGGGCATTGCCACCATTGCGAGGCGAGGTCTGGCTCGGCAATAGCCCGCGGGAGAAGAGCAGGCCGAATTGTCCCCCAAAAAACTTCGCAAGATGAGGCTGTGCGGGAATCTTCCTTGCAGTGCATGGCGCCGCAGCACCAAGGGCAATGCCGCTAACCCATCGGTTGCGGCCCGCCCGCGCGCAGGATGCATCAGGTCGTCGGCGGTCGGTCGCTGGTCGCCCGCGAGTCGCTCCCGGCATCGGTCCGGTCGACCTGCCGCTCGATCCGGCGGTCCGGAAGGAACCAAAGGCATGCGACCAGGATGTACAGCGACACCGACAGCCAGGTATTGAGGAAGGCAAAAGCGATGGCCACAAGGTAAAAGAGGATCGATACCTTCCCCTTGAGATCCGCGCCGATCGCCGTCGCCAAAATGGATTCCTTTCCGTGCAAGTGGATCACCGCATTTTGCAGCACACTGTAGGCGATGGCCGCCATGATCAGCACCAGTCCGTAGAGGATCGTCGGCCAAGTCGCGAACAGATGTGCGGCCATCCACGCGGTGACGAACGGCACGAGCGATAGCCAGAACAGCAAGTGCATGTTCGCCCAGAGTATCGCGCCATTGACCCGCTCGACCGTGTGCAACATGTGGTGGTGATTGTTCCAGTAGATCGCGATGAACACGAAGCTCAGCACGTAGCTAAGGAACGGCGCGGCCAGATCCTGCAGGCTGGCCAGGTCGGCGCCACGCGGAACCCGCAGTTCGAGCACGATGATCGTGATGATCACCGCGATGACGCCATCGCTGAACGCTTCGAGACGGGATTTGCGCATGGGTAGATGTTGGTTCAGCGCCGCGCGAGCAGTTCGCGATACGTCGGACTGTGGTGTTGGACAAACGCATCCCTGGGGTCCTGCCCCGGGTACGCAGCGTCCGCATCGCCGATCAGCGGAACCGGCGTCCCGGCCGGCGAGTAGTTGAGCGAGCTTCCCGCGGCAAACTTGCAAGCCCTTGCACGGCACGATACCGCGCCCCCGGGGTCCAGGACAAGATCCTCCGAACGCATCAGTTCGACGATTTGCCGGTCCATCTGCGAAAAGAGTACATGCCGCAGCAGCCGCGCCGGACGCCCGAACGCGTTCACCAGCCTGTCGATCCGGCTGCCGGCCGGAAAATCCCCGCGAAGATCGCCCAGCGACTGCCTGGTGAGCGGAACCTCGGGAACGGGATCCAAGGAATTGTTGATCGTGAACGAGTCGCCGCCGTGCAGGAGCAGGCGGTCGAAGTCGGCGGCAAAGAGGGCGTTGCCCGGCTTGGGCTGGGCGAAGACGTAGGATGTCAGGTGCAGGCGCTTGGCGCCCAGGGTTGGACCGCTGCGGCTGGCGTAGTGCAAGAAGGCATGAATCAGCGTCGCCATCGCCGCACCCTGGCTGTGGCCGGTGAGGACGATCCTCGCCTCCTGCTGCGCAATGGCCTGCAAGGCGCGAACCAGACCGAAGCGCCGGTCAAACAGCAGCGACAGGCACGCGTAGCCAAAGCCGGCGTGGATCTCGGCGCCGGGAAGCTGGGCAAAAACGAGCGGAAGCGCCATGCCGCGCCAGGGCCGGACCAGGTGATGGGCGGCGATCGTATCGGCAAAGACATCTTCCACAACGCTCGGCCGATCGGAAAAAACGGTTCCTCGAATCGCCACGACGTACGTCGGCGGGCTCGCGTACACGTCCGGCGCAGCCGCAGGATTGCCGTTGGCAAGGATCCAGGCGTTGGCAAATGGGCCAAAGCCGTTGCAGTCCGGATCGTCGGGATTCCACGAGGGCTCGGAGGCGCTGCTGCGCCCGGTTCCGTCGGAATACTGCTTTCGCGTATCGACGAGCATCTGCCAGCGATCGCCGTACTGCGGGAGGTAGATGGAGTCGGCAGCGGGCGACGAGCTTGCCCGGGAGGCCGAGAGCGTCGATTCACGGCGCCTAGCGCGACGCTCGCCGTTGCGATCGTCCTGGGCGTCCAGATCGACGGCAAACTCGACGAGTTCGCGGGCCATGGCCGGATCAAACTGCGCGGCACTGCTGCGCACAACGGCGCCTGCCGCCCTATCGGATGCCGAATGATCTGCGGACACTGGTTCTTTTGTCGGGCGAGCAAGCGTCAAGGAGCGATGCCGCTACCCGCAATCACGCCGCAGGAAGCAGCCTCTGAGCAGCCGAGCGCCTCCCATGCGGCGCCCCGGCGCACAAACCCGATGCGCCCGCTCCGGTGCGCCGTGCAACCCTAGGCACCGTCACCTTTTGCGTCAATCGCCTCAACAGGGTCGGCGCTGCAGCAACAAACTCCGGTGGAGGTCTGCCGGGCGCCGATCACGGGATAAGCACCGCCGCGCCGTGAATGGTGCCGGCGCGCACCCGCCGCAGGGCGTCGTTGGCCGCGTCCAGCGGGAACTGCTCCACCGTCGTCTGAATTCTCGCTTGCTGCGCGATCGCAAAAAAACGCTCGCCGTCGCCGCGCGTGAGGTTGGCAACCGAACGCAGCACTCGCTCGCCCCACAAGATCGAATAGGGGAACGACGGAACATCGCTCATGTGAATTCCGGCGCACACGACCGTCCCGCCCTTGGCACTGTGGCGCAGCGCTTGCGGCACCAACGATCCGTCGGGAGCAAAAAGGATCGCCGCCTCCAACAGTTCGGGGGGTGCCTGCGTCGAATCCCCCGCCCAAGCCGCCCCCAATTGCATCGCGAACCGCTGGCGCGGATGGTCGCCGGGCCGAGTGAAGGCAAATATCCTTCGCCCCTGGTGGCGCGCCACTTGCACGACGATGTGCGCAGCCGCACCGAAGCCGTAAATGCCGATCGTCCTGGCCTCGCCTGCAGCGACCAAGGCGCGATACCCAATGAGCCCCGCGCACAGCAGCGGGGCGAGTTCGGCATCCGCGTAGGAGTCCGGCAGACTCAGGCAATAGCGCGCGTCGGCGACGACGTACTCGGCGTAGCCGCCGTCGCGCGTGTACCCCGTGAAGCGCGCGTGGTCGCACAGGTTCTCCCGGCCGCCAAGGCAATACGAGCATTGCCCGCAGGTCAAGCCAAGCCAGGGGACGCCCACGCGCTGCCCGACCGCAAATCGCTCGCCCAGCCGGCCGCGGGCAAGCACCGTGCCGACAATCTCATGACCCGGAATCAGCGGGACCTTCGGTGCGGGCAACTCGCCGTCGATGATGTGCAGATCCGTGCGACAGACGCCGCAGGCGCGCACCTGCAGCAGGACCTCGGTGGGTCCGCACTGCGGCAGCGGCATGAGCGTCGGCCGCAGTTCCTCCCCCGGCCAAGCGAGGACCATTGCGCGCATCAGTCCCGTCACGCACGCTCCCATGCCATGGCCCTGGCGCACCCCGACAAGCGCACGCCGGGCGCTTGCCGCGGGCAATGCCCCCCGGCAACGCGCTCATTGCGCCAGTACATAGCTCCCTGGCGCCTCTGCCAGCGCGGGGTATCCAGCCTGGGGCGCCCCGACAGAGGGCGCCGTCTCGCGGTTCCCCGCACGTTGCTGCAGCCAAGACTCCCAGTACGGCCACCACGAGCCGTCCTGCACCGGCACCGACGCGAGCCATAGATCGGGATCGATGTAGTGTCCGCCGGCCGCACGGGTGGCGACCTGGAAGCTGCGTTGCGCGCCAGGCTCGGGTGGGTTTACCACGCCAACATTGTGGCCCCCGCTGCTCAGGCAGAACGTCACTTCGCTATCGACGAGCAGGTGCAGCTTGTAGACCGAACGCCAGGGAGAGACGGCATCGTGCAAGGTCCCGACCGAAAAGACCGGCACCTGCACGTCGGTCAAGGCGATCGCCCGGCCGTCAACTCGATAGCGGCCCTCTGCCAGGTCGTTGTTCAAATACAGCCGTTCGAGATACTCCCGGTGCTGCCGATAGGGCATGCGCGTGGCATCGGCGTTCCATGCGGCAAGGTCGGTAAGCGGTTGCCGCACACCCATGAGGTAGTCGCGCACCATTCGTGACCAAAGGAGGTCGCGCGAATTCAGTATCGCAAACGCCCCGAGCATCTGCTTGCCATCGAGATAGCCCTTCTCCCACATCAAGTCCTCGAGGTAGGCCAGCTGGCTCGCGTCGATGAACAGCCCGAGCTCGCCGGGGTCGGTGAAGTCGAGCTCCGAGGCCAGCAGCGTCAACGATTGCAGGCGTTCGTCGCCGTTGCGTGACATTAATGCCGCTGCCATGGCCAACAGGGTGCCGCCGAGGCAATAACCGACGGAATTGATGCCGGCCTGCGGGCAAATGGCGCTCACGGCATCGACCGCCGCGAGTACCCCCTGCTTGAGGTAGTCATCCATTCCGACATCGCGGTCCTCGGAACCCGGGTTGCGCCAGGAAACCATGAAAACCGTGTGACCGCGTTCCACGAGGTAGCGGACGAGCGAATTGTGCGGCGACAGATCCAGGATGTAATACTTCAATATCCAAGATGGGATGATCAGGACCGGCGCGTGCAAAACGGTCGGGGTCTGCGCCTCGTACTGGATCAATTCGATGAGGTGATTGCGGAAAACTACCTTGCCCGGCGTCCGAGCAACTTCCACGCCTGGCCTGAACTGCTCGGCGCCTTCGGGTGCGTTGTCCGCAAGCAGCCTGACTGCATCGTGCCACCAGAACTGCGCGCCCCGAACCAGGTTGGCGCCCCGCTCGAGCGCGGTGGCGCGCAGCACCTGCGGATTGGTCAGCGGCCAGTTGGAAGGGGAAAGAATATCGATCCACTGCCGTGTCACGAAGGTGACCAGCTGCTCGTGGTGCTTGGTGACACCGCGCACATCGCTGGTAGCGTTATGCCACCATTGCTGCCCGCAAAGGAAGGCTTGGTATATGAAATTGAACGGCCACTGCTGCCATTCGGGCCCATCGAACCGATGGTCCTGCGGCAACGGGCTGACGCAAGGCTGCGGTGTGCCAAACGCAGCGCGGGATGCAAAAAAACTCAGCCGCGCGAGCTTCCGCGCCGCCTTGTTGATAAGCTCCTGTTGCTTGCCAGGGGCTGCCGCCAGGTGGACCAGCCAGTCGGCGTAGGCCCCCATGATCGAGGCCGGCGAGATGCCCTGCGTGATCCGGCTCATGGACCCACTGACAACGCGGTCCAGCGCGCTGGTGATGGGCGGAATCTCCGCGGCGGCGTCCACGGCCTCGCCACCGGTAATTGGCAAATCCTTCATCGTTCATCCCTTGGCGCACCGCGCACTTGGCCGAACCAATGGTTTTGCGGCAGCGCCGCATAAGGATCGCACCGGCAAAAATGACACCTTTGATGCGCAGCAAGCATCCTTCATCTACCCAACAAAATGCCCTTTTCGACCCAACGGCCGCACCGATCGCCCGTCAAACAAGCGTCGGACTGCCCCAGAGCGGCGGACCCTTGCCGAGGCGACAGGGTCGATGAACGGCGCTACTGGTTACCGTCGACAGCAGGACGCCGCGCAAGCGCTGCAAGATGCCTGAGAACGATTACCACACGATAGTCTACGATGACCTGGGCCGACTCGACGCGAGCGCCTGGGACCGACTCGTCGACGCTGATCCGGACGCCAACCCGTTCGTTCGTCACGCCTTCTTGCACGCGATGCAATCGAGCGGTGCCGCGTCGCCGGACACGGGGTGGTTCGCGCAATTCGTGACCCTTTGGCGCAACAATCAGCTCGCGGCCGCGATCCCCTTTTACGTCAAAACGCACTCCTATGGGGAATACGTCTTCGACTGGTCCTGGGCCGATGCGCAGGAGCGAAGCGGCCTGCCCTACTATCCCAAGGGCCTGGTGGCCGTCCCCTTCACGCCGGTGCCCGGCACGCGCCTGATCGCCGCCGATCGTCCGGCGCGCCGCGCCGCCATCGCAGCGCTGTTGGCCTTGACAGCGACCCTGGACCTCACGTCGCTGCACGTATTGTTTGCTCCCGCAGAACAGATCGATGACTTGGCCAGCGCCGGCATGCTGGTTCGCACGAACCTGCAGTTTCACTGGCGCAACCTCGGCTATCAAGGGTTCGAAGCCTTCCTAGCCGCCTTGACACAGCCCAAGCGCAAGAAGATTCGCGCCGAGCGCCGCAAGGTCCGCGAAGCGGGCATCGAGCTCGAGCGTCGCGTCGGTCGAGACATCCGCGAGGAGGATTGGCGCTTCTTCGTGCGCTGCTACGAAAACACCTACGCCACGCATGGCGCGCCGCCCTATCTCAACCTGCGTTTCTTCCACGACATCGCCCGCCTCATGCCGCAGAACCTGATGCTCGTGCGCGCCACGCGCGATGGCCGCCCGGTTGCCAGTGCGCTCGCGCTGTTGGACCGCCAACGATCGGCGCTGTACGGCCGCTACTGGGGCGCCCTGGCACATGTGCCCTGCCTGCACTTTGAATGCTGCTATTACCAGATGATCGATTTCGCCATTGAGCAGGGTCTGCAGGTGTTCGAGGGTGGCGCCCAGGGCGAACACAAACTTGCCCGCGGCCTGGACCCGGTAACTACGCATTCCGCGCACTGGCTGCGCGAGCCGGCAATGCGCGCCGCGGTGCGCCGATTCGTCGTACGCGAACGCGAATCGGTGACGGCAGTCATCGATGAGCTGAGCGAGCACCGCGCATTTCGGGCGCAGGCGGCCCTCGGTGATCGGTAGCGTCGCGCCTGGCACGCGTGGCCGCGCCAATTGTCGATCGGCGGATCTTTCTTGTATGCTCCCCGGCCGGGAGTTGGCATCCCTCCACTGGCTGCCGCGGCTGCGGCCGAAGATGCCTACGAATTGGCCGGACGGGCCGCGTAGGGATTGCCCTGCCTGTCCTCGGAATAAGTACACACAAGAAGAGGGACGGATCCATGTGGAAAGCGGTACTTGCAATCGCCCTGGGTTCGACGGCCGGTGGCTTGCTGCGCTGGGCACTCGGGCTCCAATTCAATTCCTTGCTTCCGGCCATACCACCGGGAACGCTCTTCGCCAATCTGCTCGGCGGATATATTGTTGGTCTGGCCGTGGCGTACTTCGCGTCGGCGCCCGATATCGCGCCGGAGTGGCGCTTGCTCATCATCACCGGTTTTTGCGGCGGACTGACCACGTTCTCGACATTCTCGGCGGAGGTCGTCACCCTCCTGCAGCAAGGCCGCCTTGCCTGGGCGGCAGGCGCCATCGGCATGCACCTGACCGGCTCGCTGGCCATGACAATCGCCGGCATGGCTTCCTGGCAATGGATTCGGACTCACTGAGCAGGCGGAGTTGACGATGATTGGCTACCAGGTCACGTTCTATACGCAGCAGGACCGGCGTCACCATGGCAAGCCGCTGGGTGACTGGCTGGTGCGCTTGGCGGAGGAAATGGGCTTGCGGGGGGCAACCGTGATCCCCGCGAGCGAGGGCATAGGACATCATCATCGGGTGCACTCGGCGCACTTCTTTGAACTGGCTGATCAGCCGATTTCGGTCGTGTTGGCGGTTACGCAGGAGGAGGCCGAACGCCTCTTTGCCCGCCTCCAGGCCGAACGTCTGGAGCTGTTTTACGTAAAGACCGTGGTCGAGTTCGGCGTGACCGGTACCCCGTAGGGCTCTCGAACGCAGGCGCGGGGCACGTGCTGCAGCGCCAATCACCCGCTACTGGCCGGGTGAATCCACCCGGCATATCAAAACCACGAATGGGTATTTGCCCGCGCCGACCCGGCGCGCCTACTATCGCTCATCCATGCTTGACCACGGAGGACCGCTATGTCAATCCGCATTGGGGACGTGGCCCCGGACTTCACGGCCGAAACCACCGAAGGAAAGATTCAGTTTCACCAGTGGATCGCAGATCATTGGGCGATCTTGTTCTCGCACCCGAAGGACTTCACGCCGGTGTGCACGACGGAACTCGGGTACCTGGCCAAACTCAAGCCCGAGTTCGATCGACGCAACACCAAGATCATCGGCTTGAGCATCGACCCGGTGCGCGACCATCGCGCCTGGGTGCACGACATCGAGGAAACCCAGGGCCATGCCGTCAACTACCCGCTGATCGGCGACTCGGACCTCATCGTTGCCAAGCTCTACGACATGATTCACCCCCATGCGAGCGGCGGTGGTTCTCGCACCGCGGCGGACAACGCCACCATCCGATCCGTCTTCGTCATAGGACCGGACAAGAAGGTCAAGGCAACGTTTGCCTATCCGATGAGTGCCGGCCGCAATTTCGACGAGGTGCTGCGGCTGCTCGATGCGCTGCAGCTCAACGCCAAACATACCGTCGCTACGCCCGTAAATTGGCGCCCGGGCGAGGACGTCATCATCCCCACGTCGGTATCGGATGAAGAGGCCAAGAAGAAGTACCCGCAGGGCTACAAGACCCTAAAACCGTATCTGCGCGTGGTAGCGCAACCAAAGTAGCGCCCCCTCGCCCCCCGCCGTCTGACCGGCGGGGCAGCGATCCAACTGCTGCGGCGCGGCCCTCAGGGCCGTGCCGAGGTTTGTCGCCCAAGCAGTTCCATCAGGAGCCTTGGCATGGACGCACCACCGGCCGCCACGCCACGGATCCTGAATCGGTGCGCATCCGATCTCAATGTCGAAATCGACCCCGCCATCATCCGCCTGTACCTGCTCTATGTGGTACCGCTATCGCCGATTCCCGCTGCGATGATGCTCTACGCGTGGGACATGTATCACGCCACGCTGCTGCCGTCGGCACCCTTTGGGCAGGCCTCAACGATGGCGTTCATCCTCTTCTTGTCGGAGCTGGTGGCCGTTCCGGTAATGGCCAGCGTCATCCAGACGCTAGGCACCGCATCGGGCATTCGCCGGGCCTACAAGGATGCCTTCGCCGTGTCGGCCGTGGCCCCGACGCTCCTGTGGCTGGCGCCGCTGTTGCTGTTCGTGCCGAGCCTGGCCCCCTGGGGCATCACCGGGGCCGTGGTAGCAACCGCACTGCTGCTCCACCTGGGAACGTACAGCGCATTTCAACTCGAGGAGGAGGATCGTTCGCGTCGCCTTGCGTGGTCGATCATTGCCGCCGGCCTGTGCGGCTGGATGGCGCTGATCCTGACCGCCTTGCTAGCCTGGGGCATCATTGCGGCCTAGCAGGCGGGCCGGGCAGCTTCCCGCCGGTTCCCGAAACCAGGGGGGGCCATCGCCGATAGATCAAGATGCGGCCCTTGTACGCCTCGACGCCGTTTGACGCCGGCTGTTTGAGCGGTTCCTCGTGCACGACAAACCCCCGTCGCGCCATTTGCCGATGGAAGGCCGGCCGGTTGCCGCGGTCCGGGTCGACGATCCACACCTCCGCGGCTGGCGTTGCGTGGCACGCGATAAGAGCGGCCAGAGCCCCGCTTGCGTCACGTTCGTACAACAGATCGCTGCCCATGATCAGGTCATATTGCCCTGCGATGGCGAAGGACCCGGGAATATCTTTCCCGATTGGCTTCGCGCCGGCAGCACTCCAGTGTGCGTGCCGATACTTCATCGGTGGCAGATCGTTCAGTCGCAGGTTCTCCCGCAGAAAGCCTTCCGCCAAGGGATGGCAATCGCTTGCGGTGACATCGGCGCCTCGCCGATGGCCGACAAGGCTCGCCAGGGCGAGGCCGCAACCGATCTCGAGGATCCGTTCACCAGGGCACACCGGACGAAGCGCGATACGCGCTGCCAGGAACAAACCGGACGGCCACAACTGACCGAACAACGGCCACGCGGCCGAGGAGATGCCCAGGCGATTCGCTTGCCCAAGCGGGTCGTGGAACTGTTGGCGGTCCAGCAGCGAGCGGATGATCAGATCATCGACACCGGCAATCGCAACGTTCTGCTGTTTGGTCTGGTAGCCCAACATCGACTGGTGCGCGCAACGCGCTGCAAGGGCTGGCAGGCCCGGATAAGCCGCCTAGTATGACGTACGTTGGGGGCCGGCGACGCCCACGGCAATGGGAGCGCCGCGATCCGCTTGCGCTTTGACCTGCATTGCGCGTGGTCAACCGGCACGCGGGTACGATGTCTACGAGGTAACAAGCCCATGGCGCAGGTCCTGTGCAAAATGGCGGGATGGCGGCCCCGGGTGACGGTGTGCGCACTTTCTTGAGGGACAAAATCATGGCGGGCAAGCAGATCGTATTCCACGATGACGCAAGACAGCGGCTGATCGCCGGACTTAACGTGCTGTCCAATGCGGTCAAGGTCACCCTGGGGCCGAAAGGCCGTACCGTTGTTCTCGGCCGGCCCTATGGCGGCACCATAGTGATCAATTCTGGCGTTGCCGTGGCGCGCGAGATCGAGCTTGCCGACCCGATTGAAAATCTCGGAGCACAGATGGTGCGTGAAGTCGCTGCCAGAACGTCCGAAAAGGCCGGGGACGGGACCACCACTGCCACGGTCCTCGCACAGGCCATCGTGATCGAAGGGGCAAAATTCGTTGTTGCCGGGCATGATCCGATGGATATCAAGCGCGGGATCGACAAGGCCGTGGAGGCGATCGTCGACGAGTTGAAGCGCAATTCCCGGCCGTGCACGAGCAAGCAGGAAATCACCCAAGTGGGGACGATTTCGGCCAATGGCGATCAGGCGATCGGCGAACTCATCGCCGATGCCATGGAGCGCGTCGGACACGGCGGCGTGATCAAGGCCGAGGATGGACGCGGCATGTCCAACGAACTCGAGGTCGTCGAGGGCTTGCAGTTCGA
>Ga0209415_10001531_pt1 | contig 44232 bp, 28 predicted proteins | sample PeaSoiSIISIP2007_FD_187696 | JGI IMG/M metagenome (GOLD analysis project Ga0209415, IMG submission 187696) | Peat soil microbial communities from Weissenstadt, Germany - SII-SIP-2007 (SPAdes) (version 2) | ecosystem: Environmental > Terrestrial > Soil > Wetlands > Peat | place: Germany...
ACGCCATTCATTAGCCCGGCACGTGAGTGCCGGGAAAGCGGAGAGCCAAGAACTGAGTCCCGCAGGGACGGCACCGGCACTCGCCGTTTCTAAGTCGCTCTGCAGGGTGCCCCGTGCGGCGCTTCCTGGGGCCACGGTTGGTCGAAAACGGCAAAGTCGATGGGGAAGATGGGCGGGTTCCGTCGCCCTCCAGCGGGAAGCTAAATCGATTTAGCTTACGGCTTTAAGCTGTTTATTATCAATGCGTTACAGAGATTTATCTCCACGGTACATTAAGCTCGTAACCAGGGCAGAATCAGCAGTTTAGAGGCATTTGCACCATATCCGATGCACCAAATCGCCGCCTTTTACAAAAGTGGGCTGGCTTCAATTCACTGCGGTTTTGGGGGATCGCGTGGCGCCGGCTTTTCTGCCGAGGGAGGGACGCTCGGCGGCTCCGGAGCGGTGGTCATGGCGCTCTCCGGATTCAGCAGATGATCTTTGCTTGGCCCCAGTCCGAGTTTGATCAGGGCGCGCGAGTCGGGAACTTCCTTGGTCTGCCAGCCGTGATCGGCCTGATAACGGCGCATGGCGTCTTCGCTGGCCTGGTTCCAGGCGCCGGCCGGCTCGCCGCTGAGATAGTGCTCGCGAATCAGCGCGTGCTGAATTGCGGTGGCGCGCTCGGCGTCAATTTTCTGCTGGCCCCGCTTGCTCAATGTTTTCTTTTTGCGGGAATGTTTTCCGGAAGATGTGGTGTGCGTCGCGCCGGCCGGCTTGGCGGTGCTCGACGAACTCTTGGGCTTTGGCGTGGTCGCTTTTGCCGCAGGTTTTTTCGCGGCTGTTGCTTCGTTGGCAGAAGTTTGCGCCACCCCTGCCGAGACCAACGCACAGGTCAGAATCAACGCGCCGGCGGCGCGGCGGCTTTGCCGGGATGTGGGTAATGGGAGCGTCATCGTATATCGAGGGCTGAAACCAGTGCCGTCCCTCCGGGACTCAGCTTCATCCGCTCTTGCCTTCCCAGCGCTTACGCGCTGGGCTAATGAATGCCGTCGCTGCGCGACTGAAGCTCGATGCCGAACTGAGCCGCGCACGGTTGGCGCCACCAGGTCGCCTAAGCCGGTTCGCCCAACCAGTTTCGCCCAACCCGGTTTGTCCAACCAGTTCGCCTACGCAGGTTCGCGTAAGCAGGTTCGCGTAAGCAGGTTCGGCAAGAAACAAAACGGCCCAATCGGACTGGCATTGTAATCGTCTCCGATTCCGACGTACAGTGCCAGAGCCCGTTGGGCCTGGAAACGTTACGGAAGTGTACCGGCCAGGAAGATAGTTCCATCCTGCCTGGTCGTGCCCCGCTGCCGCACCAGGAAGACCACGTCCTGGCCGCTCTTCAGGCTCGATTCGATCCGGGCAAAATCCTCTTCGCTGTTGACCGGCTGCTTGTTGATCTCGAGGATCACGTCGCCGCGGCCGAGATTGCAGTCTTCGGCAAACGAACTCGGCTTCACTTCCTGCACGATCACGCCTTTGCCCACCGCAATATCCAAGCGATCGGCCATTTCGGGAGTGACTTTGCGCACGGTCACGCCGAACTTGCTTTGCTTGGGAGTGCTGGCATCGTCGCTTTCCTGATCGTCTCCCAGACGCGCAGCAAACAGCTTGGCGCGATCGGCGATGATGACGGTTGCGTCCTGCGCCTTGCCGTTGCGCAGGAAACCGAGCATGACTTTCGATCCCGGCTTGCGCGAAGCGATGTCGGCGACCAGGTCGTTGCCCTTGCCGATTTTCCTGCCGTCCACGCTGGTGATGGTGTCGCCGACCTTCATGCCCGCCTGATCGGCCGGACTGCCGGCCACCACGTAGGCGATGGTCACGCCGGACCCCGCGCCGTAGACGCGGGCGATGGCCGGGTTCTCGACCGAATCAAACTGAATGCCGATCGAGCCGCGCGACACCCGGTGATCGGGCCCGGTCAACTGGTTGTAAACATCCACCACGGTTTTCGAGGGCAGCGCGAAGCCGACTCCGGCATAAGCGTTGGTCTCGCTGAGAATGGCGGTGTTGATGCCGATGACTTCCCCATTCATGTTGACCAGCGGTCCGCCGGAATTGCCGGGATTGATGGCAGCGTCAGTCTGAATGAAGGTCTGGAATTGGCGGCCGGGGACAATGTCGCGGCCTTTGGCCGAGACGATTCCCGCGGTCACCGTTTCCGAAAGGCCGAAGGGACTGCCCACGGCCAGAACCCAGTCGCCCACCTGCATGCTGTCGGAATTGCCCATCTTGGCGGCGGGCAGCGGCCGGTCTATATCAACTTTGACCACAGCCAGGTCGGTTTCCTGGTCGGCTCCGATGACTCTGGCCTCGTGCTCCACGCCGGGCGGGTCATCCTGAAAACGCACTCGCACGCGGTCCGCTTTCTCGACCACGTGGCGGTTGGTCACGATGTAGCCCTTGGGGTCCACGACCACTCCGGAACCGAGCGAGCGCTCACGGATCGGGCCGCTGTCGGGCCCCGCCTGTCCGCCGGGACCACCGAAGAAGTGGTTGAAGAAATCGTCCATGCCGCCGTTGTCTTCGTCATCCGGATTGCCGCGCCGATGATGTGTGTTCTTGATGGTTGATTCTGTTTTGATGTTGACCACGCTCGGTTCCAGTTCCTTGGCGACCTGCGCAAAGGCAGCGGAGAGTTGCTGCGAAAGGCCGTTGCCGGCCGACGCAGACGCAGGCATGGAAAGCGGCGCAGCATCGCCGGTCTTCTGCCCTTCCTTGCCCTTTACGCCATAGGAAATCACCGTCCCGATCAGAATGCCGACCGAAAGCGTTGCCAGAATACTCAAGCTATAGGCCCAGCGATGGGCCTTCATGCGCATCCACATCGCGCCCGAATCCATATCTCTACTTTCCTCCACGAGTCACAACCCCTTCCATTATACCCATTTACGCGCCGCCGCTAGCAGCCGCGAGCCAGCGCTGGTACGGCCCCCATCCGGGGGCTATGCCTATTAGACGCGCTAAAGAGCAAAAGCGTTTGATGGAAACTGGGGACGCTTCGTCGGAAGGGGTCATCCCGAAGCCCCGCGCCTTCACCAGCTTGGCGATGGATCTCGCGCGCAGCCTGGCCTTGTAGAGATCGAGATCCTTCGCTCCGCCTGAAAAGCGGCTCCGCTCAGGATGACGCCTTGTGGGGAGCAAGGCGGGTTAATTTCAAACCGAGGCGCTACGGGGTCTTTTGCTTTTTATTACAAAAGCGTACATTACGTTACGTTTTTTGAATCCACTAACGAAGGACCTGCCACCGTGAACCGCTCCTGCCTTGTAATTGTTCTTCTTGCGTCGAGCACATTCGCAGCCGCCCAAAAACATCAATCGAACAAACCCGCCGAACCGGCCGCTGCGGCCACGCCCGCGGCGGAGCCGGCGGAAGAAAAGTTTGCACCCGACGCGGGCGTGGTGGCGCCGCCGAAGCCGGCCACCCCGAAATCGCCGTTTGAGGGCATGAAGTACCGCCTGGTCGGTCCTTTCCGCGGAGGCCGCGTGCTGGCCGTGGCCGGAGTGCCGGGCCAGGACGACACCTACTACTTCGGCGCGGTCGCCGGAGGCATGTGGAAGACGACCGACGGCGGCCTGAACTGGAAGCCGTTGTGGGACAAGTTTGCCGAGGCGTCGCCGTCGGTGGGCGCCATCGCCATTGCGCCCTCGGATCCGAACGTGGTCTACGTCGGCACCGGCGAAGCCTGCATCCGCGGCAATATCGTGATGGGCAACGGGATTTACAAATCCACCGACGCCGGCAAGACGTGGAGGTTTGCCGGCCTGCGCGACAGTTATTCCGTCGGCCGCGTGATTGTGCATCCCAAAGATGCAAACACGGTGTACGTGGCGGCGCTGGGGCATCCGTTTGGTCCGAATCCGACGCGAGGCATTTTCCGTTCCCGCGACGGCGGCAAGATCTGGCAGCGGATTCTTTACGTGGACGACAAGACCGGAGGCATTGACATCCAGTTTGACCTGTCCAATTCCAACATCCTGTTTGCCAGCATGTGGCAGACGGTCCGCAAGCCCTGGACGCTGGAATCGGGCGGCCCGGGCAGCGGCCTCTACCGTTCCGCCGACGGCGGCGATACCTGGACCAAACTGACGGGCAAGGGCCTGCCTGATGGCATTCTCGGACGCATTGGGGTCGCGACCACTTCCAATCCGAACCGTATCTACGCGCTGATTGAGGCGGACAAGGGTGGGTTGTACCGCTCCGATGACGGCGGCGAGAAGTGGCAGCTCACTACCGACGACCGGCGCTATCGCCAGCGCGCCTGGTATTACACGCATGTATTCGCCGATCCGAAGAATCCCGACGTGGTCTACATTCTGAATACCGGGACGTACCGCTCGATCGACGGCGGCAAGACGTTTGCGCAGATTCGCACGCCGCATGGCGACAACCACGGATTCTGGATTGATCCGGACAATCCCAAGCGCCTGATCAATGGCAACGATGGGGGCGCTACCATCTCCACCGACTATGGCCAAAGCTGGTCGAGCATCATGAACCAGCCGACCGCGCAGTTCTACCACATCATTGCCGACAACCGTTTCCCTTACTGGATTTACGGCGCGCAGCAGGATAACTCCACCGTCGCCATCGCCACCGCGAGCGCCAGGGGAGGAATCGACCGCCCCGACTTCTACGACGTCGGCGGCGGCGAAAGCGGATATATCGCTCCCGATCCGCGCGACCCGGAGATTGTTTACGCCGGATCCTACGGTGGAGATATCTCACGCTACGATCATCACACCGAGCAGACCGAGGCGGTGAATCCGTGGCCGCGCAATCCCATTGGCTGGGGCATGGCCGAGCTGAAGCATCGCTTCCAGTGGACCGAGCCCATTGTTTTCTCGCCGCACGACCCGCACACGCTCTACTTCGCGGGCGAAGTGCTGTTCAAGACCACCAACGAGGGCAAGAGCTGGACCATCGTCTCGCCCGATCTGACGCGCAATGACAAATCGAAGCAGCAGGCGGCGGGCGGTCCGATCACGAAGGACAACACCGGGGTCGAGGTCTACGACACGATCTTTTCGGTGGTGGAATCGCCGGTGCAGAAAGATCTGATCTGGGCAGGGACCGACGACGGCCTGCTTCACGTCACGCGCGATGGCGGCGGCGCCTGGGAGAACGTCACCCCGAAAGCCATGCCGGAGTGGGGCACGGTCAGCATGATCGAAGCGTCGCCGACCGACGCGGGCACGGCGTACGTCGCCGTCGAGCGGCACAAGCTGGATGACTTCACGCCCTACGTCTTCAAGACCACGGATTTCGGCAAGACGTGGACTGCGCTTGCGAACGGCATTCCCAAAGATGATTACGTTCATGCAGTTCGCATGGACCCCAAGCGCAAAGGCCTGCTTTATGCGGGCACGGAGCGCGGAGTTTATTTCAGCTTCGATGACGGCGCGAACTGGCAGCCATTGCAGTTGAATCTGCCGGTATCGCCCGTCAACGATCTGATCGTGAAGGGCAACGACCTGGCAGTCGCGACCCACGGACGCTCGTTCTGGTTGCTGGATGATCTTTCTCCGGTGCGGCAGTGGAGCGATTCGATGAAAGCCGACGACGTGCACCTGTTCGCACCAGCGGATGCGTCGCACACCGTGTTCCGCGGATCGTTCTTCGGCGGCGGCGCCAATACCGGCCAGAATCCGCCGCCCGGCGCGGTGGTCTACTACTACCTGAAGACCGAGATCAAGAAGCCGGAAGAAAAAAAGGACGACAAAAAGGAAGAGAAGAAAGAAGACAAGAAGGAAGAAGCGGCTGCGGGTTCCAGTGCAGCGGCCGCGGCTGCACCAGCTGCGACTCCGCCAGCCTCGGCCGAGTCCGCGGCCGGACCGGCAGCGGCGGGCGCTTCGGCTTCCGGGGAGAAGAAGCCGGAATCGCGGGTCAAGATTGAAATTCTCGATTCCGCGGGCAAGGTGATCCGGACGTATCCGCCGAAGCATCCGCCGGCCTCGGAAGGGGAAGAAAATTTCTTTTCCCGCTCCAGCTCCGCGGAAATCGCCACCGAAGCCGGAGTGAACCGCTTCGTCTGGGACCTGCGTTGCGAAGGCGCTCCGCGGATTCCGAACTCGCCGCTATGGGGCGGCTCGACCGACGGCGCGACCGCGCCGCCCGGCGACTATCAGGTGCGGCTGACGGTGGACGGCAAGGCGCAGACGCAGCCGTTCAAGATCGTTCCCGATCCGCGGCTGCAGGTCACGGCCGACGATCTGAAAAAGCAGTTCGACCTGATGCAGGCCATTCTCGGAAAAGTCACCGAGGTGCATGATGTGGTGCGGCAGATGCGCGACATTCGGGCGCAGATCACCGCGCTGAACAAGCGGCTCACCGAGGAGAAGAACCCGAACGCCAAGGCGATCGCCGACGCCGGCTCGGCTCTGGACAAGAAGATGACCGTGGTCGAGGAGGCGCTCATTCAGACCAAGTCCAAGAGCGGGCAGGATGTACTCAACTATCCGATCCGGCTGAACAACCTGCTGGTCGCGCTGGGAGGAGTGGTGTCGAGCGGCGACGCCGCTCCCACCAAGCAGGATTACGAAATGTTCGACGAGCTGGGCAAGCAGGCCGACGAGCAACTGGCGAAGTGGGGAGACATCGAGAAAACCGATTTCGCCGCATACAACCAGTTGGCGAAGGACAAGGCGATTCCGGCGGTGGGGCTGAGTCCGGCGACGGAACCGTAGGGAACGGTCTGCGGGAACTGCGGCTGCCCCAGCCCTTCGACTACGCTCAGGGCGGGCCCTTCGCGGTTTTCGAAGGCTGGGCATTCGTTCTGCTGGGGAGCGGGAGATGCATGAGTCAGGTAGTTTCAGCAGCCTGTCCGAAGATCAACGGCTCAGGATGTCCGCAGCATCGTGCCCACCCTGCGAACACCGCGCAGGGTGGGGCAGCCTCGGTTTTGGGGTGGGCCCGCGCCTTCGGCGGGGTTCCGGCGGACGAGGGCGTCCGCCGCTCCATTTGCTTACTTCGCTTCGTAGACCGTTTTGCCGCCGACTACCGTGCGCAGGACTTTGGTTCCGAGGAGTTTCTCGGGCGAGACGGCGGTTACGTCGCGGTCGAGTACTACGAAGTCGGCGAGCATGCCGGGCGTGAGCTTGCCTTTTTCTTTCTCCTCGAATTCGGCGAAGCCGGAACCCGTCGTATAGGCGGCGATGGCTTGCTCCATCGTAATGCGCTGCTCGGGAAAGAATTCCTGCTTGCCGTTTTCGCTCTTGCGGGTGACCGCGGCATAGAGGCCGCGGAAGGGCGAGACCGGCTCCACGTTGTAGTCGGTGCCGAAAGCGAGCGGCACGCCTTTCTTCAGCATTGCGGCCCACGCGTAGGCAGTTGAGGCCCGCTTGGCGCCCAGGCGGTCGAGCGCCCATCGCATATCGGTGGTGACGTGGGTGGGCTGCATGGACGCAATCACTTTCAGTTCCTTGAAGCGGGCGATCTGGGCTGGGGTGGTGACCTGGGCGTGTTCGATGCGCAGGCGGTAGTCGTCGCCGCCGTTGGCAGCTTTTACATTCGCTTCTTTTGCCGCGGCCTCGGCGCCGGCAAAGGCATCGAGCGCCATCTGGATGCCTTTGTCGCCGATGGCGTGAAAGCCGATCTGGAATCCGGCCAGCACGCGCTCTTTGGTCATGGCGTTGAGCTTGTCGGCATCGTAGCGGGCGAGGCCGGAATTTTTGGGATCGTCGGCATACGGCTCAAACAGCGCAGCGGTATGGCCGCCGAGGGAGCCGTCCATGAAGCCTTTCAGCATTCCCGTACGCAGCATCAGGTCTGACTGGGGATGCGAACTGCGCTTCTTGACCAGGTCCGCCACCGGGTTGTCGAACGGCAGCCACTCGCTGATGCGGGCGGTCAGCTGGCCCTGCTTTTCGAGCTCTTCGTAAATCTGGAAATTTTGCCAGTCCGGCGAATAATCCTGCGCCGAAGTCACGCCGTGTTCGGCGAGATCGGCGAGAGCGACTTCGAGGCCGCGGCGGCGTTTTTCGCGAGTCGGAGGCGGCACGACCACATACACTGCGCGCTGCGCGGTGTCGCGCAGAATGCCGGTGGGCTCGCCGTTTTGGTTGCGGTCAATCTGGCCGCCCGGCGGGTCTTTAGCCGCGATGGTGATGTTGGCCAATTGCAGAGCTCGGGTGTTGGCGACGGCCAGGTGGCCGTCCACGCGGTCAAGAAATACGGGATGGCCGGCGGAAACTTCATCGAGGTCCCAGCGGCTGGGCAGCGCTTTCACCGGCCATAGAGTCTCGTCCCAGCCGCCGCCGAGGATCCACTCGCCGGGCTTGGCCTCCTGCACTTTGGCGCGCAGGCGCTCGCGGAATTCGTCGAGTGTCTTCACACCTTCGAGATCCACGCCGAGTTTTTGCAGTCCGGCATCGGCAAGGTGAAGGTGGGCGTCGTTGAATCCGGGCATGACGAAGTGGCCGCCGAGGTCAATGATTTGAGTTTGGGGCCCTTTCATGCGCTGAAGATCAATGGTCTTGCCGACGGCGATGATGCGGTCGCCGCGCACGGCGATGGCCTCTTCGCGCAGGATCGAGGCAAAGGGTGTGCTGGCCGGGACGCCGGTGTAGACGTTGGCGTGGAGGAAGATGACGTCAGGGACGGGTTTGGATTCGTCCGGCTGTGGAGCAGCGTTTTGAGCTTGCGCGGCGATGCAAAGCAGGGCTGCGGTGAGAATGAGCGTTGGGAGCGAGGAGCGCACCTCAGTGGCTAAAGCCGTTCCAGGAAAGAAAAGCTTTATCGCGGCGCTGAAAGCGCTGCGCCACCCAAGAGCCGATGGTGGGTACTTACTCAGTTTGAATCTTTTGTGTGGGTCATCCCGAACCGCGGCGTAGTTCAGCCGCAGGAGGGATCTCCCAGAGCAGTCGTTCCGGGGGAGATCCCTCGCTGCGCCTGAAGAACGGCTCCGCTCGGGATGACGCCGCGTGGAAGAGGGGCAAACTGATCCACTTCTCAATGCCAAAGCGGCATGGGCCGGCGCGCTGCGCTTGCCGGGGCGGACGAATGCGTCCGCCCCTACATTCTTGCTTTGACTCATTCCCCCACCCCCGCCAGCGCGAGCATGGTCAGCAGAATGCGCTTGAGGCCCAGTTCGCGCCCGTTGGAATCGAACCACTCCTGCAAAGTGTGCGCGCCGCCGCCGGAGCCGCCGCCGCCGATGGCCACCGCTTCGAGGCCGAGCGACAGCGGGATGTTGGCGTCGGTGGAAGCGCGTTGCACCTGGGCAGCATTGTTGAGATGAGCGTCCACCGCGCGGATGACCTGCAGAATGCGCGCGCCCGCGGCCAACTCGCCCGCCGGACGGTTGCCGATCACCACCACTTCACAATTCACGCCCGGGCGCTTTTGCGACGACGATCGCATTTCGGCGGCGAGAGTCTCGTCCTCGACCGCGCGATTGAGCGCCAGCCGCAGCGATTGTTCCAACCGCTCCATTTCGGCCATGGAAGTCGAACGGATGTCCACTTTCATGCTGGCCGACTCGGGAATGGAATTGACCGAGGTGCCGCCGCGAATCACGCCGACGTTGAAAGTAGTCTTGGGGGCATTGGGAACCGGAGTCGCGGTGAAGGTTTCAATGGCCTTGGCCAGGATCACGATGGGATTGGGCGCGCCGAAGTCGCTCCAGGAGTGGCCTCCGGGGCCGCGCACGATGACTTCGAAGCGGCGGCTGCCGAGGGCTTCGGCGACGATGGTGTCGGCGCCGGCGCCGTCGAGCACCAGGCTGTAGGCGACCGAATCTTTCCAGCGCGGCGTCGAAAAAATGTGGCGCATGCCGCGCAGGTCGCCCTCGCCTTCTTCGCCCACATTGCCGATGAAAACGAACGGCAGGGCATGGCGGAGGCGCACCGCCCGCAGCAGGGCGGCGACGCCGAGCAGCGCGGTGACGCCGGCGCCGTTGTCGGAGACTCCGGGGCCGTAGATGCGGCTTCCCTGCTGGCGGATGTTGAGCGGCGTGTTGGCGGGAAAAACCGTGTCAATGTGGGCGCTGAGCGCGACGTAGCGGCTTCCAAAGCCGGGATGCGTGCCGAACACGTTGCCCACATCGTCGGTGCGGACGTCGTCGAGGCCGACTTCGCGGAAACGTTCGGCCAGCCAGGCGCCGCGGGCCGACTCGCCGAACGGAGGCGCCGGGATGCGCGCCATCTCCATTTGCCACTGCGCCAGCTGCGGCTCGTGGGCGCGAAACCAGTTGAACGCCGAGCGCACGTCAGGCGCGGCGGCGAGGCGGGCAATTTCCTGCTGCAGGGCCGGAGCAAGGTTCGGCATGTCCGCACTCGGAGGGTTCGGGCTCATGGGGAAGTTATTGCGTCAGTGTACAACGCGTGGGAAGGGGTGGGGATTGGCGAAGTGGAAACGGGCGCGGGGACTCGGCTGGCTGCGGAAAAAGCCAATCATGATCCGGGAAGAAGTCCCTCAGTGGCTAAAGCCGGGCTGAATACTCTCGACCTATCGCAGCGCTGAAAGCGCTGCGCCACCCAAGATCTGTCAGCGCCGGGCGTTCCTGGCGGCGACTTTTCGTTCCACCTCGGAGACCAGGGTCTCGGTGGCCGAGACCTGGATGTGGTGGCGCCAGGCGCCGCGGAGGATTGGTCCGGCGATGGCGTCGAGTTCGGGAGGCTTGCCTTGTTCGACGTCTTTCTGCATGGAGCTGCGCATGTTGCCCGGCATATTTGCGAGCGAGGCGATCACCACATCGGCATTGAGCATTGCGCCTTCGGCGACAGCCACGGCGCAGGCTTCGCGAATGCAGGACAAGCCCATCTGCCGCCAGCCGGGATCGGTCATAATCTCGCCGGTGGTCTTGTCCGAGGCGGTGGTGGTGAGCGCGAAAGCTGCCAGAAAAACCAGCTTGCTCCACATAAGCGTCGGCTCGTGGTCCACAAAACGGCACTCGAAACCGAACTGCTTCAGTTGCTCGAGGGTGCCCTCGAGCAGCGGCTTTCCCGCCGACGACACGTTCAAGCGGGCAAAGGAAGAGCGGTGGATGATGTGTCCGGGGCCGACGCGTTCGGACTCGACGGCGATGGTGGAGGCGATTATTTTTTCTTTCCCGTAGCGGGCGCGCAGCACGGAAAGATGGTCTATGCCGTTGAGCAGCGGGACGATAGCCTGAACGGCTGAGGGATCTTTGATGGCGTTGAGTGCCGACTCGAGTTGCGTGGCTTTTACGGTGAGCCAGAGGACGTCCACGGGTGGAACTTCGGCAGCCGTTGCGATTTCACCGTTGTAGTTGCCGAACGGGCTTTGCAGGCGCAGTTGCTTCGGGTAGCCGGCCAGCAACTCGGGGCGCACGACCAGAGTTACTGCGGCGCCCGAGCGCGCCAGGCTGCCTCCGATCAAACCGCCGATGCCGCCGGCGCCGAGAATTACGTGTTGGAGTGGCTTGGACATGACGCACGTCAGACCAGGGAATATTCCTTCGGCTTCATCTTGGGGGAGATCCTTCGCTCCGCCTGAAAAACGGCTCCGCTCAGGATGACGCAGCATTTTAACAGAGGACTCATTTGTGGGGCATGGGAGTCGGCAGGCACTCGAGAATTTCAGCTTCGGTCAGGGTGTGGTCGCTCTGCTTGGCGCGGGCGAAGATGCGGTCCACGACTTCGTCAGAGGCGGGAATGCCGTGGCGCTCGAGCCAGAACAGGACGTTCGATTTGCCGCTCATGGGGCCGACGTCAATGATCTGATCGAGGCCGAATACGTGCGACGGCACACCAGAGTAAACCGTGTTGGCTAGCACGACATCGTTCTTGTGATAGGCCTTGATGATGGCGGCGGCGTGCACGCCGGTTGCAGTGCGGAACGCATCGTCGCCGACCACGGGATAATTCTTCGGAATCGGCACACCCGTCGCGCGCGAAATAGCCTGGCAATATTGCTTCAGCTTGGTCAGGTCCTGCTTGTCCCAGGGCGCGATGGCCATGAGTTTGAGGTTCACCAGCATCTGGTCAATCTGCGTGTTCCCGACGCGCTCGCCGAGGCCGATAGCGCAGCCGTGCACCGAATTCGCTCCAGCAACGATCGCGGCTATGGAGTTGGCAATGGCCAGGCCACGGTCGCTGTGGCCGTGCCAGTCCACGCGAATTTTTTCTCCCGACGGCTTGACCACTTCCGCGATCACGAAGCGGACCAGCGCCAGCGCGCCCATGGGCGTAGCGTGGCCGGCGGTGTCGCAGATGCAGATTGCGCGCGCGCCGCAGTTGATGGCGATCGAGTAGAGACGCTTGACTGTTTCCGGGTCACAGCGGCTGGTGTCTTCGGTGACGTACATCGAATCGAGGCCGAGTGAGACCGCGTACTTGATGGCTTTTTCGGTGGTGCGGAACAGGAAGTCGTCAGTCCAGCCCTCGGTGAAGCGGCGGATCGGGCTGGAGCCGATGAAGGTTGCGGCTTCGATGGGCAGGCCTGTCTTCTGCACGATCTCGGCGATGGGGCGAATGTCGTTTTCGTGGGTGCGGGCCGCGCAGTTGGCGCGAATCTTCATTTTGTGGGTGACGATCTCGCGGGCGAGCGCGGTCACGGCCTCGACCGCGCGCGGGCCGGCGCCGGGCAGGCCGAGATCGAGCGAGTTGATGCCCACGGCCTCCATCAGGTGGAGGATTTCGATTTTCTCGGCGATCGAAGGATCGCGCACCGAGGGCGACTGCAGGCCGTCGCGCAGACTCTCATCGTTGAGCAGGATCGGGCCGGGGGGCTTGAGTCCCGGAGGAAAATTCTGATTCCAGTCGTAGATGAGGTCGGAGGTGTTCATGGGGAAACAGCTTTTAGCTTTTAGCTTTTAGCTCTTGCTCTCGATCCTGGTCAGGCACACTTAGACTCCAAGGCCTGACTGTCGAGAAGACTCCACGTTCAACCCCACACCCGCCCAGGTTTAAGCTCACGGCTAAGAGCTAAAAGCTAAGAGCTTCGTTATTTCTCCTTCGGCGGCAGCGTGAGGCCGAAGATGGACTTGGAACCCTGCCCCGCGACGTTGACCCTGGCGTCGTCGGGATTGGGCAAGTACAGCGTCTTGCAGTGCTCGCAACGGTAGACCTCGGCGTCCGGTCCCCAGGCTTTCTCCGCATCGCCGCAGGCCTTCTCGATAGCATCCTCGGAATAAAACCAGCGCTTCAAATGGCCGCCGCAGAACTTGCCTTTTTCGTTTTTTTCGTTGCAGGCGCGCTGCGCCGGCTTCTTGATCTTGACTTTGTGATGCGGGAGCTGCGGGACACTCTTTGCGGCGGAAGGGGTCACTTCGCTGGTCGCCAACGTTCGTACCCTCGTGCGAGCGGCAGGAACGCCGCCGGATTGGTGCTGATGGGGTCATTGTAACTCAGTCCCGAGGCGTGAGTCCTGAGTTGCGAGAACGACGCGCTTTCACAGCTGTGCGCGCCGAGAGTTCGCAGAAAATGCAGGGACATTTTCGACGTGGAAGAGGCAACCCGAACTTGTCGTATCCTTAAGGCTTCATGATCACGATTGTTTCCGGGCTGCCGCGATCGGGCACGTCTTTGATGATGCAGATGCTGGTGGCCGGCGGAATGACGCCGCTTTCCGACGGAGAACGCCAGCCGGGTGACGACAATCCGCGCGGGTATCTGGAATGGGAGCGGATCAAGACCCTGCCCAACGACCCTGGCTGCATTGCCGAAGCCGAGGGCAAAGTCGTGAAAGTGATTTCGCGGCTGCTGCCGGCCTTGCCTGCCGGGCACGACTATCGGGTGGTCTTCATGCAGCGGCCCATGGCGGAAGTGCTCGCCTCGCAGGATGCCATGCTGCGAAGGCGCGGAACCTATAAGGAGGGTGCGGACCTGGCGGGGATTGCGGCCGCGTTTGAGAAACATCTGCGTGAGGTCAATGCGTGGATGGACGGCAGCGCGCACGTGAAGGCGCTGCGGGTGGCGTATCACGATGTGCTGCGGGATCCGGAAACGGCGGGAAAGAAGGCGGCGGAGTTTCTGGAGATCGAGCTGAATTTGCCCGCCATGGTGGGACAGGTGGATGCGTCGTTGTATCGCAACCGCAGGCAGTAGCTTCGAAGTATGGAGCCCCGGACGCCCTCGTCCGGGGAAGGCGAAGAGAGATGGTGGATGGGAACCGCGGATGCAGACGCCGGACGAGGCGTCCGCCGCTCCACTTCAGAATTCGCGCTTCGGCGAAGCTTGATCCGAGCCGACCCGACCCACGCTGATCTCGGCTTTGTGGTAGTTCTCCCCCTTCACCGGCGCCCCGGCCATGCGGCGCAGGATCGCGATCTGGCCGATGTGGGCCAAGGCATCGGCGACCGGACCCTGAAAGAGTTTCTCCAGCGGGTCCTGCACGGAGTCGCTCGACGCCAGGAAGTCGTCGAACTTCTTCAGCGCGCCGAAAAACCGTTCCACTTCCTGGTCCCAGGGCAATGGCGAGGCGTTTTGCCATTTCTGTTGTCCCTGGGCGATGGACAGTGCCCAGTCGAACAGATCGCCGATGTGGGCCAGGATCTGGCCCGGGATGCGCACGCCCTCTCCGGCTTGGAAGTCGGCGAACCCGGCCGGCGCATTGCGCACCGCCTTGCCGCCGCGATACGCAACGGTGGCAAGGGTGTGACGGAGAAATTCTCGTTTGGGATCAGTCATGGCCACAAGATTACACTGAGGAACGGGAGGCGCGCATGGCCAAGCACGAACAACCCGCGAAAATGCAGCCGGTAGCGGTAAGCCGAGGCAATGCCGAGCACTATCGCTGGGGAAACGACTGCGACGGCTGGCATCTGGTGAAAGATGCGGAGTTGAGCGTAATCGAGGAATTCATGCCTCCGGGAGCGGCGGAGATTCGGCACCATCATCAGCGAGCGCAGCAGTTTTTTTATGTGCTGGCGGGCGAAGTTCTGATGGAGGTTGAGGGACAGGCGACGCTGGTGCCGGCTGGGAGCGGGATTCGCGTGCCGGCGGGGATGCGGCATCAGATCAGGAATCCGTCGTCGAGCGCGGCGCGGTTTCTGGTGATCTCGCAGCCGCCGAGTCATGGGGACCGGTTCGACGAGTAGTCTCGGTTGTAACGACAAGACCCCCACTTCTCGCGCACAAAACACCTGAGGAATGGGGCACCCCGGACTGCTAGCGCGGTTTAACTTCGTAACGCGCGTCCATTCCGGCCAGCATGTGGTCGCTGATGTGGCAATGGTAGAGCCAGATGCCAGGCGCGTCCGGCACCATGTCAGCCGTGATCATCTGAGCCGAGGTTACCGCTACCACGTCAGTGCGCAGGCCGGCAACCATCACCGTGTTGCCGTGCCAGTGCGGCGTGTGGGCATTGTTGAAATCTCCCAGCGTGGCGACGTACCAGCGTACCCGGTCGCCTTGCCGCATCGTCATCATCGGCATGTTTCCGTAAATGTAGCCGTTGATGGACCACTTGAAGTTGGTGTCCACGAAACCCGACCCGGCGATGGGTGTCGGCATTCCTTCCGGCGTTACCGGCCGGAACTCCAACCGGTCAAGTTTCTTCGGGTCGGCGATGTGGGCTTGAATGTTCTCGTCCAGATACCAACTCTCGTTCTCATTGATCGCGATGTACATGCTGACAAACTCCCGGTCCACGTCCTTGGGCCGGCCGTCGGGGAGCGCGACGCCGTGCCTGGTGATGACGATGACCCCAAACAAGCCCGAAGCGACGTCGCGCAATTCGTCCGCGTGCGAGTGGTAGAGCCAGAACACCGAACTGGGGTCGTTGGGCCCGGGTCCGGCGCGCTCCGGAACTTGCCACAGGTAGGTGTGCGTGGCGCCGGGAGGCACGCCGCCGTCGGACTTGTCCGCGCCAGAGGTGTTGTCGTTGTAGTCTGCGCCTTCGGAGTCCTTCTGATAGAGAACTCCGTGCGGATGCATGCTGTAGGGATGCGAAGCGTGGTTCTTGAAGACAACCTTGATGGTGTCGCCGACTTCCGCGCGCAGAACAGGCCCGAGCAGGCCCAGATATTGTTCGTCCGCAGAACGCGGCTTCAGGGTTGAGAACGAATCATCTGTGTACTCCCGGTAGACAGCCTTCTTGTAAACACGGCCGATGTGATTGGGGCCGGACTGAGTGTAACCCTTTTGCAATTCGTCGAAGGGCTGTCCCATAGCTTCGTCTCGGCCGGAAGGAGCGTAGTCCCAGTTGACCTCGTCGGCGGCGACGTAGTAGATCCGCGTCTTGCCCCCGGGTCCGCCCATCGCAGCCTGTCCGCCAACTGCGGAAGCAAGGAAGACCATGCCTGCCAGACCAACACCGAGAAGAACATCTCTGACCTTTCGCTGACCCACTTTTGCCTCCAGGTAATGTGACACAAGCTTGCAACGCACATTGGACCGTGGATTCCAACGGCGACCAAGTCTACATGTAGAACTGTCGTTCGGGGAGGGCTTTCCACAAGACGCTACGACGAGGTGAACTGGGCTTGCGCCCGCAGGCCGGAGGCCGGCACGCGAGCTTCAGAGCTGCTTGCGGCGGAAGACGCCGGCGGCGCGGAGGGCGCCGCGAACGCGCGCGCCAAGGCTTGCGGCGAACTGCATGTCGAGGAAGCCTTCCATCTGGCGGCGGAAGCTCTCGCCGTAGCCATGCCACCAGAGTTTCTTCATGCCGGGGACGCGATCGGTATCGAGATACTTTACCCGGACCATCTCATCGAGGCCGAAGCGGCCGTGGGTGCGGCCTACGCCGCTGGCTTTGACGCCGCCGTGAGGAGCCTCACTGATGCCGAAGCAGGAAATCACATCGTTGATCATGACGGTGCCGGCATGGATGCGCCCCGCCAACCGCTGGCCGCGCCGGGCGTCGCGCGTCCAGACGCTGGCGGCCAGGCCGTACTCGGAATCATTCGAGAGTTGCACGGCCTCGTCGTCGTGCTCGAAGGGCATCACAGGCAAAACCGGTCCGAAGGTTTCTTCGCGCATGATGCGCATGTCGTGGGTCAGATCGGCCAGCACGGTGGGAGCGTAGAAATTGGGCCCGAGTTCCGGCAGCCGCTTGCCGCCGGCCAGGACGCGCGCGCCGCAGGCTTTGGCGTCTTCCACATGCGACTCGACAATGCGCACCTGGCGCTCGCGGATCATGGGGCCAACGTCGGTGTGCGAATCCATGCCGTTACCGACGCGCAACTGCTTTGTCTTTTCCGCGCAGGCTTTGGCAAATGCCTCGTAGAGACTGCGATGCACGTAGCAGCGCTCAACGGACAGACAGGCCTGGCCGGCGTTGACGAAGGCTCCCCAGACGGCGGCGCTGGAGGCGACGTCAATGTCGGCGTCATCGAGCACCAGCATGGGATCTTTGCCGCCGAGTTCGAGCACCACCGGAAGCAGGCGCGCGGCGGCGGCGGCGGCGATGCGCTTGCCGGTGGCCACGCTTCCCGTGAATACCAGCTTGTCAATACCGGGACGACCCGGGTGCGCTTGCACCAGCGCCGCGCCGGTCGGACCTTCGCCGATCACGACCTGAAATACTTCTTCCGGCACGCCGGCCGCGTGCAGCAGCGAGGCCAATTCCAGAGCCACGAGCGGAGTGAACTCCGAAGGCTTCAGCACAACCGCGTTGCCGGCCACCAGCGCGGCCAGGGTTTCTGTGGCGGGAATGGAAAACGGATAATTCCACGGCGAAATGATGCCGATCACGCCATGCGGCTCGCGCACCAGCCATCCATTCTTGAGCTTGGTGACCAGGTTGCCGTGGGGGACCGGTTCGTCGCGCAGCAGGCTGAAGGCGTTCTCAATCAGGAAGCGCGCGGCATCGAGCACCACGAGCACCTCGGTGACCAGCGCCTCGACCAGCGGCTTGCCGGCTTCACGGGTGATGGCGGCGGCGATGTCCGATTTTCGCGCGTAGAGTTTGGCCTGAAATTCGCGGATGACGTCAATGCGGCGCCGCAGGCCGAGATCGGCCCAGGCTGCCTGCGCCGCGTGAGCGCGTTGCACGGCGAGGCGGACATCGGCTTCGCCCGCGCACTCCAGTTCGCGCAGAACCTCGCCGGTCGCCGGATTTACCGACGCAATTCTGCTGGCCGCGATTTGCAGGTCGGTCGCCATGGGCAGATTGTAGTCCGCGAGCGAGAGCCTTGCAGTGTTTGCAGTCACGCACGTTTTAAGTTGGGAGCCAAAAACGCACCTCAGGGGCTGAAGCAAAAAAGAGTAAGCGGCGCTGCGCCACCCAAAAGCCCCGCAGCTGGAGAACCATTTGCCTGAAGCGCTGCCTGCGTTGTGCCTGGTGACCAGTGGTGGGTCAGTACTCCACATTGACCAGATACAGGCCGCTGGCGGGCGCCGTGGCTCCGGCCGCGGAGCGGCTGCGGGCGGCGAGGATCCGCGGAATGTCCTCGGGCTGCAGCGTTCCCTTGCCGACGACAATGAACGTTCCGACCAGATTACGCACCATGTGATGCAGGAATCCTGAGCCGCGCACGGTGTAAACCAGCTCGTTCTGGTCTCGCACCCAGATCGAGGAGAAAATTGTCCGCACATTCGAAACGAGCTCATTTTCTCGTCCGCGCTCCGGATCGACGGCGGCAAAGGACGTGAAATCATGCTCTCCGACGACCGGCCCGGCGGCGCGTGCCATCGCCTCCTCGTCGAGAGGATAGGGAAAGTGCCAGACGTAGCGCGCTAGAAACGGAGGGCAGATCGCTCCTCGGTAAATCCGGTAACGGTAGGTCTTGGCGCGCGCGGAGTGACGGGCGTGGAAGCTCGGCGGGGCGTCGTTTACCTCCAGAACACGCACCGCAGCCGGCAAGATATCGTTCAACGCTTTGACAAAATTTTCGGTGGGGACGGAGGACTCCGTGACAAATGTCATGACCTGGGCGAGGGCGTGCACTCCCGCGTCGGTGCGGCCGGAGCCTTGCGGAAGTACCTTTTCGCCGGTAATGCGTCCAATGGCAGAGGCCAGCGTGCCCTGTACCGTCACCGCGTCGGGCTGCACCTGCCAGCCGGAAAATTCAGCTCCGTCATAGGAGAGAATCACTTTGAGATTGCGCATGCGATCTTTCGAGTCCGGCGCGGGTTCCGATCATCTAACCCTTTTCGAGTGTGGGACGTGCCAGCCCAAGCGGCGGGCATCCGCCAGCAATGTACCAGTTCTGAAGCTGCCGCCACGGTGAAAAAGCAGAGGTGTGCGGTCAGCTATACTTGGGGGTCTCACGTCTGCCCGTGGTTCGTGGGCGGCAAGTTTCAGGAACCTTCCGCGGGCGGCTTGCGTATCAATGTTTGCGTATCAATGCTCGGGCGGAGCTCCGAATTTCTGGTGGAGTCTGCGGCTCCGGGCGTTTACCCTAGGTAATTTGTACGGCAATCATTCAATTGATCTGACGAGCGTTGATCTGAACAGAACTGATCTGAAGAGAACGGAGATACGTAGATGCCATTCGCACTGAGAATCCCCACCCTGCAGCGTACGGTTGTTGCCGGGCTGTTGGCATGGTCGGCCGTGGGCTGCTGGGCGCAGGAGCCGCCGGCTGCACCCGCCCCCGAATCCTCGCAAAAGGCATTGCCGGTCATGAATTACGCCAAGCCGGTGTCGCATTTCCCCAATCCGCTCGGACCTTACACGGCGCGGCATTTGGCCGCGCCCAATCTGTCGAACACGGCGCGGATTGACACCCTGATGCACGATGGCAAGCTCTTCCTTTCGCTGAACGACGCGATCGCGCTGGCGCTGGAAAACAATCTGGATATCGCCATCGCGCGCTATAACCTGAACATTGCCGACACCGATGTGCTGCGGGCGAAGGCGGGGGCATCCACGATCGGCGTGCCCACCGGCATTGTGCAGAACACGCCGGGCGGGGGCGTCGGCGGGCTCGGCGGGCAGGTCGGATCGGGCACGGGCGGCACCACGCTCGGAGCGGGCGGCGCGGGTGCTGGCGCAGGCGGCCTGGTCGGTTCCACGCTGGGCTTTGGGCCTCTCATTACCAGCTTCGATCCAGTGCTGACGGGAACGTTGCAGGAAGATCATCTCGGGCAGGAGGTCAGCAGCATCTTTCAAGGAGGGCTTCCGGGTACTACTTTGGCCCAGAACACTGGTACGGTCAATTTCGCCTACCAGCAGGGATTCAGTTGGGGCACGAACCTCTCTGTAGGTTTCAACAACAACCGGCAGACCACCAGCAGTTTTTTTTCCAGCCGCAGCCCGTCGCTCAACTCTAATTTCAGGTTCCAGCTCACGCAGCATTTGCTTCAGGGCATCGGGTTCGCTGCGAACACGCGCTTCATCCGAATCGCCAAGAACAACCGCGAACTCTCGGATGTGGCATTCCGGCTGCAGACCATCACTACCGTTGACCAGATCGAAAATATGTACTGGGATCTCGTCTATGCCTACGAAAACTTGCGGGTGAAGCAGGAATCGCTGACATTTTCTGAAAAAACACTCTCCGACACGAAAAAGCAAGTTGAAATCGGGAGTCTTGCGCCCATCGAAGCGGTCAAGGCGCAGAGCCAGGTAGCAGCAGACCAGCAGGCGCTGACGGTGGCCAGGACCAATCTTCAGCTGGAACAGCTATTGATGAAGAATGCGCTGAGCCGGACCTTGCACGATCCAATGCTGGCCGGGGCGGAAGTGATTCCGACTTCGACTCTGGAAATACCGGAAAACGAGCAAATCCGGCCCACCGAGGATATGGTCAATGAGGCGCTCCGGCACAGGCCCGAACTGGTGGAATCTCGGATTCAGCTAAACAGCCAGGAACTCAGCAACAAGGCCGTGCGCAACGCCCTTTTACCCACTCTGGACTTGTTCGCTTACTATGGCGGAGCGGGGCTGGGTGGAACTCAGAACCCAGCGAGTTTGTGCGCCAACGAAACCCCAGAGGAGCAGTCGTTTGGCTGCGCCGGCACAGGAACGGGACAGCTTCCCATCACTCCCACAACAAGTTATGGCGGCACTCTCAATCAACTCATCAACTCCACTGCTCCTGACAAGGGGGTAGGCCTGCAGCTCAACATCCCGCTGCGCAACCGGGCGGCCGAAGCGGTACAGATTCGCTCGGAACTGGAATACCGACAGGCGCAGATGGCCATGCAGCAGACCGAGAACCGCATCAGCATCGAAGTCCGCAACGCGCAGTTTGGCGTAGAGCAGAACCGGGCCAGTGTGGCTGCGGCACAAGCTGCCGCGGATTATGCCAAGCAGTCTCTCGATGCCGAGCAGAAGAAGTATCAGTTCGGCACGTCGACCACCACGGCGGTTCTGCAAGCGCGAAGCGCACTGGCGACGGCCGAGTCCACACTGCTGTCGGCTACGGCCGCATACGAAAAACAGCGGCTGGAACTGGATCGCGCCACCGGTACGCTCCTCGATAACGCCGGCATCAGCATTGACGACGCGGCCCGGGGCCAGGTCACGCATTTGCCGAATGTCCCTTACGTGGCGCCGCGCAAGGACTTGCCGCCGATCGCGCCCGCAACCCCGCAATAGCTGCGGATGTCGGACCTCGGACTTCAGGCGCAAAATCCCCACTTCTCGCGCACAGAACGCGCGAGAAATGGGGCACCCGGGTCTGAGGTCTGAAGCCTGAGGTCTGACGTCTGAAGTCAGAAGTTCCTTTCCCTGCCCTCACAATTCTTTACAATCCCTGGTCCTTTCCGCGAAACTTCTCCCGCTAAGATGAACAGATCAGCTTTTATGGTTCGTGCCCTGCGCGGGCAGCATCGAACCTTGCCGCACAGGAATCTGCCCGGCCTGACACCAGGAGAAGACTCATGTCCCTATTGCGTTGGATGACTGTAGTTCGGTTGTTCTTGCTGACCGCTATCGTGCTGGGAGTGCAACCTGCCCTGTGGGCGCAACAGGCGCCGCCCCCGGCGCCGGAGCCGGTGCCGGCGTCCCCGGTGCATCTTAAGGACTATTCCGTTCCGCGTTCGGCCTTTCCGAACCTGCTGCGTCCGTACACAGCACAGGATCTGGCGGAGCCCAAGCTGAGCAATTCTTCCCGGATTGACTCGCTCATGCGCGATGGAAAAATCTATCTTTCGATTGACGATGCCATCGCGCTGGCGCTGGAGAACAACCTCGATCTGGAGATCGCACGCTACAACCTGAACATTGCGGCAGCGGACCTGCTGCGCGCCAGGTCAGGAGCGAGCATTCTGGGCGTGAACACCGGCATCGTGCAGAACACGCCCGGAGGAGGCATTGGGGGATTAGGCGGCTCGGTGGGCTCGGGGACGGGCGGCACCACCGTCGCGGCCGGCGGCGCAGGCACCGGGACCAACGGGCTGGTCAGTTCGACGCTCGGCATCGGCGCGCCCATCACCAGTTTCGATCCGCAACTGACCGGCACGCTGCAACTCGACAAGAACGAAACCCTGGCGGCCAGCGTGTTCAGCCCCGCACCCGGCGGCATCATCGCGCAAAACACCTATACCTCGAACCTCGCTTACACGCAGGGCCTGCAATGGGGCACCACGCTGACCGCGGGCTTCAACAACACTCACGTGACCACCAACAGCACCGCCAGCCTGCTGACGCCGCAACTGAGCTCGAATTTTCAGTTCAAGGTCACCCAGAATTTGCTGCAAGGCTTTGGACTGCTGCCCAACACACGATTCATTCGCATCGCCAAGAACAACCGTGAGATTTCCGACGTGGCGTTCCGCCTGCAAATTATCACCACGGTAGACCAGATCGAAAACATGTACTGGGACTTGGTGTATGCCGACGAGAATGTGCGGGTGCAGCAGGAGGCGTTGACTTACGCGCAAAAGGCGCTGGACGATGCCAGGAGCCAGGCGCAGGTTGGAACCATCGCGCCGATTCAGGTGGTGAGCGCGCGGAGCACGGTCGCGACCGGCCAGCAGAATCTGATCGTGGCCCAGAACAACCTGCAGCTTCAGCAGTTGCTGATGAAGAATGCGGTCGGCCGCAGCATTGAGGATCCTGCGCTGGCCGAGGCCGACTTGATTCCAACCTCTACCATGCAGATTCCTCAGGACGAGCAGGTCGTGCCCATCCAGGACATGATCAACGAAGCGCTCGGCCATCGCTCCGAACTGGTGGAAACGCGCATTGACCTCAACTCGCGCGACATCAACAACAAAGCGGTTCGCAACGCGCTGCTGCCGACGCTGGATGCGTATGCTTACTACGGCGGGTCGGGCCTGGGCGGAGACGTGAACTCGCAATGCACATTCAACGGCGGCGTATGCTCGCCGCCGAAAGTGTTCAACGGGGCGACGTCGGTGAGCTACGGCGGAACCCTGAACCAGCTGGTGACTTCAACTGCGCCCGACAAGGGCATCGGCTTGACCCTGACCATTCCCCTGCGCAACCGCCTGGCGCAAGCCAACCAGGTGCGGGCCGAACTCGAGTACCGGCAAGCGCTGACCCGCCAGCATCAACTGGAGAACCAGGTCCGCATCGAGGTACGCAACGCGCAATTTGACGTGCGGCAAAACCGGGTGGCGGTGCAGGCGGCGCAGTCGGCGGTGGATCTGGCGCGCCAGACGCTGGATGCCGACCAGCAGAAGCTGAAGGTCGGGTTGACCACGCAGACCGCGATCCTGCAGGATGCGTCCATATTGACGACCACGGAGTCGAACCTGGTCTCGGCGAAGGCGGCGTACGAAAAATCGCGGGTCGAACTGGACCGTTCTACGGGACTACTGCTGGATCACGCCGGGATCAACGTTGCCGACGCCGTCAGCGGCGAAGTCCGCCACTTGCCCAGCGTCCCCTATGTGGCGCCGCGTCCGGAGGCGGCTCCGGCGGCGCAACCTGCTTCCGGTCCGTCTTCATCGCAGCCCGGACAGATGTGAAGCTCGGCGGCAACAATCCCCATTTCTCGCGCCAAGGACGCGCGAGAAATGGGGCACCCTGCCGGACGATTTCTCTGTGAGACAATGGCGCGGCGCGACGGAAATGATCGCGGCGTGCGGCGTTCTATGACGATTTCTGTGGCCATCGTCGCGATGGATGAGGAGGCGAACATTGCCCGCACGCTGGCCAGCGTGCGCTGGGCGGATGAGATCGTGCTGGTGGATTCCGGCTCGAAAGACCGTACCTGCGAAATCGCGCGGGGGGCTGGGGCGCGGATTGTCGTCGAGCCGTGGCGCGGGTACGTGGCGCAGAAGCAATATGCGATTGATCTGTGCACCAAAGATTGGGTGCTGCTGCTCGATGCGGACGAGGAAATCAGCCCCGGGCTGGCCGACGAGATTCGAGCAGCCATTGCCGATCCCAAGGCGCTGAGCGGTTACCGGCTGCCGCGCAAGAATCTGTTTCTCGGCCGCTGGATGAAGCACGGCGGGTTCTATCCCGATCCAAAGTTGCGGTTATTCAAACGCGAGCACGGATTTGTTACCGGGCACGATCCGCACGACCGCTGCGAACTGAAGCCGGGAGTGCCCCAGGAAACGCGCCAGTTCACGAACGCGATGGTGCATTACACCTATCCGACCCTGAGCCTCTATATCGCTCACATGAACCGCTATTCCTCGCTGGGCGCGCAGCTGGCGGTGGCCGAGGGACACCGCAGCTTCAGTTTTGCCGACATTGTGGTGCGGCCGCTGGCGACGTTTCTCTACAACTATTTTGTGCGCTTCGGATTTCTCGACGGCCGCGAGGGATTGCTGCTGCATCTTTACCACGCAGTGTACGTGTCGTGGAAATATGCCAAGGCCTGGGAGATAAGCCGAAAGCCGCAGTAATTCTGACATTCTCGATGGCCATGCCGGACCGACCGGTCGTTATGATCCCGGTTGCGCCTGCCTTGCTCCAGCGCTCGCAGTTCCCTATCATCGTGACAGAGCCATCAACGCTGAGCATGGGGGATTCGTGGGGTTCAAGAGAGTTATGGAGAAAAAGCTGGCCAAACCGCAGGTTGCTGAAAGTCCGCTGACAGACGTTTTCGACAACCGCCAGCCGTCCGAGGGCGAAAAGCAGTGGGCCGAGAAGACTCTCGCTCCCACGCTCGACAAAGCTCCGGAGCGGCCGATCGGCGCGCCGAGCGGCGTGAATCTCGACCAGCACGGCCAGGCGCGCTTCACTACGATTTCCGGGTTGCCTATCCGCCGGCTCTACACGCAGGCGGACCTGCCCGCCGACTGGAACGAGGAGAAATATCTCGGTTATCCCGGCCAGCCACCGTTCACGCGTGGCATTCACGCCACCGGATATCGCGGGAAACTCTTTACGATGCGGCAATTTTCCGGCTTCGCCTCGCCAGAAGAGACCAACCAGCGCTACAAGTATCTGCTCGAGCATGGCGGCAGCGGGCTTTCCGTCGCTTTCGACCTGCCCACGCTCATGGGCTATGACTCGGACCATCCGGCGAGCGAAGGTGAAGTCGGCAAGTGCGGCGTGGCCATTGATTCGCTCGAAGACATGGAGATTCTGTTCGGCGGCATTGATCTCGAGAAGACGACCGTCTCGATGACCATCAACTCGCCGGCGTCGGTGCTGTGGGCGATGTATCTGGTGGTGGCGGAGAAGCAAGGCGCGGACTGGAAGAAGATTTCAGGCACGATCCAGAACGACATTCTCAAGGAATACATTGCGCAGAAGGAATACATCTATCCACCGGCGCCTTCGATGCGGCTGGTGATTGACACCTTCGAGTTCGGATCGAAGTTCACACCGCGCTACAACACGATCTCGATCAGCGGATATCACATTCGCGAGGCGGGTTCGACCGCGCTGCAGGAACTGGCGTTTACGCTGTATGACGGCGTCGAGTACGTGGAGTGGGCGCGGCGGCGCGGACTGGATGTGGATGAGTTTGGCCCGCGGCTGAGCTTCTTCTTCAACGCGCACAACGACTTTTTCGAAGAGATCGCGAAATACCGTGCCGCGCGCAAGATCTGGTATCGCGTGATGAAAGACCGCTTCGGCGCCAAGAATCAGCGCACGCGGCTGATGCGCTTCCACACGCAGACGGCGGGAGTTTCCCTGCCGGCGCAGCAACCGATGAACAATATTGCCCGCGTGGCGGTGCAGGCGCTGGCTGCCGTGCTGGGCGGGACGCAGTCGCTGCATACGGACTCCTACGACGAGGCGCTGGCTTTGCCCACGGAAGAAGCGGCGCGCATCGCGTTGCGCACGCAGCAGATCGTCGCGTACGAATCGGGCGTGACGCAGACGGTAGATCCGCTGGGCGGTTCTTATTTCCTGGAAACCTTGACGCTACAGATGGAAAACGGCGCCTTCGACTACTTCGGCAAGCTTGACGCCATGGGCGGCATGGTGAAGGCGATTGAGCGCGGCTATCCGCAGAAGGAGATTGCCGAGGCGTCTTATCAATACCAACGGGCGGTCGAGGCCCGCGAGAAAGTGATTGTTGGGGTCAACGAATTCGTCATCGAAGAGGAATCGCCGCATATTCTTTACATTGACGAAAGCGTGGCGCGGCAGCAGTCGGCAAAGTTGAAAGCGCTGCGGGCACGGCGCTCGAATGACGACGTGCGGCGCGCGCTCGATGCACTGAAAAAGGCTGCAGGACAGGATCCGAAGGCCGGGTCGAACGGTAACGTGGCGGCCGCTAACACGATGCCTTACATCGTGGACGCGGTGCGCGCCTATGCCACCGTGGGCGAAATCTGCGAGGCGCTGCGGCAGGTGTATGGCACGTACACGGAAGTCAGCATCACCTGAAGGACTCTGGGGACTAAAGCCCCGGTTAAATATTTTCAGGCCCTATCGCAGCGCTGAAGCGCTGCGCCACCCAAAATCAGGATGGAGTCTTTCAGCGACCTCCGAGGCCAATTCAGGAAAGCGTTTACCGCAAATTCAGCTCGACGTAATGTCCGAAGTTGGCCAGTGAGACCTGGTCGCCGCCGGGAATGTAGAAGCCGAACTTGCCAGCAGACAGGTCCGTTCCCTGCAGCGTGAAACGGTCGAGCGTCACCCACTGCTCTCCCTGCTTGACCTGGTGAACGATCTCGGTCGGAGTGACGCGCACCAGCAGGGTGCGAAACCCTTTCTTCTCGCTCTTGTGCGGAGTCTTGGCTTCTGTCCTTTTGCCGTTGCGGACGTCGGTGCGATAGAGGTTGTTGTCGTCCAACTGGAAAAGAACGTAATTGTTGACGTCGGTGCAGTTGATCACCCACTGCAGCCGGTGCGTGGCAAGAATCGCTCCCTTCGACAGCATGGAGGAAAAGACGAACGTGCCCGCCGGCGACGTGTTGTAGAGAACGAAGTCGCCGCCCTTGCGGACGAAGGCTCCCTGCTCCTGCTTCCAGCCGGCAGGGTCCGCCCACCTCGACATACCCTCAGGACCGAGCGATAAATCCAGATTGCGCGACTGGCCGGCAGTAAGTTCCAGAGTCGCGGTGCGCACCACGCTGTCGGCGGTGCGCGCGGAGAGATTGTACGCACCGGCAGGCAGACCGAGCGTGCTGCCGCTGGCGGCCTTGACGGGAGATTCGCCCGACTTGGTGAGCGTGACCTGGGCGTCCGCAGGAGTGAACGTGATGCGCAGTTCGGCAGCAGCGGCTTCCAGCGCCACCTCAGCGGCGGCAAGAGCAACCGGAGTTCCGGCTACGAAATGCTTGTGAAGCTGCCGCGGCTTGAAGCGATCCTTGCGCAGTTCGACCACGTGATCGCCCGGGGAAACCGAAGGGAGGTTCAAGGTGCCGTCGGGCTGCACGGTTCCGGCGACGACCTGATCCACCAGCACGGTTGCGCCCGGCGGGCCGCCCTGGATGCTCAGCGTCGCCATGTGCGGCACCGGAAGCAGGCCGAAGACCACGCGCCCTTGCTCGCCCTTGCGAATACGAATCTTCTGTTCCGGAACGTCTTGAAATCCTTGCTTCGCCACCCGCACCGTGTATTCCTTCGGCTCCAGGTTGGCGATGCGCAGCTGGCCGCCTTGGGTCAACTGGTCGAGCGCTTTCCCGTTGAGAAAGACTTTGGATTTATCTTGCCCGGTGACTACGACGAGCGTGCCGACATTCTGCCCGGATTCGACGAACGCATTCAGGGCAGGCGCGGCGGCGGCTTCGATGGCCAGCTTGTATTGCTCTCCACCGTAGGTCAGCGACAGTTCGTGCGCGCCGGCCGCTACGGAGGTAAGATCGGCGCCGTCGTCGGGGATGTCAGTTGGCGATTGCCCGTCGAGACTCAGCCTGGTTCCGGTATGGCTGGAATAGATGTGTACGTGGTCTCCCATGCTGCTGACCAGCACCGCGAGAATGCCCCTGGCAGCGAGTGGTGGCTTGATGACCGGCATTGCTCCGGCGGATGCACTGAAGGCCGCAGTGAAACTGCCCGCGGGACTCACGAACTTCAAGCTGTGATCGCCAGCGGGAATCTTGTCGAGCGACCATTGAGCATCCTGCAAATCGGCGGCCGGCTGATCATCAAGAGTGACTTTACCCTTGGCCGCGTCGGCCGACAGCCTGAAGACGGGCAACGGCGGCTCTGGCGGCGGCGCAACCGGCGCTGCCGGCTGAACGGCCACCGGCTGCGGAGGCGGCGCAGTTTGCTCCACGGGCTTAGGACGGCGAAGGAACGTCACCAGCACCAGCAAGACAACGAGCGCGGAACCAACGGCGGCCAAAGCCTTCGCGGAAAGCGCCGCCGGGAGCTTGAACTGCTGTATCGCAGACAGAGCTTTCTTCGCAGCGAGTGCAAGATTCCCCGGTAGCGTGGCCATGGCTGCGGGCCGGGCGGCTGAGGGCGAAGTTCCGGGCCGAGTGGCAGCCGACGCAGAAACTACGGGAGCGGACGGTTGCGCAGGCTTGGGCGGAACCTCCATCGTTGGAGCCGAAGCAATGGTGATGGTCGCCCCCGCCGCGGTCAGATCAGGGACGGTCGGTTCCGGCTCCAGGACGGGCAGTTCTAATTTCTGGAGAACCGTATTGATGCTGACCAGGACTTCGCGGTCTTCAGGATATTTGCCGGCCAGGGTACGGGCCTGCGCCCCGAGAGTCTGGCGAACCTCGGGATCGGTGGCGGCGTTGGCTTCACTTTCGAGACGGCGCAATTCTTCCAGATCCCGGCGCCGGGACTGCTTGCGCTGCGTCTGAAGATCGCGCTGCAACGCATCCTTGATCTGGGTCAGCCGCATTTCCCGCGGATAGAGCGCCAGCCCGTCCTGAACCTTCGCCGCGGCTGCCGCCAGATCACCTGCGGTTTGCAGCTTCCGCGCCTGCGCGACGCACTCTCCCACGTAAGTCTCGCGCTTGCGATCCTGAATCAGAGTGCGCAGCGTCTTGGCCATGGGATGCGAGGGATTCAGCTCAAACGCTTCCTTCGACAACCGTTCCGCGTCCTTCCAGTCGGTGTCGAGCAGACTCTGGGAGTGTTCGACCAGGGCGTTGGCCAGCACGGCGCGGGCCACGGTGTTTTCTTCGTTGAGCTCGTACGCTTTGCGCAGCAGTTGAATGCCCTCGGGTGCTTTCTGCTGCGTGCACAGATCCTGGCCCTCGCTCATCAGGCGCAGAGCTTCCTTCTGGCGCTCAAGTCCCTGCTGGGCGAGCTTTTCGAGGGACTGTAATTCTTCGTCGTTGGGAAATTCGGCCGACGCGCCCTGCAGCAGTTCAAACACGCGCCCGTAGTCGCGCGCCTGCATGCAGGAGTCAATCTGTTCGATCAGGCTGCTGCGGGCTTCGATGCGCGCCTGCTGGTCGCGCTTCTTCTGCAGGCGTTCGACTTCGAACTTCAGGCCGGGATACTGCAGGTAGATAGTGCGCAGGATCTCCCAGTCGTTCAGGGCATCGCCGAAGGCTCCCTGCTCCTCGTGCAGGTGAGCGCGGGCCACAATCGAATTGACCAGGTCGCGCTTGTCCTGCACTAAACGCAGGGCGCGCTCGAAGTGCGATTCGCCGGGATGCTGCTCGAGCGCCTCGCGCAGAATGCCGACACGCTTCTCCAGATCCGGTTCGGCCTCAACCTGGCGATCCACCGAGGCAATGAGCGCCGACAATTCCTGCCGCTGCTGTTCTTCAATGTCATAGCGCAGAGCCTGAAAAATGGCGTTGGTCGGATACTTGGCCAGATAGGACTGGCACGCCGCCTGCGCCTTGGCGAAACTGCGCTCGGCCAGTTGCTTGCGCGCCTCGGCGTAGGCAGTGTTCATGGCGTCATGCTCGGAGCGGACCTCGTTGTAGAAGGCCTGGTAGCGGGCCCCGCCCTCGGGAGTCATGGAATCGGGAGCTTTGCGGTCGAGTTCGAGCACTACGCCCAACTTGGCCAGCGCGGTGCTGACGTCGCCCTTCTGCCAGGCGTCCACGGCGGAGCGGTAGACCTGCTCCTTGTCCTGGCGGAACTTCTTATATTCCTGCTCCTGACGATCCACTTCAGCCAGCAACTGGAGAGCGCGAGCCTCTTTCGGGCGAAGCTGCAAAACATTCTGCAAAGCTTCGCGGGCGTGCTGGTAAGCGTGATTGTCAATGTGCTGGCGGGCCAGGCGATACCAGTTTTCGATCTGGCGCTCGCTGCGGCGGTTCTCGATTTTGCTCTTCAGGGCGAGCGCGGTGGCGTTGTCGGGTTCAATCTGCAAGGCCTCCTGCAATTTCTGCAAGGCCAGCGGATCTTCCTCTTCTTCGAAACGGGCGCGGGCGTTGTCGAGCAGCTGGGCCAGAGTTTTGCGGCGGACGGCGCTGTCGAGCTGGCGGCGGAGCGATCCGATTTCTTCGTCCAGATAACCTTCGGCTTCGAGTTCACCGAGAATTTCGCCGGCAAACTGCAGGTCGCCATCGGCCAGAGCTTTACTCGCGCGCTGCAGGCGCGGCCGGGTGCGTTCCGGATCGAAGAATTCGATCGGCTCATTGCGCAGCGCTTTGCTAAGCGTGTCGCCAAGTTCGCGAGCGCTTGCGAAACGATGCCACGGCTGCTTGGCCATGCCTTTATGCACTACGCGGCTGAGGGACTGGTTGACGGCGGAATTCACCTCCGTAGCCGGCGGAGGACTCTGGTGCAGGATGGCGTCTACGACCTCGTCAGCCCGCGCGCGCTGGAAGGGATGCCGTCCGGTCAGAGCTTCGTAGCAGACGACGCTGAGCGAGAAAATGTCGGAGGATCCCGACAGGGGCTTCAACTGAATCTGCTCCGGGGACATGTAGAGCAGAGTGCCTTTCTGCGCCCGCGTGGTATGCGTGTCGGCCATGTGGGCCACGCCAAAATCAATGATTTTGACCGAGTCATCTTCCATCACGAAGATGTTGCTGGGCTTCAGGTCGCGATGAACCAGCCCGCGCTCGTGCGCCGCCTGAAGGCCGCGGCAGGTCTGGGTGATGATTTCGATGGTCCGCTCGACGGTCAGCCGGTGGCTGGCCTTACGAATGAAATAGTCCAGCGTCGTGCCGGGCAGCAGCGGCATGACGAAGTACGGCTTCTTCTGGCCGTCCTCTTCAAATTCCCCGATGTCGAAGATTTCGATGATGTTGGGATGGCTCATTGAAGCCAGGACGTCACATTCCTTGTAGAACAGCTGCAGCGACGCAGGGTCGGGGATGTCGAGCAGAGTCTTGACCGCGACTTCGCGGCGCACCACCGTGTCATAGGCGCGATACACCAGGCCCATGCCGCCCTTGCCGAGGATCTCCCGGACCTCGTAGCGGCCTGCGAGTTTTTTGGGCGAACTGGGCGTGTCCATAGCTAAGACCCCGCGGCGAAAGCCCCGTGATCGGCGGCCCCAGCATTTTATAACGATTTCGGCCCAGGTACCTGCTCCAAACTGGCTAGCAAACAGCGAAAATTGAGGCGCTTACGTGCTCGCGCACGACAGTTTTTCAATGGTCAGGATGACCCCGGTAACGGAAATCTCCTTTGAGCGCTGGAGGACTGCATGGCTACGCCGAAGTGCTAGCAATGGCAGCGCTGTCGCATCGGCTGGGGTGGTCGTGGATTCCAGTCGTCCTTCTTATCCCCAATGTTTTCTTTGCGATAAGCGCGGACCATGCTCCGCTGGCGACTTATCGCACCAACGCTGCGGAAGTCAGGGTCTCTTTCTTCGGCACCGACGAACACAACCGTCCGCTCGAAACTCTGCATGAGCAGGACTTCGCGGTGGTGGACGACGGTGTGGTCGTTCGAGACTTTCGCAGCCTGACGCACGCTTCCGAGACCGCGCTCGATGTCGTTTTTCTGGTGGACGCCAGTGAATCCGTCGGGCGGCAGCTCCCCGCGTTAGTGAAAGAAGTTGCGCAGTTGATCGCTGACGAACCGGCCGGAGAAAACGTGCAATCTTCAATCATTTCATTCCACGGCCTCCAGCCGGACCTACTCTGCGCCGGTGATTGCCTCAGCGCGCTGGCCGGAACACGGCTGTTGCCCGTTCGGGCTGGAGGAGCTACTCCTCTTTTCGACTCGCTCGTATATGCCGCGCGATTCCTTGCCCGCCGTGAGACAACGGGCATGCGGCAGGTCGTGATCCTTTTTTCCGATGGCAACGACACCATCAGCAAGTCCACCGCGCGCGATGCCATGGAGACGGTAACGGCGAGTGGCGCTCTGCTCTATACCGTGGACCTGAACCATCTGGGAGAGAACCCGCGCGCCAGCGCCGCTCTCGAGCGCATGGCCGAGGCGACCGGAGGCAGGGCGCTCGTTGTGGACAACAGCGCCAGCCTGCTGCAAGCAGTGCTGGCCGACCTGCGCGCCTCTTATATCGTCACCTATCAACTCCCCCGCCGCGAAGCCGGGTATCACACGCTCTGCATCCTTCCTCAACACAACCTCAACCTTCGATTTCACTGCCGGAGTGGCTACTACTATGAACGAAGCATCCCGTAAGGCAACATTGGCGAGAGTTACGTTTTGTCTGGTTCTGGTTTTCGGCGTCCCGGCCGCTTGGGCCGGACAGATCGGCATCTATCAGCATGGCACGGTGGTCAGAATGCGCATGGGCGATTGCGCCGCGCCCCGCCACGGATTCATGGCCGCTTTCAGCGGAGCGGCGACGCCAGCGGTTCCAGAGGCCTGCCCCGAATACACGCTGGTCTCCGACAAAGTGGTTTTCGTCATCGTGGGGAGTTCGTCCGGCCAACTGGTGCCGCTGGCCGATGTCATTGATTTCCGCCTGCACCACAACGAACTCGACGTGCGCTTGGACGATGCCGGCCACGTAAACAAGTTCAGTATCCGGGAGATGGTCCTGCGTGAGGAATGGGACCTGGTGCAAAAGCACGTGGCCGATCGGCTCGACCATCCTTCTCGCACACCGGACGCCGCGTCGCTGCGCACAGAGTAGATGGAGCGCCGGACCGGGCTAGAGTTTTGCGTTCTTTCGAGCGCGAGCGAGCCCTGCCTCAAGTCCGCACCGGACTATTTTTTTGAAGCCGGCCTGGTTCATGGATTCCATGACGGTGGCGGCGATGCCCCCGGGTGTGGCGGCTTCGTGGAGTAACGCCTCGAGCGAGATGTTGCCATCGCGCCACGCGGTGATGGCATCCCCTAGCGCGTGGGCGGAGGCAGCCAGCGCGGTTTTTTTGTCTAACCCCAATGCCTGTGCTGCTTCTGCCAGCGCAGCCAGCGCATGGTAGCCGTGGCTGCAGGAATATGCCGCGGTAAAGGCGTCGAACTTGCGCTCGGGGACTTCGAGGACCTGCCCGAGGTGGGCAAATAGCTTCCAGATTTCGCGCTTCCCTTCCCTCGGAAAGCCTCGGTCGAAGGTCAACGCGGTCAGACCGCGCCCGCTGCGGCACACGGGACTCGGCATAGCCCGAGCCCAGCGGACGCCGGGTCCGGCAGCCGCACGCAGCCTTGCCAGCGGGATGCCCGCAGCCAGGCTGACGGCCGTGAGCGGGGCGCGGCGTGAGCGCCGTGGCAGGCTGAAAATCCGGCTGATTTCCTCAAGCAACCCGCCGACCGAGGCCGGACGCACCGCGATGATGAGAAGATTCGCCTGCTCGACGGCAGGCTCGAGATCGCGCTCGCCGATGACTCCGTAGAACTTTTTCAGCCGGCGCAGCTTCTCCGGATGATGATCGTGGACAAGCAGCGGGCGGTTGTCCTTCGCCAGGCGCAGGCCGGCGACTAGCGCGGTAGTAATGCGGCCGGCTCCGAGGAAGACCGTGGCCTTCATGCCAGCCCCGCGCAGGCGCGGTCGGCGGCCTGAGCCAGCGCTTCGACGTCGGCTTCCGTATGCGCCGTGGAGATGATCCAATGCAATCCGTTGGAGGGCGTCATGTAGATGCCCTCCTCGAGTAAGGAATGGACGAAGCGGGAGTAGCGGCCTGCGTCCACATAGGCGCAGTAGTCGCGATAATCGTGAATGGCGTCGCGGTCGGTGAAATAAATCTGGAACATCGGACCGAACCCCTGCACGATCGCCTTCATCTTGTGGCGGCGGAAGACGTCGCGCAGGCCCGCGATGGCGGCGTTTCCGATCGCGTGCAGCCTGGGATAAGTACCGGGCGCGGACAACAGATCGAGATTCGCGGCCACCACTTTCATCGTCAGGCGATGGCCGTTGAAAGTTCCATAGTGCAGCACCATCCGGTCGCTCCAGCGCAGGCGATCAAGAATCGCCCGCGGCCCGGCCACGGCACCCACGGGAAAACCCGCGCCGAGAGCTTTGCCGAAGGTGCTGATGTCCGGTTTGACTCCGTAGTATTCCTGGCAACCGCCGGGCGCATAGCGAAAGCCGGTGACCACTTCATCGAGAATCAGCAGCGCTCCGCATTCGCTGGCTAACTCGCGCAGGCGCTGCAGATAGCCTTCGCGCGGCGGGATGCACCCCATGTTGGCCATGATGGGCTCGGTAATCACGGCCGCGAGTTCCGGCCCATGCTTTTGAAAGACGCGCTCGATGGCCGCGACATCATTCCACGGAGCCAGCACTACATCATCGAACGTTGCCGGCGGAATGCCTTCCGAATCTGGAATGCGCGCCGGATGCTCCGGCGTGCCTAATTCCGCGACGGGGTGGCTGTGCGCGTTCAGGAGAAACGGATCGTACCAGCCGTGGTAGTGTCCCTCGAACTTGAGAAATTTGGTGCGGCCGGTGTGAGCCCGCGCCAGGCGTAACGCCAGCATGGTGGCTTCGCTGCCGGTGTTGGCAAAGCGGACCACTTCGGCGGACGGAACCATGCGCCGGAAGCGCTCGGCAGCTTCAACCTCGGCGGACGTCGCCGCGGCAAAGTGCGAACCCGAAGCCATCGCCTCGTTGACCACCGAAACCAGCTTGGGGTGGGCGTGCCCCTGGAGGAGCGCGCCGAACGACATCATGAAGTCAATGTACTCGTTGCCGTCGGCATCCCAGACACGCGAGCCGCGGCCGCGTTCCAGCATAATGGGGCCGCCGGAATACACGGCTGCGCCGCGGGAGGGTGAGTTCACGCCTTCGACCAGAGACTGCTGGGCGCGTTCGAAAAGCTGCTGCGAGCTGGTTCGATGGATCGTGTGCCGGGTCATGCGCGTGGCCTGATCGGTGAGGCGGCTTCAGGATAGAACGGCGTACCGGAAGCTGGCTAGCCCGGCGCACTTGGCTTCCCTGCCCGCGGACCTGTAAGATTCGCTGTTCTGTGGAGGACTCCCTGAGATGAATGCGCGAAAACTGACGTGCTTCGCAGTCCTGGTAGTGATGGCGAGCAGTGCGGTTGTGGCCTATGCGCAACAGTCAGACGCGGACGAAGAAGGCCCGCTCCGGTTCCGCTTCGTTGGTCCAAGAGTAGGCAATCGCGTCGCGGCGATCGCAGGCATAGCCGGAGACGCGAGCACTTACTACGCGGGCGCCGCGTCAGGCGGCGTATGGAAATCCACCGACGGCGGCAATCGGTGGTCGCCGATTTTCGACAAGCAGCCTGCGGCCGCTATCGGCGCGCTCGCCGTCGCGCCTTCCGATCCGAGCACGGTGTGGGCCGGAACCGGCGAGGCCTGGGTCATCCGCGACAGCGACGTGATGGGCAACGGCATCTACAAATCCACCGACGCCGGCAAGAACTGGACGCGCATGGGCCTGGAGGAGACGGGGCGCATCGGCCGCATCATCGTGCATCCCTCCAACCCTGACATCGTTTTCGCCTGCGCCCTGGGACGCGCCACAGGACCGCAGCCGGAGCGCGGCGTCTTCCGCACCACCGACGGCGGCCAGCACTGGGAGCGCGTGCTGTTTGCCGCGGACAATGTCGGCTGTTCCGGACTCACAATGGACCCGCACAATCCGCACACTCTGTTCGCCGGAATGTGGCAGGTGGAAATGCACACCTACGGCGAGTTCAGCGGCGGCCCCGGCAGCGGAGTCTACGTGTCGCACGACGGCGGAACGAAGTGGACCAGGATTGAGGAACATGGCCTGCCCAAAGCTCCGGTGGGAAAGATTGATGTCGCCGTGGCTCCGACCAACTCCAACCGTGTCTATGCTCTGATTCAGACCAAGGATCAAGGCTCGCTCTGGAGATCGGACGACGCGGGCGAGCACTGGAAGACGGTGAACTACCAGCGCGCTTTGATTGGCCGCGCGGGATATTACATTCGACTCGCGGTTTCTCCGGCCAGCGACCACGAAGTTTATGTAGCCAACAGCTCTTTCCACCAGTCACTGGACGGCGGGGAAAACTTCCGCGAGGTGCCGTGGGGCGGCGACACGCACGACATCTGGATTGATCCCACTAACCCGGACCGGTTTGTGATCACCGATGACGGCGGGCTGAACATCACAACCGTGCACGGGCGCGGCTTCCACCGCGTCAGTCTGCCCATCGGGCAGATGTACCACGTGGATGTGGACAACCAGATTCCTTACTACTTCTACAGCAACATGCAGGATGACGGGAACATGCGCGGGCCCAGCCTGGTCGAAGACTTCCGCGGCGAATCCGGATGGGATCGTGGGATGGGCGGCTGCGAATCGGGCTTCACCGTGCCCGACTACGCGGACCCCAATGTGGTATGGGCCACCTGCTACGGCAACAAGGTGACCCGCTGGGACGCGCGCTACAAGCATGCCCACTCGATCAGTCCCTGGATGCATACGCTCGATTCGGCCCCGAATGAAATCAAATATCGTTGTCACTGGACAGCGCCGCTGGCCATTGACCCGTTCGACCACAACACCGTCTACTACGGCTGCCAGGTCATCTTCAAAACCTCGAATAAGGGCCAGAGTTGGTCGGTGATCAGTCCCGATCTGTCTACGCAGGATCCGTCTCGCATTGTTCCCTCGGGAGGAATTGTCGGCGACAATCTCGGCCAGTTTTATGGCGAGGTGGTGTTCGCGATCGCTCCTTCCAAGATTCAGAAAAACCTGATCTGGGCCGGCACTAACGACGGCCAGGTCTGGTACACCACTGACGGCACGAACTGGAACAACGTGACCAAAAACATTACCGGGCTTCCGGCCTGGGGAACCATCACCAGCATTGCGCCGTCAAACTTCGATGCCAATACGGCATACATCAGCGTTGATTTCCATCTCATGGATAATCGCGATCCATTCGTCTACAAGACGACTGATATGGGGAAGACGTGGAAGCAGGTCAGCGGAAATTTGCCCAAGCATTCCCTGTCGTACGTCCGCATCGTGGCCGAGGATCCTAATTGCCAGGGTTTGCTGTTCGCTGGAACGGGCAACGATCTCTATTATTCGCTCGATGACGGCGGCCACTGGACCGCGCTCGATTCCGGCTTGCCGCATGCTCCGGTCACCTGGGCGGTGGTGCAGCAAGAGTTCCACGACCTGGTGGTTTCGACCTACGGCCGCGGCCTCTATATTCTCGACGACATCACGCCGCTGGAGCAGATGGCGAAGAAGCACTCCGACGCGGCGGTCACGTTGTTTGAACCGCGGCCGGCTTACCGTTTTACCCGCGGCGGCCAGGCGATGATCAGCTTTTCGCTGAAGGCCGCTCCCAAGAAGCCGGCCGAGATTGAGATTCTGGATGCGGACGGCAAGGTGATCCGCAAACTGGATACGAAGGCGAAGGCTGGAATCAATCGCACTGGGTGGGACCTGCGCTATGAATCGCCACGGGTTGTCGCGCTGCGGACGGTCGCTCCGGAGAACCCGCATATCTGGAACGAGCCTCGCTTCCGCGATTCCGATTCGCGGCCGGTCACGCACTGGGGAGCCAGGCCGGCGGAGACCGGTCCGATCGCCGTGCCGGGAAAATACACGATCCGTCTGAAAGTTGACGACCAGACTTACACCCAGCCGCTCACCGTGGTGCGCGATCCACGCTCGCCCGGGTCGGATGCCGATATTGACCTTTCCGTCAAGACGCTGCTCCGCATCCGCGACAACATCAGCCATGTCTCCGATACGGTCAACCAGATCGAGTGGCTGCGCAAACAACTCGAGGTGGTAGAGGCCATGCTTCGTCCGGCGAAGAAGAAAGACAAGGCGCAGGCTGAGTCCGGTGACGACGACGATTACGAAGGCCCCGCGCCCACCGCCGCTTCAGGTCAGCAATTGGATGAGGCCCGTGCGAAGCGCAAAGCGGATCTCCTGAGAGCAACGCAGGAGTTCGACAAGAAGTTGCAAACCCTGGAACACAAGCTGATCTCGCCGGCCTTGCTCAATTCCGACGATAAATATTTTGTCGAGGCCTACCAGGTCTACCTCAACCTGATCTGGCTGAATGCGGAAGTTGGATCGGGGGGCGGTGACGTTGCCGGCGGCGCAGACTTCGCACCCACCGACAATCAACTGGAACTGCTGAAGACCTATGAAACCCAAATCGCCGGTGCGGATGCCGACTACCAGAAAGTGTTGAACGAAGATCTCCCGGCATTCAATCGTGCGCTCACCGAAGAAAAAATGGCTGCGCTGGTGGTTTCGGCAGGGTCCTGAGGCCACGAAGCGGGAATGGTTATGCGGCGTACGGTTCATCTCCGAATCGTCGGAGCAGGTTCAGGAGCAACGTGGTCGTGGTCCAACGCTTGCGCAGCATTGACATAACGCAGGTCGTGGAGTGGCAGGAGGGCGCCCTGCGCCGCTTCCAGGACTACCTGGTCGCCGAAGAACCTATGGAGATTCGCGTCGGCGGTGCACCGCTGAGCGTCACCATGCGCACTCCCGGTCATGACCGCGAGCTGGCCGCCGGATTCCTGTTCACCGAGGGCCTGATTCAGCGACCGGAGCAGATTGCCTCGATCAAAGAAGGTGCCGACAGAGAACCGCAATCGTCAGATCAAGCCGGGGCCGCCGGTAATCTCGTAGATGTGGAATTGTCAGGGACAGAAGTTGACCGCGAACGTATGCAGCGGAATTTCTTCGCCGCATCGAGTTGCGGGATTTGCGGCAAGGCTTCGATTGATGCTATTCGAGTGCGAGGCATTGCGGCTCCCAATCCGGGGTTCCGTTTCGATCCCGAACTGCTCTGCTCGTTGCCGGACAAGCTCCGCGCCGCCCAGACGATTTTTGGCAGAACCGGAGGCCTGCACGCTGCCGGCTTGTTCAGCGCAGAGGGAGAGTTGATCGCTGTACGGGAGGATGTGGGGCGGCACAACGCGGTGGATAAGGTCGTGGGCTGGGCGCTGCTGGAGAAGCGTCTGCCGCTGTCGCAGCACGTGCTCATGGTCAGCGGGCGCGGCGGTTTTGAGATCATCCAAAAGGCGTTGGTGGCCGGCATTCCGGTCGTGGCTTCGGTGTCGGCGCCGTCCGGCCTCGCCGTACAACTGGCCCGTGAACTGGGGCTTACCCTGGTGGGCTTCCTGCGCGGCCGGCGGTTCCTGGTCTATTCCCGGGAAGAACGGCTGACGCCGTGATTGGCCAAGAAAGAGCCCCTAGTTCTTGGCACTTGACTCCCCCTGCCGAAAGTGGTCTCATCTTGAGCCAAGAAGCATGAGCGGGTCGCCTACCGCTTGGGATTGCATAGTCCGTCTTGCTGCACCGGTTCGAACTCAAGCAGTCGGAGACGCGCCCATGACTACCTCCAGACGCGACTTTCTCAAAGTCAGCACCATTGGCGGCGTTGCCGCTTCCATCCTCGGATTCGATCTGACTCCCGCATACGCCGAAGTACGGGAGATGAAGATCGCCCGTACCACCGAGACGCGCTCGACCTGTCCTTACTGTGCTGTGGGTTGCGGCGTGATCATTCACACGCTGGGCGACCGGTCGGGCAACGTCAAGCCTGCCGTGGTTCACATCGAAGGCGACGCGGACCATCCTACCAACCGGGGCGCGCTTTGCTCGAAGGGCATCACGCTGAAGCAGGACGTGATCAACGATCGGCGCGTCACCACGGTGAAGTACCGCGCTCCCGGTAGCGACAAGTGGGAAGAAAAATCGTGGGACTTCGCCATTGACCGCATTGCCCACCTGCTCAAGCAGACGCGTGACGAGAAACTCATCACCACCGACGCGCAAGGTCACACTGTCAACGGCCTCACCGCTGTCGGAGTCATCGGCGGCTGCACCGACACCAACGAGATCAACTATCTGTTAGTAAAAGCGTTCCGTGCGGGGTTGGGCATTATCCCCATGGAACAGCAGGCCCGTATATGACACGGCCCTACGGTGGCCAGTTTGGCCGCCACCTTCGGCCGCGGGGCCATGACCAACGGCTGGACTGACATTGCCAACGCAGATGTCATTCTGGCCATGGGCGGCAATCCTGCCGAAAACCATCCTGTCGGCTTCCGCTTCGCCATGGAAGCCAAGCGCAACCGCAACGCCAAGCTGGTGGTGGTGGATCCGCGCTACCAGCGCACTGCGGCCGTCTCCGACAAGTTCGTGCAGATTCGCGCCGGCAGCGACATCGCCTTTCTCGGCGGCCTGATCAACTACGCGCTCACCCACAACCGCATTCAGGAAGACTACGTAAGGCTCTTCACCAACGCGACTTTTCTGGTGAAAGAAGGCTACTCGTTCGACGAAAAGACGGGCCTGTTCAGCGGCTGGGACAAAGACAAGAAGGCTTACACCGACAAGTCCACCTGGGCCTATGACATTGATCCTAAAACCAACTTCGCCAAAGTGGACGAGACCATGCAGGACCCGCGCTGCGTCCTCGAGATCATGAAGAAGTTCTACGCGCGCTACACGCCGGAAATGGTCTCGTCGGTCTGTGGATGCACGCCGGAAAGCTTCGAGCAGGCCGCCGAGCTCATCACCTCGACCTACCCGCCGAATAAAGTCGGCACCATCATGTACGCGCTGGGCTGGACGCACCACAGCTTCTCGGTGCAACTCATCCACGCCGCGGCCATGCTGCAGCTATTGCTGGGCAATATCGGCATGCCCGGGGGCGGGCTCAATGCGCTGCGTGGACATTCCAACATTCAGGGCGGTACCGATTGCGGCATGGCGTATCACAACCTGCCCGGCTACATCACGATTCCGAAAGCTGACTATGCCAAGCTCGGCGACTTCCTCACGGTGGTATGCCCCAAGCCGCTGCGTCCGGGCGTGATGAATTTCATGGCGAATTACGACCGTTTCGTGGTCAGCCAGTTCAAGGCGTATTACGGCAAGAATGCTAGCAAAGACAATGAGTTCGGGTTCAACCTTCATCCAAAACTTCCGGTCGGCGCCGCGCCAGGAACGTACCAGAATTGGAGTTGGGCTTACCTGTTCGACCATATGTACAACGGTCAGATGGACGGCCTGTTCAGCTTTGGCATGAACCCGGTCTCGAACGGACCGCACTCGCGTAAAGCCATCGCCGCGCTCAGCAAGTTGAAGTGGCTGGTGGTCGCCGAAAATTTTGAGACCGAGACCGCTTCGTTCTGGAAGCCGGAAGTTCTCTGGCTCAACGATGGCAAGCCACAGGATGTGCAGACTGAAGTCTTCCTGCTGCCCGCCGCCAACTTCGCAGAGAAAGATGGATCGTTCACCAACTCGGCCCGCTGGATCGCTTGGAAGTACAAGGCGGTGGATCCGCCCGGCGACGCCAAGCCCGATCAGGAGATCATTGCCCGCATCTTCCTCAAGGTTCGCGAACTGTATGAGAAAGAAGGCGGCAAATATCCCGATCCGATCGAGGCGCTGAACTGGTGGTACACGAGTCCGACCAAGCCGGCTCTCGAAGAGGTCGCGAAAGAGATAAACGGCTGGGCCATCACCGACACGATGGATGAGAAAGATCCGAAGACGGTTGCGCTCAAGGCCGGCGACCAGCTCGGAAAGTTCCTCGACGCGCGCGCCGACGGCTCGACCCTGAGCGGCAACTGGCTCTACATCGGCTCCTACACGCAGGCGGGAAATCTCACACAACGCCGCAATGGCGCAGATCCCAGCGGCCTTGGCCGCTACTCAGAATGGGCCTTCAACTGGCCTGCGAATCGCCGCGTGATGTACAACCGCTGCTCGGCCGACGCCAGCGGCAAACCCTGGGATCCGACGCGCGCCGGCATCAAATGGAACGGCGAAAAGTGGATCGGCGACGTTCCCGACTACAAACCCGACTCGGCGCCGGAAGCCGGCATGGGCCCGTTCATCATGAATCCCGAAGGCGTAGCGCGGCTTTTCGTGCCCGGCCAGTTCGCCGAAGGTCCGTGGACCGAGCATTACGAGCCGATGGAATCGCCGGTGCAGAACCCGCTGCATCCGGACGGACAGAACTCGAATCCGGCGGCCAAGCCGTTCAAAACGCAGTGGGATCAATTGGGCAAGTCCGACGAATATCCGATTGTCGCCACCACCTATCGCCTCACCGAGCATTTTCACTACTGGACCAAGAACAATCCGTACAACATTCAGGGCCAGCCGGAATTTTTTGTCGAGATTCCGGTTGAGCTCGCTGAAGAAAAGGGCATCAAGAGCACGCAGAACGTGCGCATCACTTCCGCCCGCGGCTCGATTGTAGGCAAGGCGATGGTGACCAAACGGATCAAACCCATGATCATCGCCGGAAAGAAGGTGTATCAGATCGGAATGCCGATCCACTGGGGATTTTTCGGCGTGGGCGAACAGAAGGGCGCGATCGCGAACCTTGTGACGCACAGCGTGGTGGATCCAAATTCTTTCGCACCAGAATACAAGGGCTTCCTTGTAAAGCTGGAGAAGGCATAGGGGGCGCGCGATGCCAGGAAAAGTTCTCGAAATTCGCGCGATGTCAGCGAGTTCCACTGCGGCGCCGGGCATCCGCAGCGCGCCCGTCGTCGCCAAGCTGATTGACACCAGCACGTGCATCGGCTGCAAGGCCTGCGAGGTCGCCTGCCAGGAATGGAATGATCTGCCGGCGGAAACCACGGTGCAGATCGGCACCTACCAGACTTTGCCCGACACCACGCCGAATCTCTGGAACCTGATCAAGTTCAACGAGCATGAGACCGCGGACGGGGCATTCCACTGGCTGCTGCGCAAGGATCAGTGCATGCACTGCGCCGATCCCGGATGCATGAAGGCCTGCCCCGCGCCCGGCGCGATCGTGCAATACAACAACGGCATTGTGGACTTTGAGCAGGATAACTGCATCGGCTGCGGCTACTGCATCGCCGGTTGCCCGTTCAACGTGCCGAAGATGAGCAGGCAGACGAAGAAGGTCTACAAGTGCACCTTGTGCGTAGACCGCGTGTCAGTCGGGCTGGAGCCAGCCTGCATCAAGGCCTGCCCCACGAACTGTCTGACGTTCGGCAGTAAGGATGTCCTGCTGCTGAAGGCTCAAAGTCGCGTCACGCAGCTAAAGGCTGCAGGATTCACGGATGCGGCGGTTTATGATCCTCCGGGAGTGGGAGGCACGGGCGTGGTCACGATTCTGGCTTATGGCGATCCGGAGGCATATGGATTGCCCAGGAATCCTAACCTCTCGTTTGCCCTCCAGCTGTGGAAGGGGCCACTGAAGTGGATTGGTAATCTGGCCATCGTCGGCGGGATCATCGGCACATTCGTGCATTATTTGCGCTTTGGCCCGAAGCACGTTCCGGAAGACGCACCGAGCAAGCGAGTGAATTGAGGCGAACCATGGCGAAGCCCGCGATACTGAAGCCGGTCAAGGTCGCGCCCGGAAACGTGCTGCGCTACAACTTCACCGAGCGTCTGGTGCATTGGGCTGCGGCATTGTCTTATATGTACCTCGCACTCAGCGGCCTTGCGTTCTGGACACCCTGGATGTGGTGGGCCGCGATCCTGCTGGGTGGAGGCCCAGTCACCCGGGCTGTCCACCCATGGATGGGACTCGTCTTTACCGTCTCGGTGATCTACATGTGCCGCATCTGGCTGGCCGACATGCGCATCACCAAAACTGATCTGGAGTGGAAGAAGGCGATCGGCGCCTATGTGCGCAATGAAGAAGAAGAAATGCATCCGGTGCAGGCCGAGCGCGGGTTTACTCCCTACGCTCCCGTGGACCGCTTCAATCTCGGGCAGAAATATTTGTTCTGGGTGATGTTCTGGGGTGGATTGACGCTGCTGGTAACGGGCTTCGTGCTCTGGTTCAGCGACTACCTGCCTGGGAGTCTGCGATTCC
>Ga0209415_10001532_pt1 | contig 44226 bp, 30 predicted proteins | sample PeaSoiSIISIP2007_FD_187696 | JGI IMG/M metagenome (GOLD analysis project Ga0209415, IMG submission 187696) | Peat soil microbial communities from Weissenstadt, Germany - SII-SIP-2007 (SPAdes) (version 2) | ecosystem: Environmental > Terrestrial > Soil > Wetlands > Peat | place: Germany...
TGTCGCGCCGGTCGCCTATGGGCAGTGCGAGGGCGGCTTTTGCTTCAAGAGCACCAAAGGCCAGCGGATACCGGGTTTCACGGGGCGTCTGAAAAGCGACGAGATCATCTGCTCCTGCCCGATTTCAACTGATGCGACAGCCGGCAGCTCGGACAGCTTTGGGTATCAAATATTCGGCCCGTACGATCCCAAGGCGTCGATAGGAAACCGCTGTGACGCGAGCGCTTGCGCATCGTGTAGCGTCGTTAACCCGACCGCCAATGGCGCCACCCTCCCGGTTGGAGCCCCCACCGGAGGCGGTAAATTTCTTGCACTACTACTGGACGGACCTCCCATTCCCGAGATCAATGAGTGCCTGTGTTCATGCCAGCCGCCGAGTCCAAACGGCTCCATTTCCTGTACGGTGGGAGAAGACCGGACGCAGTAGCCGGCAGCGACGGCGCCAAATCCCTGGATCCACCGCAATTCGGAGTTCGTGCCGCGGATGACACAATCGGGCTTCGCGACCTCAAATTTGCGCCGCCCTATCTGACTCTCTACGCGCCCCGCATCGATCCTCCATTCTTCCGCCGCGCACCGCATCGCGCATCACGATACTTAACGATGCTATCCGTGCTCGTGGATCAAGTTTTGCTGCAAAAATAAGCGCCTGATTCCGCGAGCGCCGTTGAAACCGAACTGAAGGATTGATCGTTGCTATTATGTAACAATTGTTACGGGCGGCACACCGCTATGCGAGATGAAGCTCGACCTGGTGATAAAAGCGAAGGGCATGATGGATTCAAGCGCTCCGCCGGTGACCGGCGTAAAGGACGTGTACAGCCCCCAGGAGACCGGGCTGTCCCGGCGCTGGATCACCCTTGCGATCATGTCGATTCTGCTGGTCATCGCTGGCTATTTTGTCCTGACCCGCATCGAGACCGCACGCACCGCTTCCGCTAAAGCGGCCGCCGCCGCGAATCATCCGGGTGTGCCCGTTGCGGCCGCGCCGGTTAAGCGCGGGGATCTCAATCGTTATTTGAGCGCGATTGGCACGGTGACCGCGTTTAACACAGTCACGGTAAAAACCCGGGTGGACGGCCAAATCGTAAACGTCGCCTTCAAGGAAGGGCAGACTGTGCATCAGGGCGACCTGTTGGTCGAAATCGATCCACATCCCTACCAAGCGGCCTTGGGCCAGGCGCAGGGGACACTGGCGAAAGACCAGGCCACTCTCGCCAACGCAAAAATCACTTTGGAGCGCGACCGAATGCTCTTCCAACAGGGCGTGATCGCGGCGCAGGACTACGACAATCAGCAGGCGGTGGTCGGTCAATCCGTGGGCACGGTGGAAAGCGATCGCGCCAACATCGCGGCCGCGAAGGTTCAGTTGGACTATACGCGAATCACCGCGCCGATCACCGGACGCATCGGCCTGCGGCTGGTCGATCAGGGCAATATCGTTCATGCGGCCGACACCGCCGGTCTCGCCGTAATTACCCAATTGCAACCGATCGCCGCGGATTTCAGCATCCCGGAGGACAACCTGCCGCAGGTCAGCAAGGACATGCGGAACGGGCAGACGTTGCCGGTAGCCGCCTGGGACCGGGAACTCAAAACTCAACTCGCGACCGGCACCCTGGAAACCTTCGATAGCCAGATCGATCCATCGACGGGCACGATTAAGTTGAAAGCGGTCTTTCCAAACGCCGACTATTCGCTGTTTCCCAATCAGTTCGTCAACATCAAAGTGCTGGTCGATACCAAGCGCGACACGCTATTGGTGCCGGCCGCAGCGGTGCAGCGAAATCCGCAGGGCACGTTCGTGTACGTGGTGAAGCCAAATCACACCGTCGAAGCGCGCCCGGTGGCGATCGGCGCGACGCAGGGCGATGTGATCGCCCTCGATTCCGGCGTGTCGCCCGGCGAGATGCTCGTGACCGACGGCCTCGATAAGCTCCAAAGCGGGACCAAGGTGATCGTTCAACCGGCCCAGGTGGCGGCCAAAGAAGGAGCGCCGGGGAGCGGTCTGTGAGCCTGTCGCGCCCGTTTATCCTGCGACCGGTCGCGACCTCTCTCCTGATGGCGGCGATCCTGCTCGCGGGCCTCGTGGCCTACCGCCAGTTACCGGTGTCGGCGCTGCCGGAGGTCGATTACCCGACGATTCAGGTCCTCACCTTCTATCCCGGCGCCAGTCCCGACGTGATGGCTTCCTCGGTCACGTCGCCGTTGGAGCGGCAGTTCGGGCAGGTGCCCGGGCTGAACCAGATGACTTCGAACAGCTCTTTCGGCAGTTCGGTGATCACGCTCCAGTTCGTCCTCACCCTCAATATCGACGTCGCCGAACAGGAGGTGCAGGCGGCCATCAATTCGGCCTCCAGCTATCTGCCGGCGGACTTGCCGAATCCGCCCATTTACAGCAAGACCAATCCCGCCGACGCGCCGATCATGACGCTGGCCCTGACTTCGGACCAGCTTCCGCTGACCCAGGTCGAGGATTTAGCGGACACCCGGCTCGCGCAGAAGATCTCGCAAGTCTCCGGAGTCGGGATGGTCAGCATCAGCGGCGGGCAGAAGCCGGCCGTGCGCGTGCAGGCGAATCCGACTGCGTTGGCGTCTTTTGGCTTGAGTCTCGAGAACCTGCGCAGCGCGATCGCGGCGGCCAACATCGACGAGGCGAAGGGTAACTTCGACGGTCCGCAGCAAGCGTACACGATTGGCGCCAACGACCAATTGCTTTCGAGCGCGGACTATCGGCCGTTGATCATCGCCTATCACAACGGCGCACCGGTGCGGCTGAAGGACGTCGCGCAGATCGTGGACCAGGCCGAGAACCTTAAGCAGGCCGCCTGGATGAATACCGTGCCGGCGGTGATTCTCAACATCCAGCGGCAACCCGGCGCCAACATCATCACGGTCGTCGATAAAGTCAAAGCGCTGCTCCCACGCCTGCAGAGCGCGCTGCCCCGCTCGGTGAAAGTCGCGGTGCTGACCGATCGCATCACCACCATTCGCGCCTCCGTGCAGGACGTCGAGTTCGAGTTGTTGCTGACGATCGCGCTGGTCGTGATGGTCATCTTTCTGTTCCTGCGCAATCTGGCGGCGACCCTCATCCCGAGCGTGGCGGTGCCGCTCTCGCTGGTCGGCACCTTCGGCGCGATGTACCTGCTCGGCTACAGCCTCAACAACCTCACGCTGATGGCGCTCACTATCTCGACCGGTTTCGTCGTCGATGACGCGATCGTCATGATCGAGAATATCGCGCGCTATATCGAAGAAGGCGAGGAGCCGTTCGCTGCTGCACTCAAAGGTGCGGAGCAGATTGGCTTCACCATTTTGTCGTTGACGGTTTCACTGATCGCAGTGCTGATTCCGCTGCTCTTCATGGGCGACATCGTGGGCCGCCTGTTTCGCGAATTCGCGGTCACCTTGGCCGTCACCATCCTCGTCTCGGCGGTGGTCTCGCTGACGCTCACGCCGATGATGTGCGCGCGCCTGCTCAAGCACACACCGGAGGCCGAGCAGGGCCGCTTTTATCGAGCGACCGGTCGAATTTTCGACAACACGATCGAGTACTACGGCAAGACTTTGCGTTGGGTGCTCGGCCATCAGAGCGCGACGCTGCTGGTCGCGGTCGCCACGCTGATCCTGACGGTGGTGCTCTACATTATCGCGCCGAAGGGCTTCTTTCCGGTGCAGGATACCGGCGTGATTCAGGGTGTCTCGGAAGCGCCGCCGGCCGCCTCGTTCCCCGCGATGATCCAGCGGCAACAAGCGCTGGCACAGGTGATTCTGAAGGATCCGGCGGTCGAAAGCCTGTCGTCGTTTATCGGTATCGACGGCACCAACACCACCGTCAATAGCGGGCGCTTCCTGATCAACCTCAAACCGCTGTCGCAACGTAAGGCCGGTATCGGCGACGTTATCGATCGTCTGCAGCCGCAACTCGCCAAAATCCCGGACATTACGCTGTTCCTGCAACCGGTCCAGGATCTGACCGTCGAAGATCGGGTGAGCCGGACGCAGTATCAATACAGCCTGGAAGACCCCAACGTTGATGAGTTGAACGAATGGACCGCCAAACTGGTCGCGAAGCTGAGTGCGATGCCCGAGCTGCGCGACGTCGCGACCGATCAGCAGAATAACGGTTCGCAGGTCCAGCTGGTGATCGATCGCGACACTGCATCGCGCCTCGGCATTACACCGCAGATGATCGATGACACGCTGTACGACGCGTTCGGGCAGCGCCAAGTCTCCACCATGTTCACCCAGTTGAACCAATATCACGTGGTGCTCGAGGTCGATCCCAACTTTCAGACCAGTCCGCACGCGCTCCAGGATATCTACCTCTCATCGTCGACCGGCGGATCGGTGCCGCTGAGTACGTTCGTCCACTTCGAGCACGACCAGGTTCCGTTAATCGTAAGCCATCAGGGGCAGTTTCCCGCAGTTACTATTTCCTTCAACTTGACACCCGGCTATTCGCTCGGCAACGCCGTGACGGCGATCGATTCCGCCAAGGAAGAAATCGGCATGCCCACCAGTGTCGCCACCGCGTTCCAGGGCACCGCGCAGGCCTTTCAGGCTTCGTTGAGCAATGAACCGATTTTGATTCTCGCCGCGCTGATTACGGTTTACATCGTTCTCGGCGTGCTCTACGAAAGTTATATCCATCCGATCACGATTCTCTCGACGCTGCCGTCTGCCGGCGTTGGCGCGATTCTCGCGCTGCTCATCTGCGGCAATGACCTCAACGTTATCGCGCTCATCGGCATCATCCTGCTGATCGGTATCGTCAAGAAAAACGGCATCATGATCGTGGACTTCGCCTTGGACGCGCAGCGCAACGAAAACAAGCCGCCCGAGGAAGCGATCTATCAGGCGTGTCTGTTGCGTTTTCGTCCCATTTTGATGACCACGATGGCTGCCCTGCTCGCTGGCTTGCCCCTGGCCCTCGGTACCGGCACCGGCTCGGAATTACGTCGCCCGCTGGGCATCGCGATGGTCGGTGGGTTGCTGCTGAGTCAGCTCTTGACGCTCTACACGACGCCGGTGATCTTCCTCGCATTCGAGCGCCTCGTTACGCGCAAGGTAACTGTGCCGGCTATCTCCGATGCGTCGCCGTACGCCAAGCCGATCCCCGCGCGCTCAACATGACCTTTTCCGAGACCTTCATACGCCGCCCGGTCGCGACCACCCTGCTGACGATCGCGATCGCCCTCGCGGGCGCGGCAGCATTCCGCCTGCTGCCGGTCGCGCCCCTGCCCGAGGTCGATTTTCCCACCATCCAGGTTAGCGGAAGCCTGCCGGGCGCGAGTCCCGAGACGATGGCCTCCTCCGTCGCGACACCGCTCGAGCGCCAGTTCGGACGCATCGCGGGCCTCACTGAACTGACCTCGACGAGCTCGCTTGGCACCACCAGTCTGGTCCTTCAGTTCGACCTCAACCGTAACATCGACGCCGCCGCCCGCGACGTCCAGGCCGCCATCAACGCCGCGCGCAGCCAATTGCCGGCCAACATGCCGAGCAACCCGAGCTACAAAAAAGTCAATCCCGCGGACGCGCCAATTCTGATTCTCGCGCTGACCTCCAACACCCTGCGTCGCGGTTTGATCTATGACGCCGCCAGTTCGATCCTGGCGCAGAAGCTCTCCCAGATTCAGGGCGTTGGCCAAGTGACCGTCGGCGGCAGCGCGCTACCCGGCGTTCGTGTCGAGCTGAACCTCAATGCCCTCAACAACCAGGGCATCGGTCTCGAGCTGGTCCGCAACATTCTGAGCAAAGCCAACGCGAATCGTCCCAAGGGCGAAGTGGCCGATCAAACGAAGGCTTGGGGACTTAGTGCCAGCGACCAGCTCCTCAATGCCGCTCAGTACCGCCCGCTGATCGTCGCCTACAACAACGGCGCCGCCGTTCGCCTTTCCGATATCGCGGACGTCACCGATTCCGTCGAAGACGTCCGCAACGCCGGTATGGTCGATGGCATACCGGCCGTGATGATCATCATCTTCCGCCAGCCCGGCGCCAACATCATCGGCACCGTCGATCGCGTTACCGCGGCCATGCCGCAATTGCAGGCCTCGATTTCCTCCGCGATCAAAATGTCCGTCGTCCTCGACCGCACCACCACGATTCGCGCCTCGGTCGCCGACGTCGAACTGACCCTGCTGATCTCGATCGTGCTAGTTATCCTGGTGGTCTTTCTCTTCCTGCGCAATTGGCGCGCGACCGTCATTCCGGGCGTGGTCGTGCCGATTTCGCTGATCGGAACTTTCGGCGTGATGTACCTCTGCGGCTACAGCCTCGACAACCTCTCGTTGATGGCGCTGACGATTTCGACCGGCTTCGTCGTTGACGACGCGATCGTGGTGATCGAGAACATCTCGCGCTATCGCGAGCAAGGCATGGACTCGTTCGAAGCGGCGGTGCGCGGCGCGAACCAAATCGGCTTCACCGTGCTCTCTATCAGCATCTCGCTAGTAGCAGTGTTTATTCCGATCTTACTCATGGGCGGGATCGTAGGCCGTCTCTTCCGCGAGTTCGCGGTCACGCTCTCGACCGCCGTCGCAGTCTCGATGATCGTATCGTTGACCACCACGCCAATGATGTGCGCCAAGCTGCTGCGGCCCGAGTCGGTGGAATCGCATGGCCGCTTTTACCGCGCGAGCCAGCGCATCTTCGACCGCGCCCTGGCCGGCTATTCAACCGGCCTGAAGTGGGTGCTGCTACATTCGCGCCTGACGCTCGCGATCGCACTGGCCACGGTCGCGCTCAGCGTGTACCTCTTCACGGTTATCCCCAAGGGCTTCTTTCCGCAGCAGGACACCGGCCGCCTGATGGGCGCAATCCAGGCCGATCAGGACACCTCCTTCCAGGCGATGCGCGATCGGCTCACCAAGTTCGTCGGCGTCATCAAGGCCGACAACGCGGTCGAACACGTCATCGGCTTCGCGGGCGGCAATGCGGGCAGTGCCAACTCTGCGCGGATGTTCATCGCGCTCAAACTGCTCGGCCCACGCACGCTCAGCGCCGACCAGGTGATCGCGCGTCTGCACAAGGAGACGTCCCACATCGCGGGTGCGACGCTGTACACGCAGGCCGTTCAGGATCTGCGCATCGGCGGCCGCTCCAGCAATGCACTCTATCAGTACACGTTGCAGGGCTCCGATTTGCAGGATCTGATCAAATGGGCGCCGCGCCTGGCCGCTAAAATGCGCACCTTGCCGATCCTGACGGACGTCAATAGCGATCAGCAGAACAGCGGCCTGCAGGCCGCCATCGTGATCGATCGCGATACGGCGTCGCGACTCGGACTTTCGCAACAGGTGATCGACGACACCCTCTACGACGCGTTCGGCCAGCGTCAGGTCTCAACCATGTACACCGCGCTGAACCAGTATCACGTGGTGATGGAAGCCGCGCCGCAGTATTGGCAAAATCCCGCGTCGCTCGCGCAACTCGACGCGCTCTCGACCAACAACGCCGAAGTCAAACTGAGCACCTTCACGCACTTTGCCCCGAGCACGACGGCGCTTACGATCAACCATCAGGGGCAGTTCCCCGCCGTGACGATTTCGTTCAACCTGGTGCCGGGCGTCGCGCTCGGTGACGCGGTCGCGGCCATCAATGAGGCTTCGCGTAGCCTGGGACTTCCGAGCACGCTCCATGGCAGCTTCGCCGGAACCGCGCAGGCCTTCCAGGATTCGCTCGCCAACGAACCGATGCTCGTGCTCTCCGCGCTGTGCGCCGTGTACATCGTGCTCGGCATCCTCTACGAAAGTTACGTTCACCCGATCACGATTCTCTCGACGCTGCCAAGCGCCGGCGTTGGCGCGCTGCTGGCGCTGATGCTTTGCGGCATCGACCTCACTGTCATCGCGCTCATCGGGATCATTTTGCTGATAGGTATCGTCAAGAAAAATGCCATCATGATGATCGACTTTGCGCTCGAGGCAGAACGCAAGCACGGCAAGTCCGCAGAGGAAGCTATCGAGGAGGCCTGCCTGTTGCGCTTTCGACCGATCATGATGACCACAATGGCCGCGCTGCTCGGCGCGCTGCCGCTGGCGATCGGCGCTGGTACCGGTTCTGAACTGCGACGCCCGCTCGGCATCGCGATCGTCGGCGGGCTGATCGTGAGTCAGATGCTCACGCTCTTCACCACGCCGGTGATCTACCTTTATATGGAGCAGGTGCGCCTCTGGGGCGAGGCTTTGCGCGAACGCATCACCGGCAAACGCGCGCGCCGCCCCGGACCCGACATCGTCTCTGCCTAACGCCGTCTCTCGTCCACTCGCCCATCCTCGCTAGTTGTCTCGATGTGGCCGCAAAGGTACCGCTTCACATCGTCCCTATGGAGCCGAGGCGCCAGAGGGTTCCCAAGTGCCTCCGGGAGCGTCGTCATCGTCGTTACTCGGCGCGGTGACGATCGAAGTTGGTAGCGTCGATAGCCTCGGTGCGGCAGGGGATCGCGCAGTCGCGGTAGTAACTACTGACGTGGAGTCGCGCGGCTCCGCGTTGGCGGCGGAATCGGCCGAGTCGCCGGGCTCCGCAGGAGCCCCGGCGGCATCTGCCGATTCCGCCGCAGGAACCCGTCCCGCCATCGGCGCCCCAGGGTCCGTGCCGCTTCCCGCCACTGGCGTAGCCGTCCCGACTGCGCCAGTGGCGGGAAGCTCCGCGTCGGCTGTGGTCGGGAGCGCGGCCCCAGCCGGCTCCGGACCGAAGCCGACGTAACTCGGAATCCCCGAGCGGGCTTCGACCAGCTTCTCGAGCTTGACCATGTCAACCTGGCCCGCAAGATTGTGCCGTCGCACTTCCTGCGAGGCGAGGTTCCATAGCCCCGGATATTTGCCGTAGAGATCGTCGTGAACTTCGGCGTAGAGCGCGTCGCCGCGCCAGCCGAACTTCACCGGCTGATAGACGAACTCGCCGGGCGTGCCGATCGGCGTTTTGCTGAAGAGCCGTTCGATATCTTCGGGGTAGAGGCGCACGCAGCCGTGACTGACGGTCATCCCGATACCCCACGGCACGTTGGTGCCGTGCAGGCCGTACTCGGGAATGCTCAGGTCGAGTTTGTAGAGGCCGAGTGGATTATCGGGTCCGGCGGGTACGACCTTTTCGGCCTCGCCGTCGCGCTCGAGATGCTCCTGATAGATGTCGTCAGGCATTACCCAGATGGGGTTTTTGACTTTGGCGGTGACGCGCCAAACGCCGAGCGGAGTCTTCCAGTCGAAGCGGCCGAGGCCGACGGGAAAGGTGTAAACCACGCGCGCGCTACCGCCGCCAAGTGCGATCGGCGTCAGCTTGCCTTTTTTGTGGCGAGCGCGGGCGCGGACGTAAGCGGGCGAGGGGAAATAGTAATAGAGGCGCATCTCGGGAACGTTGAGAATGATCCCGGAGCGCGACGTGTCGGGCAGGATGTGCTCGGTCGGCAAAATGACCTCGCGGCCGGCCGGCGGCAACCACCAATCCATGTGACCGTTGGCGTCGGAGATTTCCTTGGCGCTGAGACCGAACCAGCGGCCGACGTCGAGCAGTGTGTCGCCCGGCTGGATGCGATAGGTGGTGAGCGAGCCGATCAGATCGTCGCGGCCACTTGGTAGTGGGTACGCGTATAAGGGCCGGTTGGCGAAGTTGACGTCATGCCAGGAATGCGCGATCACCGGCGCGGCATACGCCGCCAGCATCAGCATCACCGTCAGCACAACCACCCAGCCGAAAAGTTTTTTTGCCATGCCTTTAACGCATCCGCGCGGCGCGCGCATAGCGCGAGCCGGAACCCCACCTGAATGGCCGATGAACAAAAATTTTAAGCGATGCGCAGCTACTCGGCAACGGGCCGCAAGTTGGCAAATTTGAGCACCAGCAGCTTAATCCCACCACGATCGAAATTGACCCAGACCTTGGTGCCATCGCCGTGACCCTCCCGTCGGCGGACGACGCCGCGGCCGAAGGTCTGATGCATCACTCGGACGCCGATCGCGAGGTCGGTGCCGGCGGTGTCGTGGTCGGATAGCTGGGTGTCGGTATAATCGACGTAGGGCTCCCGCGTGGGCGTGCGCAAGAGCGGCCGCGGCTCGCCCTCGGGGGCGATGCGGCGAATGAGATCGTGATCGACCTCGCGCAGGAAACGCGACGGGCGCGAGTCGTCGCGCTTACCGTACAATTCGCGCGAGAGCGTATTGGTAAGATAGAGCAGTCGGCGCGCGCGCGTCATGCCGACGTAGCAGAGGCGGCGCTCCTCCTCGATTTCGCGCGGGTTGTCCTGCGAGCGCATGTGCGGGAAGAGCCCCTCCTCCATGCCCGCCATGAAGACGACGGGATATTCGAGGCCCTTGGAGGTGTGCAGGGTCATCAGGGCGACGCGGCCGCCGGCGGCGCTGACCTGGTCGCTATCGTTGACCAGCGCGATGCGTTCGAGGAATTCGCCCAGGCCGCCCGAACCGTGGTCGGCGTCGAAGGCGCTCGCGGCAGAGAGCAATTCGGCGACGTTCTGGCGGCGCGCGGCGCCATCGGCCATCGCTTCGAGATACGCGGCGAAACCGCTGCGCACGATAATGTCGTCGAGCATCGCACGCACGCCGAGAGTGCTCGCACGCGCCATCAGATCGCGCATCCACGCGTAGAGATTGCCAGCCGCCTTGGCGATGCGCAGGGCGATATTGGATTCGGTCTCCATGCGGCCCATCGCCTCGAACAGCGTGATTCCTTCATTGGCGGCGACCGACGCCATCACTTCGACGGTCTTGTCGCCGATGCCCCGCGGGGGCACGCCGATGATGCGTTCGAGCGCGATCGAGTCGGCGGGATTGAGCATCACGCGGAGGTAGGCGATGAGGTCCTTGATCTCGCGCTGATCATAAAAGCGCAGGCCGCCGACGATGTAGTACGGAATGCGCCGGCGCACCAGCGCTTCCTCGAGCACGCGCGACTGCGCGTTCACGCGGTAGAAGATGACGATGTCGGTCGGGCGCGTGGCGGTCTGCGTATTTCCGGCCGCGGTGAGATTGCCGATCTCGCGCGCGATGAAGTCAGCCTCGTCGCGCTCGGTCATGCCGGTGTAGTAGGTGACCGGATCGCCGACCGCGTTGTCGGTCCACAGGCGCTTGGCCTTGCGCTCGCGATTGTTCTGAATGACCGCGTCGGCGGTCGCGAGGATGGTCTTGGTCGAGCGGTAATTCTGTTCGAGCTTGAAGATTTGCGCTGTCGGATAGTCGCGCTCGAAGTCGAGGATGTTGCGAATATCAGCGCCGCGCCAACGATAGATCGACTGGTCCTCATCGCCGACCACGCAAAGATTTCCACTCAACGAGGAGAGCGCTTGCACGAGCAGATACTGGACGCGATTGGTGTCCTGGTACTCGTCAACCAACAGGTAATGCGCGCGGCGCTGCCAACGTGCGAGGGCGTCGGGATTCTTGCGCAAGAGCTGGTAGGTCTGCAGCAAGAGATCGCCGAAATCGAGCGCGTTCATCGCGGCGAGGCGATCCTGATAGAGTTGATAGACCTGCGCCAGCGTACGCTCGCGGCCATCGGCCGCGTGCTCGGCGACGTCGAGCGGGAACTGGCCTTCGTTCTTAGCCTGATCGATACGCGCGCGAACCAGTTCAGGCGGCGGCGAGTCGGCGAGTTGCGCATCTTCGAGCACGCGGCGAATGGCGGCCATCGTGTCGGATTCGTCGAGGATGCTGAAGTTGCGATCGTAGCTCGCGCCGAGCGTGGTGATCTCCTGACGCAGAATGCGCGCGCAGGCGGAATGGAAGGTGCTCACCCACGGCATCCGCGAAGCGCCGCCGACGAGCGATGCGACCCGCTCGCGCATCTCGTTGGCGGCCTTGTTGGTGAAGGTCACGGCGAGGATGCCCTCAGGAGCGGCGTTGCGCTCGGCCATCAGGTGGGCAATACGATAGCTCAGCACGCGGGTCTTGCCGGAGCCGGCGCCGGCGAGAATGAGGGTGGGACCGTCGGGTGCGAGGACCGCGTCGCGTTGCGCGGGGTTGAGATCGTCGAGATTCAATGATGGCATTTTGGTTCGATGCGCAAGCGCCGGAGAGATTCACCGGTAATAAGCACGATACCGGCTTCGGGCGGCGGCGAAAAGTACGTGCGCATTTTCCTGTGGAAAACTCTGACTACGGCATCGATACGGCGATCATCTGATGGCGCGTTACGATCCCCACGACAAATTTTATCGAAAGGCGCGCGCGGCCGGATTACCCTCGCGCGCGGCGTTTAAACTTGAAGAGTTGATCGCGCGCTTCAAGCTGGTGCATGCGGGCGCGCGCGTAATCGATCTCGGATGCGCACCCGGCGGATGGCTCGCGATCCTGGCGCGCGCGGTCGGATTGAACGGCCGCGTGGTCGGTATCGATATCGATCAATGCCGCGCACCAGCGTCGAACGTGGTTACGATTGCGGGCGATATTCGCGACGCCGCGATTCGCGCCGAGGTCGCCGCGCGTCTCGGCGGTGCGGCCGATCTCGTCACCAGCGACCTGTCGCCCAAACTCACCGGCATCGCGGATCGCGATCAGGCGCGTTCGGCAGAGTTGCTCACGATCGCACTGGATTTTGCGCGCGGCGGCGCGCTCAAACTGAACGGCGCGATGATCGCAAAGCTCTTCATGGGCGGCGAGTTCGTCGAAATCAAGCGCGCCTTCGAACGCGCATTTGACAAAGTCGAAATCGCGCATACCAGGGCGAGCCGCCCTGGTTCATCCGAACTCTATTTGGTCACGCGCGGCCTCCGTGCCATCGACGGCTGAGTTCGCCCGCCGAATCTGCTTCGCGTTTTCGACGGCGTGCGCGTAAGCTCGGATGCAATGCGATCCGTGATCCGCGAGGCACCGTCAATTGTGATGTGGGACGTGGCACTTATGCTCGTTTCCGTCTTGATAGCGGCCTGTGGGCGGAGCGCCGCGACGAGTCCGCTCAGTCTGCCGAGCGGCGCGATTCGCGTCGAAGTGGCTGACATCGGTTACGACAAACAATCGGCGTCGCATTACGTCCAACTGGATGATCGCGCGAAACAGCGCTCCCTCCAGATTGCAATTGGCGACGAACCGGCGCGTGCGATCACACTCGAACTGCGCGGGCTCCAGTCGCCGCGTCCGCTGGCGAATCAACTGCTCGGAACGGTGCTTGCGCGAACTGACAATACGGTCGATCGCGTCGAAATTACCCAAGTGCGCGACGAGATTTACTACGCGAAGATCATTCTCGATCACGGCCGTTATGCGCTCGACAGCCGACCCAGCGATGCGATCGCGCTCGCGATGACGGTGAACGCACCGATCTATGTTGCCAGCGAATTGATGCGTCCGGTGAGCGCGACCGCGGATGCCGCCGCCGCTCCGATCGTCGCGACCAATCTGGGCGTGACGGTGCAGGAGCTGACGCCCGACCTCGCGAGTTACTTCGGCATCGCCACTGGTGGCGGCGTTGTGATCGCAGATTTTAATGATGAGGCGCGCGATGCGGGATTGCAGCGCGGCGATATCCTGGTCGCCGTGAATGGACAAACGATCCGCACTCCCGATGACTTTGCGCGCACGACGATCGCAACCGGCGCGCGGATTGCGATGACGGTACGGCGCGGCAAAGCGACACAGGCGATCACGATCGCTCCGTCGGTCACGGCGGGCGCCTCGCGTTAGCAATCAATCTAAGCATTGCCCTTGATCGGGTGAGCCCACGACACCGGGCTTAGCCGTCTATCCGAGCAGCGCGAGCAGTCGGAAAAATCAGGTCAAGACTGTTGGGCTGCTCGTCAATCAATGAAAATTATTTTCGAATGAGCAGGCTGCGGATGAAGCGCGGATCGATTGGCTCGGCGGGATCTATCTCGGCGAGATCCTCTTCGATCATATTCAAACAGGAATTGACGAAATCGGCGCTACGCCGGAGCAGTGGTTCGTCGAGGCCCGCACGAAGCGCCTCACCGACGCGCTCCTTGAAGCGCTCCGTGAGCCGTGCGGGCCGTTCGCTCATGGTCATGATCGCGGCGCGCGCCTGCTCGAGCCGATGCGCTTCGATCGGCTCGATCGCGAGCCGGTCATCGAGGGCATAGCGGGCGAGCGCGGTCAGCAGGATCTGGCTCAGACGAATATCGTAGCCCGCGATCTGTGCGCGGAAACCTGGCGCCGCAATATCAAGTCTGAGCAGCGCGCGGAACAGTTCGGGCACCGCGTCGACCTGTTCGAGCATAGCGTAGCCGAGATGGAGATCGCGCATCGAGCGGAAATCGCGCATCACCACCGAGCCGTCGCGATCGAGGCCGCCGTAATACTGCGGTTGGCGCTGCATGAAGCCGGCGATCGCCTCGCGATACGGCGGATCGAGATAGGGAATTTCGCGCGCGCGATCGGTCGGAAGGCCGAGCTTCGCAACCACCGTTTCGGCGCGCTTGCGCAAGTCGATCGTGAGGCTCACGCCGAGGCGAAAAAGCTGCTGCAGGTGAGTATCGCGCAGATGCTGGATAGCGATGCGCAAATCACCGCCGGCCAGATGTTCGAGCGCAAGGTTGAGATAGTTGTGCGTCATCTCGACCGCGACGCGAACCGCTTCGAGGTCGCCAAAATCCACTGATCGCGCGACCAGCACCTGATTGCTGACGGTCGCCATCTCACTGCGCAACTGGCGCTTGCCTTGCGCCGCAAAACCCGCCGTCAGCGCGGCGTTGAACAGCGAATTCTCGACCTCAGGCAGCGCAGGCGACATGCCCGGCGGCAGCACGTCGTTATCCTCGATGCCGTCGCGAATAGGCACCGGATATTGCGCGCGAATACTTTGAAAATGTTGCGGGTTGAGATACGCAAACACGCTCTGCGCTTCGAAATAATCGGGGAATCCGCGATCGGCGAGCCGCGAGCTGCGAAACTGATACGCCTGCTCCTCGAGTTCGGCCTCCACGCCCCAATAAATTTCGTCCATCAGGCCGGTGAAATAATTGTAGTCGCGCTCGAAAATCTCCTCGAGGAAATCGAGAATGTGCGCGTGAATCGCGTCGTGGCGGATAAATTCTATGAGGTAATTTTCGTCGAACTGCACGAACCGATCGGATGGCGCATCGGGCGAATCCTGAGGGTCGGCGAGCCGATGCACGCGGATGTATTGGCGCAGCAGCAGCGACACCAACTCGAGGTCGAGTTCCATCAGGCCCTCGGCCATGCGCTTGCGACCGGCCTCAGAAATCGCCTCGATCCATTCGCGCATCCGCCCGAGGTTGGGCCGGTCCTTGTCCCAACAATCGAGGTCGAAAAGCGAGCGAATCTGCTCGGGGACGGCGAGACTCAGCAAATCGCCCGCGTCGGCAACACCGATTTCCTTGAGCGTGTAGAAGAGCGTCTCGGGCGCGAACGACTGCACCAGGCGTTCGGCCTCGGGCGCCGAAAGAATCAGGTCACGCTTCTGACGCGCGGGTAGGCCGTAGAGAAACTCCAGTTTCTCCTGGAACGGCAGGTTGAGAAATTCTTCTTGCCTGGTGTCCGGCATATGCTGCTGTCACGGCGGCCCATCTGCCAACGCAAAATACCTCTCGCGTCGGAATGCGATCAAGTTAAATATTTTTTGCCGACGGTTGCGTTCGCCGAAAACATTATAACTGATGCGTCGTGCGGCTGCTGATTAGGATCGTGCTAAACCTTTTTTCCACGACGAACGTCATGGCACCGTGCTAAATCTGATTGTGCCCGAAATGCGCCAAATTTAACCACTGATGTCGAGTACAGCGAAACGGCCGGTCGCGATGACAATTGCGGGGAGCGATCCCGGCGGCGGCGCGGGTTTGCAGGCGGACCTCAAGACCTTCGCGGCGCATCGCGTTTACGGATTCTCGGTGATCACCGCGGTCATCGCGCAAAACAGTGCGCGCGTGGCGCGGGTTGCGCCGGTCGCCGCTTCGATGGTCGCGAAACAGATCGCGACGCTCGCCGCCGAGCGCATCCCGGACGCGCTCAAGATCGGTGCCCTCGCCAACGCGGAAATCGTGCGAGTAGTCGCGCAATCGATTCGCGATTTCAAGTTGCCAGCGCCAGTAGTCGATCCGGTGCTGATATCAACAGGCGGCGCACGGCTGCTCGACGAGGACGGCGAGCGCGCGCTGCGTTCGCTGCTGCTACCACTGGCCCGCTTGATCACGCCCAATATCTCCGAGGCCGAGGCGCTCACCGGCCTCGCGATTGACGGTCCGCTTGCGATGCGTGCGGCGGCGCGAGCATTGCGAAAGCTCGGCGCGCGCGCGGTCGTGATCAAGGGCGGTCATCCGTTCGCGCGCGACGACGATGCGATCGCCTCGCCCGCGGTCGATCTACTCTTCGATGGCCGCCGCTTCACCGAATTTACTGCCCGGCGCGTCGCGGGCGGCGGCGCGCACGGTACCGGCTGTGCATTTTCCGCTGCGATCGCGGCGCGACTCGCACGCGGCGACGATCTCGAGGCGGCGGTGCGCGGCGCGAAGGCCTTCGTGACGCGCGCGTTGCGTAACGGTTTCGTCTTGGGCGAACACGGTCGCCCGTTGCTGGACCATTTCGCCGGTCGGTAAAGCCGCGAGCGACGCCGCTCGCCTATATGGATTAACACCTGCGATTGCGGGCAGAATTATCCTGTGAGTCGTGTCGGGATTGCGCATGCACAATCCGATTCGGCCTGTGACTACGATGCGATGCGCGAACTGCAACGCCAACAATCCTGAAGACGGAAAATTCTGCGTCGAATGCGGCGCGACCTTGAGGCGCGCGTGCCCGCGTTGCGGCACACCGAATTCGGCAGGGGCGAAATTCTGTGGCGAGTGCGGTGAACGATTGTCTCCCGCCGACGCATCCGCGGCTTCGCCAACCGTTACCGGCGCAGCTGAATCGCGATCCGTAGCCGCTGATGGCGATCGCGATGGCGCGGCGCAACCGGATAAACATCCGCCGCGTTTCGCCGCCGCGCTGGCCGCGCCGATGAGCCTGACGGTGCCGGCCACCGTGAATATCAGCGCCGACGAACGCAAGCTGGTCACCGCGCTCTTCGCCGACATCAAAGGCTCAACCGAGCTGATGGAGGACATCGATCCCGAGGAAGCGCAGGCGCTGATCGATCCCGCGCTGCGCCTGATGATCGAGGCGGTGCAGCACTTCGACGGCTACATCGTGCAATCGACCGGCGACGGCGTGTTCGCGCTGTTCGGCGCACCGGTCGCCCATGAGGACCATCCCCAGCGCGCGCTCTATGCCGCACTGCGCATGCAGGACGAACTGCGCAAGTACGGGGCGCGGCTGCGCGCCGAGGGTCGCGCGCCAATCGAAATTCGCGTTGGCGTAAACAGTGGCGACGTCGTCGTGCGCTCGATTCAAACCGGCGCGCGCACCGCCGAGTACACCCCGATCGGCCACACCACCAATCTCGCCGCACGCCTGCAAACGATCGCGTCCACCGGCTCGATCGTCATCAGCAAGGACACCGAGCGAATTGTCGCAGGTTATTTTACCTTGAAGCCGCTCGGCCCGGTGAAAATGCGCGGCATCAGCGAAGCGGTCGAGGTCTTCGAAGTCGCCGGCATCGGCCCGCTGCGCACGCGCCTGCAGGCGTCGGCCATTCGCGGACTGTCGAAATTCGTTGGTCGCAGCCGCGAGACCGCCAAGCTCATGGACGCCTTTGGCTTAGCGACGCGCGGGCACGGTCAAATCGTCGCTGCGGTCGCCGATGCGGGTGTGGGCAAGTCCCGCTTGTTTTACGAATTCAAAGCGATCGCGGGCGCTAACGCCCTCACCCTCGAGGCCTACTCGGTTTCGCACGGCAAGGCTTCCGCCTATCTGCCGGTGATCGATCTGCTTAGTGACTATTTCTCGATCGCGCCCGAAGATGATCGCCGCCGTCGTCGCGAAAAGGTCGGTGGAAAAATTTTGATGCTCGATCGGGAGCTCGAAGACACGCTGCCATTTCTGATCGCGCTCCTCGGCTTGCAAGATGACGAGACCGGTACCGCCGGTTCGGGCGATAGCGTGCTGACCGGTATGGACGCACAGACGCGAAGCCGGCTGACGCTCAAGGCGATCGGGCGGATCCTATTGCGTGAGAGCCGCAATCAGCCGCTCATCGTGATTTTCGAGGATCTCCATTGGGTCGATAATGCGACGCAGGGCTTGCTCGATCTGATCGCCGGGAACGTGGCCGCCGCGCCCGTCCTGATGCTCGTCAACTACCGGCCCGAGTACCGCCATCGGTGGGCGGCGATGCCGAATTACACTGAGCTGCGACTCGAGCCGCTGGGGCTCGCGGGCGCCGACCTGATGCTCGACGCGCTGCTCGAGGGCCCTTCTGCTGCGGCAACGCCAGTGGCGACCAACGGCGCAGCGCACGCCAATCGCGCCACAATCGCGGAGCTCAAACGCTTCATTATCGAGAAGACCGAGGGTAATCCGCTCTTCATGGAGGAGATGGTGCGGAGCTTGTTCGAACGCGGGGCGTTGCGCCGCGATGGAGCGCTCGAGATCGTCACGCCGCTCGATGAAATCCGCGTGCCGCCGACCGTCAACGGCATTCTCGCCGCGCGCATCGATCGGCTTTCGGCCGATGAAAAAGAGTTACTCCAGACGCTCGCAGTGATCGGTAAGGAATTCACTGTGGGCCTGGTCAAACGCGTCGCATCGCCGACGATGCACGAGCGGCTCGAAGGGATGTTGAGCGATTTGCAAGCCGATGGTTTCGTTTACGAAGAGCCCGCGGCCGGCGAATCGATTTATTCCTTCAAGCACGCATTGACCCAGGACGTCGCTTACAATTCGGTGCTGGCCGAACGTCGCAAATTGCTCCACGAGCGCACTGCCTCCGCGATCGAGACTCTCTATGCCGAACGCCGAGACGACTATGTTGCGGAACTCGCGCATCACTACGGGCGCAGTGGCAACGCGGCTCGTGCGGTCGAGTATCTCGAGCGCGCCGCGATTCAGTCGGCGCGCCGCGCGGCTTATGTCGAAGCCGTCGATCGCCTCACCGAGGGACTCGCGCTGTTGCGGACGCTGCCGGTCACGCCCGAGACTGCGCGCCACGAATTCGCCATGCAGAGCTCGCTCGGCCAGTATCTGATTCCGTTCAAAGGCGTCGCCGCCGATGAGGTCAAGGTCGCCTTCGAGCGCGCGAGCGAGCTTGCCCGCGATTGTGCGACCAAGGATGAACTATTCTGGATCGTTTATGGCCTGCAGTTTCATTACCTCGTGCGCCTCGAACTCGCGACCGCGCGCGAGATCGGTGAACGCCAGGTTGCGATCGCCGAGCATTCGGATGATCCCGCGATGCGCATGGGAGCGTACGTCGGCCTTGGGCAGACGCTGCTGCTGATGGGGGAACCCGAGGCGGCCCGCGACCTTGCCGAACGCGCCATAAAGCTGCCGCGCCACCTGCCCAATTTTCCGCTCGGCGATATCGGCGACGCCCGCGTGATGATTTTCTCGATCCTGGCGAGCGCGCTGGCCCTCACCGGCTATCCCGATCAGGCGCTGCGGCGCAGCGACGAGGCCCTTGCGATCGCTCGTTTGGCGGGACCGCATTCGCAGATCGTCGCGCTCAACAGCGCCGCCGAACTGCGCTTCCGCCTTGGCGACTGGGACGCGGTGCTGGCCAAGACCGCGGAACTCGAAGCCCTTGCGGCGGAGCGTGATTTCGCGCTCTGGGCCGGGTATGCGCAGGAACTGCGCGGTCAAGCCTTCATCCATATCGGCCGCGTGGAGGAGGGCATCGAGCTCATGAAAAAAGGGGCGGCGGTCTTCGAGTTCACCGGAACTATCGCGCGACAATGGCGCATCCATTACGCCGACGCTCTCGGCCGTCTCGGGCGCGCCGACGAAGCGCTCGCGATGCTCACCGATATCGAAAATGGCCTTCGCCAGGCCGGTTGGGCGTTGTCGATGGCGGAGATCCATCGCCTGCGCGGCGAGTTTTTGCTGACGCGTGCCGGGGCCGGCGACGCTGCGGCCGCCGAGGCATCTTTCCGCAATGCGATCGACGTCGCCGCGCGCCAGCACGCTCGCCTGTTCGGTCTGCGCGCCACCACGTCGCTTGCAAGCCTGCTCGATTCGCAAGGTCGCCGCGATGAAGCTCGCGCAATGCTCGCCGAAGCTTACGGACAATTCACCGAGGGCTTCGGCGCCCGCGATTTGAGGGAGGCTTGTGAAGTCCTTGATCGTGTCAGCGAACATGGCGCGCAGGCGTCGACCGACTGATCGCTCCATGTGTGCGCGGCGCCGCGAATTCGCCCCGCCTTAGATTTATCCGATCAATTCGCGCAGCGCCGCGACGAAATTATGGCTCTGCTCGGCGCCGCCACCCAGCTTGATCAACGCATAGCGCGCGTCGGCGTCGAGCCGGTCCCATACCGATTGGTTCAGCGCGAGGCCGGCCAACTGAGCGTTCTCGACTAGCCGCGCCGGCGGCGCGGTTGGCGGTTCCGCAGATCGCCTGACCTCTTCCGACAAGGGCTTGGTCGCGGTGCCCGCGCGCGCCTTCACGGACTTCTCGACGAATGTCCTCACCGTTTCGCGCTCCTCGTCGGAGTCGGTCGGCAGATGACAGACCGCCAGCCGCTCGTGTTGGGCGAGCGCCTGCCATTGCTCGAGGCTGACCTTCACGCCGACGCGGTCGAGCTTGCGCCGCACCGCCATCGGCACGCACGCCAAGCTATGATGCACCTCGTCTTCGAAGTTAAATCGCCGTATCATCTTGACGTCCTCGCCCTTGCCGATTTCATCTGCGACATCGTGTCCGCGCCTGTACCTGCCCGCATTCTACCATCGCGCCGCACGCGTCGCCTCTTGACCTAAACGCCTCGATCAATGACGCTCGTTGTCGACGTTGCCGACATGGTTGAGCTTGAACGCTGCGCGAATCGCGCGCCGCTTTCGACCGTCCCGGCATTCAATTTCGCGGAGTTTCGATGGCGCTCGATCATCCATGGGATAGGGCCGCGGTCCTAGCGATCGTCAACGGCCTCAAGCACGAACCCGGCGCGCTGATGCCGATCCTCCGGCGCATTCAGGACGATCTCGGATGGGTTCCACCGGCGAGCATTCCGCTGATCGCGCATGAACTGAACCTCTCGCGCGCCGAAGTCCACGGCGTCGTAAGCTTCTATCATGACCTCCGCCAAGAGCCGCCGGGCCGCAACGTGGTCCGCGTCTGCCGCGCCGAATCGTGTCAGGCGATGGGCGCGGTGGCGCTCGCCGATCACGTCCGCAAACGCCTTGGAACGGACTTCGGCGGCATCAGCGCTGACGGCGCTTTCTCGCTTGAAGCGGTGTATTGCCTGGGCAATTGCGCATGCTCGCCCGCCGTCGTGATCAATGGCGAACTGCTGGGCCGCGTTACGCCCGCCCGCTTCGACGGCGCGATCGCGAGCTTGGTCCGTCGATGAGTAGCGCGTCCACGACAACGGTTTATGTCCCGCGCGATTCGAGCGCGCTGTCCCTCGGTGCGAACGCCGTTGCCGATGCGATCGCGACCGAAGCCAAGCGCCGCAAGGCCGATATAAACTTGATTCGCAACGGTTCGCGCGGGCTCTATTGGCTCGAACCGATGGTCGAAGTTGCGACGGCTCGTGGCCGTTTCGCCTATGGTCCGACCTCCGAAGCCGACGTCCCCGCGCTTTTCGATGCTGGATTTCTCGACGGCGGCGAACATCACCTCGCGCTCGGCCTCACCGATGACATCGCATACCTCAAGCGCCAATCGCGGGTGACATTCGCCCGTGTGGGCATCACCGATCCCGTCTCGCTCGACGACTACGTCGCACACGGCGGCTATCTCGGCCTCACGCGCGCGCTTGCGATGTCCGGTACTGAAATCGTGCAAGAGGTGACGGTTTCCAATCTGCGCGGACGCGGCGGTGCGGCCTTTCCCGCGGGCATCAAATGGAAGACGACCCTCGATCAAAGCGCCAAGCAAAAGTACGTCGTTTGCAACGCCGACGAAGGTGACTCCGGTACGTTCTCCGATCGTATGATCATGGAGGGGGATCCGTTCGTCCTGATCGAAGGGATGACGATTGCGGGCGTCGCAGTCGGCGCGAGCGTGGGCTACATCTATCTGCGCTCCGAGTATCCCGACGCGCTGCGCACGTTAACCGCCGCGATCGACGCCGCCGGCCGCGCCGGCTACCTCGGCGCCCACGTTCGCGGCAGCGGCAAGCCGTTTCGCCTCGAGATTCGCGTCGGCGCGGGCGCCTACATTTGCGGCGAAGAGACCGCGATGCTCGAGAGCCTCGAAGGCAAGCGCGGCGTGATTCGCTTCAAGCCGCCGCTCCCTGCGATCGCCGGACTCTTCGCTCAGCCGACGGTGGTCAACAATGTCATCACGCTGGCCTCTGTTCCGGCGATCATCGAACGAGGTGGTAAAGCCTACAATGAGTATGGTTTCGGCCGCTCGCGCGGTACGATTCCGCTTCAACTCGCCGGTAACGTCAAGCGCCCGGGGCTGTTCGAGTTGCCCTTCGGCCTCACGCTGCGCGAACTGATCGGCGACTTCGGTGGTGGCACAGCGAGTGGCCGTCCGCTGCGCGCGGTCCAGGTCGGCGGTCCGCTCGGGGCATACTTTCCGAACTCGATGCTCGATCTCACGATCGACTACGAAGCCATCGCTGGCGCTGGAGGTCTGCTCGGCCATGGCGGTGTCGTGGTCTTCGACGATACCGCCGACCTCGCACAGATGGCGCGCTATGCGATGGAATTTTGCGCGCTCGAATCGTGCGGCAAATGCACGCCGTGCCGCATCGGTTCGACTCGCGGCGTCGAGGTTATCGATCGCATCATCGCGAATCGCGATCGCTCGAATAACGTGGAACTGCTGCGCGACCTCTGCGACACGATGACCGCCGGCTCGCTCTGCGCACTTGGCGGCCTGACGCCGCTGCCGGTCCTCAGCGCGCTCAAATATTTTCCCGAGGATTTCGGTCTGCCACCGACAAAAGAAGCGCGTATCGGAGTATAATAGTGAAGCGAGCGATTTTTCCCGGACGGGAGTAAAGCCGTGTTATCGATCAACGACAAGGACCTCGGCACGCCAACGCGCGATTCCGCGAAGCTCATCACGCTCGAAGTCGACGGCCGCGCGGTCACCGTCCCGGAGGGCACATCGGTGATTCGCGCCGCGGCGTTGGCCGACGTCGCGATTCCCAAACTCTGCGCGACCGATTCGCTTGAGCCCTTCGGCTCATGCCGCCTCTGCCTGGTCGAAATCGAAGGGCGTAAGGGCTTTCCTGCTTCGTGCACTACTCCGGTCGAGGCCGGCATGAAGATCCGCACGCAGAGCGAACCGCTCTCGAAGCTCCGCCGCGGTGTGATGGAACTCTACATGTCGGACCATCCGATCGACCCGTTTGAGTGCAAGGCGGGTGGCAAGTGCGAGCTGCATGAAATGGCGAATGCGGTTGGATTGGTCCACGTGCGCTACGGCGATGATGGCCGCAATCATCGCCACGTTCCGATCGATGACAGCAATCCATATTTCACTTTTGATCCTTCGCGCTGCATCGTGTGTTCGCGATGCGTGCGCGCGTGCGACGAAACCCAAGGAACGTTCGCACTGACGATTGAGGGCCGCGGCTTCAATTCGCAGATGGTCGCCGGTCAGCATGAGCATTACATCGACTCCGAATGCGTATCGTGCGGCGCTTGCGTGCAGGCGTGTCCGACCGACGCGCTAATGGAGAAATCGCTGCTCGAAAAGGGCCGCGCCGATCGCGCAATAGTCACGACCTGTGGCTATTGCGGCGTGGGGTGTTCGTTCAAGGCGGAAGTCAAAGCTGGAACTCGCGGTGACGAAGTCGTGCGCATGGTGCCGAACAAGGATGGCCTACCCAATCATGGCCATTCGTGTGTCAAGGGACGTTTCGCGTGGGGCTACGCGACTCATCCAGACCGCGTTAAGCGACCGCTGATACGCAAGCGCATCTCCGATCCATGGCAGGAGGTTTCGTGGGACGAGGCGCTCGGCTACGCCGCCGCCGAATTCAACCGTGTGCAGCAGAAATACGGGCGCGGTTCCGTCGGCGGAATCACGTCCTCGCGATGCACCAACGAGGAAGCCTACCTGGTGCAAAAGCTGGTGCGCGCGGCGTTCGGCAACAACAACGTCGATACCTGCGCTCGCGTCTGCCATTCGCCGACCGGTTACGGTCTCAAGACGGCGTTCGGCACGCCTGCCGGCACGCAGGATTTCGACTCGGTAGCGGCCGCCGACGTCATCCTGGTGATTGGCGCGAACCCCACCGAAGGCCATCCGGTCTTTGCCTCGATCATGAAGCGTCGCTTACGCAGTGGCGCGCGGCTGATTGTCGCCGATCCGCGCGAAATCGATCTGGTGCGGATGCCGCACGTCGAGGCCGATTACTTCCTCCAACTCACGCCCGGCACCAACGTCGCGCTGTTCAATGCGATGGCGCACGTGGTCGTCACGGAGGGGCTGGTCAACGAGCAATTCGTCGCCGATCGGTGCGATGCCGGCGAATTCAAACAATGGCGCGAGTTCTCCGCGGGCGAGCACAACTCGCCGGAAGCAGCCGCGAAAGTTACCGGCGTCCCAGCGGAAAAAATTCGCGGTGCCGCGCGCCTCTTCGCACGAGGACCGAATTCAGCCATCTACTACGGACTCGGCGTTACAGAACATAGCCAAGGCAGTACCGCCGTGCTCGCGATGGCGAATCTCGCGATGGCGACCGGGATGCTCGGACGCCCCGGCGTCGGCGTCAATCCGCTGCGCGGTCAGAACAATGTTCAGGGCTCTAATGACGTCGGCTCGTTTCCGCACGAATTGACCGGCTACCGCCATGTTTCGGATCCGCAGTTGCGGGCCGATTTCGAAAAGGTCTGGCACGTCGCGATCGATCCTGAACCCGGCCTGCGCATACCCAATATGTTCGATGCCGCGCTCGACGGCAGCTTCCTCGGGCTCTATATCGAGGGCGAAGACATCGCGCAGTCCGATCCGAATTCGCAGCACGTCGCGGCTGCGCTCTCCGCGATGGAGATCGTTGTGGTCCACGACATCTTCATGAACGAGACCGCGAAGTACGCGCACGTCTTTCTGCCCGGATCGTCGTTCCTGGAAAAGAACGGTACCTTCACCAATGCGGAGCGGCGCATCTCGCGTGTGCGCAAGGTTCTGCCGGCGCTCGCGGGCAAGGAGGATTGGGAGGTCACCTGCGCGCTTTCCAACGCTCTTGGCTATCCGATGAACTACAATCATCCGTCGGAAATTATGGATGAGATCGCGCGCCTCACACCGACCTTTGCGGGCGTCAGCTACGAGAAGCTCGATCGTCTGGGCTCGATCCAATGGCCCTGCAACGACGCGGCGCCTGCGGGCACCGCCGTGATGCATGTAGGCGGATTCGTCCGCGGCAAGGGCCGTTTTCTGATTACTGAATACGTTGCCACCGACGAGCGCACCACCTCGCGTTTCCCGCTGATACTGACTACTGGGCGAATACTCACTCAATACAATGTAGGTACTCAGACGCGACGCACGCTGAATGTCACATGGCATCCCGAAGACGTTCTCGAAATCCATCCGCACGACGCCGAGCAGCGCGGCATCTGCGAGGGCGATTGGGTCGAAGTGACTAGTCGCGCCGGCGCAATCGCATTACGTGCCGAGATCACGGAACGCGTCGCGGCGGGCGTCGTTTATACGACCTTTCATCATCCTGAGACCGGAGCCAATGTAGTTACTACCGAGAATTCCGATTGGGCGACGAACTGTCCCGAGTACAAAGTGACGGCGGTGCAGGTGATGCCGACGGCGCGCCGTCCCGAGCGCCTTCCCGCTGACAGGATAATCGCCGCCGCGTCCCCATCCGCCCGCTAACGCCAAAACCGTCGCGAATGGATATTCATCACCTGGTGAAAATGGCCAACGAGATTGGCGGCTTCTTCGGGTCGAGTCCCGAACATGAAGTCGCCGTCAATTCGATCGCGCAGCATCTCAAGAATTTCTGGGAGCCGCGCATGCGTCGCGAGATCATCGAGCACGCCCATCGCGAGGACTGCGCCCTGACGCCGCTCGTGCGTGAAGCCGTCCTGCGCCTCGATCAGACCTCAAGGCCCAGTTGAGGGTGTTGCGCGGCGCAATTTCGGGCTTCGGCGAAGTCGCCGCCGAGGCTCACCTTGCCGGATGGCGCACGCGGCCTGAGGTCGCGCTCGTCGCGATTCATGATCCGGCCTCCGATCGTCGCCATCACGCCATCAACCTCGTCCGCAATGCGCACGTTTATGATGACCTCGACCTGATGCTCGACGGCGAGGCGCTCGATTTCGTGGATATCGCGAGTCCGCCTGCCTTCCATGGGGCCGCGGTGCGCAACGCCCTCGAGGCCGGCGCCAACGTTCTGGTGGAAAAGCCGCTCTGTCTTTCCGCCGCCGAGTTCGAGGAGTTGGCCGCTCTCGCCGCTCGGAAATCGCGCGTTCTGATGTGCGTGCATAACTGGAAGCACGCGCCGGCTTATCGTCGGGCCCGCGAACTGATCGAGTCAGGCCGGCTCGGCGATCTTCGTTACATCTCAATCGTGCGCTTGCGTAACGGACCGGCGGGGGCGGGTGGCACCCGCGTCGATGGCGAGCGCTGGCGACTCGCGGCGAATACCGGCGGCGGTATCCTGATCGATCACGGATGGCATGTTTTCTACCTGATGCGATGGCTGATGGGTGACGCGACGCCGATCGCCATTTCCGCTTATTTGGATTTTCAGTCACGCCCGACGGTCGGCGATCCCTCTGGTCCCGACGACCTCGCCGATCTGCGCGTCGAGTTTCCCGGTGGCCGTCTCGCCCATGTTCATCTCTCGTGGCGCAGTCCGGTTCGCAGAACGTCGGCGCTGATTTATGGCGAATATGCGATGCTCGAAATCGAGGGCGATCGCGTTGTCTTGACCGACCGGTCGGGAAAGTCCGAAGACCATTCCGTCACCGATATGCCCGACGACTCCTACCATTCGGCGTGGTTCGGCGGGATGGCCGCCGAGTTCGAACGCGCGATCAGCGAAGGTGCTCAGGGCCCGACCGTCGGTGAGAATCAGGCCGAGGTCCGCTCCGCGCTAGCCCTGACTGAAGGGGCCCACCGATCAGCCGCCGACGGTAAGCGAACAATTAGCGTGATCGACAAATAGGTAATAGCCGTATCGTCAAAAGAGTGATCGGCTTGGGCCTATTGACTCTGTGGTCAGCGCGGTTATGATGCCTATTGACCGCTAGGTTAGGGACTCACGAGGGACCGTTTTGGCGCGATCACCAGCGCTAAGACGAATGCTCTGTGCCCGACGCGAAATGTTGGTGGGGGTGGGGCGTTCGAATGGGTCCATTTTCGAGTCGGCGGTCGAGACCCTTCGGAGGTAGTGGGGGGCGGAATTGAGCCCGGAAGTGAACAGAATGAATCCGGCGGATGCCCGTGCATCGACTTCGGAATCGCGGGCTCAGGATTCTCGCGACGAGATTTTGAAAGCAGCGATGCGCTTGTTTGCGGTGCGCGGCTTTCACGAGACCTCGATGGCGGAAGTGGCGCGGGCCGCGAGCGTGAGCAAGGCGCTCATTTTCTGGCATTTCAAGACCAAGGAAGAGCTCTTTATGGCGGTGCTGAACCGTCTGCTGGAGCCGTATTTTATCGATTTTGCCGAAGAGGGCGGTGCGCTCGACGAGAAGGCTCAGATTCTAAGGCTAATCGACCTCTATCTGCAGTTTGTGCGTGAAAACGCGAGTTCGATTCGCTTCTTTGTCGCGCAACTGCTGCACGACGAGAAGCCTTCCGACGGCCTCACTAACCAGGTGCTGCAACTCTATGGGGGCTATCGCTCGCTGCTGGTTGATCTGATCGGGCGCGCCCAGGAAAAGCGCCTGTGTAGCCGGGATTTTCCGCCGCAGACCGCGGCGAGCTTTCTGCTCTCGACTCTCAATGGCCTCCTGATGGGGTTCCTGTTTTCGAGTGAAAATGACGTCAACCTCGACGGCGCAATCGCGATGCTGCGTCATTGGCTCTTCGGCGACGTACCGCAATCCAGCCCGGGCGAATGCCCACCGTCGCCCTGATAAACTCCTAACCTCTCGAATCGGGGAGATCGACTGAAAATGCGCGTGCCGTTACGACAAATGATTGACCTTGGGCGTTACATGAGCCGTAAGAAGCGCGCCGGCGAAAAGTATTTCCCGCTGGTGTTGATGCTGGAGCCGCTGCACGCCTGCAATCTTGCTTGTATCGGATGCGGACGCATCGTCGAATATAAAGATACGATTCGCGATCAGATGCCGCTCCAAGAGGCCTTGGGTTCAGCGGCCGAAGCGGATGCGCCGATCGTTTCAATCTGTGGCGGCGAACCGCTGATGTACAAACATATTGCGGCGCTGACCAAGGGCCTCATCGAGCAGCAGAAGCGCCACGTCATGATTTGTACCAATGCAATCCTGATGGAGCGCTTCATCAAGCAGGTCGAACCCAGCCGTTACTTGAGCTTCAACCTGCATATCGACGGCATGCGCGAGACCAACGATCGCGTCACCGATCGCACGGGGCATTTCGATATCGTGGTGAAGATGATCAAGCTGCTCAAGGAGCGCGGTTACCGTGTGCAGACCAATTCGACTATCTTCCGCGAAACCAGCGCGGAGGAGGTCGATGAGCTGATTCGGTTCCTCGGCGACCTTGGTGTGGACGGTATGCTGTTGACGCCCGGCTACCATTACCAGGTGCTCAATAATGACGACATCTACCTCCGTAAAGAGGAGATGCCGCTGAAATTCCAGCGCGTGCGCAAGCTCGCCGACGACTACAAGATTATCAATACGCCAATTTACCTCGATTACCTGGTGGGCGAGCGCGACCTGCTGTGCAGTCCGTGGACCACGGTCACGCGCAATCCGCAGGGATGGAAGGGCCCCTGCTACCTGATTACAAACGGCCACTATAAGAGCTTTGCGGAGCTGCACGCGGCGACCGACTGGGAATACTATCGGACCAAACAGGACATCCGGTGCCGCGATTGCAAGCTCCATTCGGGGTTCGAAGGGACCGTCGCGATGGACTTCGGGAAGAACCTGAAGGACTCGTGGCGGATGGTGCGACACTACATTTCATAGTGTCGGTGTCCAGGATGCTCAGCCGGTGACTGACGGCAGCAGGCTCACGTCGCGGTTGTATGGAACCGCACGCCGCTTCAAGAAGACCGGCGTGATGTGCGACCCGCTCGGGAACACCGCGCGTCGCTCGCGACGCAATCGAGAAGAATAGATAGACGATGCAGGAAGCCAAGTCCGCTCATCGAGAGCCAGCGGCTAAGCGCGCCGATGGACCGTCGCCTGACGGGGCGCTCGCGCTTGATTTCGACCGCTACCTGAAGGAGCGCGCCGCGTTGGTCGAGCATGCTCTGGCGGAGTGCGTTGCGGAGTCCGACGGGCCGGCTGGCCGCCTTTTCGAGGCGATGCGCTATAGCCTGATGGCGGGCGGCAAGCGCCTCCGTCCCGTCCTCGCGCTGGCGGCGTGCGAGGCGGTCGGCGGTGCGCTTGATGCCGCGATGGGCCTCGCCTGCGCGATCGAAATGATCCATACGTACTCGCTCGTGCACGACGATCTGCCGTGTATGGACGACGACGATCTGCGTCGCGGCCGTCCGACCAATCACAAGGTTTATGGCGAGGCGATCGCGACGCTGGCCGGCGACGGCCTGTTGACCGACGCCTTCGAGGTGCTCGCGCGTTCGGCAACATCCGGTAAGCATCCGCTTCCGGCGCAGGCCCTCCTCGAGACCATCGCGGAATTGGCTGGCGCGGCCGGTTCGTCCGGAATGGTCGGCGGACAGGTGATCGATATACTCGGCGAAGGCCGTTCGCTGGATCTCGGCGAACTCGAACACCTGCATAGCAAGAAGACCGGCGCGCTATTCGTCGCAGCCGTCTGCGGCGGCGCGCGACTCGGCGGTGCGACCGCGACACAGTTGACGTCGATGCGCGAATACGCGCAGGCGCTCGGCCTCGCGTTCCAGGTGATCGACGACCTGCTCGATGTCGAAGCCTCAACCGAAGCGATGGGTAAGCGCACCAACAAGGATGAAGCGCGCGGTAAGGCGACCTATCCGTCACTGATCGGCATCGATCGATCGCGCGACCTCGCCGCTGAACTCATCCGCAAGGCGCTCATCGCGCTAAGCGCATTCGATCATCGTGCGGACCCGCTGCGGATGCTTGCGGCGTTTGCGGTGGAGCGTAAGTTGTGACCGCCTCGCACGTCGCCGCCCCGCTCAAAGCAGCAGGCGTCGCCAACCGGCATCCGCACGACCCGCATGCGCATGAGGCGGATCCGCGCGGCTCGCATCCGCGTCAGGCGATGTTGATCGAACCGGGCCGCCTCGAATTGCGCGAGGTCTCGCCACCGCATCCGGGCGCGGGCGCGATCCTCCTCGAGATCAAATGTGCGTTGAGTTGCGGCACCGACCTCAAAACTTTTCGCCGCGGCCATCCGGTGTGGAAATTGCCCGCGCCCTTCGGTCATGAGTTCTCCGGCGTGGTTGCCGAAGTGGGCGAGGGCGTCGAACGGTTCCAGCCGGGCGATGCGATCATGGCGGCGCCCACCGCGCCATGCGGCGCCTGCTTCTACTGCGATCGCGGCCAGGAAAATCTCTGTCCGCAGTCGATGGACCTGATGGTGATGGGGGCGTATGCCGATTATCTCCTTCTGCCCCCTCACGTCGTCGCCCGCAACACCTTTGTGAAGCCGGCTTCGCTGCCGTTCGAGGAGGCCGCCCTGCTCGAACCGCTTGCGTGCGTCGTGCATGCTCATGAAATGGCGCGTCCGGAAAAGCCCGAAACCGTACTAATCGTGGGCGCGGGTCCGTTCGGCTTGATGCACATGCTCACGCTCAAGGCCGCGGGCGTGCGCACTGTCGCGATCGCGGGTCGGGGCGAGAGTCGTCTCAAATGGGCCGGTGAACTTGGCGCGGACCTGGTGATCGATGCAGACCAGACCGCCGCGCAAACGGCGGTCGGCGCGCTCAACGGCGGTTACGGTCCCGATCTGGTCATCGAATGTACCGGGCAAGTCGCCGGATGGAATGAGGCATTCGCGCGAGTGCGCCGCGGCGGTCGCGTGGTGTTCTTCGGCGGATGCCCGGTGAACACCGCGCTCAGCGTGGACACCCGCCGGATGCACTACGATAACCTCACCCTGATCGCGCCCTTTCATTTCCGCCCTCGCGACGTGCGCCGCGCCTACGACCTGCTTTGTGAAGGGCGTCTCGGCGCCGGCCGCCTCATCAACGCACGTCGTTCACTCAGCGACCTCTGCGAAGTCTTCGCGATGCTCGAGCGCGGCGCGATGCTCAAGTGCGCGGTGATCCCTTAGCGCCGGGCGCGGGCCGCTATCTGCGCAGCGATCGATTCATTACCAACTGGAATAGTCATTTATGGATCAAGTACCTCAGGTGACGGACGGGCAGGGCGCCATTGGCGCCGCATCTCCGCGCGACGAATTCTCCGCCAAGCTCGATCATACGATCGCCGAGGCCCAACGCGCCTTGCTGCAGCAGCAACATCCGGAGGGTTACTGGCAGGCGGCTCTCGAAGCCAACGTCGAGATGAACGCGGAGTACATTATTTTCAACCGCTTCATGGAGGTCGAACCCGATCCGGCGCTCGACGCGAAGCTCAAAAAAACGCTGATCGATTCGCAACAGGGCGACGGCAGTTGGACGTTGTTTTCTGGCGGCGAGGGGCATGTCTCGACCTCCATCGAAGCCTACTTCGCCTTGAAGCTTACCGGGATGCGCGCCGGCGACGAGCCGATGATGCAGGCGCGCCGCTGGATTCTCGCTCATGGCGGTATCCCCAGCGCGGGCACCCTCACGCGTTTCTACCTTGCGGCGATGAACCAGGTGGAATGGGATGCGACCCCGGCGATGCCGGTCGAAATTACGCTCCTGCCGAACTGGTTCCCCGTCAACATGTACGAGCTGTCCTCATGGGCGCGCGGTACGCTGTTCGCCCTGATGGTCTTGCAGGCCAAGCGTCCGGCGCGCCAGATCGATTGGATCGAAGGCGTCCTCGAGCTCTACATCCAGCCGCCGCATTTCACCAAATTCAAAATGCCGCGTGGCAAGAAATTATTCTCGTTGCGAAACGCGCTGAATGGGGCTGACAAAATTCTGCGCAGCTACGAACATCATCATCTGAGCGGCCTGCGCGAGCGCGCTTTGCGCCGCGCCGAAAGCTGGCTGCTCGAACACCAGGATGCCAACGGTTCGTTTGGCGGAATCCAGCCGTGCTATCTCCTCAGTCCGATGGCGCTCAAGGCACTCGGCTATCGCAACGATCATCCGGTAATTGAAAAGGCGCTCGAAGGCGCGCGCGAATTGATCTGGGATCAAGGCGATTCGATTCTTTATCAGCCGTGTGTCTCGCCCAATTGGGACACTGCGCTGGCCGCCAAAGCACTGATCGATTCGGGCTTCAGTGGCGACCATCCGGCGCTGCGCGATGCCGCCAAATGGCTAATCGATCATCAGATCTTCAAGCCCGGCGACTGGTCAATTAAGCGGCCCAATCTTGAACCCGGCGGATGGGCGTTTGAGTTTCACAATGATTGGTTTCCCGACGTTGACGATTCCGCCGTCATCCTGATGGTGCTGGCCGAGGCCGCGCACGACGACGCGGATGCGCGCGATCGCGCGATCAGACTCGGCGCCAACTGGGTCATGGGCATGCAGTCGAAGGATGGCGGATTTGCCGCGTTCGATACCGACAACGATTCGCATTGGATCAACCAGGCGCCGTTTGCCGATGTTGAAGCTGCGACTGATCCGACTTGTGCCGACCTCACTGGCCGCGTGCTCGAAATGATGGCCGCAGTGGGTTATCGTGAGGATCACCCGGTGGCGCGCCGCGCGATCAAGTGGCTCAAGCGCGACCAGAAGGCGGACGGTTCGTGGTGGGGTCGATGGGGCGTCAGTTATATCTACGGCACGTTCTCGGCATTATCGGGTCTGCGCGCGATTGGTGTCGATATAAGCGAGCCTTGGATCGCGCGCGCGGTCGCTTGGCTCAAGTCGGTGCAGAATTCCGATGGCGGCTGGGGCGAGACCTGTCTCGCCGACAAGTATCCCGCGCTCAAGGGCAAGGGCGCGAGCACTCCATCGCAGACCGCGTGGGCCTTGATCGGATTAATCGCGGGCGAGGACGAAATCAACGACTCTGCGATGCGCGGCGTGGCTTGGTTGTTCGAGCACCAGAACAGCGACGGGCGTTGGGAGGATACCGAGTTCACCGGCACTGGATTCCCCAATCATTTTTATCTTCGTTACCACATGTATGCGCACTATTTTCCGCTGATGGCACTCGGCAGATTCCGCCGCCGGTGGGCCGAACGGGCGGCGCGCTGAGGTTTGGAACTACGCGATGAAGGCGATCTCGATTATCGGCTCGACCGGTTCCGTCGGCGTCACCACGCTAGACGTGGTTGCGCGCTTTCCCGATCGCTTTCGCGTGGTCGCGATGGCGGCCGGCCGTAATCTCGAATTGCTCGCCGATCAGATTCGCCGCTTTCGCCCGCAGCTGGTCTCGGTCGAAACCCCAGAGTTGGCCCGCGATCTCGCCGATCGGATTCGGCCGCTTGAAGTGACAATTCTGCACGGCAACGAAGGTGCGATCGCGGTTGCGACGCATCCGGAAGCAAAGCTCCTGATGTCGGCATTGGTCGGCGCGCTCGGCTTGCCGCCGACTCTGGCCGCGATCAAGGCCGGCAAGGATATCGCCTTCGCCAATAAAGAAGTGCTCGTGGTCGCCGGCGAGGTCGTGACCCGTGCGGTGCGCGAGTACGGGGTGCGCCTGCTGCCGGTTGATAGTGAGCATAACGCCGTCTTTCAATGTATCGAGGGACGGCCGCCGGAAACCGTAAAGCGAATTATTCTCACCGCCTCAGGCGGGCCCTTCCGCCAATGGCCAGCCGAGCGCTTCGGCGAAATTACCGTTAAGGATGCGCTCAATCATCCGACGTGGCGGATGGGCAACAAGATCACGATCGATTCCGCGACGCTGATGAACAAGGGTCTCGAAGTGATCGAGGCGCACTGGCTCTTCGGTTTGCCGCCCGAAAAAATCGATGTCGTCATTCATCCGCAGAGCGTCATCCATTCGATGGTCGAGCTGATCGACGGCTCCGTGATCGCCGAGATGGCAATTACCGATATGGCGATTCCTGCGGCCTTCGCGCTCGCGTATCCCGATCGCCTGCCGCTCGATCACCTGCCGCCGCTCTCGCTGATCGACTGTGCGAACCTCTCCTTTGAGCAACCGGACCTCTCGCGCTTTCCGTGTCTGCGCCTCGCCTATGAAGCCTTGCGCGCCGGCGGCACGATGGCCGCCTGCCTCAACGCCGCCAATGAGGAACTCGTCGCCGGATTTCTCGCCGGGCGCATCCGCTTCGTCGATATTCCGAAACATATCGAAGCCATCATGTCGCACCATCACAATGCGCCTGCGCGCACGCTCGAGGACGTGATCGGGACCGATGGTTGGGCGCGCGCGATGGCTCGCGAATTGATGGGCGCAGGGAGCGCCGAAGCGCAAGCCTGATGGATACTGCGGACGCGATCATCGGGAATCGCGGCGTCATCGAGACCGGCCCGGCAACGGCGGCGAATCTCGCGGAGGCTTACGCATGGTGCGGACGCCTCGCCAAGTCACATTACGAAAACTTCACCATCGCGTCTTGGCTGATGCCGCGCGCGATGCGCCCGCACATGCATGCGATCTACGCCTACGCTCGCATTGCCGACGATTTCGCCGACGAGAACAAGAGCCTCGCAAAGCTCGACGAATGGGAGCGCGAACTCGATGCGGCGTATGCCGGGTCGCTGCGCCATCCGGTCTTCGTCGCGCTCGCTGACACCGCAAGGCGTTTCGATATTCCGCGCGAGCCGTTCGCCGATTTGTTGCGCGCGTTTCGCTCCGACGTCAATTTCTCCGGCTTCGACACCATTGACGATTTGCTCGGCTACGCACGTTACTCCGCGAATCCGGTCGGCCGTCTCGTGCTTTATCTATTTGGCTATCGCGACGCCGAGCGCCAACAACTTTCCGATTTCGTCTGCAGCGGGCTACAGCTGGCGAATTTCTGGCAGGATGTCGCGCCCGATTTTGCCAACGGCCGCATCTATTTTCCCCGCCGCGATCTGGAACGCTTCGGGGTCACCTCCGCCGACTTGCGCGATACGCGCGTGACTCCCGGATTCGTCGCGCTGATGAAGCACGAGATTGTGTTCGCACGCGACCTGCTCTTGCGCGGCGCGGAGCTCGCCCGCATGGTCGACCGCCGCTTGCGGCGAGACATCCTGATGTTCGTGGGCGGCGGCCTCGCGATCCTGCGCGCAATTGAAAAAATTGACTACGACGTTTTCAACCGCCGCCCGAAACTCGGCAAGCTCGATTATCTCGCACTCGGATGGGGCGCGATTCGTGGACGCCTTTCGCACTGACGCAACGATCGCACGGCCGCCCGATCCCGCCGTTGCGTTGGCCGAGGACTATGCGCGCTGCGCCGACATCACGCGACATGCATCGTCGAATTTCTACTATGCCTTCATGCTTTTGCCGCTCGAGCGCCGCCGTGCGCTCTATGCGGTGTATGCGTTTTGCCGCTTCGTCGACGATATCGCCGACGACGAATCCATCGCGAATCCGGCCGAATTGCTCGCACGCTGGCGCGAGGAACTGCGTAACGTCTACGCCGGAACACCGACCCGGCCCGTCTCTCGTGCGCTCGCCGACAACGTCGTCCGCTTCAATATCCCGCAACGCTACTTCGACGAGGTCATCGACGGCGTCGAGATGGATCTTTCGCGGCGGCGCTACGAAACCTTCGACGAACTTATTCTCTATTGCAGGCGCGTGGCCTCGGCCGTTGGTCTCATCTGCATCGAAGTCTTCGGTTATTCCAATCCCTCCACCCGCGTCTACGCGGAGAAACTGGGGCTCGCATTTCAGCTCACGAACATTATTCGCGACGTGCGCGAGGACGCCCAGCGCGGGCGCATCTATCTGCCGCTGGAGGATTTGCATCGCTTCGGCGTCACCGAATCAGAACTGCTCGGTGGCGTCTATAACGATCGTTTTCGCGCGCTGATGGCATTCGAGGCCAAGCGCGCACGGGACTTATACAATGAGGCGGCGCACGCGCTGCCTCTCGAGGATCGCCCCGCGATGCTTTCGGCCGAGGCGATGCGACTCATCTATAGCGCCCTTCTCGAACAGATTGTGCGCTCGAATTACCGGGTGTTCGACCGTCGCCATCGCCTCTCGACTCCGCGCAAGCTGTACCTGGTTGGACGCGCGTGGGCGGGCTCGCGATTGGCGCGCGCAACGGGATAGCGTTCATGGTCGTGGAAGCGAAAGACGTCGTCGTCATCGGCGGTGGCTTTGCCGGTTTGGCGGCGGCCGTGGCGCTTGGCGCACGCGGCTTTCGCGTCGCCGTGTTTGAGGGTAAGCCCGCGCTTGGCGGCCGCGCCTATTCCTTCCCCGACGCCGACACCGGCGATTTTGTCGATAACGGCCAGCACGTCCTGATGGGCTGCTATCACGAGACGCTCGATTTTCTCGAACAGATCGGGACGCGTCGTCAGCTCATTTTCCATCGAAATCTCGAAATCGAAATGCTCGACGGACCTGGCCGCCGCGCGCATCTCAGGACCGTTTCGCTGCCCGGTCCGCTGCACATGAGCGCAGCGCTCCTCGGCTATCGCCATTTGACCCTCGGCGAACGGATGCGTCTGATCGCGGGCGGTTCGCGGATGATGTATCTGCGCTCGCACGATCGCGATCGCCTGCGCCGGATGAGCGTGGCCGAATTGATGGACGCGTTGAAGCAGGGCGAACGCGCGCGCCAATGCTTCTGGTATCCTCTCGCTATTGCGACGCTCAACGACGATCCGGAACTCGCCTCCGCCGCGCTGCTGGCCGAAGTCCTCAAGCGCGCGTTTTTCTCGCGCCGCGACGATTCCGCCTTCGTCTATTCGAAGGTCGGTTTGAGCGACCTCTATTGCGGCGCCGCGCACGACGCGATTGAGAACGCCGGCGGCGTCGTAGCGACCCGTTCGATTGTCGAGGGTTTCGACTTCGACGCCAGCTCCGCGATTACCGCCGTCCTACTGCGCGATGGCAGCCGGCTCAGCGCCGCGAATTACATCGTCGCCGTTCCGCCGCACCAATTTCTGAAGCTGTTGCCCGAGGCGGCAGTCGCCGATCCATTTTTTTCGCGCATTGGCGCGCTCAAAAGTTCGCCGATAATTTGCGTGCATGTGTGGCTCGATCGCGAAGTCACCGATTCCGCCTTCATCGGCTTCATCGGCACGCAGACCCAATGGCTCTTCAACAAACGCCGCATTTTCGAGCAGCACGGCGAGCGTCATCCCGGCTACTTGAGTTTCGTCATTAGCGGCGCCCGCAAACTGGTCGATAGCTCCAACGACGAACTGCTCGATATCGTGATCAACGATTTGCGCACGATGATTCCGGCCGCGCGCTACGCCAACGTGTTGAAGGCGCTCGTACTCAAGGAGAAGCACGCGACGATGTCGCCCGATCCGCTGTCCGACTTGAGCCGGCCCGCGACAGTCACGCCGATTCCCAATCTGTTTCTCGCCGGCGATTGGATCCAGACCGGCTTGCCCGCCACCATCGAGAGCGCGGTGGTCTCCGGCCGCGCGGCCGCCAACGCGATCGCGACGCGTGTCGGTGAGGGCTAAGGCGATCGCGATGGCCGCCCGCACCGCGCTCGTGACCGGCGCCAACGGCTTCGTCGGTGCGCATGTCGTCCGCGCCCTTGTCGCGCGCGGCGCGCATGTGCGGGCCTTGGTTCGCGGCGGCGCGGATACGCGCGCACTCGACGGAGTCGACTGCGAAATCGTGCTTGGCGACCTGCGTGATCTCGAATCGATCGAACGCGCGGTTCGCGGATCTGACGAGGTCTATCATGTCGCCGCCGATTATCGTCTGTGGGTTCTCGATGAGGCCTCGATGTACGCGGCCAACCTCGGCGGCACCCGCAACCTGCTTGCCGCATCGAAACGCTCGGGCGTGAAGAAGATTGTTCACACTAGCACCGTGGGCGCGCTCGGAATCGGCGCGGATAAGGTCGGCCGGGAAGACACGCCGGTCGCGCTCAAGAATATGGTCGGTCCTTACAAACGATCGAAATTTCTCGCGGAGCAGGTCGCGCTTGAGGCCGCGCGCGAGGGTCTGCCGGTCGTGATCGTCAATCCGTCCACGCCGATCGGTGCGCTCGATTACAAACCGACGCCGACCGGCCGCATCATCGTCGAGTTCCTTAACCGCCGGATGCCGGCGTTTATGGAAACCGGCCTCAATTTGGTTTGTGTTGAAGATGTCGCGCGAGGTCACCTGCTCGCCGCGGAGCGTGGGCGTATCGGTGAGAAATATATTCTCGGCGGTGAAAACCTTACGCTCCAAATGATGCTGCAACGGCTCGCCGCGATCTCCGGAATGCCCGCCCCGCGAGTGAAAATTCCGTACGCGGTGGCGTTCGGATTCGCCCTCGGCGCCGAGGCCGTCGCACGCACCGTCACCCATCGCGCGCCGCGCGCTAGCCTGACCGAGGTCCGTATGGCGCGCAAGAAAATGTTTTTCGATTCCGCCAAAGCGCGCGCAGAACTCGGTTACGAGGCGGCGCCGATCGACGACGGCCTCGCTCGCGCGATCGAATTCTTCCGCCGCATCGGTATCGCACGCGCGGCCGCCTGAATCGCGATGCATTTGCTGCTAGCCACCATCGAACTGCGCCCCTACGTTTTCATCTTCCTCGCGTCATTTCTCGCCATCGCGATCGTCAATTTCGGCCTGCGCACGACGCTGCTCTTCACCGTTCTGACTTACGCCGTCTCGCTCGCCTGCGAATGGAGTTCCGTGCACAACGGCTTCCCTTTCGGCCTCTATCATTACCTCGACGGCACTCGCGGCCGTGAAATCTGGATCGCCGGCGTCCCCCTCATGGATTCGCTTTCGTTCACGTTTCTCGGCTTTGCGAGCTACACAGTCGCGCTGCTGGTAGCCTCGCCGCTCTATCGCCGCGGCCTCGATTTGCGCCTGCTCGACACCTGGAGGATTCGTCGCGCGCCACGCGTATGGATGATGGCGGCGCTCTTCATGGTGATGGTGGACATGGTCGTCGATCCGCTCAGCGTGCGCGGCGACCGCTGGTTTCTCGGGAAAATTTTCTGGTACGACCCGCCTGGCCAGCACTTCGGCGTGCCGATTAGTAATTACCTCGGATGGTTTTTCGTCGCCGTGACTACCGTCGCGATTTTCCAACTGCTCGATGGCTGGCTCAATCGCGGCGCGACTAAACCCGCGGGTGCGATTCCGGCATTCCCGTCGCGCGCATTGCTCGGCCCGATGCTCTATGCGGGTATCGTCGCGTTCGGCATCGCGATGCTCTTCGCGATCGGCGCGCGCGATATCGCTTGGGCCAGTATCTTCATCTATCTGCCGTTCGCCGTGCTGATTCTCCATATCGTCACACGTGCAGAAAGCCATGGCGACGCTGCCGCAATCGCGCGACATCTCGGTGATTTCCCCTATGATGCGGACGCCCTTGCCGATTCGTCCACGCCCGTCGATCCGATCGCGAACTCGCGACGCCGCCACGCCTGAGCTTTCGCGACGCCGTTCGCCCTCGTGCCACTCTCGCTTGATTAGCTATCCGAGATGTCGCGCGACGGCGTCCACCGCGACCGCCATTGCATCGCTCGCCCGGCGCAGATTTCGCACCAGGCGAACCACGCCCGCGACCATCGCGGGATTTCGCGCGAGTGTTACCGCCGCTTTGAGCGGCCGCACTTTTCCGTTTTCGTCGGCGAGTCCCGCGCCCGCGAGATCGTGCTCGACCGTATCCATGATCGTTCGCATCGCGACGAACGGAATCCTGCGCGCGGCAGCTTCGAGCGCGATCACGGCTGTTTCCATATCGACCGCGATCGCGCCGGTACTCTGACCAGCGCGGCGTTTTTCGGCCTCCGTCGCCAACGGATATTTCACGGTTAGAATTCCACCGCGCGAGTGGTCGATGCGGGCCGTGTCCAACCCCGCCGAAACCATTTCGAGATGAGTGCGCAGAACCTCGACCGTCCGCGCCGTCTGCGCGCTATCGCCCTCGCGCGTCATCAAGCGGTCGGCAATCACCAGGTCGCCGATTTCGAGGTTGTCTGCCAACGCACCCGCGACGCCCGTCAGGATTACGAGCTCAACATCGTGAACCTCCGCGAAAACGCGCGGTGCGTTCTCGGCCGCCCGTCGCATCCCAATTCCACTCGTGGCAAGCGCGACCTGGGTGTTGCCGATACGCCCGTAGCAGCCTTCGAGCCCATTGATACCGAGTGCTTTCTGCGCGTGTACCCGCTTGCGGATCGGTTCCAGTTCGGCGCTGAATGCGCAGAAAATCAATATCACCGGCAGATTCCTTCAGTGCGATCTCGCGATTGATAGTCGATTTGCCGCTTGAGCGGTCGTGCGCTTCCAAGCAAAATTGTCGCGATGCGACTGGATGGTCAAGCTCTTCTTCAATTGTGATGGTATCATTGAGAATCCTCCACACAGCCGCGTCTAATTCACCCGTTCAGTGAACCCGCAATCATCACTGGCGGCGCGAGCTGTCATCGTCACCGCCGACGACTTCGGCTATTCGCGCGAGGTCAACGCCGGCATCATCCGCGCGCATCGCGAGGGTATTCTCACCGCGACCAGCCTGATCGTATCGGCCGCTGCCCGCGACGAAGCGGCCGTTCTCGCGCGCGAAAATCCCAACCTTGACGTCGGCCTCCATCTCGTCGTCTGTCGCGGACGGAGCGCGCTGCCGCCAGCTCAGCTCGCCGGCCTCGTTGACGCGTCCGGCAACTTTCTCGAAAGCCCGGTCGGCGCCGGCATGCGCTACTTTTTCAATCGTGGGATCCGCACGCGCCTGCGCGACGAAATCCGCGCGCAGATCGAATTGCATCTAAAGCTCATCGGCCGCCTCGACCATATCGACGGTCATCTCAACTTTCACGTCCACCCGATCATCGCCGATCTTCTGCTCGATCTGTGTGCCGAGTACCGCGTCCCGTGCATCCGACTGCCGCGCGAAGCGGTATTTACCACGCTCGCAATTGCTCGCGATAACGCCGCGCGAAAAATCGTCGAGGCTGGCATCTTCCGCGCACTCTCGCGCCGCGCTCGCCGCCTCGCCGACGCCCGCGGCATCCGCTCCACCGATTGGCTCTTCGGCCTCCATCAGAGCGGCCACCTGACCGACGATTACGTGCTCGGAGTGATCACGCGCCTGCGGCCGGGGCTGACCGAACTATACTTCCATCCGGCGGCCGACCTCGGCGGCGACCCACCCGTCTTGGAGGCGCAACGCGAGGTCGCGATTCTAACCAGCCCGCGAATTCGCGCGGCACTCGAAGAGCAAGGCGTTCGCCTGACCAATTTCGCCGAAATCGCTCGCGCCGGTAACCCGCCGCCGACCACGATTCCTGCCGGCCAAACGCCCATCTGAACTCGCCTCAAGCGCCCCTTTCCGATTAGAATAGCCGGCTTGGGAAGAAATCCCGACTGACCTCGATCAATTCGATCCGGAGAAGATTATCCGATGTTCGACCAGGAGACGTCGATTACCGCCGCTCAGGCTTTGGAATACCGGCTGCCCGCCAACGTCACGCCCGAACGTTACGACTTGTCCCTCACGCCGGACCTCAAGGCTTTCACTTTTGCGGGCCACGAGATCGTCGCGATTACCGTGCATGAGGCGACCACCGAAGTCGTGCTCAACGCGCTCGAACTCGAAATCGAAAGCGCCGTGGCCGATCGCGCCGGTAAATCGTTGACCGCGCAAATCGATCCGGAGCCGGCGCGCGAGCGAGTGCGTCTGCGCTTCAGCGAAACACTCGACTCCGGTGCGTGGACATTACGCATCAAGTTTCGCGGCATCCTCAACGACAAGCTGCACGGCTTCTATCGCAGTCAGTACACCGACGCCGCCGGCAAATTGCACACCGTCGCGACCACCCAGTTCGAGGCGACCGACGCGCGCCGCGCTATTCCATGTTGGGACGAGCCCGCGCTCAAGGCGGTCTTTGGTGTAACCCTGGTCATCGACGACGACCTGACCGCGCTCTCCAACGCCGGCATCAAGTCCGAGCGCAAGCTCGGCAATGGCAAAAAAGAAATCGTCTTCAAAGACACCATCCGGATGTCCACGTATCTCCTCGCTTTCATCATCGGCGAGTTCGAATCGACGCCGCCCGTCGATGCTGGTACCCCGCTGCGCGTGGTCCACGTCCCGGGCAAACGCGCGCTTACCGGATGGGCTGAGCAGATCGGCGCCTTCTCGCTCAAATTTTTTGCCGACTACTACGGCATCCCGTATCCGGGCGACAAACTCGACCTCATCGCGATTCCCGATTTCGCCGCCGGCGCAATGGAAAACCTTGGTGCGATCACGTTTCGGGAAACGGCGCTGCTGGCCGATGACCGCGCCGCTTCGCGCGCCGAACTCGAACGCGTCGCCGACGTCGTCTCGCACGAGAACGCGCACATGTGGTTCGGCGATCTCGTGACGATGCGCTGGTGGAACGGCATCTGGCTCAACGAAGCCTTCGCTACCTTCATGGAGATGCTCGCCGTCGATGCCTGGAAGCCGAACTGGAAGCGCTGGGAGAGCTTCGGTGTTTCGCGCGGCGCTGCGATGGCGATCGATGCGCTCAAGAGCACTCGCTCGATCGAGTACACGGTCCTCAGCCCCGAAGACTGCCGCTCGATGTTCGACGTGCTCACTTATGAAAAGGGCGCTGCCGTGTTGCGGATGCTCGAGCAGTTTCTCGGCGCCGACGTTTTTCGCAAGGGCATCTCCGTCTACCTCAAAAAACATCAGTACAACAACACTGAGACTGGCGACCTCTGGGATGCGCTCGAAGCGGCCAGCGGCCAACCGGTTCGCAGCATGATGGATACGTGGATTTTCCAGCAGGGCTTCCCGGTCGTGAGCGCCGCCCCGACGGCCGATGGCCGCGGCCTCAAAATCACGCAGCGCCAATTTTTCTTCGCGCCTCCCGAAAATCCCGAGCCACAGGTTTGGCATGTTCCAGTGATGGTCCGCGCGCGCACCGATCGAGGCGTCGCGACTCACAAGCTGCTCTTGACGGAGGCCGAGACCACGCTCCAATTGCCCGGCAAGCTCGAATGGGCTCTGCTCAATGAGGGCGGTCACGGTTTTTATCGCGTCCGCTACTCGCCCGAAATGCTCTCCGCGTTGACCAGGAACCTCACCGCGCTAAAGCCCATCGAGCGCTTCGGGCTGGTCAGCGACACCTGGGCCGCGACTGTCGCCGGCCTCACGCCGCTCGCCGAGTTCATCAAGATGGCGCGCCTGTTCCGCGACGAGACCGACATCAATGTCTGGCGTGCGTTGATCGGCGCCCTCAATTACCTCGACATGATCGCGACCGACGCGCAACGCACCGCCGTTGCCGCCGCCGTGCGCGAGACGGCGGGTCCCGCTGCGGCGCGCCTTGGATGGTCTGCGGTTGCGGACGAAGACGAATTGCAGGGCCAGTTGCGCGCGTTACTGCTCGCGACGCTCGGCACCATCGGCGAAGATTCGGCTGTCCAGGCGCGCGCGCGCGAGCTCTACGATTCGTGGCAGCAGGATCCCGCCAAGGCGAATCGCGATCTGCAGCCCGCCTTCGTCAGCATCCTCGCTCATGCGGGCGACGCCGCACGCTACCAGGAATTCAAGCAACACTTTAAGTCCGCGCGCACGCCGCAGGAAGAGCAGCGTTACCTTTTTTCGCTCGCCAATTTCCGCACGATGCCGCTCCTGAGACAGACCATGGAGATGACGTTGAGCGGCGAAGTGCGCACGCAAAACGCGCCCTATCTCTTGCACTCATTGCTGGCGAACAACGTCTCGCGCATCGAGGCGTGGGAGTTCGTCCAGCACAACTGGGAAACCATCGTATCCAAGTTCCCGGACAGTGCGCTCCCGCGCATGTGTGAGGCGATCAACGGCCTGCTCGACCGCCAGTCAGAAGTCGAGGCGTTCTTCCAGCAGCACAAGGTGCGCCTCGGCGGTAAGTTAATCGACCAACACCTCGAGCGGCTTGGCGTCGCGGTGGCCTTCCGCCAACGCGAAGGGGCGCGGCTCGAGGCGTCTTTGAAGGCGTAACGTTCTTCTTTGCGCAGGGGGCGTGAGGCACGAAGT